>Ga0268266_10000120_pt1 | contig 162115 bp, 145 predicted proteins | sample KBSS13metaG_FD_190356 | JGI IMG/M metagenome (GOLD analysis project Ga0268266, IMG submission 190356) | Switchgrass rhizosphere microbial communities from Kellogg Biological Station, Michigan, USA - KBS S1-3 metaG (SPAdes) (version 2) | ecosystem: Host-associated > Plants > Roots >...
AGTATGGCGCCGCATATTGGCTCTCAGCCGATGAGCGAGGCGGATAAAAATGATAAAGATTTTCTGCAACACGATCTTGAAGAGCGCCTGAAGCAAGGGCCGCTGAAATGGGATCTGATGATTACCGTCGCTAAACCGGGCGATCCGGGCAACGATGCAAGCCAGGTCTGGCCTGAAGATCGGCAAACCATCAATGCCGGCATGCTCGTGCTGACACGTGCAACACCGCAGCAAAACGGTCCGTGCAATGACATCAACTACGATCCGCTGATTTTGCCCGATGGCATTGCTCCTTCGGACGATCCTTTACTCAATGCGCGCTCGGCGGCCTATGCCAAATCCTACAATGCGCGTACCCGTGAACAGTCCCGACAGTCAGGAGCTGGCTTATGAAACAGGTTGCTTATTTCCATCCGGCGTTGCGCATTCTGCACTGGTTCATGGCAGCGGCTATCGTGGCAATGTTGTTTATCGGCATCGCGATGGTTTCAACCATTTCGTCGAAGCATGCCCTGCTGGTGGCGATCCACAAACCGCTGGGGCTGATGATTCTGGTTCTGGTGGTGGTCAGGCTATGGCTGAGGTTTTATACCTCCGTCCCTTCGCTACCGGCTTCCATACCGGCCTGGCAGCGCCTGATAGCGCATCTCTCACACTGGGCGTTATACCTCATGATGTTCCTTCAGCCCCTGATTGGCTGGGCGATGCAGTCAGCGGCGGGGTACCCCATCACCCTCGGCGGCGGGGTTGTTTTGCCACCCATTGTTCCGGTGAATAACGACTGGTTTGCCATTCTGCGGCCTTTGCACTCTCTGGTTGCGCTGATGCTATTTGCTACCGTGATGCTGCATTTGGCGGCCGCGCTTTTTCATGCGTTAGTGCTGCGAGATGGCGTCTTTGACAGTATGGCGGGGACCGGCAGACGGCGGCAGTAAAGGCGGCCTGTCGGTAGGTTTTCGCTCTGCTCTCTGATATCTTATTGATCTGTATACTGACAATGGGTTACGGCTATGTCCACCGAACGTTCACAGAAAGCAAACGACATTATATTTTTCACCCGACAATTGCTTACCACCGGTGGCTACCGAAGCTTCAGTTTTGCCGACCTTTCTGAAAAGGTGAATATTCGCAAGGCGAGTATTCACCACCATTTTTCAAGCAAGGCGGAGCTGGTAAGGGTCGTCGTGAGCGAGTATCGCCAGGAGGCCCGCGCCGGAATGCAGGCATTAAGCCGTCAGCTAAATAATCCGGTTGCCGAACTTCAGGCCTATGCCGATTATTGGGCCAAATGCATCCAGGACGGTTCCGCGCCATTTTGTATCTGCGCGATGCTTGCCGCCGAACTGCCGACGTTGCCGCCCGAAGTCGCTTCGGAAGTGACGGGACATTTCGCCGATCTCTCTGGCTGGCTGACGGAGTTGCTCGAGAGAGGAGAAAGGGAAAAATGCTTTACTGTCCGGTCAACCCACGCCAGCGAGGCGGGGCAGTTAATGGCAACGGTACATGGTGCCATGTTAGCCGCACGCGCGTTTAACGACGCGAAAGTATTTCAGCAAATCGTCCAGCCGGTTATTGACAATATTCTTGTATCGGATTGATCGCTCGATAGCACGACATTGCCCTTTTAACCTGCTTATAAGGGCGCAATGTGCACCTCTCCTGAGGGTATTCCGTACCAATAATTGACCACTCCGCACAAATTCTGACCGTTTAAGACGCAACGGGGGATTAGAAACGACAATTTTTTCAAATTCCGCCTTCGTCCAATTTTAATAACCTGCTCTGTCTCATATTATCATGGTGTAAAAGGGAGACAGGGACACGTCTGAAGGCTAATCTTTGTTAATGACGATACGGCAAGCAACAACGTCGGGATGGCTGTCATGGACCGTTAAACGAGAGTATAACGGGACCGTTTCGTCCTGGAGTCTTATCTGGTTGGCTGGTAACAATTTGTGTCAGAATAGACGACAAGACATACCTATTTCCTTATTGGAGTCATCGCGCATGAGAATGGCAATCACCCTACTTTTCTTGATTATTTCGACCTGTTCCTGGGGGAAGGAACTCCCTAAGCTTGAAGGGAAACCCGTGTTAACCATCTCCGGGAAAATCGAGAACAGTAATCAAAATGGCGCTGCAGTCTTTGATATCGCTGGCCTGGAAAAAATCGGCCTCGTTACCATGCGTACCCGTAACCCATGGTATAATGACCAGACAAGCTTTGAGGGTATTCCCATGAAAAAACTCATGGAACTGGTCGGCGCCAAAGGCACTGTTCTGAGTGTAACCGCGCTCAATGATTATACGACTGAAATTCCCATTGAAGACTTCACAAAATATAACGTGATCCTTGCAATAAAAATGAACGGCCAATATATGCGCGTTCGCGACAAGGGCCCTCTGTTTATTGTCTATCCTTATGAAAGTAACAAAGAGTTGGATAACCAGGTCTATTACTCGAGATCAGCATGGCAGATTAGCAAAATGGTCGTAGAGTAATAATCTGGAGAAATGCATGAACAGGATCCTGGTAGGCATTATATTTTTCCTATTCATTACAACCGGGTATATTTCATTTCTTTTGCATGAGCGGCAGGAGGATCTGCAAAAACTCAACCATTATAAAGACTCCTGGTCTGTCTCTCAGATGGTTTCAGAATACTACAGGCTGGAGTCGTGGATCAGCCGTTATTCTGACAATAATCCTGATATCACCATGGACGATCTCCGCATGCGGCTGGAGATCATGCTTAGCCAGCGTGAGTTACTGAAAGAAGGCGATTTAGGAAAATATGTAAAGTCGAATAAAAGCCATAATGCACTGGCAAAAAACCTGCATGAAACGCTTGATTACCTTGATCATCATCTGGAAGGGATGAGTCGCGCTCAACTTGCTGATTATCTTGAGAAAATGTATGCGCTTGATTCCTCCCTTAGCCAGTTTTCATCCAGTGCACTCTCCAATGATGTTAACTCCATCAACGAGACAAACCAGAATATACAAAAGCTGTATCGTATCTACTCAGGCCTTTCGGTTCTGCTGATTATTTTAAGTGCGATATTGGGTGTTTTAAACGTCTGCCAGAACAGGAAGATACTTAAAACTCACCGACAGGTTACCAGCCTGGCAAATGAACTCCAGAAATCGAAGGAAATACTCCAGCAACAGAATAAAAAACTGGCGTATGACGTTTACCATGACTCGTTGACGGGGCTTAAAAACAGGCTTTATTTCTGGGATGATCTTATTAATAACATCTCGATAGCGAGCCGCATACACAGGCCAGTCACGGTCATGTTGTTTGATCTCGATCGCTTTAAAGAAGTCAATGACAGCTTTGGTCACGATGCCGGCGATCTGTTATTGCGTGAGGTTGCGCACCGGTTATCCTCCATGAGCAACGAAACAAATACATTCTATCGCCTCGGGGGCGACGAGTTTGCATTATTGTCTCATGAGCTGACGGAAGAAAGTGCCGTTAATCTGGCCATGGAAATCTGTGAGTGCATTAAAAAGCCTTACATAATAGGTAACTCTAACGTCACCATTGGTACCTGCGTCGGTATTGTTGTTTCAGAGTTAGAACGACGTTCAGATTACCTTTATAAGTTTGCCGATCTGGCTCTGTATGAAGCTAAACGTGCAGGCTTAAACATGATCAAAGTGTTTCGCCGCATTATGCTGCAAAAGCTCGAGGAAAGCAGAACCCTGGAGCGTGATTTATCAGTGGCAGTCGCAAATAAAGAGTTGGTCGTTTACTATCAGCCGATTGTTGATTCGTACACCACTGAAATATATGGCTATGAAGCCCTTCTGCGCTGGAATCATCCCGTTAAGGGCATCATTGCGCCGGATGATTTTATTTCGGTAGCAGAGAAAACGGGATTCATCCATGAGATAGGCAAAGCCGCGCTTGAAATCGCCTGCAAGGAAGCGACGACATGGAAGGTGCCGGCAAGGATCTCTGTCAACGTGTCTCCGGTGCAGTTAAGCAGTATGAATTTTGTCGATACAGTACGCGCAGTGCTGGCCGAAACGGGGTTGCCCGCGACCCGACTCGAACTGGAAGTGACGGAATCTTCGCTGTTTACCGACAGTGAAACCCCCATCGAAATCCTTATGGCGCTCAGAGTGCTGGGCATAAAAATCTCTATTGATGATTTTGGTACGGGCTATTCCTCCCTTTCAAGATTGATTCAGTTAGGCTTTGATAAAATAAAAATCGATAAATCTTTTGTGCGAACAATATCCACGGATGAAGAAACTCAGACCATCGCAAAATTAATGGTCGGCATGGCGAAATGCCTTGATATGATAATTATTGCTGAAGGCGTTGAAACCAATGATCAACTTTTGTGCCTTCAACGTTTAGGGTGTGATTTGGCACAAGGTTATCTCTTTGGAAAGCCCGCGCCCTTTATCAGTCAATCAATCAAAGCGGGTGAAACACTTGTTTAATCCTGCGGTGACGCTCCCTGGTCAACACGTGTGCCTGGCGCCTGGAAGAGAAGAGAGGGCGATATGCAGGCGCAACGGCTGATGGGGGAGGGGTATGAACCGTACGTTGAGCAACAGGGTGACAGACTGACCTACTCTTTGCCGGTCGATTCCGGATTTGTCAGTTTTAACTTCACGTTTGATCTTCGCCAGACCGATCTGGATGTCCTGCTGTCGAGCGATTACAGGCGAGCCGTCCTCGAGATCACGGCCCACACCTTGCTCCAGCATTCGACGCTGAAGGGGAATGACCGTTTCACTCAGAAAGACTTCGACAATCTGGTCGCAGTCACACTCCACGCATCGCTGGCGCTTTTGCACATATTCATTTCGCGCGTGAGCCGTGAGCACAATATTGCCATTGACCATTATGTCGAAGAAATACTCCACCGACGAACGCGCCGCAGCTGAACAGGCCCGGAGCCTGATCAATGTGTTCCTGATACTCCCCTCAACGCGAACATGACTGCCCCTCAACAGAAGCAGCCTGCATCTGCAATTTGCCGCAACACGGTCGCGTTATTCGGCAAAGTTCAACAGCGCGTTACCCTCCAGGCGATACCGTACCCATTCGTTTTGAGGTAATGCGCCAATGCTGAGGTAAAAATCAATCGCGGGCTGGTTCCAGTCCAGTACGCTCCATTCAAGGCGTCCGCAGCGCCGTTCCACGGCGTACTGCGCAATTTTCTTCAGCATCGCTTTTCCCGCGCCCTTGCCGCGATAATCGGGGGAAATATACAAATCTTCCATATAAATACCGTTACGTCCAAGCCATGTGGAGTAGCTGGTGAAGAACACGGCGTATCCGGCGATTTTCCCTTCAATCTCGCAGATTAATGCTTCGGTATGGCTGCCGTCGCCAAAGAGTGTTTCGCGAATCTCATCCGGTGTGGTGACCACTTCTTCCGGGGCTTTTTCGTAAACCGCCAGCTCATAAATCATATCGTAAATAGCGGAGGCATCTTCCGGGCGGGCCTGGCGAAGGCTGATACTCATATGTTTTCCTGTCTTTTTTGCAAGGCATCGTTATTGATGGCGTTAAGCATAGGGGGTATTGTCGGAAGAATTAAGTGCAATGAAATCACCCCATGATGAATATTATGCATCCAGCGCTACGACGTCTTGATTTAAACCTGCTGCTCATTTTTGACGCCATTTATCGGCACTGTTCCGTTCGCCTCGCCGCGGATGAACTGGCGATGAGCACCTCTGCGTTGAGCCACGCACTGTCCCGACTGCGTATTGCGCTCAATGACCCGCTATTTTACCGGGAAGGCCACCGGATGTGCCCAAGCGTGTATGCTACCCAGCTCGCGCCGTCTATTGCATCAGCACTGAAATTTCTCAATCAGGAGCTGACTGTTCAACCGGCGTTCGTGGCTTGCGAAAGCACGGAGCGGATCCAGATTGCGATCACGGACTTTACCGCGTTGTGCATTTTCCCGACGTTGATGCAGAGACTGCAGCAGGAAGCGCCTGGCTTGCGCTTTGATTTACGCTATTTGCCACACAGCCCGGCGTTGAACGAACTGTTGGCAGGAGAAGTGGATCTGGCGCTGGGATTCAGTACACCCGACGATATCCGTCACAATGAACTGGACGAGATAAACTGGTTTGAGGATGAGTATGTTGTTATCAGCAATACCCGCCGAACACAGCTGACGCTGGAAGATTATCTTGCCGCACGGCATCTGGTGATAACCCCCTGGAACGAAAAGCAGGGGGTACTGGATTTACGGCTTGAGCAGTTGGGGTATACGCGGCAGATAGCGCTTAAGACGCCATCCATGCTGAGTGCCCCGTTTATCGTTGCGGAAAGCGACCTGCTAATGGCCATTCCCCGTTTTGCAGCTGAGAAGCTGAAACATGCTGCCAGTATTCAGATTTTTTCATTGCCGTTCACCATAAGCCCGTTTGAAGTAAAGATTTACTCGCATAAACGCAGTGGCCAGAGAGGGGCAACCAAATGGCTGAAGACGACACTTCACATGCTGGCGGACGAGTTGCCGCAAAACATTTATGGCCATGAAACTGACAGTCGAATTTGAATGAGGGTAAATGCCATGCTTCTGGAACAGTTGAAAACGCTGGAACGCACGCTTCATGGCAGCAGGCGCAACGATCGTGAATGGCTTGAACAGATACTTCACGACCAGTTCAGGGAAATGACACGATCAGGTGTGTTGATCGATCGTTCGCAGACAATCGAGGCACTTTCTGCCGAAACAGTTATCCCGACCATTCTCAGCAGCGACTTTCAGCTCATCCAAATACGAGAGGATGTCGCGATATTGCACTACAGGACATTCAATGCGGACGGCACTCGCCCGACTTTGCGCTCTTCGTGTTGGGAGCGGGCCGGGAGCGGGCAATGGAAACTGGTATTCCATCAGGGGACACCTGATGCGGGGAGCGGATAAGGTCCCAGGAGCGCACCGCAGAAAACGATATCTGGATCTCAAGTGGGGAGAGTTAAGCCAGCCGACGGAGTGGCCTGAAATAGCGGCATTACTCCGCACTCATTTTAAGTTTATGGGGTCGCTTATCGCTCGTAGCAAACCTTGCGGCTTTGATGTCGGGCCGCTTTGTGCCAGAAGCGGACGTTATGCTAATCATTGATGAGATGATTTGGCTGGAGCGTACGCTTAGCCAGCTTCTTTTGCAGAATGATAACGATGATGGGGAACCCTGATGCGGAAATTGCACATACCCCCAGCAACGTGTTCATATTTTGTTGTGCTATGGAGTGCCCAGATAATAGAAAAGAAGACAGAAAAAATGCGACAGTTGTGATCAGGTACATTATTGATGACTGCAATGAAGAAAATCCCGCTCGTTGCCTGTCATCAGGAAACTGAATACTCACCGCCGAGGAGGAAACCAGACGACTGTAAGATGCACCGAGAAATAAAATAATAAATAGCGTCGGATTCGAATAGCCCATAACAGGTATCAGCAAAGCGAGTAAAAAAACGAAAGTTGACCCTGTAGCCAGACTCACTGCAGAAAAATGCGGAGTTAGCGCACCTGTCATTTTTGTTGACAGGTATCCTGCAATGCCCCCGGCGAAAAACAGCCATGGCAGCAGGTATTGAGAGCCCCCCAGCTGTTGGGTCATTAATGGTACCAAAACAGGAATGACCAGCATCGGGCTAAACTGTACCAGCGCATTACTGGAAGCGAACAGTAAAGTATTAACGTCGAGAGGCAGTGCGTGGGGTGTATCGAAAGAGACTGTATCCTGAGGGATGATGGATACAATCAGTGGCATTGCCAACAAACACAGCGTACTGGTTAGCCACAAAGCGACATGCCAACCGTAATGAGCGCACAAAAATAGTATCGTGGGCATTCCGGCAATGCTTATCATCGGAAATGATGCAATTACCGTCGCCAACAATTTCCCTCGCAAGTTAGTTGGTGCGAGATTTATCAATATACTGATACTCACCCCCATAGTTGTGCCTCCAGCCAATCCGGCACAGAATCGTAATGTAAGCAGAAGGCTAAAGCTGGAGGTAAATGTCGTCAAAAGTGTCAGTAGGCCGAGTAGTGCCATATTGGCGATTAAAAAACGTTTCTTATTGAAACGACCAATCCAGTAAAAGGCGATAATTCCCGACAGGACCGCCCCGGAGGTGTACATGCCCGATACGTAGCCAGAGAATGACACGGGAACGGCGAAGTCTGCTGCCATAAAAGCAAAAACAGGGTTGAACATCATATATTCCAGCGCATTTGTGAACTGGATAAAAGCCATGACAACCGCTATCCGGATGAGGGCTTTATGATTAAACGTTGTTGTGACCGATGACATAACAAGCGACCTGTGGGTAAAAGATATCCGAGTTTAATTGCTTTCAATCTTATTCAGTAGATGGTAAAACTGGCACGTATTGTTATCATTTATGGGATAGTCTATGCGACCAGCTCTTGATTTTAATACCCTGAAAGTTTTCATTGCGGTGGTTGAAAGAGAAAGTTTTGTTGGGGCATCTAAAGTCCTTGAAATGCCGACATCAAACGTTAGTCGTTGTATTTCTCAGCTAGAAGACAGACTGAATCTTCAGCTCATTGAGCGCAGCACCCGACATATGAAACTCACACAAGCGGGGCACCTGCTCTATTCCCGGGCGAAGCCATTAATGGATGCACTTGAGCAGACTGAAACAGAATTAACGTTGCGGCAGATGCAGCTCAAGGGGCCACTACGTATCTGTATTCCCAATGAAATAGGTCCTGCACTGCTGGGTTCTGTAATTGCCGATTTCGCCTGCCAGCACCCGGATCTGGAAATTAGCTGTGTCACAAATTTGTCTGGTCTTGAATCCCTGAGAGACGATCTCGATTTAGCCATCATTGTGAGCCGTGGCCAGATGGATGACGGTGATTACATAGCCCGTCACCTGGTGACGATCCCTTGCACCATCGTTGCAGCCCCCTCCGTCATTCAGCGTTATGGCATACCTTCTCGTATACAGCAATTTGAAGAATTACCCTGTATTACCACGGTAAATGCACTTAAAGGTGCTCCCTGGCAGTTTGTGAATAAAAAGGGGGGATTTGAGACGATAAAGGTTAAAGGCCATTACCGGGTAAACAGCGGAGAGATGGCAGGACGCGCGGCGGTAGCGGGTGTTGGTTTCGCTATTCTTTCGAAACAGGCCTGCCAGCCCTACATCGACGATGGACGACTGATCGAGACTAAGTTCGAACAACCGCCAGCCCCACTTCAATTGTACGCACTTTATTCAGACAAGCGTTATTTGCCCGCTAAAACACGAGCGCTTATTGAATACATACAGCAGAATTTGAGCAATCTATCCTTAGCAGCCTAAGGATAGATGAAACAGCTACAGAGAGTTCCAGTGTTTCAATGGTCTCTAAATGCAGAATGTCTGCTGTACGCTCAACGCAGACCTTATGACCACGTGGGCTGTCCGTTGCGTGCCAGAAACGGACGTTCAATGGAATAAACGTATCTGCAATTAAAGGCACGCCTCGGAAACTCCGAAGCTATCCTCAAACATGCGAAAGCGGGTAATAAGACCATTTTCGATGTACATGTCGAGTACAAATTCGGTTTCAATCAGCTTCTGTGTTTTTTTAACGCGTGATGCAAGCTCACCAATAGCAACCAGTCGCTTGTCTTTGATGAGAATATCTTTTATTTCAAAATGTTCTGGTGAGAGGTGTGTCCGTATTTGCGCATAGAATTCTGCCACACCGTTTCTGCCGTATTTTCGGCCAATCCAGGGAACTAACTGAGTATTTCCAGCGACCACCCAGTCGACGCTTTCACTTACCAGTGCCGCTATCTCATTCACATCTTCTGCTGTGGCTATACGATGAAAAAAAGTTTCCGCTACTACCTGTGGTGTTTGGACTGTCATAGCTTGTTAATCCCAGTAAGAGTAGTTAAGGATTGTCAGACTAAACGATGGTATTAAAAAACACCTTGTCCTACGGTGCTGTTTGATCATGTTATAGAGAGCAGTTGGTACGTTACTCAGTCCCCTGGGGGGGCTTTTGTCCGATTTTCGCTCATGGCGGACCTTTGGCTCAGTTAGCTTGTCCGCTTTTTGCCAGAAGCGGACAATGCAAACCTTGCGAGGGAGTTAATTAACAACGGGAACGTCGGCGAGATGTTTAACAAAACGCTTCCTAACTTCCTGATAACCATTATCTTCATAAAACTTGTGTGCTCTGACTCTTCTTTCACTGCTTGAAAGCTCAATTTGAGAACATCCTTTCTCCAGGGCGATTTGCTCAGCGGCGATGAGGAGTTTCCGCCCGATCCCTGCCCCTCGCAATGATTCGTCAATAACCAGAGCTGAAATTAATGCCCATAAGCCGTTTTCGTGCAGGGGCGTTATAAAATTCACCACAATAACCCCGCAAAGTTCTTTTTCTGATTCGGCAACCAATATGCTAAGACCGGTATACTCTTGGTCAATGTGCTTTTCTAAGCGTTCTCCCTCTGTCTGATATCCTAGTTGCAGAAACAGCTTATTTAGAGAGGGTATATCTTTTAACTTTGGCGTCCTGATTAAGACCATGCCATAACCTCCTTCATAATAGTTTAGAAAAAATATCCAAATCACATGCACGTTGCAAACTTCCGCTCTTTGCTCAAAGCGGACCCTTCCATCTCCACCTGCCTTTTGCTTTGAACGCCGGAGCCTCAACAATTTCTCTGCCCGGCCCGGTGCAGAGAGAAAAGACGTCATCAACCTCATGCTATCTTTCTATAAAACAGGTATCCCAGTGGTAATTGGGGCTGCCCCGTTGAAATAAAAGGAACAAGTTAATGCTTGATTATATGCTTGAGCAGTTCAGCAGGCTGCCTGTTGACTCCTGGTTACTCAGGAACGGCCTGAAAGACTATATTGATGAACAGCTGCTCTGGTGTGAGGACAGCAATTTTTCATCAAATTTCCCTTTCCGGGAAACCGGTCTGCCTCAGGATTTTTTTCTTCAGAAAATCATTTCCTGCGACGGTAATGACTACCTCACCGGACCCAGATACAGAGGCGGCGATTTGAAGAAGCCGTTCATTGATCTGGTCGCCAGCTCTGCTCCTCTGACCCGGCGGGCAATGGCCTCAATACTGGACGTATGGCATCCCATGGGCGCACGTTCAGTCCGCGTTCTCCGACCCGTGTCTGAGGATACGCGCGGTTGTGCCGATCAGTTTTTCTATGTCGGCGGCAGCATGGATGAAAAAAAAGAAGCTGTAATCAGCGGCCATACTGTCCGCATTGAGCGTGCCTGCCAGCCGTCAGTTGAGTGGTGCCTTCAGGCTCTGGAACTTGCCTATGCCGAGACGTATTCCCGCTATCCTTTCCTGAAGGATAAGGTGGTTCCTGCAGATGAAGAAGACATTCGCGATGCCATTAAGGACGGAAACCTGTTCATCATAGTTTATGAGGGGTCGCGTGCCGGTTTTATCATCTGTGATAACGCGCGCCGGGCTTTTATATCCGGACAGTGGATCACCGAGGAGATCGTTATTCCGCGCTTTCGCGGAAAGCATGTTGCGGGTTCCGCTCAACAGGCCTTACTTTCTTTTCTCAGCACGCCCCGCACACCGGCATCGCTATGGGGAACCATCGAAAGCAGTAACCTGCCTTCAATACGCGCCGCTGAGCATGCCGGGAGAAAGCGGGTGATGGAGTATGCTTTTCTGTATGGGGAAGATGTGCATGATTAAGAGCTACCGGCAGCTTACGCTGTGTCTTTTCATACTGTTGTCCACATTCGGCTTCTGCCTTTATCTGGGTTTTTTTTCCTTCTGTCTGGTTAAAATAAAAACCGACCCGCTTGTTATTTCAGTGCTGACAGGTTCAACTGCGCTGGCGGCGTGACCGCCACCTTGTGATCCACCCTGTCAGCTGCATACAGACCGCCTTCCCGGCGGTTTTTTTATGCCTTTTCTGCGGTAACAAGACAGGGCGGAAGTCTGCCTGCCCCGAGGCTCAGCATCCGACTTCGGGAGTTTTCGGATCTGTGCAGAAGAGGAGAGAGATTGATGCAGGACAGGCACTAATTAAGGAGGATTATTGTGATTAGGGGATTATTGTCTTTCAGGAAGGAAAAGGTACTGATTATTGCACCGAGCAGACAAGTCATTCTGACGGTCTATCAGCGACGAAGCGGCACGCATCATTTTTCACCCTGAACATCCGTCCTGACCTTTGACAACGTGGCCGATGATTAAAGTCCGCTTAGTGCCAGAAGCGGACATTGCCAGCCAGCCCAAGGCTATCTCGTGCTAATAGCAAGTTTAGCCGCGAAGCATAAAAATAAGCCCCCTGTTGCTCTGTCCATCACCCGGACAACGCGACTTTTCTTCAGTACGGCTGATGCAAAATGCGTGGATAAAATGAGAGTGACTGACCATATAGTCCCAATCGCTACGTGGATGCTGACCAGGATAAAAGTCCATATTAAAGGTGAGTGACCGGCAGGTACGAACTGCGGCAAAAAAGAGACATAAAAAATGCCCATTTTGGGATTGAGCACATTCCCCAGCATTCCTCTGATAAACCAGTTCCCCTGAGAAACGTTGTTGCCATCACCATCACTGAAAGATGATCGAGGACGTATCAGCAGTTGTAAGCCCAGCCAGCTCAGGTAGACCGCGCCACAAACTTTGAGCACAGTGTAAGTCATCTCTGAAACCGCCAGAAGAGCACCAAGACCTAACGCAACCAGCGCGCCCCATACAAAACAGCCAGCATCAATGCCAAGCGCAGCCTGAAAAGCCTTTTTACCGCCCTCAGCACAAGCGGTGCGCAGAATAAGTGCCGTATCAAGACCGGGAGTCAGGGTAAGTAACAGTGCTGCGAGAGAGAATGCGAAGAGGGAATCGTTAACAGTCATTTTCTTTGCCCGAAAGAGCAGATGCTAATCATTTAGCTCCCTACAATCAATCCATTAAATATTGTTTTTAAAGGTCTGCTCTTCGCTCAAAGCGGACTTTCAGCTCACTTAGCCTGTCCGCTTTGCGCCCGAAGCAGACCTTTATTCGTACGGCAAAAATCTCCGTGACAACGGTCTGTGAAACATATACGTTATATATATGTTCTATTGCAGAGTATATGCTTATGGGTATTGTCAAAATTTCAGATTTGCTGCATGAAGACGTGCGGGATGCAAGCAGAGCGATGTCACGTTCAGTGAATGCACAAGCCGAATACTGGATCCGCCTCGGTATGATGAGTGAGCTTTACCCGGAACTTAACTATCAACAAATTAAAATGATGATGCTGAAATCAGGTTCTGACCGTTTAATGGAGGTTATCAATGCCATCAATTCCCATTAAAACCGCAGATGAACTTGCCCGCCAGCGTCATGCAGGAGCGTTGCTGGCCTCCGTATTTGAGATGCTGGACACGTTTATTGTTCCGGGAGTCTCAACTCTGGACATCAATGATCGCGTAGAAGCTTTTATTGTCAATGAGTTGCAGTCAAGACCTGCCAGTAAAGGACAATATAATTACCCTTACGTCCTGAATACTTCTGTGAATGAAGTGGTTTGTCACGGAGTTCCTAAAGCCAACGAATACCTGAAAGCCGGCGCTATAGTTAATGTCGATATCACCCTGGAGAAAGGGGGCCTGATTGCCGACTCCAGCAAAATGTATCTGATTGGTGACGTCTCTCCGCTGGCTCGCCGGTTGGTGGATATAAGCCAGGAAGCCATGTGGCTGGGCATAAAAATGGTAAAACCGGGTGCAACACTGGGAGACATCGGGCATGCCATCCAGACGCATGCTGAGTCCAACGGCTATAGCATTGTCAGGGAATACTGCGGGCACGGTATCGGCAAAGAAATGCATGAAGAACCGCAGGTGCTGCACTATGGTAAACCTGGTACAGGCGAAGTGTTACAGGCAGGAATGGTTTTTACCATCGAACCGATGGTAAATCAGGGAAGCAGTAAAATAAAAACCAAAAAAGACGGCTGGACAGTGGTCACCCGGGATAAAAAACTCTCGGCCCAGTGGGAACACACGGTCGCTGTGACCAATGACGGTTTTGAAGTTTTAACACTTCGTAAAGATGAAATCATTCCAGAAAACATGGTTTGACTCCGGTGATTACTCAGCAAAAAAAAGCTTTCACGCATCTTCAACTGTGTGCTTGATTCCCGTATCCAGCCTGGCATCTTTTACAGGGGACGTCCGCTTATCGCTCACAGCGGACCTTCTGCTCCGTTAGTTTGGTCGCTTTGTGCCAGGAGCGGACGTTGCAAATATCACGGTTTTAATCGATGGGGAGCAGATCAACGATGAACAATAACCCTGAATCAGCTCATTTTAACGGCAAATAGATATCCGTGAGTAATTCATGTTCTGCTACCTCATGCACAAAGTTGTGGTAATGAAAGAAAAGCGGGAAGTCGCGAAGTTCCTCTCCGCTCTCTGGCAACCAGTCACGATACAGAGACTTAGCCAACCCGGTTAACGCATCATGCGATCCCTGATGACGTAACACCGCACAGCGACCAGCCGGAATGTCACTATTTATCACCCCGAAGCGATTGTCTTCAATAATGGGTGACGTGACGGTTCCGCAAATATGGAACTCAAATTCATCCGGCGGCGTTAAGGTTGGATCGTGTGGTGCAATACCGTATGTCTGGCTACTGGCAACCGGTGAAAAACCCGTGGTTTTTCGCCATTCAATAAAGCGAGCCGCCGTTTCGTTTATTCGCTCCGGTTGTCCATAATGTGTCAGCATTGCGACTGACGTCGCGGGGAAAGTAATGATCCTGACCTGGCTTTGCATGGTTTGTCTCCTGGCTTTGTAAGGTTCGGATATGCGCTTATGCCAATCCACCCAGGGGGGCTGCTGGCGGAATTGCGTCGGTGATAGACCGAACATTTGTCTGAAAGCACGGCTAAATGATTCAGAATGCTGGAAACCGGCGTCGTACGCGATATCAGTGATTTTCTCTAACGGATTAAAAGCCAGTCGATAAGATGCGCGTTTTAAGCGCATCATCTGGATGTAACGGCCAGGTGGCATCCCACAATAACTACAAAACTGACGATGGAAATGAAATGGCGAGAAGTGAGCCACTTCACTCAGTTTTTCCAGTAATAAAGCGTCATCGAGATGGTGGTCAATATAATCAAAGACCTGTTTAAAGCGTCTGGCGTAACTATCAGTTTTATTATCACACATGACTTCCTCCGTGCTGCTTAATATGCTCGAAGGCGATTCAGTTTGCCTGACCGATCTTGCTCAATGACGTACAAAGGAGAGCATTTCCAGGTGGCTATCTTTCGAACCTTTGACTTGCTCCCCATTGCTCAAGACTCTCGATGTCAATATGCATGCAGAACTTCCACTGTTCGCTCATTGCGGACCTTAGGGGACTTCAGGAAGTCCGCTCCATGCCGGGAGCTTACATTGTTGATATGGTAATCGCCGCGGATAATCTCAACCGCCTATGTGGTTACGTTCCATCGCTCTTAAAACCTTCTCTGCAGAATCAAATATATCCATTCTCTGCATATCATGCGGGTATTTGGTGTATTCATAACTTTCTAAGGCGAGATCCCATGTACTTTTCTTAAATTCACACTGATATAACTGCACTGTCTTGTTCAAAATCAATGCTTCTAATGTACTGTTATTTCTAATTATTTCATCAACCTTCTTGTTGTTTATCCCAATATAGATACCTGTTATTGATTTTAGATCAATTATTTTATCAATTAAAACCGTGCCTTGTTTTTGTAATGCGTCTGTCTTTTTTATTATTCTGATTTCTTCTTCATATTTCCAATGCAGTGATTTAGTAAGCAATAATTTACTAATTATATCAGTATTATAGATATTTTCTTGACTGATTTTTAGTTTGCTTTTCATTCGGCTCTCTAAATAAAAAATTTCACCTTTCGGAGCTGTAATCAGGCATTTTGCTTCATCATCAAATCCTGCTTTCTCAGTGTCGATTGCTACAACAAAGCCCTGATGCTTATCAGCATAATGTGACCACATCAATACGTTGAGTGGATTTTTAGAAAGGCATAAACAGGCAAGGTTTTGATTGATCTCATACCTCATAGTCAATGATTCAATTGATTCATCATCAAGTGCATATCCATAACTTTCGAACGGATCATTAAACTCACTGTGAGGGGTGAATTTTATAGAAATGTAGCCATCTTTGAAGAATCGATCTAATGATGCATTGTCTATGTATTTGTACAAAATCATAAAATACTCAGAATTATCTATAGGTGTTATCAGTGTACAGCCTTTCGACAGGGTAGGGGTAAGTATCCCGCTTAACCAGCAAGTGCATACCCTGGATCACCTAATAGCATAACTTTCAGGGTATGAAAGTCTATACCTCGCTCAAAACGGACCTTCCCACAACCCGCAACACTGCCCGTAAAACGCAATTCCCCTGATCCCTCCGCATCACACTACACTTATCCCTTAAAGCCAAACCTGACGCAGGGAGTCATGTATGTCTGCGGAGAATTTATCCCAAATGGGTGCGGCAAAAGTGCAGCGTTTGGTGGATCAATATGGTCAGCAGGCCATAGAAAAATGTCCTGTTAGCCCTGTGGAATACGCTTTCTACGAGCATGCGGCGGAAGAGCTCAACAGCAGGGGGATCAAAACGCCGACGCTGTTGTCTGCCGATCCACATCTACGCCGGTTAAGGCTGGAATATATCCCTGGAAAAGTGTCTCAGGATGAGGTGTCGGGGGATGGCATATTGAAATGCCTCTCTCATCTTCATCGCACTCCACCGGACCCAACCTGGGTGTATCACCCTCATTCCTGGTCCGAGAAAGCGCTTGAAAAATCACTGACGCTTTTGAAATTACCGGACCGCTCGGCCCACCAGATGCGCTGTTTTCAGCAAGCGGGCAGCGTTTTGTTTCGGCAGAAATGTTTACTCTCAGGGGATACCAATGCCGGTAACTGGGGGAGAAGAGAAAACGGAGAGTGGGTTCTCTTTGACTGGGAAAGGTTTGGCACGGGCAGTCCGGCTATCGACCTCGCCCCGCTGGTAAAGGGGATGGGCTCCAGGCAAAGCATTTTACAGCTTGCGGAGCGTTACAGCGTGCATTATCTGCATATGCCTGCCCGACAGCTAGCGACGGAAATAACCCTTGCTAAAGCATGGATTGTGTCAGAAGTGGTGTCCCTGCTCTATGACCGGAACAAAACAGATTTTGAGCTGTACCTGAACTGGTACAGAGAAACGCTTCCCGGCTGGCTGGACGAGGCTACCTCAGTACTTTAACCCTTCGTCTGCATGGGTTTTTTAGATTATTAAGGCCGAAATTCTGGCTCACAGACCAGCTGAATTTCGGCCCTTACGCACTGGCCTTAGTGCGCCGTGATATACGGCTCTTTCACGAACTCCGCCAGCAGCCAGACCATATCATGTAGCAGACCGGTCAGCTCTTTTGCCACGTTTGCAGGCAATGTTCCGCCCATTACCGCCTGCGTTAACGCCAGCGCATAGTCCACCTGGAGCGACGTATCCTGCCAGCAGTCCGGAACGCAGGAGACAATCTTCTCTCCTGCAATCAGCTGTTCGACCAGATAAGGCGGGAGGGCAGAATCACAACGCGCGCGAAGGCGTTTAAGGACTGCCAGCAAACGCGTGCACAGTGTTGCATGGGTGACCGCATCGTCGGTTTCTACCAGCACGCTTACATACGCGGTGCAGGCATCGGCCAGCTCGAAGAGATCTGCAGATTCAGGCAGTTGTAGATGAATCAGATGGTGAATAGCGCTTTCTTCAGAGAGCGCGTAAGACAGGGAAGGGACAGTTGTCATGTGATTTTCCATTTTAAAAAAACTCCAGACCATCCAATAAGTTCCTACGCTCATGGGTGGTAGCGCTGACGGAGGTAGGAATACCGCACACGACAAAAACGGCCAACCTTTCGGTTGCTCCGCCAGCGCGACCGTAGTGTAACGGGATGAGCGCTGCCGCGACAAAATAATTGTCGTATCGTGATATGCGGGTTCCTACGCCCGGTTGCGGATGTGCCGCAACGCAGGCACTTTACGGCCGGGAGGAGAGTAAGAAAAGCAGTAACCCTGAATTACACAAGGTTACTTGCAGGTTTGCGAGGCGGCTTCCAGAAAGGCCTTAGCGGGCGCAAGCAACGCCGCGCCATTACCCTTCACTCAGCATCGCCAGAAACCGTTTCACCGTCCGCGAACGTTCAAAACGCCGCCAGCACAGCGCGATATCGGTATAAAGCTCCGGCGATGTCAGCGCATGGTAAGTCACATTGGGGGGCGAAATGGCGGCCATCGACTTCGGCACCAGGGCGAACCCGCCGCCAGCGGACACCATGCTCAGGGAAGAGGAAAGTTGCGAAGACTGCAGCGTGTGCTGCACGTCAATTCCGGCCCGCTCGCAGCAGCCGTAAACGCGATCGTACAGCCCTGGCGCGACCTCCTGCGGGAACAAAACGACCGGCGTATCCCGAAGTTGCTCCAGCGCCAGCGATCCACACTTCGCCAGTGGATGATCGCGATGCAGCGCCACAACCATTGGCTCACGGTCGAGAATTTTTAGCTCAAACGCTTTGCTGCTCTCACACGGCAGACGCACGAACGCGATATCCAGCTCACCCTCCGCCAGCATCGCCGTCAGCGAAGACATATTGGCTTCCACCTGGTGCACTCTCACCGCCATGTTCTGCAGCTGATACTGGCGAATAAGGGTGAAGATTTTGGGGTGAAAGGCGTCTGAACTGGTGATCCCAATCGACAGACTGCCGTTCAGCCCGCGGGCAATGCCCCGGGCTTTCTCCAGCGCGGCGTCGCTCAGCGCCAGGATCTTACAGGCGTCCTCATAGAAGGCTTCTCCCGCTTCAGTCAGCTCCACGCCTCGCGTCAGGCGTCTGAATAACGGCGTGCCCACTTCTTCCTCGAGCCGTTTAATCTGCTGACTCAGAGGAGGCTGTGAAATACCCAGCGCTTTGGCCGCTTTGGTGAAGTGTCGCTCACGTGCAACGGCGACAAAATACCGCAGATAACGAAGTTCCATATCAAAAACGTCTCAAACCAGCATGGATTCTATATTGGAACTCTATGCTGAATCGGGTCAACATTTATTTAACCTTTCTAAATAAAGTTGAAGAGGACGAGCATGATGGTGCATTCATCTGCATGCGACTGTGAGGCCAGTTTGTGCGAGACCCTGCGTGGGTTTTCTGCCCAGCATCCTGACAGCGTGATCTATCAGACATCGCTAATGAGCGCCCTGTTAAGCGGCGTGTACGAGGGGGATACCACTATCGCCGATCTGCTTGCGCACGGCGATTTTGGTCTGGGTACGTTCAACGAGCTGGATGGCGAAATGATTGCCTTCAGCAGCCAGGTGTATCAGCTGCGTGCCGACGGGAGTGCACGTGCCGCGAAGCCGGAGCAAAAAACACCGTTTGCGGTGATGACCTGGTTCCAGCCGCAGTATCGCAAAACCTTCGATGCGCCGGTCAGCCGTCAGCAGATCCACGACGTGATCGACCAGCAAATCCCCTCCGATAACCTGTTCTGTGCGTTACGCATCGACGGTAATTTCCGCCACGCCCACACCCGTACCGTTCCGCGTCAGAAGCCGCCATACCGTGCGATGACCGACGTTCTGGACGACCAGCCGGTGTTCCGCTTTAACCAGCGAGAAGGGGTACTGGTCGGGTTCCGCACGCCGCAGCATATGCAGGGCATTAACGTCGCGGGATATCACGAACATTTTATCACCGACGATCGTCAGGGCGGCGGGCATCTGCTCGACTACCAGCTGGAGAGCGGCGTGCTGACCTTCGGTGAAATTCACAAACTGATGATCGACCTGCCTGCCGACAGCGCATTTTTACAGGCCAACCTTCACCCCAGCAACCTTGATGCTGCAATCCGTTCCGTCGAAAACTAACAGGAGAACCACCGTGAACAGTGATAAACAGGCACGTCAGTGGGCGCATGGCGCCGATATGGTCGTAGGCCAGCTGGAAGCGCAGGGCGTGAAGCAGGTTTTCGGTATTCCGGGTGCAAAAATCGACAAAGTGTTTGATTCCTTGCTCGATTCCTCCATCGAAATCATTCCCGTGCGCCACGAAGCGAACGCGGCGTTTATGGCCGCAGCGGTAGGGCGCCTGACCGGCAAGGCCGGGGTCGCGCTGGTCACCTCCGGACCGGGCTGCTCAAACCTGATCACCGGGATTGCCACCGCCAACAGTGAGGGCGACCCGGTGGTCGCGCTGGGCGGTGCCGTGAAGCGGGCAGATAAAGCGAAGCTGGTGCATCAGAGCATGGACACAGTCGCCATGTTCAGCCCGGTGACGAAATACGCCGTAGAGGTGAGTTCACCGGATGCGATTGCCGAAGTGGTCTCGAACGCGTTTCGCGCCGCCGAGCACGGCAGGCCTGGGGGCGCGTTCGTCAGCCTGCCGCAGGATATTGTCGACCAGCCCGCCACGGGCGCGATTTTGCCGGGCAGCAGTACTGCCAAAATGGGGCCAGCACCGGAATCCGCCATTAACGACGTGGCGAAGCTTATCGAAAAAGCCAAAAATCCGGTCATTTTACTGGGCCTGATGGCCAGCCAGCCTGCCAACAGCGCCGCGCTGCGTAAGCTGCTGGAGAAAAGCCGCATCCCGGTCACCAGTACCTATCAGGCGGCCGGGGCGGTGAATCAGGAACATTTCACCCGCTTTGCCGGACGTGTCGGCCTCTTTAACAACCAGGCAGGCGACAGATTGCTGCATCTGGCGGATCTGATTATCTGCATCGGTTACAGCCCGGTGGAATACGAACCGTCCATGTGGAACAGCGGCGACGCCACGCTGGTGCATATCGATGTGCACCAGGCCTATGAAGAACGCAATTATGTGCCTGACCTCGAGCTGGTGGGGGACATCGCCGAAACGCTGAACCTGCTCGCGAGCCGGATCGCCCACAAGCTGGAGCTCAGCGCGCGCGCGTCAGAAATCCTGGTCGATCGTCAGCATCAACGGGATCTGCTCGATCGCCGAGGCGCCTCGCTCAATCAGTTTGCCCTGCATCCGCTGCGCATCGTGCGCGCCATGCAGGACATCGTCAATAACGACGTTACGCTCACCGTTGATATGGGGAGCTTCCACATCTGGATCGCCCGCTATCTCTATAGCTTCCGCGCACGTCAGGTCATGATCTCTAACGGTCAGCAGACCATGGGCGTTGCACTGCCGTGGGCGATTGGTGCGTGGCTGGTCAATCCTGGCCGCAAGGTGGTCTCGGTGTCCGGTGACGGTGGCTTCCTGCAGTCGAGCATGGAGCTGGAAACCGCCGTGCGTCTCAATGCCAATGTGCTGCACATCATCTGGGTGGACAACGCCTACAACATGGTGGCGATCCAGGAAGAGAAAAAATACCAGCGCCTTTCCGGCGTAGAGTTCGGCCCGGTCGATTTCAAAGTCTATGCCGATGCCTTTGGGGCGAAAGGCTTTGCCGTCGAGAGCGCGGATGCGCTGGAGCCTACGCTGCGTGCTGCAATGGATGTCGATGGCCCGGCCGTGGTCGCCATTCCCGTCGACTATAGCGATAATCCGCTGCTGATGGGCCAGCTCCATCTCAGCCAGATTTTGTGAATCAATATAAGGACAGAGAAATGCAAAAAGTTGCTCTCGTAACAGGCTCAGGCCAGGGGATTGGTAAAGCGATTGCGCTTCGCCTGGTGAAAGACGGTTTTGCCGTCGCCATCGCGGATTACAACGAAGAGACGGCAAAAGCCGTTGCCGATGAGATCACTCGTAATGGGGGGAAGGCCGTCGCCGTGAAGGTGGATGTCTCCAGCCGCGAGCAGGTGTTTGCAGCGGTGGAAAAAGCCCGCACTGCGCTGGGCGGTTTCAACGTGATCGTCAACAATGCCGGGATCGCGCCTTCCACGCCAATTGAGTCGATCACCCCGGAAATTGTCGACAAAGTTTACAACATCAACGTCAAAGGGGTTATCTGGGGTATCCAGGCTGCCATTGACGCCTTCCGTAAAGAAGGGCACGGCGGCAAGATCATCAACGCCTGTTCCCAGGCAGGCCATACCGGGAACCCTGAACTGGCGGTCTACAGTTCCAGTAAGTTTGCGGTACGCGGGTTAACCCAGACGGCGGCACGTGATCTTGCGCCATTAGGGATCACCGTTAACGCTTACTGCCCGGGCATCGTCAAAACGCCGATGTGGGCGGAAATTGACCGCCAGGTCTCCGAAGCAGCGGGTAAACCGCTCGGCTACGGTACTGAAACGTTTGCCAAACGCATTACGCTTGGCAGATTGTCCGAACCCGAAGATGTGGCCGCCTGCGTCTCTTATCTCGCCGGGCCAGATTCCGACTACATGACCGGTCAGTCCTTGTTGATTGACGGTGGTATGGTGTTCAACTAAATACTAATAAGCTCTGACATGAGTTTTCCCCTGCCCCCGTGCAGGGGCTTTTTTTTGTCTCCTCAGCCATTGTGGATTACACTGCGCGCTGCAAAACTTTAGTCTTAGAGATCTGACAGGCGGTAACAGCGATGAACGGTACAATCACAACGTGGTTTAAAGATAAAGGCTTTGGATTTATCAAAGATGAAAACGGTGACAACCGCTATTTTCATGTGATTAAGGTCGCCAACCCTGATCTGATTAAGAAAGACGCAGCGGTGACCTTCGAGCCCACAACCAACAACAAAGGCCTTTCCGCCTATGCGGTGAAGGTGATCCCGGAAAGCAAACACCTCTATATCGCAGGCGAGCGCGTGAAGCTCACCTCGATCAAATCGTTTGTGGTGTTCAGCGAAGAAGAGCCAGCAGATACCGGCATCGATAAAGAGAACGCGGTACTGTCCGTGGGGCTGCTGATGAACAACATCAAACCCAAGTCTGATAAAAAACCGGGTGAAATGCGCACGGTGAAGAAACTGGCTATCACCACCTTCCAGAATACGACGATGATCTTCACGGAAGATGAGATCGACATCGACGCTACGGTGAAGCTGCTGAAATAATGCTTTGCCGGGTAGGACGACGTCTTACCCGGCGTACCGCTGTCATCCTGGCGTGCAAACGCCACTCCCTCCCGTTTTCCCGAGCAGGCGATACGCCGCGTCTCTTTTCGTCCGCTTTTTAACCTGCTATAACAAAACCCTTATCCTTCCGGGAGTCAACGCCGTGCCCGAGCTTAATCAACATGGTCAAACTGTTAACGATATCGTCCCCGACTGGAAATGCGCCCGTGCGTTAACCCGCACTCCGCTTGTCGGTCAGTATTGTCGTCTGGAGCCGCTGGATGCCGAACGTCACGCCGCGGATTTGTATGAGGCCTATGCGCTGGGGGACGACAGCGACTGGACGTGGCTTGTCAGCACCCAGCCCGTGAGCGTTGAAGACACCGCAGAATGGGTCCTTGGCAAAGTACTGGATGATGAACTGGTGCCGTATGCCGTCATCGATTTGCGTACCGGGCAAGCGGTGGGGCTGGTGAGCTATATGGCAATAGAGCGCATGCAAGGGTCGGTGGAGATCGGCCACGTCACCTGGTCACGCAAGATGAAAGGCTCCCGCCTCGGCACGGAAACCGTATGGCTGCTGCTCAGGAATGCATTCGAGCATGGCTATCGTCGGCTGGAGTGGAAGTGCGATTCAATGAACACTGCCTCGCGTAATGCGGCGGAAAGGCTGGGGTTTGTCTGGGAAGGCCGACTGCGTCAGAAGCTGGTGCGCAAAGGGCGCAACCGCGACAGCGACATGCTGTCAATCATTGATGGAGAATGGCCACAGCGGGATGCCGAACTCCGCGCCTGGCTGGCTGAAGCGAATTTTGACGGGGAAGGGCGGCAGCGTAAAAAGCTGGAGGCGTTTCGTCTGTAAAATATGCCCCTCACCCGTTGGGAGAGGGGCTGCTTTGCAAACTGCGTTACAGGCGAACCGGTGCACCGTTGGCGTCATAATATGCCGCGGTACTCTTCGCCAGCGGCTCGCGCCCGCGAATGGCATCGGCAATTTTCTCGCCAATCATGATGGTGGTGGCGTTCAGGTTGCCGGTGATGATCTGCGGCATAATGGACGCATCCACCACGCGTAATCCCTCCAGCCCATGAACGCGACCTTCGCCGTCGACCACGGCCATTTCGTCATACCCCATCTTACAGGTGCCGCACGGGTGGAAGGCGGTTTCAGCGTGGTTACGCACAAACTCGTCCAGCTGTTCGTCGGTCTGGCACTCAATGCCCGGGCTGATTTCCCGTCCACGGTATTTATCCAGCGCCGGCTGGTGCATGATCTCACGGGTGATGCGGATCGCATCGCGAAACTCCTGCCAGTCCTGTTCATGGGACATATAGTTGAACAGGATTGCCGGATGCTGATGCGGATCGCGTGATTTAATCCGTACATGCCCGCGGCTTGGTGAGCGCATGGAGCCAACGTGACACTGGAAACCGTGCTCTTTGACCGCGTTTGACCCGTTGTAGTTAATGGCGACCGGCAGGAAGTGGTACTGAATATTCGGCCATTCAAACTCCTCGCGGCTGCGGATAAACCCGCCCGCTTCAAAGTGGTTGCTCGCTCCCACGCCGGTGCCGCCAAACAGCCACTCCGCGCCAATCTTTGGCTGGTTCCACCACTGCAGGGCAGGGTAGAGAGAGACCGGCTCTTTGCACTCGTACTGCAGGTACATCTCTAAGTGATCCTGCAGGTTTTCACCCACACCCGGGAGGTCATGTACCAGCGGGATGTCAAACTGCTTCAGCAGTTCCGCGTTACCCACGCCAGAGCGCTGCAGGATCTGCGGAGAGGCAATCGCCCCGGCGCACAGCAGCACCTCTTTGCTGGCCGTCGCTTTTGACGGAATCGTGCTCTCGCCTTCCAGCCACTCGACGCCTGTCGCACGTTTGCCGTCAAAAATAATGTGATCGGTCATGGCATGGGTGCGAATGGTCAGGTTCGGGCGTGATTTCGCCTGATCCAGATAGCCGCGTGCGGTACTGGCGCGACGGCCCTGCGGCGTCACGGTTCTGTCCATCGGACCGAAGCCTTCCTGCTGATAGCCGTTAAGGTCGTCAGTACGCGGGTAGCCCGCCTGCACACCGGCTTCTACCATCGCTTCAAACAGCGGGTTTACGCCGGGTTTAGAGGTGGTCACGCTCACCGGGCCGTCGCCGCCGTGGTAGTCGTTTGGCCCCACGTCACGGGTCTCTGCCTTACGGTAGTAGGGCAGGCAGTTGAGATAGCTCCAGTGTTCCAGACCCGGCTCAGTTGCCCAGTTGTCCAGATCCATCGCGTTACCGCGGATGTAGCACATGCCGTTGATCAGGGATGAGCCGCCCAGCCCTTTGCCGCGACCGCACTCCATACGGCGGTTGTTCATGTGCGGCTCGGGCTCGGTTTCATACGCCCAGTTGTAACGCTTGCCCTGCAAGGGAAACGCCAGCGCGGCAGGCATCTGGGTGCGGAAGTCAAAACGGTAATCCGGGCCGCCCGCTTCTAGCAGCAGAACGGTGGTATTGGGATCTTCCGTCAGTCGTGTTGCCAGTACGTTGCCGGCAGAGCCGGCACCAATAATGATGTAGTCAAATTGCAAAAAAACCTCCCGGTTAAAATATGGACTGGAATTTACCCATCTCAACCTGGATGGACTTCACCTGGGTATAACTCTGGAGCGTCATTACGCCGTTCTCGCGGCCAATGCCGGAGTGTTTGTAGCCACCAACTGGCATCTCTGCCGCGGATTCACCCCAGGTGTTGATCCAGCAGATACCCGCTTCAAGCTGGTGGATCGCGCTGTGCGCGCGGTTCAGGTCGGCAGTCACGATGCCCGCCGCCAGACCGTAATCGGTGTCGTTGGCGCGACGAATCACCTCTTCGTCGGTTTCGTACGTGAGAATCGACATCACCGGCCCGAAGATCTCTTCGCGCACGATGGTCATCTCATCGGTGCAGTCGGTGAACACGGTGGGAGCCACCCACGCGCCGTTGTCAAAGCCTTCGCCTTTCAGCACGTCGCCACCGCACAGCACACGCGCGCCTTCCTCTTTGCCTTTGGCGATATAGCGCAGCACGTTTTCGCGGTGCGGGAAGCTCACCAGTGGGCCAAAGTTGGTGCGTTCATCGAACAGATCGCCCGCGCGAATACGTGCCACGCGATCAACAATTTTCTGCTCAAACGCGGCTTTGAATTTCGCCGGCACGAACACGCGGGTGCCGTTGGTGCATACCTGGCCGGAGCTGAAGAAGTTGGCCATCATGGCGATGTCCGCCGCGAGATCCAGGTCGGCATCGTCGAAAATAACCAGCGGGGATTTCCCGCCCAGCTCCATTGTCACCTCTTTCAGGGACGAGGCCGCCGAATTGGCCATCACTTTTTTGCCGCTGGCAACGCCGCCGGTGAAGGAGACTTTGGCGATGCCCGGGTGCTCGGTCAGGAACTGACCGGTTTCTGCGCCCACGCCCGGCAGAACGTTAAATACGCCGTCCGGCAGACCCGCTTCGGTGTAGATCTCGGCAAGCTTCAGAGCGGTGAGGGGCGTCACTTCGCTCGGCTTGAAGATCATCGCGTTACCTGCGGCCAGCGCTGGCGCGGATTTCCACAGGGCGATCTGGATCGGGTAGTTCCACGCGCCAATGCCCGCGACCACGCCCAGCGGTTCACGACGGGTATAGACAAATGAGGTATCGCGCAGGGGGATCTGGCTGCCTTCCAGCGCCGGGATCAGCCCTGCGTAGTACTCCAGCACGTCCGCGCCGGTGACGATATCAACGGTGCTGGTTTCTGAGTACGCTTTGCCGGTGTCGAGGGTTTCCAGCTTCGCCAGCTCGTCGTTACGCTCACGAAGAATGTCTACCGCACGGCGCAGAATGCGCGAGCGCTCCATGGCGCTCATTGCCGCCCAGATTTTTTGCCCGCGCTGCGCGCTTTCTACGGCGCGATCAACATCCTCGCGCCCGGCGGCCTGAACGGTCGCCAGGACTTCACCGTTGGCCGGGTTGATGGTCTCGAAGGTGCGACCGCTGGTGGCCGATGTATAACCACCATTGATATAAAGCTGCTGTTCTGCCATTCGGGACATAAATTCTCCTCGGTTAATCGGTCGGTAAATGCTGGCTAATAAAGTGGCTGGTGAGCGACTGGGCCAGGGTTTTATCCAGCGGTTTGCCACTCAGCGCGGCGCGCAGCCACAGCCCGTCAATCAGCGCCGCGAGCCCGTAACCCGCCTCCTGCGCCTGTTCGCGCGGCAGCTCGCGGCGGAACTCATACACCAGGTTCGACAGCAGACGGCGGCTGCTCACCTGCTGCAGACGGTAGAGCATTGGCTGATGCATGCTGCTCGCCCAGAAGGCCAGCCAGGCTTTCATTGCCGCGCCGCTGATCTGGGTTTCATCAAAATTGCCGCCGACAATCGCCTGCAGACGCTGCTCAGCGCTGCCGTGCGGTAAGGCATGCAAACGGTTCAATACCGCGTCGCGCAGCTGGCCGGTGATGTCGCGCATGGTCGCTTCCAGCAGGCCATTTTTGTCCTTGAAATAGTGACTGATGATCCCCGTGGAAACGCCCGCCCGACGGGCGATCTGCGCGATGGTCGCGTCATGCATTCCCACTTCATTTATTGCTTCCAGCGTGGCGTCGATCAGTTGCCTGCGCCGGATTGGCTGCATCCCCACTTTGGGCATTTTTGCCACTCCATTCATCAGCGTTGGTTAACCATTAAAGCGGTTTTTGATTGGACGTTCAATATAAAATGTGTCTTAATTGTTGCGGTTTTGGATTTCAATAGTTACAAAAACAGTGGGGATACTGGATGACAGATCTTTCGCAAGACAGAGAAAAGGACAAAATCAATCCGGTTGTTTTTTATACATCCGCAGGACTGATTTTGTTGTTTTCCCTGATGACGATCTTCTTTAGCGATTTTTCTGCCGAGTGGATTGGGCGCACCCTTAACTGGGTGTCGAAGACCTTCGGCTGGTACTACTTGCTGGCGGCGACGCTCTATATCGTCTTCGTCGTCTGCATCGCCTGCTCGCGCTTTGGCTCGGTAAAGCTCGGGCCGGAACAGTCAAAACCCGAGTTCAGCCTGCTGAGCTGGGCCGCGATGCTGTTTGCCGCGGGCATTGGTATTGACCTGATGTTCTTCTCCGTGGCGGAACCGGTCACGCAATATATGCAGCCACCGGAAGGGGCGGGGCAGACGATGGAGGCCGCGCGACAGGCGATGGTCTGGACATTGTTCCACTACGGCTTAACCGGCTGGTCGATGTATGCCCTGATGGGTATGGCGCTCGGATACTTTAGCTATCGTTATAATTTACCCCTCACGATCCGCTCCGCGCTCTATCCGATTTTCGGTAAAAAAATTAACGGACCGATTGGACACACCGTGGATATTGCGGCGGTGATTGGCACCATCTTTGGGATCGCCACCACGCTCGGTATCGGCGTGGTGCAGCTCAACTACGGTCTGAGCGTGCTGTTTGATATCCCGGATTCCATGGCGGCCAAAGCGGCGCTGATCGCGCTGTCGGTGATTATCGCCACCATTTCGGTTACCTCCGGCGTGGACAAGGGCATTCGCGTGCTTTCTGAGCTGAACGTCGCGCTGGCGCTGGGGTTGATCCTGTTCGTGCTGTTTATGGGCGATACGTCATTCCTGCTCAATGCGTTAGTGCTGAACGTGGGTGATTACGTGAACCGCTTTATGGGTATGACGTTGAACAGCTTCGCCTTCGATCGCCCGGTCGAGTGGATGAACAACTGGACGCTGTTCTTCTGGGCGTGGTGGGTCGCGTGGTCGCCGTTTGTTGGCCTGTTCCTGGCGCGTATTTCGCGTGGACGCACCATTCGTCAGTTTGTGATGGGCACGCTGATTATCCCGTTCACCTTTACGCTGCTGTGGCTGTCGGTGTTCGGCAACAGCGCGCTGCACGAGATCATTCACGGCAATGCGACGTTTGCGCAGGAAGCGATGGTGCATCCGGAGCGGGGGTTCTACAGCCTGCTGGCGCAGTATCCGGCGTTTACCTTTAGCGCCTCTGTTGCAACCATTACCGGCCTGCTGTTTTACGTCACCTCGGCGGATTCCGGCGCGCTGGTGCTGGGGAACTTCACCTCGAAGCTCAAGGACATCAACAGCGATGCTCCCAACTGGCTGCGCATCTTCTGGTCTGTCGCCATTGGCCTGCTGACCCTGGGCATGCTGATGACCAACGGTATTTCTGCCCTGCAGAACACCACGGTGATCATGGGTCTGCCGTTCAGTTTCGTGATCTTCTTCGTGATGGCCGGGTTGTATAAATCTCTCAAGGTGGAAGATTACCGCCGCGTCAGCGCCAGCCGCGACACCGCGCCACGTCCGATGGGTGCGCAGGACAGACTGAGCTGGAAAAAGCGGTTGTCACGCCTGATGAACTATCCGGGCACGCGCTACACCAAACAGATGATGGAAACGGTCTGCTTCCCGGCGATGGAAGAGGTGGCGCAGGAGCTGAAGCTGCGTGGTGCGTATGTTGAACTGAAAAACCTGCCGCCGGACGACGGTGAGACTCTGGGACACCTGGACCTGCTGGTGCATATGGGCGACGAACAAAACTTTGTCTACCAGATTTGGCCACAGCAGTATTCGGTGCCCGGGTTTACCTATCGCGCACGCAGCGGGAAATCAACGTATTACCGCCTTGAGACGTTCCTGCTGGAAGGGAGCCAGGGGAATGACCTGATGGATTACAGTAAGGAACAGGTAATAACGGACATACTGGATCAGTATGAGCGGCACCTGAACTTTATTCACCTCCATCGCGAGGCGCCGGGGAATAGCGTGATGTTCCCGGATGTTTGAGCGGGATAACTAAGTGAATAAAGCGGTATCCTGGAACAGGGTACCGCTTTTTTTAATGGCCTGGCACATTCGTGCTGCGCAATATTAATGATTTTGAAAATGAATACCGGTTTTCCATATAAAGAAACTCACAGTGTCGACTAATTTTGAATCAGCTTCTGCGTAGGTGGCCGCATTGTGTCCTCCTTGACTGTAAGCTAATACCAGCACCGGAACATTCCACGGTTTGTTTATTGTCTGCAATCGGGCTGCGAATTTTGCTGTCTGCCAGGGGGAGACACGTTGGTCATGCAGGCCGACCGTTAACAACACCGGGGGATAGCGTTTACCTGGAACCAGATGCTGATAAGCGTCTATTTTTAACAAATTGAGCATGCCTGATTGTTTAAAAGGTGAACCCAACTCTTCAAAATTCATCTCGCCTATTGGAATTTTATCCAGTCGACTGGTATTAAGTATTCCGACGTCTATCGCCACAGCTGAAAATAGTTCTGGGCGAAGCGTCATTGCCATACCCATTATAATCCCCCCCGCGCTCTCACCACTGATCACCAATTTTGACGGTGAGGTGTATTTATTATCAACGAGATATTCAGCGCAACGAATAAAATCATTAATAGAATTTTCTTTCTTATTCGCTCTACCTCCTTCATGCCATGCTGGACCCAGTTCACCTCCTCCTCGAACATGCGCGATTGCGATGGCTCCGCCTTGTTCAAGCCAGAGCAAGCGGGAAATATCAAATTCAGGAAGGGTACTTACTCCATAAGCGCCGTAAGCTGTCAACCAGATGGGGGTGGCACCATTGTGTTCAATCCCTTTATGATGAATTAAAGTTAACGGAACGCGGACGTTATCTGCTGTGAGAACCCATATTTCTTCCGTCACATAGTCTGTAAAGGATTGTTTTACCGGTGATATTAAATTCGTATCTCTGATGCGATTATTGACCGGGTTATACTGGAAAATAGCAGGTTGCGTGAGCCAACTCTGTCGGGTGAAGAGGATATCCTTGCGGTTATTGCTGGCGAAGATTGCACTCACATTTTCATCTGCTGGTGCTGGAATGAACTGGTGCTTATTCGGGTCATCAAAAGGAATACGTACGAATTTATTGGTACCAGAGTCATGGTATGCAATATAAAGTGAATCCCGACTGGTGGTTAGCTGGGTGAGCTCACCATTTGCCCAGCTCATCACATGCTCTCGTTTTGAAGTAGGAGTACTCAGATCGACTCTTGAGATATCATAACCTGATGATGAATTCATGTTAGCAAAATAAATCCACTTTCCAGAGCAAACAAAGGCAGAAACATTCTCATCAACATCAATGATTTTGGCCCAGTGTAATATTCCGTTGAGTGCGGGATCGTTTTTTGCTGAAAAAAGATAGCCGCCATAACCGCTGATTGATTTCGAAAAATAAACGATGAGATATGCAGAGTCGGGGGATGCAAACAAATTAACGTTTTCACATTTCTTCTGTGTCAATTCCGGGAGAGTATGCCAGTCAAAAGTCATAACATCATTTTGGCTCCCTAAATGATGGTAGTAGACTTTTCCGCATGTTTGTCGCCCGGTATCATGAGTTGTATCGTTAAGACTGTAATAAAATGACTGGTTATCCGCTGCCCAGACAACATTAGGATAGCGAACCGCGGAAATTTCATCTTTTAATACGACACCATCCGCAACTCTGATGACATTTATTGCCGTAGTTTCAGTACCATTTTTCGATAATCCAAAAGCCACATAGTGACCGTCTGGAGATGGGCTAAAAAAATTAATCCCATATCCGACGGGAGGGGTAATAACCACTCGTTCAGGTTTTCCCTTTTGTTGCACAAAAAGCCGCAGATAAGGATGTTCAGTTGTCGATCGTAGGTAGAAACGACGATCGCCCGCATCATAGATATCAGATAGAGTTGGTTCTGTGTTAACCAGTATGCTTAGTCTTTTCGCCAGTGCATTTCGCCAGGGGAGGGTGTGTAATATTTTAACCGCTTGGTCTGATTGATGGCTTAGCCAACGAGCTGTCTGTTGTCCGTCGGTTTCCATCCAGCGATAAGGATCTACGTTGTTGTCAACATCAGCGTTTCTCCCATGGGCATGAGTGAAAAAAACGCAGCCAAACAAAATGACTATTATGAATAATGTCGGTTTTATACTCAGTCTTACGCAATTTTTCATTCAGAGTGCAGTCCATGCTGTTCTGTCTGTGGCATTAATCGAATCACACGCTCAACAGATGCGATGGTTGATTGTCTGTGAGCAATGATTATTCGGGTGATGTTTAGCTTTTTGATAGCCTGATTAACATACGTTTCACTCTCTTCGTCCAAGGCACTGGTTGCTTCATCCATAAATAATATCCCGGGTTTACGATAAAGTGCGCGGGCAATAAAGATGCGTTGTTTCTGTCCTCCAGACAACCCCTCACCAAGTTCTCCAACTAATGTATCGTATCCCATGGGCATTTTTACAATAGCACCATGGATAAAGCTTGCGCGAGCGCACTCTTCCATCCATTCGTAATCGGCATTTTCATCGAAGCCACAAATATTTTCTCTAATTGAACCAGAAAATAACTTATCATCCTGCATTACGCACCCGATTATTTTGCGGTAATTGTTTAAACCAAGTTGTTGAATGTCGTTACCATCGATCATTACTGAACCTGTCTGCGGTTCAAACAATCCACAAAGAACCCTCATAAGCGTTGTTTTACCTGCACCTGACGGGCCTGTAATTGCCACACTTTCTCCAGCTAAAACCTGGAAAGAAAGACCACGAAAGACAGCGGCCGAATGGTCATCATATCGGTAGCTTAATGCATTTATTTCTAGGGCTACAGGTTTCATCGTGTTTAATATTTCTATATCGGGCTTTTTCTTTTCTTGAGTATTAAGTGCAATATCTGCCACACGTTCATTATGAAGGTGCATCATGCGCAACTTAGTCAGGAAATTAGTTAATGACCAAATTCTGTCGGCAAATTGTTCTCTGAATACACCGAAAGCGATGAACATCCCAATTGTTATATCGTTATCTATAATGAGTCTTGAACCCAGCCATAGCATTGCTATCTGCTCGCAAGCAGTGATAAGGGAGTTTACGCCACCAAAAAGCAAATCCATTTTGGTGATTTTTATTTCAGTGTTAATTGTGTCAATTTCCAGGTTCAGCCAGTGGATGCTTCTTCTTTCACTAAAACCTTGCATTTTAATGGTCGCTATACCGTACAACGTTTCCATGAAATAAGATCGGGTTCGGGCGTCTCTAACGAGAATTTCCTCCGATAATTCGCGGTAGGTACTGTACGTCATAAGACGGATGAGGACATACAGAGCAGTAAAACACATAACAACGCCTGTGAGCCAGCCGCCATAAAGTGCCATCATAATGACAACACCGATCAACATCGTTCCATCGATGAGTGCTCCAACGATACTACTGGTAAAGGTTTCCCGAAGAGTGTTCAACGATCCAAAGCGCGACTGAATGTCACCTAACTTGCGTCGCTCAAAATAACTCAAAGGTAGCCGCAGTAAATGTGAAAATAACCCGGATTGCCACTGAACATTGATGAGCGTAGTCATTAATAATGAAGACCATGAACGCAGTGCGCTCAATGCCAGGCGTAAGAAAGTAAAGAGTAACAGACCAATACAAATCAGTGTCAGTAAGCCCACATCTGCAGCGGGAATAGCATGATCCAGTGCAAGCTGAGTACCTATCGGGATAAGAAGATTTATGGATTCAATAATGAGCGAATAGAAAAATATTTTCGCTAGCGTACCCTTAAGACCATGTACCTTTGCTGCAAGGGCTTTGAGGCTGAAGTGGTGACTTTCTTGCTCTTCGGTAAATGTACTTCCAGGCCATACTTCGAGTGCTATGCCCGTGAAGTATTGAGACATTTCCTCGAGATTTATTGTTCTACGGCCTCTGGCAGGGTCGTGTAGGATCACTCGATTTTGTTTCACACCGACCAGAACTACAAAATGGTTAAAATCCCAATGTAAGATGCAGGGGATCTTAAGCGAGTTGAGTTCATGAAGTTCCAGGGATAAACAGCGAGATGCAAGTCCTAATTGTTCAGCAATTTCTTTCATTCCTGCCAGTGTTGTCCCACGTGCAGATAGGTTGAATTGTTGTCGCAAGGAGATGAGATTGCTATTTTTTCCATAGTGATTACAAATCATCGCAAGACATGCCAAACCGCATTCTGAGGATTCCGTTTGATGAACTAGTGGAACCCGAGAACGCAGATGAAGATCGAGTTGTCCGAGAAGCGTTTTAAAAGCACGTTTACTCATTTATCGGGCCCTCTATGCTATTTTTCATATCGTAGAAGGGGGAAAGCATCCACTGATAGATCTTCCTTTTTTCCAGAAATAAGGTGCTTTGAGCTTGCATTCCATTACCCAAGCTCAGACGTTTACCCGCGTACGCAATATTTTGTCTGTCAGGTTTGATAATAACTTTGTAGTAGGGTGCAGCTGAAGATGAGGCCACTTTAAGCGCCCCTTGATAGGTTTGCATTTCCTGTGGGGAGGCTGGGGAACGTGAGATGACAGAAATTGCTCCGCCAAACATACCGAATTTTTGAGCAGGAAAGGCTTCATAGCGGATGTTCACGCGGTCTCCAGCATTAAGATAGGGGACTGCGTCATTCGGTACCCAAATGACAAGAGAGAAATGATCGATATTGTATGGGATGATTTGTAGCAGACTGTCGCCCGGCTTGATCATCTGCCCGACGGTGACGCTAAGGGAATCTACCCTCCCGTTAGCCATGGCTCGGATAATAATAGCGCCTCCAGCATCAATACTCAGACGTTCTTTTTGCAATTCATAGCGCTGAAGTTCCATTTGATGAATCTGGTTATCAAATTCAGCGGCCTGCGTCTGAATTTGACTCTCCAGTGTTGTCACCTGCAACGCGTTTTGGTCACTCTGGGCAGACAGGTTAATCATGTTATTCTGTCGTTCGTAGTATAAGGCTATCTGATTAATCAGCTGATCCTGAGTAATAAGACCACGCGCCTGATAATGCCGGTAGTTCTCCATGTTAGTTTTCATTACATGGAGGCCTTCCTGGGCTTGGGTGATAATATCTGAGGAACGTTTGAGAGCAGCGCTATATTGTTCTTTTTGTTTTTTGAGCATCTCAAGAGTGTTTTTTTTATTTTCCTGGAGAAGAGACATGATTTGAGATATGCGTGTCAGCTGGTTGTCAACATCCATACGCTGATTATCGCTGACAACACCGCTACGTGTGCTTTTACTAACATCGATCATGTAAATAGCATCACCTACTTTGAGCAGTTGACCTTCTTTGACAAATTGTTTAACTACCACCCCCTGAACACTGGCGTAAACGTTAGATGAACGAGGATAGGTGGTTATTTCTCCCACTACAGTTATTCTTCTCGTATAGGTGAACGTTAGGACGAAGGTTAGAAAAGCAATAACAAAAAAAACAGATAGCCCTGCAACCAACCAAACAGGGATCCCAGACAGTAATATGGCTCTTCCTTGCCATCTCAATTTTTTGTGATCAACCGCTTTTTGGCGATACACGCACTTTTTCCTTTTTTTAAAAGATTTCGTGATTTTGTGTGGTTCACCAGGTGACAATTTTAAGTCAATTGCACCTGGTTATTCTGCATATCCAGGGGTATCGTGTTTTTTCCTGCATATGTAATTTGCTTTGCTGCGCTTCGGTAATACTATTTCTTCGACGACTCAACCATCCCTACCGTTACGGCCATCGTGTCCACCGGGACCACCTTTACCGCCTTTGCCCCCTTTCCCTCCAGGGCCACCATTTCCACCATCACCTCCGTTCCCGCCTCGTCCCCCGTTACCGCCATTACCACCATTTCCAGAACCACAGGTTCCTCCATTACCTCCGCGGCCGCCATTACCGCCTGCGCCCCCGTTACCTCCACTTCCACCATCGCATTGCGAACCCCCAGAAATACCTTCACTCTCTGATTTCAGTAGTTCTCGCATTTTTACTCCTGATAAAGTAATGCATCACGCACAGCGACCCGCCATGACAAACTTACAGCGGGTCGTCGTTTTGGTTTTTAATGATGGCTATCGACGACCGCCATTATTGCCACCGCCGCAGCTTCCGCCGTTACCCCCATTACCGCCATTACCGCCGCGGCCACCATTACCGCCATTGCCGCCATTACAGGTACCACCATTACCACCACTATTGCCATTGCCGTTGCCACTGTGATTACCGTTCCCATTACCGGCACCAATACCGCCGGCCACAATACTCATTTCATTTTGATTTAATTCACGCATTAGACTTTCCTTAGTTATATGGAGTTAAAGTAAAACAGCCTTAACATAATGTTCCTGAAATAAAGAAAATGGAAATGACTTATTTCATCTTTCACGGTTTTTTTATCTTTGGGTTTTTGATCTACCTCTAAGTTTCGTTGCGTAATTCTGTTATGGAAAGCATGGTGGCGAGTTGTGGATTATGTTCTAAAATTAAATTGGTTTTATCTAACTATTAAAAGTAGTAGGAAGGGATAGATTCTCTTAACATTTGCACTCAGGGGGTGTATGTTTCCCACATCGAGATAGGTTGTGAGATGCTATATTTTTTATACATGATCGTAGGCGTGATAAAGCTGCAAGGATATTTCTTTGTGGTTGGGTTTTATATTAATAATTGTTTTATTTTCAGTAATGATATTTTATCAAAAGAGTAGGGTGTTGAATTTTTCGGATAAAAAGTCAAAACTATTCCTGAACGACGAGCAACGTGCATACGCTTTCGTCCATAATTTGCCATGCCAGGTTAAAACACAATCCCTCGTAATAACACCCTATGGGTTGGGCAAGTTTTAATACCAGCGTGTTCTCATTCAATGCACTGACCCGTGCGCATTCAAATCCCATATATTCCCTCACTACAGGAAAAAGCGCTTTAAACAGGCTCTCTTTGGCGCTGAATGCGAGCGTCAATGTAAGCGCGAAAGGCTTGCCCGACTGCAAAAGGCGTGTTTCTTCCTGTGCGTCGATGACACCTTCCTTTATTTCGTGAGCTTCGTTTTCGGAAAGAATGGCTTCCAGATCAATGCCGATTAGCGTATGCGGATAGCGCGCAACCACCGCCATCGCCTGTGTACCGCTGTGGGTAATGCTGCCAGTGATGCCTTCCGGCCAGAGGGGTTCCCCGCTGGGACCGATGCCGGGAACGGCGCATTCGTTAATCGCTCTGAGTGCGTGGGCGGCGGCGATGCGACCGGCAAGGTGTTCGGTTTTTCGTTTTCGCCCGGCGTCGGTTAGCTGGGCCTGGTGAGGAAGCCAGAGGAGGTCGGCGTCGGTAAAGGTGGTGGGATCGAAGGTAATTTGGTGGACCGTGGTTCCGGCAAGACGAAATGTGGAGTGGGTGGTGTGCATGTTTTCTCGTCCTGACGTTGAGTAATAGAGCGGCCTGATGCCTTCACCCCGCTCCTCTCCTGCCGGGAGAGGGAGACATTCAGCCCCTCTCCCGGCAGGAGAGGGGAGGCACAGCCTGCCTTAGAAGTGCGTGTTCACGCTCATAAACCAGGTTCGGCCCGGCTCATTATAGGTGTATGCACCCGCGCCGTACATATAGGCACCGGTTGTGGCGTTGCCGGTGGTCTGGGCATTACCCGCGCGCCACTGGCGTTTATCAAAGACGTTATCCACGCCGCCGGTCAGGCTGACGTTTTTGGTCACGTCCCAGGTCGCACTCAGGCCAACGATGCTGTACGGGCTGACTTCGTCTTTCTCAGACCCGGTCACCGGCTGGCCTTTGTAGTTGTACTTCTTCGGCTGCTGCTTGCCGTACCAGGTGAAGGTCGACTGCAGCGACACATCCTGATGTACCTGCCAGCTCAGGGTTGAGTTCAGCGTGTACTCCGGGATGATCGACAGACGGTCGCCGGTCTCCTTGTTCTTACTTTGCAGCATATAGGTGATGTTGTTGGTCCAGTTGATCGTGTCGCTGACCGGCACGTTCAGGGAGCCTTCCAGACCTTCAACCACCGCTTTAGGCACGTTTTCCCACTGGTAAATATCGGTGGTCACTTTACTGGTGGAGGTCTGGCCGACTGGCGCATACCCCGCTTCAATCTTGTTGCGGTAGTCGTTACGGAACCAGGTCACGCCCGCCAGCCAGCCGTCGTGTTTCCACTCCAGACCAATCTCTTTGTTGATGCTGGTTTCGGCTTTCAGGTCGTCATTACCCATCATGTAGCAACCCACGCCGTCGGAGCTGGCGTAGCAGCCCTGGCCTTTGCTGTACAACAGATAGTTCGGGTTGGTCTGGTACAGGCTCGGCGCTTTATAGGCGCGGGCGATACCCATCTTCAGCGTAAAGTCGTCACCCAGGCCTTGCGACAGGTTCAGGGACGGGCTCCAGTTGTTACCGACGATCGTATGGTGATCGAAGCGCAGCGCCGGGGTCAGCATGGTGCTGTCCGTCAGCTCCATGTTGTTTTCGGCGAACAGGGAGAAGATCTCCGCCGAGGTATACGGGCTACGATCGTTGCTGAGCCCCGGAATGGTCCCGCCCTGCTGGGTTTGCGAGAAGGAGGTCGAGTCCTTCATGCGCTGCTGGTTCCACTCGGTGCCCAGCGTCAGGTTCTGGTTGACGAGGAAATCAATCGGCAGGTTGATTTCGCTGTGCAGCATCACATCAGCCAGGTCGGTGTCGGTGAATTTATTGCTGTTGAACAATCCTTCCGTACCGCCCGCCAGGCCTTCGCCGAGACGCGAATTGCGGGTGTGCTCGTACTGCGCCCAGTTGCTGGTGGTAATCCCATTATCCCAGCCGCCGTTCCAGGTCACCGCAAAGTTCTGGCGATAGATACGGTTAGTCTCTTTACCGTAGTTTTTCTTCACCAGACCGCTGGAGCTGTTGTCGTTGTTGGTGTTCTGGGTATCACCCGCGTAGAGGTTGTTCTGGCGGCTGTAACCCGCTTCAAACTCCAGGGACTGCATGGGCGCGAAGTCCCAGCGGACCACGCCGTTAATGTCTTTGTTCTCGACCCCTTCACGGCCTGCTGGCAGGGTGTCGGCATAGGTACCGGTACGATCGGACTGGTGACCCTGGTTGATGTCCCACGCATCGGCCTGGGTTTTGTCCAGGTTACCAAACATGCGGAAGCTGAAGTCGCCGCCCAGCGGGCCGCTCAGGCTGAAGTTGGTGCGCTTAGTGGAACCCTCATCCTTATGTTCTGGAGCATTCAGGTAGGTGTTCCAGGAGCCATGCCACTGGTTGTCGAATTTTTTGGTGATGATGTTTACCACGCCGCCTGCCGCACCGTTACCGTAGCGAGCTGCGGCCGGGCCACGAATGACTTCAATGCGTTCAATCATTTCTGGGGGTACCCAGCCGGTGTCACCGCGGGTATCTCGCTCGCCGCGCCAGCCCAGACGGATGGAGTTGCGGCTGGTAACCGGCTTGCCGTCGATCAGGATCAGGGTGTTTTCCGGACCCATACCACGAATATCAATCTGACGGTTATTGCCGCGCTGTCCGCTGGTGGAGTTCCCGGTCAGGTTAACGCCAGGCATGGTGCGGATGATTTCGGCCACGTCACGTGCGGGCGGGTTTTTACGGATTTCATCGGCGGTGATGGTCGATACCCCTGGTGCCTGCAGGTTCTGCTCTGCGGCGGTGATCACCATGGTGTCTTCGTGCTGCGCGTCGGCGGTGTTGTCGTCTGCCAGCGCAGGCATCGCAACGCCGTAAATCCCTAAGTTGACCAGCAAGGCCAGGGAGTGAATCTTCTTATTCATTGTACGTCCTGCTTTTCGCGCCGCATCCCCGGGCTCCATTCCCGAAAGGGAGAGGAGGCGGCATGGTGTCACCCGCAGTTTGCGTAAGCAGCCCCGTCCTCGAGCGCACACAACGCGTGGCATGGTTGTTTTATGAGCGCGCTTCCCACAGCGCGGCCACTACGCTATTGCAAATGCAAATAGTTATCAATAATATTATCAATAAAATTTGTCCTGAAACAAAAAAGACTGATAAACATGAGGTTATACGGGTGACGGGGTTAAAAACGGGAAGTGAAGCCTGGTGGCAGTCGAAAAACGGACCCGAATGGACCCGCGAGAAGGGGCACTATCGCGTCACTTTCTGGTGGCGTGATCCGGCAGGAACGCAAAAGACCTCGCCGCTAAAACGCGTCTGGCTCTACATCACCGGCGTGACCGATCACCATCAAAATGCCCGTCCGCAATCCCTTGAGCGCATTCCTGATACTGACGTCTGGCAGTGGCAGGGCGAGTTCACCCCGCAATGGCGCGGCAGCTACTGTTTTATCCCCTCAGTGAACGACGATGATTTTGCCGACGCGGTCTTCCACGGCGAGCAACCCGATCGTTTGGCGCTGCGTGAAGGCTGGCGAAAGTTGCTCTCCGCGGCGATGGCCGATCCGTTAAATCCGCAAAGCTGGCGCGGCGGACGCGGGCATCCCGTCTCGGCGCTCGAAATGCCCGAGGCCCCGGTTCAGCCCGGCTGGAACACGCCCGCAACGCCCGGCAACGCGCCCGTCTGCTTTGAATGGGAAAGTGTGCGTCTGAATAACCGCCGCCGGGTGTGGGTTTTCACCACCGGTGAAGACAGCCCGGAGCGGCCGCTTGCCGTACTGCTCGACGGCCAGTTCTGGGCCGAAAGCATGCCCGTGTGGTCTCCGCTAACCGCGCTGACAAACGCGGGCAAACTGCCGCCTGCCGTCTACGTCTTAATCGATGTGATCGACATGGCGCATCGCAATCACGAGTTACCCTGCAACCCGGATTTCTGGCAGGCGGTGCAGGAGGAACTTCTCCCGCGGGTGAACAGCCGCACTCCGTTCAGCGACCGCGCCGACCGAACGGTAGTCGCGGGTCAAAGCTTTGGCGGCCTCTCTTCACTTTATGCCGGGCTTAACTGGCCCGAGCGCTTTGGCTGCGTATTAAGCCAGTCCGGCTCTTACTGGTGGCCGCACCGTGGCGGTCAGCAGGACGGGTTGCTCATCGAACAACTTAAAGCGGGCGACCTCACCGCGCGCGGGCTGCGTATCGTTCTTGAAGCCGGGCGCAATGAGCCGCTCATCTTCCGCGCGAATCAGGCGATCTACGCCGAACTGCACCCGCAGCAACCGGTTATCTGGCGTCAGGTTGACGGCGGACACGACGCGCTTTGCTGGCGCGGTGGGCTGACGCAGGGGCTGATGACCCTCTGGCAGCCGCTTATTCACTAACGGAGTCTGTATGGAATTCAGCAACCCTTTCGATAATCCGCAGGGTCAGTTTGCGATTTTGCGTAACGACCAGGGACAGTACAGTCTGTGGCCGCAGCAGTGCCAGCTGCCGGCGGGCTGGCGCGTGGTCTGTGAAGCACAATCTCAGGAAGCCTGTCAGCAGTGGCTCGCCGACCACTGGCAAACCCTGCAACCGTCTTATTTTGCGGGAGAGAAAGCATGAACCGTCTTCCCCTTGTCGCCGCCCAGCCGGGTATCTGGATGGCGGAGCAGCTTTCCTCCCTGCCAAACGCCTGGAGCGTGGCGCACTACACCGAGCTGAAGGGCAATATTGACGCACCGCTGCTGGCAAAAGCCATTGTTGAAGGGATGCGGCAGGCCGACACCCTGCGCATGCGTTTTGTGCAAGAGAATGGCGAGGTGTGGCAGTGGGTGGATGACGCTATGTCACTGCCTGAACCGTCCGTGGTTCGCGCCGAATCCCATGACGCGGCGATGGCCCTGATGGCGGCGGATTTAAACCAGAACCTGCGCGTGGACAGCGGTCAGCCGCTGGCGTTCCATCAGCTGATTCAGGTAGGCGAAGGGCACTGGTACTGGTATCAGCGATATCATCATCTGGTGGTGGATGGCTTCAGTTTTCCGGCGATTACCCGTCAGATCGCCGCTATTTATCGCGCATGGCAAAACGGCGAGCCCACGCCCGCGTCGCCGTTTACCCCTTTCGTCGAGGTGGTGGAGGAGTACCAGCGCTATCGCGACAGCGAAGCGTATCAGCGCGACGGGGCGTTCTGGGCGGAGCAGCGTAAGCAGCTTCCTTCCCCGGTCTCGCTGTCGTCGGCACCGCTGCCGGGCCGTGCGGCGACCACCGATATTCTGCGTCTGAAGGTCACGGCTGACCGCCGCGCCTTTACCCGGCTTGCTCAGGCGGCGGGGCCGGTTCAGCGTACCGATCTGGCGCTTGCGCTGGTGGCACTGTGGATCGGGCGTCTGACCGGACGGCTGGACTACGCCGCCGGGTTTATCTTTATGCGCCGAATGGGGTCGGTGGCCTTAACGGCAACCGGTCCGGTGCTGAACGTGCTGCCGCTGGCGGTGAACATCGCCCCGCACGAAAGCCTGCCTGCGCTGGCGCATCGTCTGGCAAATCAGCTGAAAAAAATGCGTCGACATCAGCGTTATGACGCCGAGCAGATCGTGCGCGACAGCGGACGTGCCGCGGGCGATGACGCGCTGTTTGGCCCGGTACTGAACGTCAAGGTGTTTGATTATCAGCTGGATATGGATGGCGTGGACGCCATCACCCATACGCTGGCCACTGGCCCGGTCAATGATCTTGAACTGGCGCTGTTCCCGGACGAGCAGGGCGGCCTGAGTATTGAAATCCTTGCCAATAAGCAGCGCTACGATGAAGCGACGCTAACGCGCCACGTTGCACGCCTGAACACCATGCTGATGCAGTTTGCTGCCAACCCGGATTTGCGCTGCGGCGAAGCAGAAACCGTTTCAGAGCAGGAATACCAGCAGCTGGCGCGTATCAATGATACCGGGCTGGCGCTACCGTCAACCACGCTGGCTCAGCTGGTGGCAGACCAGGCGGGCAAAACGCCGGATGCCCCCGCGCTTGCTGATGCGCACATCGAACTGAATTACCGCCAGATGCGCGAGCAGGTGGTGGCTCTTGCGACATTACTGCGGGAACGCGGCGTTAAGCCTGGCGACAGCGTGGCGGTAGCCCTGCCGCGCTCGGTGTTTCTTACCCTGGCACTGCACGGCATCGTGGAGGCGGGCGCCGCGTGGTTGCCGCTGGATACCGGTTACCCGGACGATCGTCTGCGCATGATGCTGGAGGACGCGAAACCGTCCCTGCTGATCGCCTCTGACGATCAGCTTTCACGCTTTAGCGATCTGCCGGTCCCTGTATTTAGTTACAACACACTATTACCCCCTGCGGGCAGTGAACCGCTGCGGCTGGCAAAGCCGGGGCACACGGCGTACATCATCTTTACCTCAGGCTCAACGGGACGGCCAAAAGGCGTGATGGTAGGGCATACCGCCATCGTTAACCGCCTGATGTGGATGCAGGATCACTATCCGCTGGACGCGCATGACGTGGTGGCGCAGAAGACGCCGTGCAGTTTTGACGTCTCGGTCTGGGAGTTCTGGTGGCCCTTTATCGCCGGCGCGAAGCTGGTGATGGCCGAGCCGGACGCGCACCGCGATCCGCAGGCGATGCAGAACTTCTTCGCGCATTATGGCGTGACCACGACACACTTTGTGCCGTCGATGCTGGCGGCGTTCGTTGCCTCGCTGACGCCGGAAAATGCCGACTGCTGTCAGACACTGAAGCAGGTGTTCTGCAGCGGGGAAGCGCTGCCGACAGAATTGTGTCGGGAGTGGGAGCACCTTACTCATGTCCCGTTGCATAACCTCTATGGTCCAACGGAAGCGGCGGTGGACGTGAGCTGGTATCCGGCGTCGGGTCCGGAACTGGCGGCGGTAGCGGGCAACAGCGTGCCGATTGGCTTCCCGGTGTGGAATACGGGGCTGCGCATTCTGGATGCGATGATGCGTCCGGTGCCGTTCGGCGTGGCCGGTGACCTCTATCTTACCGGGATCCAGCTTGCGCAGGGGTATCTCGGTCGTCCGGACCTGACCGCCAGCCGCTTCATTGCCGATCCCTTTGCACCTGGCGAGCGGATGTACCGCACCGGCGACGTGGCGCGCTGGCTGGATAACGGCGCGGTGGAATATCTGGGCCGCAGTGACGATCAGCTCAAAATTCGTGGTCAGCGTATCGAGCTCGGCGAAATCGATCGTGCGATGCTTTCGCTGCCTGACGTGGCGCAGGCCGTAGCGCACGCGTGCGTGTTTAATCAGGCGGCGGCAACCGGGGGCGATGCCCGACAGCTGGTAGGGTATGTCGTCTCCGGGTCCGGCTTGCCGCTGGACCGCGATGCGCTGCTGCACTCGCTTAAAGCTCAATTGCCGCCCCATATGGTGCCGGTGGTGCTGCTGCAAATCAGCGGGCTGCCGCTCTCTGCCAACGGAAAGCTTGACCGCAAGGCGCTTCCGTTGCCGGAATTGACCCGCAAGACGGCCGGGCGGGCGCCAGAAACAGACGCTGAAGTGGCCGTCGCGCAGGCATTTTCTGCCCTGCTCGGCTGTGAGGTGAACGACATCGATGCCGATTTCTTCGCCCTCGGCGGTCATTCCCTGCTGGCGATGCGCCTGGCCGCGCTGCTCAGCCGTACGTTTGCCCGCAGGGTCACGCCGGGGCAGATTATGGTGGCCTCGACGGTCAGCATGCTCAGCGCGCTGCTGGATTCATCGATGAATGACGAGCAGGCGCAGCGTCTGGGCTACGAGACCCTTCTGCCGCTGCGTGAAAGCAACGGTCCGACACTGTTCTGCTTCCATCCGGCATCCGGCTTTGCCTGGCAGTTTAGCGTGCTGGCGCGCTATCTCAGCCCGCGCTGGTCAATCACCGGCATTCAGTCGCCGCGTCCGGAAGGGCCGATGCATCAGTGCGCTACGCTGGACGAGGTGATCGAACGTCATCTGCAGACGCTGCGCGCGCAACAGCCGCAGGGGCCGTATTATCTGTTCGGCTACTCGCTTGGCGGCACGCTGGCGCAGGGCATTGCGGCCCGTCTGCGCGAGCAGGGTGACGCGGTGGCGTTTCTCGGCTTGCTGGATACCTGGCCGCCGGAAACCCAGAACTGGGCAGAGAAAGAGGCCCATGGTCTCGATCCGGACGTACTGGCAGAAATCGAACGCGAGCGTCAGGCGTTTATCGCCGCGCAGCAGGGGCAAGGCTCTGGCGAGCTCTTTAACGCCATCGAAGGGAATTACGCCGATGCGGTCCGCCTGCTGACAACGGCGCACAGTTCACGGTTCGACGGTAAAGCGACGTTGTTTGTTGCCGGGCGCACGCAAACGCTGGATCCGCAGCAGGCCTGGGCGCCGTGGGTGGGGGAACTGGAGGTTTACAGCCAGGATTGCGACCACGTGGATATCATTTCACCGCAGGCGTTTGAGACAATAGGACCGGTGCTGAAGGCGATATTGGGGTAGCGGTTTCCCCTCACTCTCACCCTCTCTTCCAGGAGAGGGTGAGGGCATCAGACTGCACGCTTGCCCAACGGCACCACCAGCGGCGTACCGGCCACGGGATCGTCGATAATTATGCAGCGCATGCCGTAGATCTGCGCGATCAGATCCGGCGTCACAATCTCTTTTGGCGCACCCTGCGCCACAATTTCGCCGTCGCGCAACGCAATCAAATGTGTGGCATAGCGGCATGCCTGATTTAAATCATGCAGCACGGCCGCCAGCGTATAGCCCTGCGTGCGGTTCAGCTCGCTCAACAACTCCAGCAGATCGATCTGATGGCTGATATCCAGCCATGTGGTTGGCTCGTCCAGCAGCATGATGGCGGTTTCCTGCGCCAGCACCATCGCAATCCACGCCCGCTGGCGCTGTCCGCCGGAGAGCGTATCCACGCTTTGCCGGGCCAGATCAGTAATGCCCGTCGCCTGCATCGCCCGCTTCACCGCCTCATCATCCTCTTTACACCAGCGAGTAAACAGCGGCTGATGCGGATAGCGCCCGCGCGAGACCAGTTCCTGCACCGTGATATCCCCAGGCGTGGTGGCGTTTTGCGCCAGCAGGCCAATACGGCGCGCCACCTCTTTGCTGGCAAAGCGCTGGATCTGCTCACCGTCGAGATACACGCAGCCCTCAACCGGCGTCATCAGGCGGCTGAGGGTGCGCAGCAGGGTCGATTTACCGCAGCCATTCGGGCCGATAATCGCCGTAAAATGGCCGTCCGGGATAGCCACCGTCAGGTCACGGGCAATGATTTTTTTGCCATAGCCGAGGGTTAAGTGTTCGCCGCGCAAGCGGGTTGTGCTGTTTGTCATTTCTTGCGTGACTCCTGAACTAACAAGACGATGAGGTAAATCCCGCCGAGGCTGACGGTCACGACGCCTACCGGAAGTTGATAAGGCATAAATAACCGCTGGGCGCAGAGGTCGGCGGCCAGCAGTAACGCTGCGCCACACAGCGCCGCCTGGGTTAATCCCCAGCGCGCCGTGCCGCTGATGCGCCGGGCAATATGCGGTGCAACCAGCGCGATAAACGAGATCGGCCCGGCGATGGCGGTGGCGGCAGCGGTCAGTAACACTGCCACCAGCATCAGCATCAGGCGCGAGCGCTCAACGCCCACGCCCAGCGCGCAGGCGCTGTCATCACCCATCTCCAGCAGGCGCATCCGGCGTACCAGCAACACCGCGCCAAGAAACATCACCAGGATCAGCGGGGCAGCGGGCCAGGTTTTGCCCCACGTCAGGCCATTGAGTGAACCGGCATACCACAGACCGGCAGAGAGCGCGGTGTCGAGCGAAGCCTGCAGCAATAGCCAGGTGTTGAAAGCCATTAACATGGCGCGAATGCCGATACCGATAATGATCAGGCGGAAGGTGTCGATACCGTTGCGCCAGGCCAGCGCCCAGATAATGAGCGCGGTGACTATCCCGCCGGTCATCGCGGTGAACGTGATGGCCGTCAGGTGCTGACCAAACAGCACCATCGCCACCAGCACGCCGCTCCAGGCGCCGGTGTTCAGCCCCATTACGTCCGGGCTGCCAAGCGGGTTGCGCATCAACGACTGAAAAATGGCACCGCTGACGCCGAGCGCCGCGCCCACCAGAATCGCCATCGCCACGCGCGGCAGTCGCCACTCGGTGACCACCAGGGTGACATTGCGCGGCGCACTGCCAAGCAGCGCGTTAAAAACCTGCGCGAAATCGAGCGTGACCGCGCCGCTGCGCAGGCTCCAGACCGCCAGCATCAGAATGACGACGGCCAGCAACGACACGCTGGTGACTAAACGTCGGGACGGGGCCATCATGCGCCACCTCCGCGTTTACGTCGCACGAGGAAGATCAGCACCGGTGCACCGATAAACGCGCTTACCACCGAGACGCGCAGTTCACCAGGCACCAGCAGGCGACCCACAACATCCGCGAACAGCAGCAGGGCAGGGGTAGCAAGCAGCGTGACCGGCAGCGACCAGCGGTGATCGGCACCCACCAGCCAGCGTGCCATGTGGGGCATCATCAGGCCGATAAAAGCAATGGGGCCGACAACTGCAGTTGCGCTGCCGCACAGTACGGTGATCGCGATAAGACCCGTTAGCTGCGTGCGCGCCACGCGGTTGCCGAGCGCGGTTGCGGTGTCGCTCCCGAGGCTCAGGCTGTTGAGCGCACGGCTTAAACACAGCGCGACGGCGGCGGCGATGAAGACCGGGATCACCACCACTTTTAAGGTTTCCAGGGTGCGGATATCCAGCGAACCGGCCTGCCAGAAGCGCAGCTGGTCGTAAACATCCGGGTTAAGCAGGGCGATGCCGTTGGATAACCCTTCCAGCACGGCGGCGAGCGCCACGCCCGCCAGCGTCAGGCGTACCGGACTCAGCTGTCCGCCACCCTGGCTACCGGTAAACGCCACCACCAGCGACGCCGCCAGCGCGCCGCAGAAGGCCATCACCAGTTGTTCAGACGGAGAGGTAAAACCGAAGAGCGCCGCGCCAAGCACAATCGCAAAGCTGGCGCCGCTGTTTACCCCAAGAATACCGGGGTCGGCCAGCGGGTTACGGGTGAGCGTTTGCATTAAGGCACCGGCAAGACCCAGCGCCCCTCCTGCCAGCAGTCCGGCAAGGGTACGGGGAAGGCGGGCATCGAGCACGATGGTGCAGTCGGCGCTCTGACAGCTGCCAGTGAGCGCATCGACAATAACGGACGCGGGCAGCGGCTTCGCGCCGACCAGCAAACTGAGTGCAATCGCAAGGATTAACAGTAGCAATAACACGGGCACGGCAACGGCGCGCACCGCGGAAGAGGAAAACGACATAGCAACATCCATGATTTGATAATGATAGTGATTATCGTTATCTATCTTATTTGGCTATGTTAGCATGTGCGCCAATGGAATTGGTAGAAATACACTCAAGGCCTTGTCATGAATCAAAAATCCTGGCTGCTCAACCTCAGCCTGCTGAAGACGCACCCCGCATACCGCGCTGTCTTTATCGCCCGTTTTATCTCCATCCTCTCCCTCGGCCTGCTTGGCGTTGCCGTGCCGGTGCAGATCCAGTCCATGACCCACTCCAGCTGGCTGGTGGGGCTTTCGGTCACCTTAACCGGTGGGGCGATGTTTATCGGCCTGATGGTGGGCGGCGTGCTGGCGGACCGGTACGAGCGTAAAAAACTGATCCTGCTGGCACGCGGCACCTGCGGCGTAGGCTTTATCGGGCTGTGTCTGAACGCCATGCTGCCGGAGCCGTTACTGATTGCCATTTACGCCCTCGGTCTGTGGGACGGTTTTTTTGCTTCACTCGGCGTCACGGCGCTGCTGGCAGCCACGCCCGCGCTGGTCGGGCGCGAAAACCTGATGCAGGCGGGGGCAATCACCATGCTGACCGTGCGCCTCGGGTCGGTAATTTCACCGATGGTCGGTGGCCTGCTGCTGGCGACCGGCAACGTGGCGTGGAACTACGGGCTGGCGGCGGCGGGCACCTTTATCACTACGCTCACGCTCCTGCGTTTGCCGCGTCTGCCGCCTCCGCCACAGCCGCGCGAACATCCGCTGACATCACTGATGGCCGCGATCCGTTTTCTGTTCAGTAATCCGTTGATAGGTGGCATTGCGCTGCTCGGCGGTCTGCTGACGATGGCCAGCGCCGTACGCGTGCTTTACCCGGCGCTGGCGGGCGTGTGGCAGATGAGCGCGTCGGAAATCGGCGTGCTGTACGCGGCTATTCCGCTCGGCGCGGCATGCGGCGCGTTGACCAGCGGTAACCTGGCGCAGAGTGCGCGTCCCGGGCTGATCATGCTGTTGGCTACCCTGGCGTCGTTTATTGCGATTGGTTTCTTCAGCCTGATGCCGGTATGGGCACTGGGCGTAATGTGCCTGGTGATTTTTGGCTGGCTAAGCGCCATCAGTTCATTGCTGCAGTACACCCTGATTCAGACCCAGACACCGGAAGGGATGCTGGGGCGTATCAACGGTCTGTGGACCGCACAGAACGTGACGGGCGATGCCATTGGCGCGGCTATCCTCGGCGGGCTGGGGGCGATAATGACCCCGGTGGCTTCAGCGAGCAGCAGCGGCTTTGTCCTGGCTATGCTGGGGGTGATATTGCTGGTGGTCCTGGTTGAGCTGCGTCGGTTCAGGCAGGAGGTTGTGTTGAACGACAGTGCGGCCTGACGCGTTCACACCGGCCTTCTCACCGAGAGGGCCGGGTTAGCCTCTTACCTGAACTGTGCGTCTAAACGCTGCAGTACCCGCATTGCACTGTAATAATCCAGGCGGAACGTCTCTGTTCCCAGTGCCCAGACGCGCTTGTTCTGCACGGCTGGAAGGTGCGCCAGCAGCGGATTGGCGTAAATCGCATCCACATCTTTCTGATCACCGGCAAACAGGAACAGCCCTTCGCCGTTCAGCCCGGTTGCCAGATTTTCCCCGCCTAACTGAATAATATCGTGACGCTGACCCTGGCTTTTGGAGGTGTGCAATCCGGCAGGCAGTTCAGCCAGCGTAAAGCCCAGCTGCTGCAATAACTGGCCCTGAGCGGATTCCGCCGTCCACAGGTTTGCCGAGTGTGCGGCGGCGGTGTAGACGATGGCGTTCACCGGCTGCGGCGGTAATGTCATCTGCTGTTTCACCTGGGCAAGCTGCTTATCAAACGCGGCGATGCGCTCGGCGGCCTGTTTTTCCTGACCCGTGATTTTGCCGAGCTGTTTTAGCAGCGCCTGCCAGCTTTTGTCGTCGTAGTTAATAACAAGCGTCGGCGCGATAGCTGAAAGCTGGTCATACAACGCCAGCGCCGAATCCCCGCCGGTGGCGCTGATCAAAATCAGGTCCGGCATCTGGGCGGCCACCGCTTCGGCGCTCGGCTCGCCAATGTACAGACGCGCAAGCTGACGCTGTTTCGCAATATCGCCCCACTGGCGCAGGAATCCCTGCGCATCCGCCACGCGGTTGTTGGGCGTGGTGGCGCCGCTGGCAATAACCGGCGCGTCAATCGCCAGCAGGGAGCCGGTCAGGGTCACGCTGGTGGAGACGATGCGCGTCGGTTTGTGCTCAAGCGTATGCACGCCGCGGCTGTCTGTCACCTGACGCGGCCAGTCGGCGGCAAGCGCTGAGGTAAGTCCTAAAACAAAAAGTCCGATGAAAAGCAGGGGATTACGGCAGACGGCAAGACATTTCACAACGTGGCATCCTGTTTCTGTTGAGGTTAATGCTTCTCATTTTCATGTCTGCGACGACGGGATGCAAGCGTTACCCGAAGAAGATGTTTGCTCTGCGGTTGACACCGAGGCGATGTGAGATTAGGTTAGCGAGCGTAAATATAAATGATAATCATTATTACTGCCTTTATCATTTTAGGAGGATGAAATGGATACGTCCCTGGCTGAGGAAGTTCAGCACACCGCCAGCACGCTGCAATCAGACAGCTTTTTCTTTATGTCGCCTTACCGCAGTTTTACCACGTCCGGCTGTTTTTCCCGCTTCTCTGAATCCGCCGTCGGGGGTGACGATCCGGCAGGACAGTTTCAGCAGAAATTAGCCCAGGCTTTCCGCAACGCAAAAGCCAGCGGCATTGCCCATCCTGTGATGGTGGGTGCCATTCCGTTTGATACCCGCAAGCCGTCGTCTCTGTTTATTCCGCAACGCTGGCAGACCTTTTCTCGCCCGGCGCGTCAGCAGTCCGCCCGCTATGTTGCCGGCTCACAGGCGCTGAAGGTGGAAAAACGCACCGAGATCCCACCGCAGCCGGTATTTGAAGAGATGGTCGCCCGCGCGGCTGCCCTCACCGCCACGCCGCAGGTGAACAAAGTGGTGCTGTCGCGCCTGATTGATATCGTCACCGACAAACCGATTGATAGCGGTGCGCTCATGGAGCGGCTGATCGCCCAGAACCCGGCCAGCTACAACTTCCACGTACCGCTGGAAGACGGTGGCGTGCTGCTCGGCGCAAGCCCGGAACTGCTGCTGCGTAAAGAAGGGGCGCATTTTAGCTCTCTGCCGCTGGCAGGCTCCGCGCGTCGTCAGCCGGATGACGTGCTGGATCGCGAGGCGGGCAACAAGCTGCTGGCGTCCGAAAAAGATCGTCACGAGCATGACCTGGTGACCCAGGCGATGAAAGCCATTCTCAAACCGCGCAGCCATCACCTCAGCATGCCGTCCTCCCCACAGTTGATCACCACTCCCACGCTCTGGCATCTGGCCACGCCGGTGGAAGGTGAGGCGCGTGAAAACGAAAACGCGCTGACGCTGGCCTGCCTGCTGCACCCGACGCCAGCCCTGAGCGGTTTCCCGCATCAGGCTGCTAAGGCGTTGATCGCCGGGCTGGAGCCGTTCGATCGCGAGCTGTTCGGCGGCATCGTCGGCTGGTGTGACAGTGAAGGCAATGGCGAATGGGTGGTCACCATCCGCTGCGCACGTCTGCAGCAGAATACCGTTCGCCTGTTTGCCGGCGCGGGCATTGTCCCGGCCTCTTCACCCGTGGGCGAGTGGCGTGAAACCGGCGTAAAACTCTCCACCATGCTCAATGTTTTCGGTTTGCATTAAGGAACACTCATGACCCTTCCCTTTACCCGTTGGCCCGAGGATTTTGCCCGGCGCTACCGTGAAAAAGGCTACTGGCAGGATCTGCCGCTGACCCACATCCTGACGGATCAGGCGAATAACGATGCGGTGGCGATCGTCGACGGTGACCGTCGCATAACGTACCGCGAGTTTAACCAGGCCGTGAATAACCTGGCATCGCGGCTGCAGGCGTTGGGGCTTCATCGCGGTGAAACGGCGCTGGTGCAGCTTGGCAACGTGTGCGAGTTTTACATGACCTTTTTCGCCTTGCTGCAGGTGGGCGTGGCGCCGGTCAATGCGCTCTTTAGCCATCAGCGCTCGGAGCTGAACGCCTACGCCGCGCAGATCAAACCTGCGCTGCTGATAGCCGATCGTGAGCACGCCCTGTTTGCAGGGGATGACTTCCTCAATACTTTTGTCGATGAGCACCGTTCGGTGCGCGTCGTGCTGCTGCGCGGCGACAAGGGTGAACATGCGCTGGACGCGGCGATTGCGCATCCGGCAGAAAATTTCATTCCGAACCCGACCCCTGCCGACGAAGTGGCGTTCTTCCAGCTCTCGGGCGGGAGCACCGGCACGCCGAAGCTGATCCCGCGTACGCATAACGACTATGACTACAGCATCCGTCGCAGCAATGCGATCTGCGGGATTACCGCGGACACGCGTTATCTGAATGCGCTGCCTGCGGCCCATAACTACGCCATGAGCTCACCCGGCTCGTTAGGTGTCTTTACGGCGGGGGGCTGCGTGGTGCTGGCAAACGATCCGAGCGCCACAATCTGCTTCCCGCTGATAGAAAAACATCAGATCACGGTTACCTCGCTGGTGCCCCCGGCGGTCAGCCTGTGGCTGCAGGCGATTGCCGACGGTGCAGGGAATGCCCCGCTCTCATCGCTGACGCTGCTGCAGGTCGGTGGGGCGCGCCTGTCCGCGACGCTCGCGGCGCGTATTCCGGCAGAAATTGGCTGCCAGCTGCAGCAGGTGTTTGGTATGGCGGAAGGGCTGGTGAACTACACCGCGCTCGATGATACGCCGGAACGCATTATCAATACGCAGGGGCGCCCGATGTGCCCGGATGACGAAGTGTGGGTGGCGGACGAGCACGGTAATCCGCTCCCGCGCGGTGAAGTCGGGCGTCTGATGACCCGCGGGCCGTATACCTTCCGCGGCTATTTCAACAGTCCGGAGCACAACGCCAGCGCCTTTGATGCGGACGGCTTTTACTGCTCCGGCGATCTGATCGCCATTGACGAACAGGGCTACATCACCGTTCAGGGACGGGAGAAAGATCAGATCAACCGTGGCGGCGAAAAGATTGCCGCAGAAGAGATTGAAAACCTGCTGCTGCGCCACGACGCGGTGATCCACGCGGCACTGGTGAGCATGGAGGACAGCCTGCTGGGTGAAAAGAGCTGCGCGTATCTGGTGGTGAAAGAGCCACTGCGTGCGGTGGAGGTGCGCCGCTTCCTGCGTGAGCAGGGCGTTGCAGAATTTAAACTGCCGGACCGCGTGGAGAGCGTTGATGCGCTTCCGTTAACGCCCGTCGGCAAAGTCGATAAGAAACAGTTGCGCCTGTGGCTAGCTGAACGCGCCCGGGGCTAAGGAACAGAGTATGGCCATTCCACAATTAACCGCTTATGCGCTGCCGACGGCCGCAGACCTGCCAGACAACAAAGTGAACTGGGCGTTTGAGCCAGAACGTGCCGCGCTGTTGATCCATGATATGCAGGAGTATTTCCTGAACTTCTGGGGCGAAAACAGCCCGATGATGGCCCAGGTGGTCGCGAATATCGCCAGACTTCGCGATTACTGCAAGCAACACAATATTCCGGTTTACTACACCGCTCAGCCGAAAGCGCAGAGTGATGAAGACCGCGCCCTGCTGAACGATATGTGGGGACCGGGGCTGACCCGCTCACCAGAGCAGCAGCGCATTGTGTCTCAGCTGACGCCGGATGAAGCCGATACGGTACTGGTGAAGTGGCGCTACAGCGCGTTCCACCGCTCGCCGCTGGAGTTGATGCTGAAAGAGACGGGGCGCAACCAGCTGCTGATCACCGGGGTTTACGCCCATATTGGCTGCATGACGACCGCTACAGACGCCTTTATGCGGGATATCAAACCGTTCTTTATCGCCGATGCGCTGGCCGATTTTACCCGCGATGAGCACCTGATGTCCCTGAACTACGTCGCAGGGCGCGCCGGCCGGGTGGTTATGACGGACGATCTGCTGCCGTCCATTCCGGCCACGAAAGCGGCGCTGCGTGACATCATCCTGCCGCTGCTGGATGAATCAGATGAGCCGATGGATGACGAAAACCTGATCGACTACGGCCTGGACTCGGTGCGCATGATGGCGCTGGCCGCCCGCTGGCGCAAAGTGCACGGCGATATCGACTTCGTGATGCTGGCGAAAAATCCCACCCTCGACGCCTGGTGGGCGCTGCTCTCCCGCGAGGTGAAGTGATGGCGGGGTTCGATTTTACCGGCAAAACCGTCTGGGTAACGGGCGCGGGTAAGGGCATCGGTTACGCGACGGCGCGGGCGTTTGTTGAAGCGGGCGCGCAGGTCACTGGATTTGACCTGGCCTTCCCGCAGGAAGCGTATCCCTTTGCCACCGAAACGCTGGACATCGCGGATGCCGCACAGGTCCGCGAGGTGTGCGGGCGCGCGCTGGCAAGGCTTGAGCGTCTGGACGTGCTGGTGAACGCGGCGGGAATACTGCGTATGGGCGCGACCGACCAGATTACGCAGGAGGACTGGCAGCAGACCTTTGCGGTTAATGTCGGCGGGGCATTTAACCTGTTCCAGCAGACGATGGGCCAGTTCCGTCGCCAGCAAAGCGGGGCGATTGTCACCGTGGCGTCTGACGCGGCCCACACGCCGCGTATCGGCATGAGCGCCTACGGTGCGTCGAAAGCGGCGCTAAAAAGCCTGGCGCTGACCGTCGGGCTTGAGCTGGCGGGCAGTGGCGTGCGCTGTAATCTGGTGTCGCCCGGGTCAACGGATACCGATATGCAGCGCACCCTGTGGAAAAGCGACGATGCTGAGCAGCAGCGTATTCGCGGCTTTGGCGAGCAGTTCAAGCTCGGTATTCCGCTGGGCAAAATCGCCCGTCCGCAGGAGATTGCCAGCACGGTGCTGTTCCTCGCCTCCGATGCTGCCAGCCATATCACGTTGCAGGATATCGTGGTGGACGGCGGCTCCACGCTGGGGGCGTAGATGATCTGGAAACGTCACTTATCGCGTGAAGAAATGAACGCCACCAGTCTGAACTCCATGGTGGCGCATCTGGGCATCGTCTATACCCGCATCGGTGACGATACGCTTGAGGCCGAAATGCCCGTGGATGCGCGTACCCATCAGCCGTTCGGTCTGCTGCACGGCGGGGCGTCGGCGGCGCTGGCGGAAACGCTGGGGTCGATGGCCGGGTTTCTGATGACCCGCGACGGACAAAGCGTGGTGGGAACGGAGCTGAACGCAACGCACCATCGCGCGGTATCGCATGGGAAGGTGCGCGGAGTGTGTCAGCCGTTGCATCTTGGGCGAACCAGCCAGAGCTGGGAGATTGTGGTGTTCGACGAGCAGGGACGGCGGTGCTGTACCTGCCGGTTGAGTACCCAAATTTTGGGCTAGCGTTGCACGGTCAACATCCCTCTCCCCGTTGGGGAGAGGGGGAAGGCTTACAGCATTGAAATCACCCGCTTCAACAAGCGTATTCTCGGCGCAATCGACGCTTTATCCAGCCACTCCGCCGGGCTGTGGAACCCGGCACCGATTGGCCCCAGCCCGTCCAGGGTCGGAATGCCCAGCGCGGCGGTGTGGTTGGCATCACTGCCACCACCGACCGCCTGCCAGGTAATGGCTATTCCTTCCGCCTGACCTGCCGCTTCAACCTGCTGCATCAGCGCCTGCGTGGCTTTACTCGCTGCCATCGCCGGTTTGTGGTTCACGCGCGCCAGCGAGGTCGTGACGCCCTCTAAAAAGCCTTTTTCACACAATGCCTCCAGCGCCTGGTTCACCCGGCTGTACTCATCGTTTTCCCAGAAACGCACGTCCAGCTCGGCAACGGCTTTATCGGCCACCACGTTTGCCGCGCTGCCGCCGTGGATCACGCCGACGTTGAGCGTGGTGCCACGTTCTTGGTCGGTCAGGGCATTAATGGCAATAATGCTGTTTGCCAGGGCGGTTATCGCCGAGCGGCCTTTCTCCGGTTCGTTACCCGCGTGTGCCGCCACGCCGCTGAACGTCAGGTGATAGCCCGCCATCCCTTTGCGAGCCTTCACCAGCGAACCGTCGGCGCGCGCGGCTTCGCATACCAGCACGCAGCGGGCGCGTTTTGCCAGTTCGCCAATCCATTCGTGTGAATAGACGGAGCCGGTCTCCTCGTCGGGATTCATGGCGATCGCAATGGCCAGACGATCGTGGTCGGCTGCGTCCAGATCACGCATCGCCCACAAGATATTCAGCAGGCCGCTCTTCATATCCGATACGCCAGGGCCATAAAGACGGGTGGCGTCCTCGCTCAGCGGACGCTCGGCGACGGTGCCGGGGGCAAATACCGTATCAAGATGGCCGACCAGCAGAACGTCGAACTGTGCCGCCTGTGGCTTATTACTGACGAATACGCCCGGGCCGACCTTGTCGCCCAGATTAACCCGTTCGGTGTGCCAGCCTTCGCGCTGCCAGAGCGTTTCAATAATGCCAGCCACGGTTTCGACGCCTTCGACAGTACGGGTGCCGCAGTCCACGTTCACCAGGGTTTTCAGCTCTTCAATATAATGGTCAAGGTTCATATTAACGTCCTGTTCAGAGAATAATGCGCATCAGCAGCATGGCTAAGAAGGCGTTGATGACCGAAATGGCAATCATCAGCGGAATACGTTTGGCGCGGGTGCCGATCACACCCAGAATGCGGCCGAGATACTGCACCTGTGAGCCCATCAGATAGATAGCAGGTGCCAGAATCGCCAGGTGCTCGCCGGTAATAATGCCTTTATCAAACAGGCCGATCGCCACGCCGATCCCACCGCCCATCGACATCCAGCCGCCAATCAGCACGGCAGCCGCTTCACCCGGCAGGCCAAACAGGCCCATCAGCGGGGAGAAGATCATCCCCAGCCCTTTCAGTGCCCCGGTAATTTCCAGCGCCTTGATGATGATAAAAGCCATGACCACGTTGGGCAGGGTGCTGCCGGTGGCAATACTCCAGCCCTTGCGTGCGCCTTCGACAAACACATCGGTAATCACGGGATGAGATTGTGGGGCACTCATACGGTCTCTCCTTGTGTCGGTTGTTGCTCAGGGGCATCTTTGCCGATGACGGTCAGGATCAGGCGCAGCAGATTCGCGCCGACAATCTTCATGATGAACATCACGGCGATGCAGGCACCAATGGAGGTCGGCACCGCGGCCGTCCCGTCAACGGCGACCAGGGTAAAGAGGATGGCACCAGAGGAGAAAAAGTTGGTGATCATCGCCCCGGCGGAGAACTGGAACATGGCGAAAACGTCTTTCTCTTTTTCGCTAATCTGCCCTTCATCGGACAGGTTGCGGGTGAGGGATGCACCCACATCGGTGCTCTGCAGGCTGCCAATCAACGCCAGCCCGGTGGTGCCCGGAATACCCAGCAGCGGGCGCAGCAGCGGCGTTAACAGCTTACGTGCTGCACGCAGCGCACCATAGTGCTCCAGCACGTTGATCATCCCGAGCGCAAACATCACGGCCGGAATTAAACCGAGCGCAAAGAGAAACCCGTCCATTGCGCCACTGCCGCCGGTACCGCGAAAGGCGCTGGTGGCGGTAGTCAGGGTGCCGTCTTCAAGACTGGCCTTGCTGACCACCTTGCCAAACGCACCGTTGAGGGTGGTGAAATCAAACACGCCGTACCACTCTTTTCCGCCCAGCAGGCCAGAGAAGAAAACGGCTGCGAATGCCAGCGCAACGTATGCGCCGGGCCCGACCTTGAGATCCTGAGGTACTGAACTGTTCATATCCTTTTCCTTGTATGCACGCGATTGCGCAGGGTCATTCTGGCGAGGTTTTGAGCAAAAAAAATGATACAAATCATTTCGTAAGGCGGTGTCGGGACGAAAAAGGCAAAAGTGTGACCCGTGGCAGCAGGGGTGTTTCAGCGGAAGGTGATCGGCTTAACAATGTGGTGTAAATGTCTGGTTTGACCACGCATTATTGCGTTTCAAAGTTGTTAAATTTTGAGCGTTGTTCTAGAAACAAAATGTAACATCTCACTGTTTCACAACAACGGACAACAACTATGAACAACTCAGGGAAATACCTTACGTGGGCAGGGCTCTCCGTTGTGGGAGCATTTGCCCTGGGCTATATCGCCCTCAACCGGGGGGAACAGATCAACGCGCTGTGGATCGTTGTCGCCTCGGTCTGTATTTATCTGATCGCGTACCGTTTTTATGGCCGCTATATCGCGAAGACGGTGTTAGGGGTCGACGGCACGCGCATGACGCCTGCGGTTCGTCATAACGACGGGCTGGACTATGTGCCTACCGACAAGAAAGTGCTGTTCGGTCACCATTTTGCGGCGATTGCCGGCGCGGGCCCGCTGGTGGGGCCAGTCCTGGCGGCGCAGATGGGTTACCTGCCGGGGATGATCTGGATCCTCGCGGGCGTCGTGCTGGCCGGTGCGGTGCAGGACTTTATGGTGCTGTTCGTCTCCACCCGCCGCGACGGACGTTCGCTCGGTGAGCTGGTGAAAGAGGAGATGGGAGCCACGGCCGGGGTGATCGCCCTGATCGCGACCTTTATGATCATGGTGATCATCCTCGCGGTGCTGGCGATGATCGTGGTGAAAGCGCTGACCCACAGTCCGTGGGGAACCTATACCGTGGCCTTTACCATTCCGCTGGCGCTGTTTATGGGGATCTACATTCGCTACCTGCGTCCGGGACGCATTGGTGAAGTGTCGGTCATCGGCCTGGTCTTTCTGGTGTTTGCCATTATCTCCGGCGGCTGGGTGGCTGAGAGCCCGACGTGGGCGCCATTCTTCGATTTCACCGGCGTACAGCTGACGTGGATGCTGGTAGGGTACGGATTTGTGGCGGCGGTGCTGCCGGTGTGGCTGCTGCTGGCCCCGCGCGATTACCTCTCCACCTTCCTGAAAATCGGCACGATTGTGGGGCTGGCAATCGGCATTTTGATTATGCGCCCAACGCTGACCATGCCTGCGCTGACCAAATTTATTGATGGCACCGGCCCGGTCTGGACCGGCAACCTGTTCCCGTTCCTGTTTATCACCATCGCCTGTGGCGCGGTGTCTGGCTTCCACGCGCTGATTGCCTCCGGTACCACGCCGAAAATGCTCGCCAATGAGAATCAGGCCTGCCTGATTGGCTACGGCGGCATGCTGATGGAATCGTTCGTGGCGATAATGGCGCTGGTCTCGGCCTGTATTATCGACCCGGGCGTTTACTTCGCGATGAACAGCCCAATGGCGCTGCTGGCACCGGCCGGCACCGTTGACGTGGTGGCCTCTGCCGCGCAGGTGGTGAGCGGCTGGGGCTTTGCCATTACCCCAGACACGTTGACCCATATCGCCAGTGAAGTGGGCGAGCAGTCAATTATTTCCCGTGCGGGGGGCGCGCCAACGCTGGCGGTGGGCATGGCGTATATTCTGCACGGCGCGCTGGGCGGGCTGATGGACGTGTCGTTCTGGTATCACTTCGCCATTCTGTTTGAAGCGCTGTTTATTCTGACGGCGGTGGATGCAGGAACGCGTGCGGCACGCTTTATGCTGCAGGATCTGCTGGGGGTGATTTCACCGAACCTGAAACGTACCGATTCATTACCGGCGAACCTGCTGGCAACGGCGCTGTGCGTACTGGCGTGGGGATATTTCCTCCATCAGGGCGTCGTCGATCCGCTGGGGGGGATTAACACCCTGTGGCCACTGTTTGGTATTGCCAACCAGATGCTGGCGGGCATGGCGCTGATGCTCTGTGCGGTAGTGTTGTTCAAGATGAAGCGTCAGCGTTATGCGTGGGTGGCGTTACTGCCGACCGCATGGCTGCTGATTTGTACCCTGACGGCAGGCTGGCAGAAAGCCTTCAGCCCGGACAACAAGGTGGGCTTCCTGGCTATCGCCAACAAGTTCCAGGCGATGATCGACAGCGGTAATATCCCGGCGCAATATACGGAATCACAGCTGTCGCAGCTGGTGTTTAACAACCGTCTGGACGCCGGGCTGACCATCTTCTTTATGGTGGTGGTTGTGGTGCTGGCGTTGTATTCTCTGAAGACTGCACTGGCGGCGCTGAAAGAAGACAAGCCGACGGCAAAAGAGACACCGTATGAGCCAATGCCTGAGAACCTGGAAGAGATTGTGACCCAGGCGAAAGGGGCGCATTAATCGCTCAACCTCACCCTCTCCCCGCCGGGGAGAGGGGATAAAAGACGAGATATCCACTATGTTCGACACCCTCTCCAAAGCAGGAAAATACCTGGGCCAGGCCGCCAAAATGATGATCGGCGTTCCGGATTACGACAACTACGTCGAGCATATGCGCGTCAACCACCCTGACCAGACGCCAATGACCTATGAAGCTTTCTTCCGCGACCGCCAGGACGCCCGTTACGGCGGCAAGGGCGGCGCGAAGTGCTGTTAACCCTCTTTCGGTAAACAAAGGCTAATCTGCTTTTGTTTACATTCAACATGCGATCAGGCGTTTAACCCGCCATCGACATCCAGTCCCGTGCCGGATATTTGTACGGCGGCAGGACTGGCCAGGAAGGTGACCGCGGCGGCGATATCTTCCGGCTGGCCGTAATGTCCCACCGCAATCATCTGGCGCTGAGATTCAGCCTGTTCTCCATCCTCCGGGTTCATATCGCTGTTTGTCGGGCCAGGATGCACAAGGTTCACGGTAATGCCGCGCGGGCCGAGATCGCGAGCCAGACCCCGGGTAAGGGAGTTGAGTGCAGATTTGGTCATCGAATAGACGGCAATACCGGGCATCGCCACACGGTTTGCCAGACAACTGCCGATGTTGATAATGCGCCCGCCGTCAGACATATGCACCAGCGCTTCCTGAATGGCAATCACCACGCCCCGGATATTGACGTTAATCAGGGCGTCAATATCCGCCAGCGTCATGGACTCCAGCGGACCGCCGCGTGCGATCCCGGCGTTGTTGACCAGAATATCCAGCCCGCCCAGGGAGCGCGCCGCATGGGTAACCGCATCCTGAATGGCCTGTGCGCTGGCGCTGTCGGCCTGAATCGCCTCGCTGTGGCGCCCAAGCGCCTTTATCTCTTCGGTGACCGCCTGGGCTTTGTCGGCGGATTTTTCATACGTAATAACCACATCGGCACCGGCGCGTGCCAGTGAAAGTGCGATGGCACGACCCAACCCACGGCTGGCGCCGGTAACCAGCGCCTTCTTACCTGTTAAATCGATCTGCATGATGACCTCGTTGCGAGAGTGATGAGAATCATCATTAGGTATAGTCGGTCGGAACGATTAACGGCTGAAGGATTCCACTTTCTCAAACGCGGCGCGCAGAACCTCAGGGGTGAGCGCGACCGGCAAATAGTGGATAGATTCCACCGGGCGCAGCGTATGGGCAATGACCTTGTCCAGCTCATCGCGGTTGTTGATATCCACCTCCAGTTCGCGAAGCGTGGTGGGCAGGGTAAAGCGCTGATAGGCCGCCACCAGCTCGGCCAGCACGTCATCCTGGCCGAGCAGCGCACTTTGCACCAGGATGCCGTAGGCCACTTTGGTACCGTGCAGGTATTTTTCCGTTTGCGGCAAAACGGTTAAACCGTTGTGCACCGCATGCGCGGCCGCTACGCGGGTATAGCGCTCGCCCAGACCGCCCACCATTCCGCCCCCGGCAATAATGGCATCCACAACGTCCCTGAACGCCTGCGTCGCTTCGCCACGCTGCTGGTCGGCCAGCGCCTCTTCGCTACGGGAAAGCAGCACGTCGCGGATCGCCAGCGCGCCGTTGATCCCCAGACGTACGGTCAGAGGCAGGTTTTCGGGTTGTGGGGCCAGGACCACCGCTTCATACCACTTCGCCAGCGTATCGCCGATGCCTGCCAGCAGGTACTCCGCTGGGGCTTTGAGGATAATGTGCGGTTCCACCAGCACCAGGAAGTTCGCATCGTCGAACACCTCAAACTGCAGCGCCTGACCGGCATCGTTATACCAGACGGAGAGCGGCGTCCAGGCGGCGCAGGTGGCGGCGATGGTGGGAATGGCCACCACCGGCACGCCGAGACGGCGCGCCACCGCTTTGGTGGTATCAAGCAGTGCGCCACCGCCGACACCAATCACCACGCTGGCGTTATTGCCAGACGCCGTCACCAGATCGGTGACGTCACGTTCGCTGCAGTGCCCTTTAAAGCGCAGATGTTTCGCCCCCGGTGTGTGAAAGCTTTCCGGCAGGAAAGGGCGCGCGCCTTCAATGGCGCGTTCGCCATAAATCCACACCGCGCGGGAGAGCTGTTCCGGCGTAAAGAAATCATTCAGGTGCGCAAGGCTTCCCGGATGCGAGAAATAGTTCGCCGGGCCCGGCACGACGCGGATATCGGTGTTGCTCATGTGTTGTCCTTTTTTTAGCAAGCGCTAACCCGATGTTATGTCTGGACATCCGGATGGCTAATAATATTTCGCTTTATCTTATGCCTTTTCCGTCGTTGTCAGTCAACCGGAGCTGTGAAAAATTCGATAAATCACAATATGAAAGAAGGATTTAACGCGGATGGTTTCCAGTCGCCTTGAGATGCGCGGTATCAGCCTGGCCTTTTCCGGCTTTCAGGCGTTGTCGCGCGTGGATTTGACGTTAATGGGCGGCTCCGTACATGCGCTGACCGGCGCAAACGGCGCGGGGAAATCGACGCTGATGGCGGTGCTGTGCGGCACTTACGATCGCTACGAAGGTGAGATCTGCATTAATAACCAGCCGGTGACGATCCGCGAGCCGCTTGATGCCAAACGGCTGGGTATCCACCTGGTGCAGCAGGAAGTGGACGTCGCGCTGATACCGGGGCTGAGCATTGCCGAAAACATCATGCTCGATCAGCTCGCACAGCCGGGACATCGCTATCGCTGGCGCGCAATCCGCCAGCAGGCGAAACAGGCGCTGGCGCAGCTGGGTATCGCTCTGGATGTGCGACGCATCGTCGACACCTGCACGCTGGCAGAAAAGCAGCAGATTTTGCTGGCGCGGGCGCTCTCACACCACTGCCGTTTTCTGATTCTGGATGAACCGACCGCGCCGCTGGATAGCCATGAAAGCGAACGGCTTTTCGCCGTAGTGAGACGTCTGCAAAAGCAGGGGATTGGCGTGGTGTTTATCTCTCACCGTATTCACGAACTGAACGCTATTTGCGACACCTTAACCGTGCTGCGGGACGGCAAGCTGATTGAATCCGGCCCGATGGCGAACCTCAGTGGTGACGAAATCGTTGAGAAGATGCTTGGCCATGAGCTTAACGATATCTATCCGCCGGTCCGTCCTGCGCACAGTGACGAGACATTACTGCGCGTGGAAGGGCTGCACGATGACGCGCTGTTGAAAGATATCTCCCTGCACCTGCGAAAAGGCGAAATTCTGGGCATTGCCGGGCTGGCGGGAGCGGGCAAAACGGAACTCTGCAAGGCGCTGTTTGGGGCCAGCAAAAGCCGTGTAGCGCGTGGTGAGCTAAATCATCAGCCCTGGCAGCCGCGCGATCCGGCGGATTCGGTATTGCGCGGTCTGGCGCTGGTACCGGAGGAGCGGCGCAAAGAGGGCATTTTTATTGATGAACCGGTGAGCATGAACCTGGCGGTCACCGCGGATAACAGCTTCTCGCGCTGGAGCCTGTTCGGCCACCGTCAGGCGTGGCGCTGGGCGGAAGAGGTGATTGCCCGCGTCGGCGTGCGTGCGCGTGGGCCGGGGCAGGTGCTGCGTCGTCTGTCGGGGGGCAACCAGCAGAAGATTGCCATCGGCAAGTGGCTGCGCAACGACGCCAGCGTGTTGATTTTCGATGAGCCGACCAAAGGCGTCGATGTCAAAGCGAAAACCGATCTGTTCCAGTTAATTGACGGCCTGGCGCGCGAGGGCAAAGGGGTGATTTACGCCTCCGGTGAGTTCGCTGAACTGGTGGGGCTGTGCGATCGCATTTGCGTGCTGTGGGACGGACGTATCGTGGCGGAAATCGCCGGGGCTGAGGCCCACGAAGAGACACTACTTTATTATTCAACCGGAGGAACGGCGTCGTGAGCAAGGCCCTTTCAGTGACGGCGGCGGCGTCTGGCCGTCAGCAAATTTTTGATTTTCTCTACAAGTGGGGCATGTTGCTGACCGTGGTGGCGCTGGTGGCCATCTTTGGCCTGGCGTCGGACAACTTCCTCGATCCGAACAACATTATCAATATCCTGCGCTCAATTGCCATCGTGACGGTGATTGCTATCGGGGTGTCAATTTCGCTGACCATCGGCGGGTTTGACCTGTCGGTTGGTTCAACGGCATCGCTGGCTAACGCGCTGGTGGTGTCACTGTTCGTCTGGTACGGCTTCGGCACCACCGAATCGATACTGATTACCCTGGCGCTTTGTACTCTGGTTGGCCTGTTTAACGCGTTTCTGATTGTCATCCTGCGGATCCCGGACATGCTTGCCACGCTTGCCAGCCTGTTTGTTATCCAGGGCGTGGCGATGACCTACAGCTACGGTGGGTCAATTACCGAAAACATGGTGCTGCCGAGCGGCGACATGGCTGAAGGGACCATTCCGGCGGCATTCAGCCTGCTGGGACAGGTGCCGACTATCGTGATCATCATGCTGGTGGTGACGATCCTCGCACAGCTGGGGCTGTCACTGACCACCCACGGACGACGCATGTATGCCATCGGCGGTAATCCGGAGGCGGCACGTCTCTCCGGTATTCGCACCACGCGCTACAAGGTGGCGGCCTACGTGATTGCCTCTCTGCTCGCCGGATTAGGCGGCATTTTACTGGCCTCGCGGATTGGCTCGTCACAGGTGAATGCGGGCGGCGGCTATCTGATGGATGCGGTTGCGGCGGCGTGGATTGGCTTCTCGCTCGCCGGGTCCGGAAAACCGAACGCGCTGGGTACGCTCGTCGGGGCAGTCATTCTTGGCGTGCTGTCGAACGGTCTGGTGATGCTTTCCGTACCCTATTACGCGATGGACATTATAAAAGGGCTGGTGCTCGCCGTGGCGCTGGCGATTACCTACATACAAAAACGCTAACGATTGATCACAACACAACGGGAAAACAGAATGAAAAAAATCACCCTCTCTCTGGTGGCATTAGGGTTACTGACGTCGCTGCCAGGCCTTGCGGCAACCCCCGCACCGCTTCCGCCCGCCATTGCAAATCATGACGGCCCCATCCGCATTGCGGTGATCCGTAACCTCGGCTCTGACGACAACACCACGCAGTTTGTCGCCGGTGCCATTCAGGAGGGCAAAAAGCTCGGCTTTAAGGTCAGCACCTTTTTGAGCAATGGCGACGACGCCAAATTCCAGGACTTCGTTAATCAGGCGATCAGCCAGAAATATGACGGGATTATCCTCTCTCAGGGGCGCGACCCCTATGCGACCGCGCTGGTGAAAAAAGCCGTCGATGCCGGCATTAAAGTGTCGGTGTTTGATACCGCCGTTCAGGGCGACATTCCCGGGGTGACCGTGACCCAGCAGGATGATGCTTCCCTGACCCATCTCTCCTTCGGCCAGCTGGCGAAAGATTTCAACGGTAAAGCCAACATCGTGAAGCTGTGGGTTGCCGGTTTCCCGCCGATGGAACGTCGTCAGGCAGCCTATAAAGCGCTGCAGAAGCAGTATCCGGACATTAAAGAGCTGGAGTCTATCGGTGCCGTTTCGTCTGACGTGCAGGGAGATACCGCGAATAAAGTGGGCGCTATTCTGGCGAAATACCCGAAAGGCAAAATTGACGCCATCTGGGGAACCTGGGATGCCTTCAGCCAGGGAGCCTACAAAGCCCTGAAAGAGAATGGCCGCACCGAAATCAAACTCTACAGCATCGATATCTCAAACCAGGATCTTCAGCTGATGCGCGAGCCAGGCAGCCCATGGAAAGTGAGCGTGGCGGTGGATCCGAAGCTGATTGGTGCAACCAACGTACGTCTGATTGCCAACAAGATTGCCGGTGAAACCACACCCGCCACGTATGATTTCAAAGCGGCGGCGATCCCGCAGGCGCTGCTGACCGCCCAGCCAGGCGCAGTGAACGTGGCGTCGCTGGGGAAAATCATTCCAGGCTGGGGTCAGACAGAAGATTTTATCGCCCCGTGGTTTGCGACGCTTGAAGCGAAACATCAATGAGTGTGCTTCCCACGCCTGAATACAGCCGCAATATGCGGCTGATTGGCCATAGCGACCAGGGCGGTCGCCCGGACGGCGTGCAGCTGATGGTGCATCGCGGTTTCGCGTACATCGGGCATATGGTCTCGCAGGGCTTTTCCATTGTGGACGTGCGCGACCCGAAACATCCCAAGCCGGCAGGCTATATGCCCGCGCCGCCCGGCACCTGGAACGTTCATCTCCAGGCGCACGACGATCTCCTGCTGGTCATTAATGCGCGAGACTTGTTCGCGGATGCCCGTTTCGCTGACGAAAAGGTCTACTACACCCGTCAGGTAGGGGAAACCGTACGCGACGTGCAGGACAAGGGCTGGAGCGCCGGGTTGCGGGTGTTTGATATCTCCACCCCTGACCAACCGCGTGAGATCGGCTTTTTATCCCTGAGCGGCATCGGCATTCACCGTATCTGGTACGTCGGCGGGCGCTGGGCGTATGTTTCGGCGCTGATCGACGGCTTTACCGACTATATTTTCCTGACGATCGATCTGGCCGACCCGCAAAAGCCTGAGGTGGCCGGGCGCTGGTGGCTGCCGGGGATGAACCAGGCCGACGGTGAGCAACCCAATTGGCCGGAAGGTAAACGCTACGCGCTGCACCACGCGATTATTGCCGGGGATACCGCTTACGGGAGCTGGCGCGACGGGGGACTGACGCTGCTGGACGTGAAGGATCGCACGCAGCCGAAGCTGATTAGCCATCGCAACTGGAGCCCGCCGTTTGGAGGTGGCACGCACACCGCGCTGCCATTGCCGGATCGTGACCTGCTGGTGGTGCTGGATGAAGCGGTACTGGATAACCAGGAGGACGGTGAGAAGTTCATCTGGCTGTTTGATATTCGCGAGCCGTCGAACCCGGTAAGTATTTCCACATTCCCGCAGCCGCAGGAGCGGGATTATGTGGCCAAAGGGGCGCATTTTGGTCCACACAACCTGCACGAGAACCGGCCGGGAAGCTTTGTCAGCTCTACGCTGATTTTTGCGACCTGGCAGAATGCGGGCGTGCGCGCGTTTGATATTTCCAATCCTTACCGTCCGGTTGAAACCGGTGCGCTGGTGCCGGCGGCGCCAGAGAGGATGATGGATACGCGGCCGAATCGACCGCAGGTGATCCAGTCATGCGATGTGTTTGTCGATGCGCAGGGCATTATCTACAGCACGGATTATAACGGCGGATTGTCGGTGATTGAGTATCTGGGGTAACGGCGCGCTGGTGTCTTTCTGACGGCCCTCTTCATCGGGAGAGGGCCGAGGCGTTTAACTGTACTGACGCACCCGCGCCACCAGCGCTTCGGCGGTGTCGATACGGTCGGCAATCACAATCAGCGCCTTGCCAAGCGTAATCGCGTGGCGCAGGCATTCGTGGCGCATTGCTTCATCCTGAATGGTCTCGATATCCGCCACGTGCGACAGACCGACACTGCGGCGAATCAGCTCCGTGCCGCAGAATCCGATCGCGTCTTTCCACACCTTTTTCAGGAATTCAGAGGCGTAGCCCGGAGCAGCAAGTGCCGCATCGCGCGTTTTCTCACTGGCCAGGATCTGGAAGCGTTCCGCGAAGGTGTTCCACAGCGTCTGAATGTCGGTCAGACGCTGTTCACGGGCCGCGGCGGCATCGCGAATACCCAGATGCCCCGGCAGGCCGCAGAAATTGAGCAGCAGGTTGCCGATGGCGGTGCCGACGTCAAAACCGATGGGGCCGAAGTAGCCGAACTCTGCGTCGATGGCTTTCAGACTGCCGTCTGCCACGAAAATCGAGCCGCTGTGAATATCGCCATGCAGCAGGGCTTCAGCGTGTGAGAAGAAGCGGTGCTTCAGCGAGGCCACGGCAATTTTTAACTGAGCGTCATCGCGCAGGGCGGCAACGTCTTTTTCCAGTTCAGCAGGGTAGTTGTTACGTTCGTGGACCTGGTACGGATCGTTGAAGAACAGATCTTCGGTGATCTCGCACATCTCCGGATTAATGAATTTCGCGACCTGCGCTTTCTTTTCATGCGGGTGCAGGTAAAAGTCGCTGGTATGGAACAGCGTGTGCGCGAGGTATTCACCCAGCTGACGCGCCGCCTGCGGGTAGTAGGTATTTTTGATCAGCTCCCCGCGCCAGATGGCATGGCTGGAGAGATCTTCCATCACCATCACCGCCAGTTCGGGGTCGAAGTGGTGGATTTTCACCGTGTGCTGCGGGCTGTGCTGGTAGTGTTCGATCAGCGTTTGCGCCTCCAGGCCGGCGCGATCCAGGGTCAGTGGCCAGGATTCGCCGACGCAGCGCACATACGGCAGCGCCTGCTTAACAACGATGCGGCTCACGCCCTCGGTATCGAAAATTTTGAACACCAGATTGAGGTTACCGTCGCCCACTTCCTGCGCCTCCACCAGCGATGAGGGATCATCAAGGCCGCCGAACTGCTTTGCATACTCCACGGCATCCTGGGCGGTAAAGGTACGGTATTGCGACATTGCCTGTTCCTCACTGGTTTAGCTAATAAAGACATTTAGACGTCTATACATCTGGATTTCATCCTGACACAATGTGCTACAACAACGCAACAGGGAATTAACGACATGCAGACATTACAGACGACCAGCCTGCGAGTGGCGGAGAATCAGTTATTTATTCTCGATCAGCAGGCGCTTCCTCAGGAGAAACGCTGGCTTGACGCCTCGACGGTAGAGGCGCTGGTCGGCCATATTCACGCCCTGCGCGTACGCGGGGCACCGCTGATTGGTCTCTCTGCAAGCCTGCTGCTGGCCCTTCTGGCGGAAAACGGCAAAAGCCGTGATGAACTGGCTGTGGCGCTGGAGACCCTGCGGGCATCCCGCCCGACGGCGGTGAACCTGATGAACAACCTCGACCGCATGAAGCTGGCTCTCTGGCAGGAGGATTTTGTGCCTGCGCTGGTGGCGGAAGCGCTGCGTCTGATTGATGAAGACAAGCAGCTGTGCGAGGCCATCGCGAATGCCGGCAGTACGCTGGTGAAACCCGGCAGCCGTCTGTTGACCCACTGCAATACCGGCGGGCTGGCGACGGCAGGGGTTGGCACCGCGCTCGGCGTGATTGCCCGCGCGCATCAGGAAGGACGCGTCAGCTCTGTCTGGGTGGATGAAACCCGCCCCCTGTTGCAGGGTGGAAGACTGACCGCATGGGAACTCGGCGAACTGGGCGTGCCGTACCAGCTGATCGCCGATTCCATGGCCGCCAGCCTGATGGCAAAAGGGCTGGTTGACGCGGTGTGGGTGGGCGCAGACCGTATTGCGGCTAACGGCGACGTGGCGAATAAAATTGGCACCTATTCTCTGGCGGTTCTGGCAACGTTCCACGGTATTCCGTTCTATGTCGCTGCCCCGCATACCACGCTTGACCCGGCGTGCCCGAACGGTGAGGCAATCCCCATTGAACAACGTGCGGCCAGCGAAGTGACGGGCGTGGCCGGGAGCTTTGGCGCGGTGCAGTGGGCTCCTGAAAACGCGCAGGTCTACAACCCGGCCTTTGACGTCACGCCAGCGGCATTGATAAGCGGTTGGGTGCTGGATACGGGCATCGTCACGCCGGAAGAGGTGGCAAAAGGGAAATTCGCCTGAGGACGACTATCCTTTAAGGGGTTCCCTTTAGGAGGACAGTCACGTGACGCTTGATCCTGATACAGACTTAAAACTGGAACGCGTGGTGGATGCCCCGCGCGATCTGCTGTGGCTCTGCTGGACGACACCCGAGCACATCAAAAACTTCTTCATTCCGGTTCCGCACAAAGTGACCGAGTGTGACCTTGACCTGCGCGTTGGCGGGCGGTTTAACACGGTGTTTGAGGTAGACGGGCAACGGATGGATAACCGGGGTGTGTTTCTCGAAATCGATCCCGGCAGGAAGCTGGTCTTTACCGACGGTTACACGGAAGGCTGGAAGCCCGCCGAAAAGCCGTTTATGACGGCCATTCTACTGCTGGATGATGTGGGGGAGGGCAAAACGCGTTATACCGCCATTGCTCGCCATCCAACGGCGGAAATCCGCGAGCAGCATGAACAGATGGGCTTCCACGAAGGGTGGGGCATTGTGCTGGACCAGCTGGTGGCATATACGAAGGGATTGAAACACTGACGTTTTTTCGCCCCCTCTCCCTGAAGGGAGAGGGGAAAAATCATGCCAGACGCGGATACGCATCCGCAATCGCATCGCCGGTGAACTGCGCAATCCACCCCTCGGGGTTATCAAAAATACGAATGGCGGTAAAGTTCGGCTCTGAGCCCATATCAAACCAGTGCGGCGTTCCGGCGGGCACGGAAATCAGGTCGTTTTTCTCACACAATACCTGACACACCTCGTCGCCAATGTGCAGGCAAAACAGCCCCGCACCCTCAACAAAGAAACGCACTTCATCTTCCCCGTGGGTATGCTCGTTCAGGAACTTTGCGCGCAGCGCCTCTTTTTGCGGGTTGTCGGCACGCAGGCTGATGACATCCCAGCTCTGATAACCTTTCTCTGCCACTAACGTGTCGATCGCATGCTGATAAGCCGCGATAACCGCATCGGGGGCAGGATCGCGGCCTAAGTCGCGGTCTGCGGCCCAGCGTTCAAAACGAACCCCTCTGGCGTTGAGCTGTTGGGCGATGTCGGCAGCGTCGGTGCTGTGCCAGCGAGGTTGACTGGGGTCTTTATCGGAATAAATGGTCAATGCGCTCATGAAGGGATCTGCTCCGGGTTAATCTCGTCGAACTGGTGTACCTGATGGTGATGGCTTGCACCGTCATCATCGCCGCGAATCAGCTGTAGGGTGCGAAAACCTGCCTGCTCAGCGGCGTCCAGCTCCTGATGTATATCCGACAGGAACAGGATCTGCGACGGGGGGATACCCGTTTGTGCCGCAATGTTCTGGTAAGACTGGACGTCGCGCTTGGCACCGATGTGGGTATCAAAATAGCCGCTGAACAGATGAGTAATATCACCTTCGTCGCTGTAGCCAAATAACAGTTTCTGCGCCGCGACGGAGCCTGAGGAATAAACATAGAGATCAATACCCTGCGCTTTCCATTTTTCCAGCGCAGGCAGTACGTCCGGGTAGAGGTGGCCGGTAAAATCGCCGTTAACGTAGCCGTCGTGCCAGATGATCCCCTGCAGTGCCTTCAACGCGGTTGACTTGCGGTCTTCATCCATAAACGTAAAAAGTGTGTCAATAAGATCGCTTACGCTGGCGTGCGGGTGGTTAATTTCATCACGCAGGTTGTCCAGAATCGATTTGACCGGCTCGGCGTACTGCTGCGCGGTCACAAAGGCCGCCAGACGCTCACGCGCGTAGGGGAACAAAACATCATGGACAAAACGGATATCGCTGGTGGTCCCTTCAATATCCGTCACAATCGCGCGAATCATACTCTCTCCCAGTGTCGTAAACGCATTTCGCATTCAAATAAGAATTCCAGTCCTTCCAGATGACGGCGGGCCTCGGCCACATCGCGTCCCCAGCAGGTTAAGCCATGACCGCGCAGAAGAAAACCATAATTAAACGGGTGCGTCTGAGCGTATTCGGCAATGCGCACGGCGAGCGCGTCGATATCCTGGTCGTTATCAAACACCGGGATGGCGACCGTATCCAGATGCGTGCTCTGCCCGGAGAGGGATTTTTGCATCTCAAAGCCGGTGATCTTCAGTTCGGGCTCTTTGACCAGCCGCGACAAGACCGTAGCATTGACGGTATGGACGTGCAGAACCGCGTTGGCTTCGGGAAACAGACGATAGATGAGCGTGTGAAGCCCGGTTTCAGCCGACGGCGTGCGGCCAGAGGGTGCACGGTTGGTCGCAATCTCCACCTGCAGAAAATCGTCGGTGGTCAGGCTGCCTTTATCTTTGCCGGATTCACTGAGCCAGCACAGATGCGCATCCTGACGCACGGACATGTTGCCGCCGGTCGCGGGAGCCCAGCCTTTGGCGCCGATCCAGCGGCAGGCGTCGACCAGGTGTGTGAGTTGCAGGTTGTCGGTCATCTTCCTTTTTCCCTCTCGGTCAGGAATATTCATATTGTTTAGACGTCTAAGCGTCTTGATTGCTAAAGACTAACATCGTGTTATAGTGTCAGCAACATAAGTATTACATGCAGGCACAACACAATGAGCAATAACGCATTGATTCCTCAGAGTAAACTTCCCAGTCTTGGCACCACCATCTTTACGCAAATGAGCGCACTGGCCCAGCAGCACAACGCCATTAATCTCTCGCAAGGGTTCCCGGATTTTGATGGCCCGCGTTATTTGCAGGAACGTCTGGCGTACCACGTTGCGCAGGGGGCGAACCAGTATGCACCGATGACGGGCGTGCAGGCTCTGCGGGACGCCATTGCAGACAAAACGGCTGAGCTGTATGGCTATAAGCCAGACGCTACCAGCGACATCACGGTGACGGCAGGGGCGACCGAAGCGTTGTATGCCGCAATTACCGCCCTGGTGCGCACGGGTGATGAGGTGATCTGCTTTGACCCGAGTTATGACAGCTACGCGCCGGCGGTTGAACTCTCCGGCGGCGTGGTGAAACGTATCGCGCTACAGCCACCGCATTTCCGTCCGGACTGGCAGGCGTTTGCTGCCTTGCTGAGCGACAAAACCCGTCTGGTTATTATCAATACTCCGCACAACCCGTCGGCGACCGCATGGCAGAAAGCCGATTTCGCAAAGCTTTGGCAGGCGATTGCCGGGCGTGAAATTTACGTGCTGAGCGATGAAGTGTATGAGCACATCTGTTTTGCGCAGGAAGGGCATGCCAGCGTGCTGGCCCATCCGCAGCTTCGCGAGCGTGCCGTGGCGGTATCGTCATTTGGTAAAACCTATCACATGACCGGCTGGAAGGTGGGGTACTGCGTGGCTCCTGCGGCCATCAGCGCTGAGTTGCGTAAAGTGCATCAGTACCTGACGTTTGCCGTAAACACGCCAGCCCAGCTGGCCCTGGCTGATATGCTGCGCGCCGAACCGGAGCACTACCGCGACCTGCCGGCATTCTACCGTCAGCGTCGGGATCTGTTTGTGAATGCGCTAAGCCAGAGCCGTCTGGAGATTTTACCCTGCGAAGGGACCTACTTCCTGCTGGCGGACTACAGCGCGATTTCGGATCGGGATGACGTGAGTTTTTGCCAGTGGCTGACAAAAGAAGTGGGCGTTGCTGCCATTCCGCTGTCCGTATTTTGCGCCGACCCGTTCCCGCATAAGCTGATCCGGCTCTGTTTTGCGAAACAGGAATCGACGCTTCTCGCGGCGGCGGAGCGGCTGAATACACTCTGAGCGTGTCATCCCTCTCGCGTTAGAATAACGGCGGTCTGCCTATAATAAGTGAGAGGAATATTAGTCAAAATAACGCGAAAGCGCGTTATAAAATATAAGTCAGGATTATGTATTAACAAAGAGAACGGGCTGTGAGCGACACAGCCCGTCGCTGTTATTTTTCTGTTACTTCGTTAATAAATTTCGCGAATGCCGTACTGTTCAATGCCGAACGATTATAAATCATAAAAATGTCAAGCGAGGGAAGGGTGAACGGTGCAGTGATTTTTTTGAGTCTTAGCACTTCACTGTATTTATCAAATAAAATTTCGGGTACGTAACCAATTAAATGAGAGGCACTTATCATCGAAATAATAGTAAATACAGAGTCACAGCGAAAACCGATTGTCTTTTCCGCATGCACTTTTTCTGCCATCGATTGATAGGTTTTAACGCCCGGCTCATCACTGAGGAATATCGTAAACTTCTCTTCCTGAAGCTCTTCCATGGTGGCCACCTCTTTCATCCGCGGATGATCCTGGCTGCAGACCAGCAGGACGGAATAGGATGCATATGGCACACAAATCATTGAACGGTTACTAACCGGGGCCATTGAGAAAATTAAGTCTGCTTTACGGTATGCCAGCAGATCCTCTGCGGAGTCAGCAGAGAGCAGCATGTCATGCAGTTCAATCTCGTAATTGTGCTCTCGCATCAATAATTTAAGCGGGCCCAACAAGTTTTCTGTGGTCAGGATTTGCGGGCTGTACACCACAAAATTCTTTTTTAGCGTTGAGCCATGCATGATGTTAATCGTCTGCTCAAGCTGGTTGAGGTTTTGCTCAAGATGATGGTGCAGGTTCACGCCTACCGTGGTGGGCGTAATCCCTTTCCCGGAACGAATGAACAGGGGATCGTTGAGCTGATTACGCAACCTTTGCAGCGACTGGCTGACCGCCGAGGGCGTAATATAGAGCGTTTCTGCTGCCTTGCTGATGCTTAAGTGCTGATAAATACACTCGAAAATTACCAGCAGATTAAGATCAAATTTTTTTAGATCGTAGAGATTAGCCATGTTTCATCCTGAGTGGACTGCGTTGCGTTAACACATCACTGATAACTATAGAAGGAAGTTAATCATTTACCATCCATGCAATTAACTTACTTAATTAGAGTTGTATGTTGACTTAATATATCACGATGGCAGATTTATAAAATAGAGCTTCAATGAATATTAAGATATTTTTATCTCTAAAACTGCGAGGCTGTTTGCATTAAAATAGTCTCAATTATATATAGACAAATAATTATCATTCATTTTTATTAATCCTCGCCGGCGCGTCTTACGTTCTGCGCGATAAACCGTGTTCGATGAAACCTATCACAGCCATAGATACGATTGGCGCTCATGTGCATTGCCCTCGCGCTGTGCGGGTGTTGTAATCAAGGCGCTGTTACGGCCTTGATATGAGGTATGTAGAGCGCAACGCAACGCCAGCAATTGCTGGCACTGAAAGTTCCTGTGGAAAGTTCAGGTATCAGGGCCGCCCACCAGGGCGGCCTTTTTACTTTTGGCTTTTCGTTAATTCAGTTCATCACGTTGTCTTGTTCGGGTTGTTAGGTATGGCTGATTGATTTGATAAAGCAAACGCATTAGCCCACCCGGCGAAAGTTGGTTACCTTACATCTCAACGAAAACACGGAGGAAGTACAGATGTCTTTGATTAATACCAAAATTAAACCTTTCAAAAACCAGGCGTTCAAAAACGGTGAATTCATCGAAGTGACCGAGAAAGATACCGAAGGCCGCTGGAGCGTCTTCTTCTTCTATCCGGCTGACTTCACCTTCGTTTGCCCTACCGAACTGGGTGACGTTGCAGACCATTACGACGAACTGCAGAAGCTGGGCGTAGACGTTTACTCTGTTTCTACCGACACCCACTTCACCCACAAAGCATGGCACAGCAGCTCTGAAACCATCGCGAAAATCAAATACGCGATGATCGGCGACCCGACTGGCGCCCTGACCCGTAACTTCGACAACATGCGTGAAGATGAAGGCCTGGCTGACCGTGCTACCTTCGTTGTTGACCCGCAGGGCATTATCCAGGCAATCGAAGTTACCGCTGAAGGTATCGGCCGTGATGCTTCTGACCTCCTGCGTAAAGTGAAAGCGGCGCAGTACGTTGCTTCTCACCCAGGTGAAGTTTGCCCGGCGAAATGGAAAGAAGGCGAAGCGACTCTGGCACCGTCTTTAGACCTGGTTGGCAAAATCTAAGTTTCCCGCCGTCTTTCGCGCAGAGCATCGCCTGCTCTGACGCGACAGGCTCCGGAAATGACAGTCGTAATGGGCGCGCCCGCGCCCATTTTATTCCAGCACCATGATGCAAGTTGCATTCAGGCCGCCCGAATAAGGCAGCTTGCATGATGACGTTTTTAGAGAGGGAAGAACAATGCTCGACACCAATATGAAAACCCAGCTCAAGGCCTACCTTGAGAAACTGACCAAACCTGTTGAGCTGATTGCCACGCTGGACGACAGCGCTAAATCGGCAGAGATCAAGGAACTGCTGGCAGAGATCGCCGAACTGTCACCGAACGTGACCTTCAAAGAAGATAACGGTCTGGCGGTGCGCAAGCCCTCCTTCCTGATCACCAATCCGGGTTCTGACCAGGGGCCGCGTTTTGCCGGTTCTCCACTGGGCCACGAATTCACCTCGCTGGTGCTGGCACTGCTGTGGACCGGTGGTCATCCGTCAAAAGAGGCGCAGGCGCTGCTCGAGCAGATCCGCGATATTGACGGCGATTTTGAGTTTGAAACCTATTACTCACTCTCCTGCCATAACTGCCCGGACGTGGTGCAGGCGCTGAACCTGATGTCGGTGCTGAACCCGCGCATTAAGCACACGGCGATTGACGGCGGTACGTTCCAGAACGAAATCACCGATCGTAACGTCATGGGCGTTCCGGCGGTCTTTATGAACGGTCAGGAGTTTGGCCAGGGCCGTATGACGCTGACCGAAATCGTTGCCAAAGTGGACACGGGTGCCGAAAAACGTGCGGCAGAAGCGCTGAACAAACGTGACGCGTATGATGTTCTGATTGTCGGCTCCGGCCCGGCGGGCGCGGCGGCGGCGGTTTATTCCGCCCGTAAAGGCATTCGTACCGGCCTGATGGGCGAACGCTTCGGTGGCCAGGTGCTCGACACCGTGGATATCGAAAACTACATCTCTGTGCCGAAGACCGAAGGCCAGAAACTGGCTGGCGCACTGAAGGCGCACGTCAGCGATTATGAAGTGGATGTGATCGACAGTCAGAGCGCCAGCAAGCTGGTTCCGGCCGCGGTTGAAGGGGGATTACACCAGATTGAAACTGCCTCCGGCGCGGTGCTGAAAGCGCGCAGCATTATCATTGCCACCGGCGCCAAATGGCGCAACATGAACGTCCCGGGTGAAGATCAGTATCGCACCAAAGGCGTCACCTACTGCCCGCACTGCGACGGCCCGCTGTTTAAAGGTAAACGCGTGGCGGTGATCGGCGGCGGTAACTCTGGTGTGGAAGCGGCGATTGACCTGGCGGGTATCGTTGAACACGTCACCCTGCTGGAGTTCGCCCCAGAGATGAAAGCGGACCAGGTGCTGCAGGACAAAGTGCGTAGCCTGAAAAACGTCGATATCGTGCTGAATGCGCAGACCACGGAAGTGAAAGGTGACGGCAGCAAAGTGACCGGTCTGGAATACCGCGACCGCGTGAGCGGTAACGTGCATAGCGTGGCGCTGGCGGGGATCTTCGTACAGATTGGTCTGTTACCAAACACCACCTGGCTGGACGGCGCGATTGAGCGCAACCGGATGGGCGAAATTATTATCGATGCGAAATGCGAAACCAGCGTGAAAGGAGTGTTCGCGGCAGGGGACTGCACCACGGTTCCGTACAAACAGATCATCATTGCCACCGGTGAAGGGGCGAAAGCGTCTCTGAGCTCGTTCGATTATCTGATTCGCACCAAAACGGCATAAAAAGAAAGCAAGACTACACCTGCAACAGCAAGAGGCCACCGAAAGGTGGCCTCTTTTTTTTACCTGACGACCATCACCGGAATGTGGGTGTGACGGATCACGCTCGACGCGTTAGAGCCCAGCAGGTGGGTGGTAATGGAAGGATTACGGGAACCGATCACCACGACGTCTGCTTTCAGTTCATTGGCCAGTTCATTAACGGCATCCCGCACGCTGCCGAACCTGACGTGAGTTTTGATACGTGAAGGGTCGATGCTGAAATGCCCGACCATGGTTTGTAGACGATTTTCAGCTTCGTGCTGAAGATGCTCTTCGAAGCGACGTACATCGGCGGCAAAGCGGTGCAGACTCAGGCTGGCGGAACCCGGTAACACGTGTAACAGATGGATGATCCCGTCCTGCTGCGCCAGGAACTCCGCGTGGCGTACGGCCTTGTCGCTCAGCTCCATCTCGAAAACATCAACCGGCATAATGATTGTCTGATACATACCCGTTTCTCCTTGTTTATAAACGCTGAATTCATTCAACCACAAAATATGAATGGTTTCTGTAAGCGCGGCGCCACTTTTTGATCTCGCCAGGAAAAATCTCAAAAGATCCGTCATCACGGGCAAGTCTTCTGGGGTAGCTACCCTTTATACACTGTCCTGGATCCTTTCGGAGGTTGCATGAAAGCACTCACGTATCACGGCCCACATCATGTTCGCGTCGAGAATGTCCCCGATCCCATCATTGAACAGCCAGACGATATTATTCTGCGGGTCACGGCTACGGCGATTTGCGGGTCCGATCTGCATCTTTATCGCGGCAAAATCCCGAAGGTGCAACACGGCGATATTTTTGGTCATGAATTTATGGGGGAAATCGTTGAGTGTGGCAGGGAGGTGAAGAATTTACAGAAGGGCGATCGCGTGGTTATCCCGTTTGTGATTGCCTGCGGTGACTGTTTCTTCTGCCGTCTGCAGCAATACGCGGCCTGCGAGACGACCAACGCCGGGCAGGGCGCCGCGCTGAACAAAAAGCAGATTCCCGCGCCGGCCGCGCTGTTTGGCTATAGCCATCTCTACGGCGGCGTGCCGGGAGGCCAGGCGGAATATGTTCGCGTACCGAAGGGGAACGTTGGGCCGTTCAAGGTGCCGCCGCTGTTGTCCGATGACAAAGCGCTGTTCCTGTCAGATATTTTACCCACCGCCTGGCAGGCGGCAAAAAATGCGCAGATCGAAAAAGGCTCGAGCGTGGCCGTGTTCGGCGCCGGGCCGGTGGGGTTGCTGACCATTGCCTGCGCGCGGTTGCTCGGGGCGGAACAGATCTTCGTCATCGACCATCACCCGTATCGCCTGCGATTCGCTCAGGCGCGCTACGGCGCAATCCCGGTCAACTTTGATGATGATAACGATGCCGCCGAAAAAATCATTGAGCAAACTTCCGGCCAGCGTGGTGTCGATGCGGTAATTGATGCCGTCGGGTTCGAAGCCAAAGGCAGCACCACGGAAACAATCCTCAGCAACCTTAAAATTGAAGGCAGCAGCGGCAAAGCGCTGCGTCAGTGTATCGCGGCTGTCCGGCGCGGCGGCGTTGTCAGCGTCCCTGGCGTTTACGCCGGGTTTATTCACGGCTTCCTGTTTGGCGATGCCTTCGATAAAGGGCTGAGTTTCAGGATGGGGCAGACACACGTCCACGCCTGGCTGGGCGAGTTGCTGCCGCTTATCGAAAAAGGGCTGCTTACGCCGGAGGAGATTGTGACCCACTATCTGCCGCTGGCGGATGCGGAACGCGCCTACAAGATTTTCGAAAAACGGGAGGAGGAGTGCCGCAAGGTCATTCTGGTGCCGGGGGCGGAAACGCCTGACGCGGCGGCACAGCAGGTGAAAGGCCTGGTCAATGCTTTCCCGGGTGGGGTGGTGTGAGATTATCGCTTACCGATGACGCTCAAGATAAAGCACCGCCATGACGATGATCGCCAGAATAATGAGAAAAATAAGTGTGATAACCACTATCTCACTCATGACCGTCCCCGCGGCACCCAAACAGATTAAGCGTGGGTTAAGGGGTTTTCGGGCGATATAGGATAATCGGGTGAATTTGCGGAAAGAGGATGCGGGTGCATCCTCTGTGCAACGCGGGAGCGTTTGTTCAGATGGGGTTAACGCAGGTAGTCGCCCGCGGCTTCTGGCTGGTAGAGCAGCTCCAGCACTTCCAGATGCGCCGCGGCACCGCCTGGCAACGCCCAGTTGATGGTGTCTCCCGTACGCAGACCAAGAAGCGCGGCACCCACAGGGGCAAGGACCGAAAGCTGTGCACTGCTGTCGGTCATCTGCGCCGGGTAGACCAGCGTTCGGGTCAGCTCTTCACCGGTGGCCAGGTTACGGAATTTAACCCGGCTGTTCATGGTGACCACGTCGTGAGGCATGGATTCAGGCGTGCACATCTGCGCCCGGTCAAGCTCTTCATTCAGGGCGTCAGCCACCGGAAGCGAAGCGAATTCTGCTTTTTCCAGCAGTCTGTCAATACGTTCTGCGTCAAGCTCATTGATGATGATGGTGGGTCTGGACATTTTTTACTCCATGTCGTTAATGCTGCGTGTAACGCAGAAACCAATCCAAAAGAAAACCCTCGCCGTCTGGCAGCGAGGGTTTAACTCTTCTGATGATACTGGCTGAGCGCACAACTTTGAAGTGATACAGGTCACATTCATGGGTCATATGAATTTTCGGTGAAAAACGTGCTCCCTTGCCAATTTGCATTATTCTTTTTAAGCGCCCCCTGCGGGCGACTATCCGCATTCAGTGTTTCTTCTCAGGAGATCTCATGAGCGATTACGACAAAATTACGTTGAAAGACGGCAGTTATTTATATTTTAAAGACTGGGGAAGCGGGCAACCCGTGGTGTTTAGCCACGGCTGGCCGCTGACGGCGGATGCCTTTGAAGACCAAATGTTATACCTGGGATCAAAAGGATTTCGCGTAATTGCACATGACCGCCGCGGACATGGCCGCTCAGCGCAGCCGTGGGATGGGCACAATATGGATCAGTACGCCGACGATCTGGCTGAGCTGACGGCGCGTCTGAATCTGAAAGACGCTGTTCACGTGGGGCATTCAACCGGCGGTGGCGAAGTGGCGCGCTATATTGGTCGCCACGGTACGGATCGCGTGGCGAAAGCGGTACTTATTGGTGCCGTGACACCGATTATGATCAAAACCGATTTCAACCCGAACGGTGTGCCGAAAGAGGTGTTTGATGGTATTCGGGAAGGCGTGATTAACGATCGCGCAGCTTTCTTCTATGCGCTGACCGAGGCGTTTTATGGCTATAACCGCCCGGGTGCGAAAGAGTCCAAAGCGGTGCGGGAGAGCTTCGTTGAGCAGGGGCTTCAGGGGTCGATCAAGGCGCTGTATGACTGCGTAAAAGCGTTCTCTGAAACCGATCTGCGTGAAGATCTGAAAAAGATGACTATCCCAACGCTGGTGATCCACGGCGACGACGACCAGATAGTCCCGATCGAGACCTGTGGTCGGGTGGCTGCAGAGATCCTGCCGAACGCTGAACTGAAGGTCTATGCCGGGGGTTCTCACGGCATATGCACCACGCATAAGCACCAGATCAATGACGATTTGCTGAAATTTATTCAGTCTTAATTCCTGGCGGATTGCGTTACGCTGAGTGTCCTGATCCAGGGTACTGAGCGAAACGCAATTCGTGTCTGCCCCACCATTCTGCCCCACCATTAAGAGAGCACTATGTATTTCTATCAACCTTCTCTGGGACACGGCCTGCCGCATGACCCACTGAACGCGATTATTGGCCCACGCCCGATTGGCTGGATCTCCTCGTGCGACAACGCCGGTCAGCTGAATCTCGCGCCGTATAGCTTCTTTAACTGCTTTAACTATCGTCCGCCCATCATCGGTTTTTCCAGCAACGGCTGGAAAGACAGCGTGCGTAATATTACCGAAACCGGCGAGTTTGTCTGGAACCTGGCGACGCGCGATCTGGCTGAAGCGATGAATGCGACCTCGGCTATGCTTCCCCACGATGAAAATGAATTTACCTTTGCGGGATTAACGCCAGCGGCCAGCCAGCTGGTGAACGCCCCGCGGGTGGCAGAAAGCCCGGTTAACTTTGAGTGTCGCCTGTCGCAGTGTATTCAGCTTACCGGGGCCGACGGCACACCGGTTGATACCTGGCTGGTGCTCGGCGAAGTGGTGGGTATTCACATCGCCGAAACGTTGCTGGAAGAGGGGATTTATCAGACGGCGAAAGCGCAGCCCATCCTGCGTGCGGGTGGGCCGACGGCTTACTATGGCATCAGTGACGAGCACCGGTTTGACATGACCCGACCGATCGTCAATCAGTGACCGGCTTTATCAATGACGAATTGTTTTCCGCAGTTACCCGGGTGTGGCTGCGGAGCAAATGAGGTCGCAGAAAGCGGGTTATTAATGGTGTCTGCCTTCAGTGAGATCTGCATTTCAGTCAGGTAGGACGGGTTGCCATTACAGGTAAGCTTGAACGCTTTGACATTCTCCTTGCCCCAGCCTTTGGCCACGGCGCTGTCAAAGTCGCTGCGGCTTACGGTTTTTCCATAGTTATCGGCGAGGAACTTGCCGACCGCGCTGTTTTTTATCTCCTGATTCATGCGCACCATCGTGCCGAAATACGCGTCAGGATCAAAACCAAAGCACACGCCGTGTTTGGCATATTCGTAGCGTTCCAGGCAGGAGTTACCGCCAGCACCCGGCATAACGCTGTTCAGCTTAGCAGCACCTGAAAGCGACAGTCCGGTTTCGGCGGCAGCGCATTTGCGGCTGGCCTTCACCTCCGGCATGTTCGGGATTGGACGGGTTGCGCAGCCAAAACGCATCCAGCGACGTTCATCCACCCCCCGTGCGGCAACAGATTTTGGCAGCCCCGGCCATAATCCGTGCACGGTCAGAAAATCGGTTTTGTTATCACTCTCTTTTTGTAAACGGCACTCTTCGGGCTCGTTGCGGTTACGGTCGGCCATGCTCTGGCAGAACCCGGTTTGCCAGGAAAGAGCCAGAACGTAGCGATCAAAATCGCCATACTGCGTTGCCTTGAGTGGGTCGGCCTGTGCGGAGAATACACAGAGTGCCAGCGCGATTGCGCCAGACGGAATAACGATATCCTTCCTGAACATGTGATTTCCTGATCGAATGAGCATGAATAATTTCTGGAAATTATTAAAGCACAAAAAGCGCCCGCAGGCGCTTTCTGGATATCAGGAATTTAGCTTAAGCTGCGCCGGGTACCAGCACCTGCGTGGCAATAATCACGATAATCAGCCCCACAATCACGGGGACGGAGGTGCGTTTGATCACTTCGAAAGGCGAGATTTTTGCCATCCCGGCAACGGCTACGACCACACCCGATACCGGCGAAATGGTGCGACCGAGGTTTGACGCCTGCAGCATGGGGATGGAGAGATAGGCCGGGTTAATGCCTGAGGAGTGAGCCAGTTTCGGGATCATCTCAACGAAGGCGTAGAACGGCGCGTTACCTGAACCGGTAGTCATGGCGGCCAGCATGGTCAGCACCACCAGAACCAGCATCAGGATAATACTGGCCGAGCCGAACGAGGTAGCGATGGAAATCAGGCTCTGAATAAAGCCGATGGTGCTCAGGCCCTGGGCGAAGACGCCTGCTGCAACCAGCAGCATAACGACCCCTGCAAACGCATCCGCCATACCGCGATAGGCCACTTCCAGACCCGAGAAGACTTTCTGCGTGTTAAACCCACGCACAAACTCCAGCAGGGCGGCCAGCAGCATGCAGATCACCAGAATGGTGATGATGTGCAGCTGCGGGCCCCATTTACCGTCAAAAATAAGCACGCCAATAATAGGTGTGAACGGCAGAATGGCATAAAACGCTGGCGCGGTGGTGGTGATTTCACTCACGTCCAGCATCTCGTGGCTAATGTTCTCTTTCTTATCGAGATAACGCTGCCAGAAGAAGTGCGCGATGCCCATGCCGACAATGGCGACGATAGAAATGGGCAGCGTGGTTTTGAACGCAAAGTCGATAAGCGACATCTCAGCGGCTTTGGCTGCGAGCACGACATCACCGGAGGTGGGGGAAAGAATAATGGCGGCTGGCGAGGCGCAAATCGCGGCGGCCGCGCCGCGGCTGATACCGACGTTAACCATGATCGGGAACAGGGTGGCCATTAACAATACGCCAAGACCGGTTGCGGACGACACGGCGAGGGACATCAGGCAGGCAAGGAAATAGGCCGCGACCATCAGCAGATACGGGGAGTTAATGTACTGCAGCGGTTTGGACGCCAGTTTAACCACCATATCATTCGCGCCGATATGGGTCATGTACGCCGCAAAACCGCACAGCATCATGATCATCATACCCAGGTCGCCACCGCGGCTCATGAGCAGGATTTTAATGTATTCAACAATGTCAGTGGCGGTGTAGCCCGTACTGTCTGCGCTGGCCGGTAACACCTGATGGCCCATGATGGCGCTGATAATGAGCAGGGTTAGCCCGCCGACAAATAACACCCCTGTGGCCGAGTAACCTTTAATGATGTAGCGCGCTACACCGACAATGACGACGACTCCGATAAGGAGCTCGATAAACGTAAGCATGGTTTCCCCTGTATCCTTGCTGCCCGAGAGCACAAATAATCAATAAAAAAGAAGGATGAAATGTGCCGAATTAATGTTCTGTCCTTGCTGATTAAAATCAATAAACAGACTACTAAAGAAGATATTAACGGTATTTTTGCCATCGCCCCGTCATTTATCTCATGCGCATATTGACCGGTATAGATATCACTATATGTCAATTAAATGATAATGGGTTGTTAAATATTTTGTGGGTTTAAATTCGCCGCAGAAAGAAAAGGCAAAAACCCTTTGGGAACTGGGTTTTTAATGGCTGCTGGCAGCCCTCCGGGACGGGCCCTGGAGACCGTCATTGCTGGCGTTGGTTGGATTGTCCAGCGTATTAAAGCCTAATAAAGGCTTACTTTTGTTGTGCTTATTATGGCATGAAGGTATGTTCCTCTCAGAATATTCCCGGGAAGACGCTGATTAATTAGGAATAACGCTGATGCTGTTAAGCTTTGATTAAACTATTTTATGGTAAACTTTGCCTCGAATACTAAGAATGGTAATTGCATTGTGATTGTACGTAATAAATTTTTCCTCATTTTGTTGTTTATTTTTGGGCAGTTAGCATTGTCGTCTGTTGCACACGCCGAGAGCAATGCAACCGATAAAGGCTGGTTCTCCACCTTCACTGATAATGTGTCGCAGACCTGGACTGCGCCAGAGCATTATGACCTGTATGTTCCGGCAATAACGTGGCATGCGCGTTTTGCCTATGACAAAGAAAAGACTGACAAATATAACGAGCGCCCGTGGGGGGCTGGTTTTGGTCAGTCGCGTTGGGACGAAAAAGGGAACTGGCATGGCATCTATCTGATGGCCTTTAAAGATTCCTTTAACAAATGGGAACCAATCGGGGGTTATGGCTGGGAGAAAACCTGGCGTCCGTTAGCCGATGAAAACTTCCATGTGGGGCTGGGTTACACCGCCGGTGTGACCGCACGCGACAACTGGAACTACATTCCGATTCCGGTGCTGCTGCCTCTGGCCTCTATCGGCTATGGTCCGGCAACGTTCCAGATGACCTATATCCCGGGGACATACAACAACGGTAACGTTTACTTCGCCTGGATGCGTTTTCAGTTTTAACTGAAAAAACGTCACGTACTGGTGAAAAAGTGTGCAGCCGTTGATTCCGTTGAGATAAAAAACCGTCAGCAGAAATTAACGCGACTTTAGTCACTTTTTATCAAAGAACCGCTGGACAAAAGGTCCCACAATTGATGTACTGGTACCCGACACAGCATTTGTGTCGTTTTTTAATGTAAAGGTAATTTTGATGTCTAAGATTAAAGGTAACGTTAAGTGGTTTAATGAGTCCAAAGGATTCGGTTTCATTACTCCTGAAGATGGCAGCAAAGACGTGTTCGTACACTTCTCTGCAATCCAGTCTAATGGTTTCAAAACTCTGGCTGAAGGTCAGCGTGTAGAGTTCGAAATCACTAACGGTGCCAAAGGCCCTTCTGCTGCTAACGTAATCGCTCTGTAATTCAGACGCGTCAGCAAGAATTTCAAAACCCGCTCACTGAGCGGGTTTTTTTTCGCGTGGAATCAGCTAAGCAGATACATTTTGAGGAAGCTGGCAACGATCAGCACGCTCAACAACACCACACCTGCGCTCATCAGGTTCTGTTTCATTCTGTCACCCTCGTTCAGTATTGCGTTCAGAGTGACAGAGAAAAATTAAGCCAACATTAACGCAGCGTCTGTTAGTGCGTCGTGGCGGAAGAAAATAGCCAGAATGCGATCCCCGTCATCGCAAAGGAGCCGAGCATATTAATCGCAATGTTCATCAGCGCCCAGCCGACACGCCCTTCCTGAAACAGGAAAACCACTTCCGCCGAGAACGTTGAGAAGGTGGTTAAACCGCCGCAAAAACCGGTGGTAATCAATAGCTTCCACACGGGATCGATATGCGTCATACGGTTAAACCAGGCCAGCCCCACGCCAATAATGAAAGCACCTATCAGGTTAGCCGCCAGCGTACCCATTGGAATAGCCTGATGCAGGGGATTAAAACGCATACTCAAAAACCACCGCGCAACGCTACCCGTACCCCCACCAATAAAAACGGCTAAAAGTAGTTGTAACACTGTAAATACCTGCTATTTGATGTGTAAGAGTGGCGAGTTTAACGCGGTTTTTGCTGAGGGGACAAATATGTATGTTGCGGTAGGACAGTTTGCGGTTACGCCTGACTGGCAAGAGAATGCAGATAAATGTGTCTCTCTGATGAGGCAGGCCCGCCTGAAAGAAGCATCCTTGCTGGTGCTGCCGGAGGCGCTGCTGGCAAGAGATGACCACGACCCGGACCTGTCGGTGAAGTCTGCCCAGCCTCTGGACGGCGGATTTTTACAGCACCTGCTGGCGGAAAGTGCGGGCAATGGTTTGACCACCCTCTTTACGGTGCATGTCCCCTCGACGGCAGGACGAGCGGTAAATACCCTCGTGGCCATCCGTGACGGCGCGATCGTTGCGCGCTATGCCAAACTCCATCTTTATGATGCCTTCAGCATTCAGGAGTCACGGCGGGTGGATCCGGGAGACAGCATCCCACCGCTGCTTGATGTCGATGGCTTTAAGATTGGGTTGATGACCTGCTACGACCTGCGTTTTCCTGAGCTGGCACTTACGCTCGCGTTAAAGGGGGCTGACGTGCTGGTAGTGCCTGCCGCGTGGGTCAAGGGGCCGCTTAAAGAGCATCACTGGGCAACGCTCCTTGCAGCGCGTGCGCTGGATACAACCTGTTATGTTGTGGCCTCGGGGGAGTGCGGCAATAAGAACATTGGGCAGAGCAGGGTGGTGGATCCGCTGGGTGTTACGATAGCGGCTGCGGCGGAGGCCCCGGTTTTGCTGATGACAGAGTTACAGCGGGAGAGGATTACGCTTGCACGGCAGCAATTACCGGTTCTTCGCAACCGTCGGTTTGCGCCACCGCAATTATTGTGATGTTTTTTTCAACAATGCTTGATTCACCTTGTTACAGATTGCTATTGTGTGCACGCGTCAAATGACCGTTAATACAATCAGGTTTTTGGCGCTGAATGCAGCCTGGTTTATGTAAAGAAGGTATCTATGGGTGAGATTAGTATTACCAAACTGCTGGTGGTTGCCGCACTGGTCGTCCTGCTGTTTGGTACCAAGAAGTTACGCACGCTGGGTGGTGACCTGGGTGCCGCCATCAAAGGCTTTAAGAAAGCAATGAACGACGATGATGCGGCTGCGAAGAAAAGCGCCGAGGGTGACATCCCGGCAGAGAAGCTTTCTCACAAAGAGTAACGGCAATGCCTGAGGGCTTGCGAAAAAAAACCGGCTCAAGAGGCCGGTTTTTTTGCATTACTGTAAGTGAATATTACAGTCTTATTTCACTTCTTCGCCTTTTGCCTGCATATCGGCATGGTAAGAGGAGCGAACAAATGGGCCGCAGGCTGCGTGGGTAAAGCCCATCGCCATCGCTTCGGCTTTCATCTCATCAAACTCATCCGGGCTCACGTAGCGCTGCACGGGCAGGTGGTGGCGGCTTGGCTGCAGATACTGTCCCAGCGTCAGCATGGTCACACCGTGGCGGCGCAGATCGCGCATCACTTCGATGATCTCAGCATTCGTTTCACCGAGACCAACCATCAGGCCTGACTTGGTGGGAATATGGGGATGCGCTTCTTTAAAACGCTCCAGCAGCTTCAGAGACCAGTTATAGTCCGCACCAGGACGTACCTGACGGTAGAGACGTGGCACGTTCTCCAGGTTGTGGTTAAACACGTCTGGTGGCGTCGCGGTCAGGATGTCCAGCGCGCGATCCATACGGCCGCGGAAGTCTGGAACCAGCGTCTCAATTTTGATGTTCGGGCTTTTCTCACGAATAGCGGTAATGCAGTCAGCGAAGTGCTGAGCACCGCCATCACGCAGATCGTCACGGTCAACGGAGGTAATAACGACATAACGCAGCGCCATATCGGCGATGGTCTGTGCCAGTTTCTGAGGTTCGTTAGCGTCGGGCGCTACCGGGCGGCCATGAGCCACATCGCAGAACGGGCAGCGGCGGGTACAGATGGCACCCAGAATCATAAACGTCGCGGTACCGTGATTGAAACATTCAGCAAGGTTCGGGCAAGAGGCTTCTTCACAGACGGAGTGAAGGCCGTTCTTGCGCATCGCCGCTTTGATCCCCTGGATACGCGAAGAGTCAGCCGGAAGTTTGATTTTCATCCATTCCGGTTTTCTTAACAGCGCTTCGCGCTCTGTAGCCACGTTTTTAACCGGGATAAGGGCCATTTTATCGGCATCGCGGTATTTAACACCGCGTTCCATCACAATGGGTTTACTCATAGCGTGCGTGTTCCAGTTGCGAATATCGAAGGAAAGCGTTTCTATTCAAGGGAATGTTGTATTTATCAACTATTTTTGAACGAACGACAGGCAGTATATCATTGAAACGGTCGGTAAAGCAGCCTGCCAGGTCGCCAATTTGTAAAATAGTTGTTGTTTTGTGCGTTTTGCCCGGCAGGGGGCAGGGGCTTGTGCTGTATCAACCAGTCAGAAGGCCTGGCGGATGACGCGGATAACGTTTTCCAGCACCGGATCGCGCAAGCTGAGTTTGTTGTAATGCAGTGAAATCTCGATAGATTCCGCATTGAGCTGGTTGAGAGGAATGCTCTCCAGCGGCCAACATTTACGCAACAAGGTATACAGACGCGAAGGCATGATGCAGAGCATGTCGCTGCTGCCAATCAGGGAGGCAGTGGTGAACATATTGTAACTACTGAAGCTGATCTGGCGTTCCGGGAATATCTCATCGATTCGCTGACGCAGCGCATGATTGGACTGTCCTTCGGTCATGAAAGACGAATGATCATAGTTACGCAGATTTTCAATGGTCAACGGCCCGCTCAGGGCGGGATGCTGCTGGCGGCACACCAGCACCAGGTTATCCGCATACAGGACATGTTGTCCGAGCGCTCGGGCGCTAAAGCTGCCGCTTTCTATAATCAGGTCGGTCTGAAACTGAGCAAGCTGAATATCAGGCTCGTTGAGCGGCACATTTCGCAGCAGGAGCTGGGGAACATGCTCTTTTATCGCCTGAAAAATAGCGGGCATCACCAGCACGCCGACAGACGGGGTGCAGCCGATAGTGATGGTTCTCTGTTTGTCATAGCTGCCGGTTAAATCCAGCGCACCCAGAATCGACTCCAGCCCCTGGCTGATGTACTCATGCAGATGGGTAGCGTAGGCCGTCGGCGTAACCCCCTGGCCCTTACGAATAAATAACGGGTCGGGAAATATAGCGCGCAGTTTTTTAATTGACTGGCTTATTGCTGAAGGCGTGAGATTAAGAATTTTCGCAGCATTAACGATACCCTTATGGACATATACTGCCTCAAAAATAGTCAACAAATTGAGATCAATATTACGTAAAGTCCGAAAAATTTGTGGCTTGTCCTCACCACCTGGGTCATTCAGTCGTTTGGCTGGTAAATTATTATACTCCACGCTTTCACTCCGTATACATTCACATTATGAATGATAGTTGAATTTATTTATTATGCTTGTAGAGATTCGTAAAGTGTTGGTTTTGTTTCACTTGTTTATCAAAAACAAACAGTTGTGTGATTATCACGCAAGTTACTTACGCCCTGTATGCAGTTCTGGCTGGAGGCTAAATAATATGTAGCGGTAATATTCGGGCGCTTCGAAAATATAGAATAAGCGGATTATTGTAAAGCGTAAAAGCGGTAAATAAACAGTGGCCCGTCAAATAATCGAGCCATGATGCATGATATATTAAGCAGTGATATATTCGTAAGATGGATTGTTAAGTAGGGCTAAAACGTTCTTCAAAAGCACAGGACGAATATTCTCTGGCGTTGCGCTTTCAACCCACTGGCGCATTTGCGTCATCTCCATTCCGGCGTAGCCGCAGGGGTTTATGCGCTGGAAGGGGGTAAGATCCATATTAATATTCAGTGCCAGCCCATGGAAGGAGCAGCCCTTGCGGATACGCAGCCCCAGTGAGCAAATCTTACTTTCTCCCACATAGACGCCCGGCGCATCGGCACGCGGATGGGCTTCAATACCGTATTCCGCCAGCGTGTTAACAACGGTTTGTTCCAGCAGGGTAACCAGTTCGCGAACGCCGAGCTTTCTGCGCTTCAGGTTCAGCAGAACGTACATCACCTGCTGCCCGGGCCCATGGTACGTGACCTGCCCACCGCGATCGCTTTGGATTACCGGGATATCACCCGTCATCAATAAATGTTCCGCTTTTCCCGCCTGTCCCTGCGTAAATACCGGCAGGTGTTCGACCAGCCAGATCTCATCAGGGGTGGTGTCATCGCGTGAATCGGTGAAATCATGCATGGCCTGGGAGACAGGCTCGTAAGGTTGCAGCCCGAGATGACGGACAAGAATTTTATCCTGATACAAAAGGACGTCTCCGAAGACGAGGGACACAAGGTGAGGGAGAGTATATCACAAGCGGGGAGGCGGGTTACCCGGCAAACCGGGTAACCGCAGAGGGACTACAGCACCATACGAACAATTTCGATATTGCCGAGCTCTTCGTACAGCGTCTCAACCTGCTCAATGTGGGTTGCGGTAATGGTAATGGATACCGAGTGGTAGTTGCCCTTGCTGCTTGGTTTTACTGACGGAGAGTAGTCACCCGGCGCATGGCGCTGTACCACTTCAACCACCTGATCAACCAGCTCAGGTTTCGCCAGACCCATTACTTTGTAGGTAAACGGGGTAGGGAATTCAAGCAGTTCGTTAAGTTTGGTTTTCATGTCAGCTCCGGCGTAACGTCAAAAAGAATAACTCCCACGACAGGTGGGAGTTATCAGGATATCTAGTATATGGGGATCAAAATCACACTTTCAAGTGTTCAATTTTTAGCCAAACCAGTGATGGAACATCAATTTAATGTAATCAATGATTTTGCCGAAGAAATTGCCTTCCGGGATTTCTTGCAGAACAACCAGCGGACGCTGATCGATGGTTTTACCATCCAGCTGGAAGTTGATGGTGCCCACCACCTGGTTTTTCTGCAGTGGCGCGTGCAGCTCAGTGGTGTTCAGCACGTAGCTGGCTTTCAGATCTTTCATGCGACCACGAGGAATGGTCAGGTACAGATCTTTATCCACGCCAAGGGAAGCACGGTCGTTATCACCGAACCAGACTGGCTCAGAAGCAAACTCTTTACCGGCTTTCAGCGGGTTCACGGTTTCGAAGAAACGGAAGCCCCAGGTCAGCAGTTTCTTGCTTTCTGTCTCACGACCTTTGAAGGTACGACCGCCCATCACGGCAGAGATCAGACGCATCTGGCCTTCGGTGGCAGAAGCAACCAGGTTGTAGCCAGCTTTATCGGTATGGCCAGTTTTGATGCCGTCAACGTTCAGGCTGTTATCCCACAGCAGGCCGTTACGGTTGGTCTGACGGATACCGTTGAAGGTGAACTCTTTCTCTTTATAGATGGAGTATTCGTTCGGCACGTCACGGATCAGCGCCTGACCAATCAACGCCATATCACGTGCGGAGCTGTACTGACCATCTGCGTCCAGACCATGTACGGTCTGGAAATGGCTGTTCTTCAGACCCAGCGCGGTGACGTAGCTGTTCATCAGACCGACGAAGGCATCCTGGCTTCCTGCGGCGAAATCGGCCATTGCCACGCACGCATCGTTACCGGATTGCAGGTTAATACCACGGATCAGCTGAGAAACAGGAACCTGCATGCCCGGTTTCAGGAACATCAATGATGAACCTTTAAATACTGGGTTGCCGGTTGCCCACGCATCGTTACCGATGGTGACCAGATCCGTTTCTTTGAACTTCCCTGCTTTCATGGCCTGACCGATAACGTAGCTGGTCATCATTTTGGTCAGGCTGGCCGGATCGCGGCGGGCGTCGGCATTCTGTTCAGCCAGCACTTTGCCAGAGTTGTAGTCGATCAGGATATACGATTCCGCGTCGATTTGCGGAACGCCAGGGATCATGGTCTTGATATTCAGGTCATCGGCGTGAGCTGCAGAGAGAGCAGTTGCGCAAAGGGCCGTGGTCAGCGCCATGCGCTGCACAAAACGAGCAGAAAAAGTGGTCTTCATGGTCAGAACAACGACATCCGTGATGGAATTAAAAAAAGTGCCTTACTATAGCAAATGCTATTCAGGCAGGCATCCGACTTTAAGCATGAGTTTGTGAATGTGTTTTACACAAATTGACACTTTGGATGCCGCCAGTTCATTATTTCGCTACAGCGATAAATGATTGTAGTTGGGCTTCATTTTGCAGGCGCTGCTGCAGAGACGCTGCCTGCGATTTGCTGGCAAACGGTCCCATCTGAATACGCCATACTGCGCCGTTTTGCGCAACGCGTCCCGGAACACCAAACTGCTGGCTCAGACGCTGTTGATACTGTTGCGCACGGGCCTGATCGCTTACCGCCCCAACCTGAACCACAAAGCCGCCGCTGGCCGCCGCCGGAGCCGCAACCGGTGTGCTTTGCGCCGTCGCCGGAGCCGTTACGGGCGCAGGCTCAGTGGCAGGAGCGGCAACAGGAGCTGGTGCTGGCGTAGGTTCGCTGCCTTCCAGCACACCGGTGGCTAACGTGGTCGGCGCGCCAAGGAAGCCGCTACTCTTTACCGGCGCACCCGTCGTGTCTTCGCTCTGCAGCGTATCATTGCTGATTGGGCGCACTTCTCCTGCTGGCTGAGAAGGCTCTGCCGGAGAAGAGACGCTTCCCATGCCGCCGTCCAGGTTCGGGCGGTCAGGAAGGGCGTAAGTCTGTTTCGCCACCGTCGTACACGCGGTACCTGGCCCGGAGAGGGTGCCATCCTGCGCCACGATAATCGGGTCAATACGGACTTTGGTATTGTTCGAGGTGTTCAGGCGGTCTGCAGCCGCGCGTGACAGGGAGATCACCCGGTCGTTACCGTAGGGACCACGATCGTTAATGCGTACCACGATCATACGACCATTCGCCAGGTTGGTGATACGGGCGTAGCTCGGGACAGGCAGGGTCGGGTGAGCCGCCGTCAGTTGCATCGGATCGAACGCTTCGCCGGTCGCCGTCAGGTTGCTGCCTGGCTCGGCATCATAAATGGCGGCAAAGCCAGCCTGGCTAAAGCGGGAGGGATCCTGAACAATTTTGTAGCTTTTGCCGTCGCGCTCGTAATCCTGATTCGCGCTGGCATTGAGCGGTTCATAAACGGGATCGGCACCGCTGATTTCAACGATCGGGCCATTACAAACCGCAGGCTGCGGCGGCGCGACGGTTGCCTGTTGCTGACCATCATCACTTGTGCAGGCCGCAAGTAAACTTGCCGCAATGCAGATCCCCAGCCACTGCTTACGCATTCCGATCCCCTTATTTTTATACGCTTTTTGACAACATTTTTCTGTGGGTATGGATCGACATTACGATACCAAACCCGGCCATCAACACGATCAGTGCCGAGCCTCCGTAGCTCACCAGCGGGAGCGGGACGCCAACAACCGGCAGAATACCACTCACCATACCAATATTTACGAAGACATAAACGAATAAAATCAGCATCAACCCGCCTGCCATCACGCGGCCAAAGGTGGTTTGCGCACGCGCGGCGATCCATAGCCCTCGCATGATCAACAGCACATACAGCGCCAGCAGAATCAGGATGCCAACCAGGCCCAGCTCTTCCGCCAGAACCGCAAAGATAAAGTCGGTGTGGCGTTCCGGTAAGAACTCCAGCTGGGACTGGGTGCCGTGCAGCCAGCCTTTACCGCGCAGGCCGCCGGAACCGATCGCAATCTTGGACTGAATAATATGATAGCCCGCACCCAGCGGATCGGTTTCCGGATCGAGCAGCATCATGACGCGTTGTCGCTGGTAATCATGCATCAGGAAGAACCAGAGAATCGGGATGAATGCTGCCACCAGCACGACTGCAATGCCAATCAGACGCCAGCTTAAACCCGACAGGAACAGGACAAACAGGCCGGAGAGGGCGATAAGAATCGAGGTGCCGAGGTCAGGCTGCGCCGCAACCAGCAGCGTCGGCAGGAAAATCAGCACCAGCGCAATGGCGGTATTTTTCAGCGAAGGCGGGCAGACGTCACGGTTAATAAAACGCGCCACCATCAAGGGAACCGCTATTTTGGCTATTTCAGAGGGCTGGAAGCGGACAACGCCCAGATCCAGCCAGCGCTGCGCGCCTTTAGAGATGGCCCCAAAGGCATCTACCGCAACCAGCAGCACAATACAGAATATGTACAGATACGGTGCCCAGCCTTCATAGACCCGCGGCGGGATCTGCGCCATGACCACCATAATGACCAGACCCATCGCGATCTGGCCGATTTTGCGCTCCATCATGCCGATGTCCTGGCCGCTGGCGCTCCAGATAACCAGGGCGCTGTAAACCAGCAGAGCCAGCAGGATCAGCAGCATGGCTGGGTCGATGTGGATTTTATCCCACAGCGATTTTTTATTTGGATTATCCGTCATGATTATTGGTCCTCCGCCGCAGCGGCGGCCGGGTTTTCAGCCGGCAGTTCGGTGTTGTTATCACCCAGCATAATGTGGTCGAGGATCTGGCGCATGATGGTCCCCACGGCCGGACCTGCGCCGCCGTTTTCCAGAATCATCGCCACCGCAACCTGCGGGTTATCATAAGGGGCAAAGGCCGTCATCAGCTTATGGTCACGCAGACGTTCAGCAATACGGTGCGCGTTATAGGTTTCATTGGCTTTCAGACCGAAGACCTGCGCAGTACCGGATTTGGCGGCCACTTTATACGGTGTGCCGGCGAAATACTTATGTGCGGTCCCGTTCGGGCGGTTCGCCACGCCGTACATACCGTCTTTGGCAATTTCCCAGTAACCGGAATGAATGTCACCCACCGGGGCTTCATGCGGCTGGATCCACGGCACTTTTTTGCCGTCTTCAACCGTACTTTGCAGCAGGTGCGGAACTTTCACTACGCCATCGTTGATGAGGATCATCATCGCTTTGTTCATCTGAATCGGGGTCGCCGTCCAGTAGCCCTGACCGATACCCACCGGAATGGTATCACCCTGATACCACGGCTTCTTAAAGCGTTTCAGCTTCCACTCACGGGTTGGCATGTTACCGGAACGTTCTTCTGAAAGGTCAACGCCGGTGTAATGTCCGTAACCGAATTTGCTCATCCACTCTGACAGGCGGTCAATGCCCATGTCATACGCAACCTGGTAGAAGAAGGTATCCGCAGACTCTTCCAGCGATTTGGTAACGTTGAGGTGACCATGGCCCCATTTTTTCCAGTCGCGATAGCGTTTTTCAGAGCCTGGTAATTGCCACCAGCCCGGGTCAAACAGACTGGTATTGCGGTTGATGACGCCCGCGCTCAGCGCAGAGACCGCCACGTACGGTTTTACCGTTGACGCTGGCGGGTAAACCCCTTGTGTGGCGCGGTTCACCAGCGGCGTATTCGGGTCATTGAGCAGACCGGAATAATCTTTGCTGGAGATACCATCGACAAAGAGGTTCGGGTCGTAGCTTGGCATGGACACCATCGCCAGAATGCCGCCGGAACGCGGATCGGTGACGACAACGGCAGCACGGCTGCCCGCCAGTAAGGTTTCAATATACTGCTGCAGCTTGAGGTCGAGCGTCAGGTAGACGTCATGCCCCGCCTGCGGTGGCACTTCTTTGAGCTGGCGAATGACGCGGCCACGGTTGTTAACTTCAACCTCTTCATAGCCGGTCTGCCCGTGCAGGACATCTTCGTAGTAGCGTTCGATCCCCAGCTTACCGATATCGTGCGTCGCTGCGTAGTTCGCCAGTTTGCCGTCTTTATCGAGGCGTTCAACGTCTTTATCGTTGATCTTGGAAACGTAACCAATGACATGCGTCAGCGCGGAACCATAAGGGTAGTAGCGACGCTTGTAACCTTTCACTTCCACGCCGGGAAAACGATACTGGTTCACGGCAAAGCGGGCCACCTGGACTTCCGTCAGGTTCGTTTTAACCGGGATTGAGGTGAAACGGTGGGAGCGGGCACGCTCTTTTTTGAACGCGGCGATATCATCGTCGGTCAGATCGACAACGCCTTTTAGCGCTTCAAGCGTATCCTGCACATTATCGACTTTTTCCGGCATCATTTCGATTTGATAAATGGTGCGGTTTAACGCCAGCGGAGTGCCGTTACGGTCGTAGATAATGCCGCGGCTGGGCGCGATGGGCACCAGCTTGATACGGTTTTCGTTTGAACGCGTCTGATAATCGGTAAAGCGGACAATTTGCAGATTATAGAGGTTGGCGATCAGCACGCCGGTAAGCAGCAAAATCCCCGTAAAGGCGACCAGCGCCCGGCGCACAAACAGCGCGGACTCAGCCGTATAGTCGCGAAAAGAATTCTGTAGTTTCATCCGCTGCTTAATCTACCCTGGTCAGTCACTACTCGCGGTGATATGGGTGGTTGGTAGTAATGCTCCACGCGCGATACAGGCTTTCTGCCACCAGTACCCGAACGAGCGGGTGGGGAAGCGTCAGCGCGGAGAGAGACCAACTTTGTTCTGCCGCCGCTTTGCAGGCAGGAGATAACCCTTCAGGCCCGCCAATCAACAGACTGACGTCACGACCATCCTGCTTCCAGCGCTCCAGTTCGTGCGCCAGCTGCGGCGTATCCCAGGGTTTACCTGGAATATCGAGGGTGACGATGCGGTTTTTGCCTGCGGCAGCCAGCATCAGCTCTCCCTCTTTATCGAGAATACGTTTGATATCGGCGTTCTTGCCGCGTTTCCCGGCGGGAATTTCCACCAGTTCGAACGGCATGTCTTTTGGAAAACGACGCAGATATTCAGTAAAACCGGTTTGTACCCAGTCCGGCATTTTGGTGCCGACGGCGACCAGTTGCAACTTCACGCATTAACCCCAGAGTTTTTCCAGTTCATACAGGCGACGGCTCTCTTCCTGCATGACATGGACAATCACATCGCCGAGATCGACAACCACCCAGTCAGCGGTCGCTTCGCCTTCAACGCCAAGCGGTAACAGGCCTGCTGCACGCGATTCCTGAACAACGTGGTCGGCAATCGAAACAACATGACGCGTTGAAGTACCGGTGCAGATAATCATGCAGTCGGTGATGCTGGATTTACCCTTAACGTCGATAGCGATGATGTCCTGACCTTTCAGGTCATCAATTTTGTCGATAACAAAATCCTGGAGTGCTTTAGCCTGCAAGTTTTCCCCCTGGGGTGAATGAGATTGTATAACTATGAATTCGTGGCCAGACAGTATACCTGAACTGACGCCAGTGTCGGGACAAATGTCTCCGGCCGGGCTTTTGAAGGCGGGTATCATCCCACCCTCCGCCTGAGATTGCATCGCCATTTTTGTAAAACAATTTCTGTAAAGCAATGATCGGCGGGAAAGTCTGGCAGCGGAGGATAACAGTATGGCTTAACCTGTCAAGGCAGGATAATCATTACACCGCTTTTTCATGCGCCCCCGCTATGCGTCTGCGCTTTTCTGATACAACCCATGCGCGTGAATGTAGTCCAGCACAGCTGATGGCAGCAGATCGTCACAGGCTAATCCCTGCTGCAGACGCTCGCGAATGAGAGTCGCAGAAATATCGAACCACGGCGTCTCTGCCAGATAAATCTTCCCGGCAGGCTGGTTGTGCAAGTCTTCAATATTGTCTGTGAGATGCGCCTCAAGCCACTGCTGGTACTGCTCTTCTCGCATGGTCAGCGGATAGCCCGGACGGCGACAGACAAGCAGGTGGCTGTTTTCCAGAATCGTTTCATACTGGTGCCAGGTGGGAAAATTGAGCAGGGAGTCCTGACCAATAATAAAGGCCAGCGGCGTGTCCGGCCCTTGCTCCGCTCGCCACTCCTGCAGCGTTTGCGACGTCCAGGACGGTGTGTCGCGGCGCAGTTCTCGCTCATCAAGGCTAAAAAGCGGTTTATCCGCGATGGCCAGAGCGAGCATCTCTTTTCTCTGCTCGCTGCTCGCCTCAGGTTGCGGACGGTGTGGCGGCACATTATTGGGCATGATGATTACGCGCTGAAGGCCGATCAGATTCGCCAGAATTTCAACCGGCTTCAGATGTCCGTAATGGACCGGGTCGAAGGTACCACCGTACAGGGCCTGTAAAGAATGCATACTATCCATCGATAAATACGTCTGCCAGCGCCTTATGGCAGAGCAGCAAAGAGAGACTTTCCAGCTCCGCCCAGACCGACTGACCATAATCTTGTTTCAACGTAAGCTCAGCGCGCATCAGAAGCTGCACGGCCTGACGCAGCTGTTCATGACTCAGGCGGTTGATGGCCTCGGTGGTCATCGCCCGACGGTTTTGCCACACCCGATGTTTATCAAACAGCGAACGTAATGGCGTATGTGCAGACTGACGCTTGAGCGTAATCAGCAGTAATAATTCACGCTGAAGAGTGCGCAGCAAAATAACCGGTTCGCTACCTTCCAGACGCAGCTGTTGCAATATATGCAGGGCGCGTTTGCTTTTCGCTGCCAGCAGCGCATCCACCCAGTGGAAGGGCGTAAAGTGCGCGGCATCGTTAACGGCCTGCTCCACGCGTGGCAGTGTCAGCTTACCGTCTGGCCAGAGCAGGGAGAGCCTGTCCAGCGCCTGCGCCAGTGCCAGCAGGTTGCCTTCATAGCAGTAGCAGAGAAGCTGGTTTGCGGCGTCGTCCAACTGAAGATTGTTTTGCTTCGCTCTTGTCGCGACCCATTTTGGCAGATGGGCTTGCTCAGGCGTCTGACAGGTCACCATAACCGCATTGGCTGCGAGCTGGGTAAACCAGGCCGCGTTTTCCTGCGCTTTGGTGAGCTTGTTGCCGCGCACAATAAACAGCAGATCGCTGTGCAGCAGACTGACCAGCGTTGCCAGCTGTTCATTGATGGCCGCGTTAGGGCCATTCTCCGGCAGCAGGATCTGGATGGTCTGGCGCGATGCGAAGAGGCTCATCGCCTGGCAAAGCGAGAAGAGGGCATTCCAGTCGGTGTTCTTATCCAGCTGGACGGTGTGGTGTTCATCAAAGCCCTGCGCGGCCGCCGCCTGTCGGACGGCATCCAGGCTTTCCTGAAGTAATAACGGATCGTTTCCGAGAAGCAGATACGCCGCGCGCAGCCCTTCATTGAGCTGCGCGCGGAGTTGTTCAGGATACAGCCTGATCATCAGTTACCCATGGAGGCTGAAACAGGAGGCGTGTTGGCATCCGGTTTTTCGATGATGTCAGAACCCTGTTTCGTTGACGCGGCAACGCCCGGCAGCTTACGGATCAGCTGCTCTGCGGCCTTATCGTACATTTCGTTAATGATAATCTGCTGCTCGGCGTCTTTTGCCAGAGCCGTCTGCGGGTTATCGAAGAACGAACGGTACACTTTCGTGCTGATTGGGTAGATGTCTTTACCCGGGATCAGGACGGCGGCATTAACCGACAGGACCATCTGATACTCCGCAGTACGGCCGTCCTGGAAAATGGACGCCGTGTCTTTGGCTAAGGTTGAGCCCAGAACGCGCAGGGATGGAACATCCTGACGTAACGTCCCTTTCTCAATCAACTCAACATCGTTAAGCCGCAGCTGGTTTCGAATTGCCCGGCTGAGTGGACCATTCGGATCTGATGAGTCGAAAATCATCGTTTTCATTTCAGCAGGCACTGCCGTGGTATTGCGCAGATGCCAGCCACAACCAGCGGTGACAAGCACCGCCAGAGATAAGAGTATTGTTGCCAGTTGTCGCACGTTTCCTCCCGCGCTTAGCCAACGACCAGATTCAGCAATTTACCCGGTACGTAGATCACTTTACGTACGGTAACGCCCTCAAGATATTTCGCAACCAGATGTTCCTGGCCTGCGCGTTCGCGAACCTGTTCTTCGGTAGCATCGACCGCCACGGTAATTTTACCGCGAACTTTGCCGTTAACCTGGACCACAACCAGCGTGGTGTTTTCCACCATCGCGGATTCGTCAGCCACTGGCCACGGTGCGTTGTCGATATCGCCTTCGCCTTTCAGCTCCTGCCAGAGGGTGAAGCTGACGTGCGGGGTGAACGGGTTCAACATGCGAACGACAGCCAGCAGCGCTTCACGCATTAAGGCACGATCCTGCTCGCCGTCCTGCGGGGCTTTTGCCAGCTTGTTCATCAGTTCCATAATAGCCGCAATTGCGGTATTGAAGGTCTGACGACGACCAATATCATCGGTCACTTTTGCAATCGTTTTATGAACATCACGACGCAGCGCCTGCTGATCTTCAGTCAGTGCCGCGACGTTCACTGCCGGAGCATCACCCTGAGAGGTGTGCTCGTAAACCAGTTTCCAGACACGCTTCAGGAAGCGGTTAGCCCCTTCAACGCCCGATTCCTGCCATTCCAGGGTCATGTCAGCCGGAGAGGCAAACATCATAAACAGACGCACGGTATCTGCGCCGTAACGCTCAACCATCACCTGAGGGTCGATGCCGTTGTTTTTAGACTTCGACATCTTGCTCATGCCGGTATAAACCAGTTCATGACCTTCGGCGTCTTTCGCCTTCACGATACGACCTTTCTCGTCGCGCTCAACGATCGCGTCAACCGGAGACACCCAGTTACGCTCGCCGTTCGCCCCGACGTAGTAGAAGGCATCGGCCAGCACCATTCCCTGACACAGCAGCTGTTTTGCTGGTTCGTCAGAGTTGACCATGCCTGCGTCGCGCATCAGCTTGTGGAAGAAGCGGAAGTAGAGCAGGTGCATGATGGCGTGTTCAATACCACCGATGTAGATGTCCACAGGCAGCCAGTAGTTTGCTGCATCGGAATCCAGCATGCCTTCCTGATACTGCGGGCAGGTGTAACGCGCGTAGTACCATGACGATTCCATAAAGGTATCAAAGGTGTCAGTTTCACGCAGCGCTGGCTGGCCGTTAACGGTCGTTTTTGCCCACTCAGGATCGGCTTTGATTGGGCTGGTGATACCGTCCATGATCACATCTTCCGGCAGGATCACCGGGAGTTGATCTTCTGGCGTTGGCATCACGGTACCATCTTCCAGCGTCACCATTGGGATAGGTGCTCCCCAGTAGCGCTGGCGAGAGACACCCCAGTCGCGCAGGCGGTAGTTGACTTTACGTTCACCGACGCCCAGCGACGCTAACTTGTCGGCAATCGCGTTGAAGCCATCTTCAAAGCTCAGACCGCTGAATTCACCCGAGTTGAACAGGGTGCCTTTTTCGGTCAGGGCTTGTGCAGAGAGGTCTGGCTCAGAACCGTCAGCCGCGAGGATGACAGGTTTAATGGTCAGGCCATATTTGGTGGCAAATTCGTAGTCACGCTGATCGTGGCCTGGAACGGCCATGACGGCACCCGTACCGTACTCCATCAGCACGAAGTTGGCTGCCCAGACAGGGATTGCTTCGCCCGTCAGTGGATGGATAGCCTTAAAGCCGGTATCAACGCCTTTCTTCTCCATCGTCGCCATGTCGGCTTCGGCCACTTTGGTGTTGCGGCACTCGTCGATGAAGGCCGCCAGTTCCGGGTTGTTTTCCGCGGCTTTCTGTGCCAGCGGGTGACCAGCGGCCACGGCCAGATAGGTCGCACCCATGAAGGTGTCCGGACGGGTAGTGTAGACGGTCAGGGTCCGATCGTCGTTCTCAACGTTGAAGGTGATCTCCACGCCTTCTGAACGCCCGATCCAGTTACGCTGCATAGTCTTGACGGTATCAGGCCAGTGATCCAGATTATCCAGATCGTTCAGCAGCTCGTCAGCGTAGGCGGTGATTTTGATAAACCACTGTGGGATCTCTTTACGCTCAACTTTGGTATCACAACGCCAGCAGCAGCCGTCGATAACCTGCTCGTTCGCCAGTACGGTCTGGTCGTTCGGGCACCAGTTAACGGCAGAGGTCTTCTTGTACACCAGGCCTTTTTTGTACAGCTCGGTGAAGAATTTCTGCTCCCAGCGGTAGTATTCTGGGGTGCAGGTTGCCAGCTCGCGGCTCCAGTCATAGCCAAAGCCCAGCATTTTGAGCTGGTTTTTCATGTACGCGATGTTGTCGTACGTCCACGGGGCAGGTGCCGTGTTGTTTTTGACCGCCGCGCCTTCTGCAGGCAGACCAAACGCATCCCAGCCGATTGGCTGCAGGACGTTTTTGCCGAGCATACGCTGATAGCGGGCAATCACATCACCAATGGTGTAGTTACGCACGTGGCCCATGTGTAGTCGACCAGAAGGATAGGGAAGCATCGACAGGCAGTAATACTTCTCTTTGCTCTCGTCTTCGGTTACTTCAAAGGTGCGCTTCTCGTCCCAGTGTTGCTGGACTTTTGATTCTATCTCTTCCGGGCGGTATTGCTCTTGCATGGCAGCCAGTGGTCCTGTTTTCAATACAGCTACAAATGTAGCCAATGGATGTGGTAATTCAGATCCGCATAGCATAGCCCAAACGCCCGCGCCAAAACAGCCTTTCGCACAAATGCGCGCGTGAGGAATTTGTCGGGTCTGTGGTTCACCTGGCAAAGCGGTGGCGAAATAAGGTCTATTATTAGAGTCAGTTACTTACCCGGGAGGCAAAATGATGAACAAGGTTGCTCAATTTTACCGAGAACTGGTGACAACACTGACGGAACGGCTGCGTAACGGCGAGCGTGATATCGATGCGCTGGTGGAACAGGCGCGGGCCCGCGTGACGCAAACGGGTGAGTTAACGCGAACCGAAGTGGAAGAGGTGACGCGCGCCGTACGCCGCGACCTGGAAGAGTTTGCGCGAAGCTACGAAGAGAGTCAGAACGAGGTTACCGACAGCGTTTTTATGCGGGTAATTAAAGAAAGCCTGTGGCAGGAGCTGGCGGATATCACCGATAAAACGCAGCTGGAGTGGCGTGAAGTCTTTCAGGACCTCAACCACCACGGGGTCTATCACAGCGGAGAAGTGGTCGGGCTGGGGAATCTGGTGTGCGAGAAATGCCATCACCACATTGCAGTCTATACGCCGGATGTGTTGCCGCTGTGTCCAAAGTGTGGACACGATCAGTTCCAGCGTCGGCCGTTTGAGCCCTAAGTAAAAGCCGCCCTCTCCCTGCAGGTCAGAGGGAGGGCATCAGGCCACAGAGCAGTCTACCATGCCCGGTAGCCTTCGCTTACCGGGCATGGCTGTAATAGCTGAGTCTTTCCGCCAGCAAATCCACGAACGCTTCACGGTCGATATCCACCATCAGCGTGGTGTTGGGTTGATTGCCCGTCAGTGAATAGTAGTCCACCACCGTCATACCCTGAGTGTATTTCCCCTGGGTTTCCACGCCCACCCACCGTTCTACTGTGGTAAACATCTCCGGTTTGAGCAGCCAGGCAATGGTGCATGGATCGTGCAGCGGCGCGCCGTGAAAACCCCATTTCTCGGCTTTGTGATACGCCATAAAGAAGTCCAGCAACTCTGCGACGGTTGTCGCCACCGGGTTGCCAATGGCACGAAAGCGCGCAATGTCGTGCGCCATTATTTGTGCGCGATGGGTGACGTCCAGGCCGGCCATGACAATCGGCAGGCCAGACTGGAAGACAATCTCTGCGGCTTCCGGATCGACAAAAATGTTGAACTCCGCCGCTGGCGTCCAGTTCCCGAGTCCCATTGCGCCGCCCATGATCACGATTCGGGCGATTTTACTGTGCAATTCCGGATGGCTGTTCAGCAGCAGCGCAACGTTGGTTTGCGGGCCGGTGGCCACCAGCGTGACCGGTTCCGCGCTTTCACGCAGCACTTTCGCCATCAGTTCTACGGCGGTGCAGGGTTGCGCTTCAAACCCCGGTTCGGGCAGTGCCGGGCCATCCAGCCCACTTTCACCGTGCACGTTGTCGGCAATGATCAGATCGCGCATGAGCGGTTTGACGGCACCACCGGCGACCGGTATATCGATGCGTTTGAGCAACGTCAGCATACGCAGGACGTTACGCAGCGTTTTCTCGGGTGTCTGGTTTCCGGCAGAGGACGTAACGGCTTTGACGTCCAGTTCAGGGGAGGCAAGTGCAAGGACGAGGGCGATCGCGTCATCATGACCCGGGTCGCAATCGAGAAGGATAGGTTGTGCCATAGCGTGCTCCATACGTTGCATTATTTTGTGACAAGGTTAACGCTGCAATGTGACGCCGACGAGAAGAAGAGAGTTAAAGCGTGAAGCAGTGCGCAATCCGCAGATTGCGCACCGGGGAGATTAGTGCAGGATTTTGGCGAGGAAGTCTTTTGCTCGCTCGGATTTAGGATTGGCGAAGAACTCTTCTTTCGGCGAGTCTTCAACAATCTTCCCTTCGTCCATGAAGATCACGCGGTTCGCCACTTTGCGGGCAAAGCCCATTTCGTGGGTCACCACCATCATCGTCATCCCTTCGTGCGCCAGCTCAACCATTACGTCCAGCACTTCGTTGATCATCTCGGGATCGAGAGCGGAAGTCGGTTCATCAAACAGCATGGCGACCGGATCCATACACAGGGCCCGGGCAATAGCCACACGCTGCTGCTGACCGCCAGAGAGCTGCGCCGGGAATTTATCAGCATGCGCAGAGAGCCCCACGCGTTCCAGCAGCTTCAGACCTTTATCGCGCGCGAGCTTTTTATCGCGTTTCAGCACTTTTACCTGCGCCAGCGTCAGGTTCTCAATAATGGAGAGGTGCGGAAACAGCTCAAAGTGCTGGAACACCATGCCGACGTGGGAACGCAGCTGAGCAAGGTTGGTTTTCCTGTCATTGACTTTGGTGCCGTTGACGAGGATCTCTCCTTGCTGCACCGGCTCCAGGCCGTTAACGGTTTTGATCAGCGTGGATTTACCGGAGCCGGATGGCCCACATACCACCACCACGTCACCTTTTTTCACTTCGGTTGAGCAGTCGGTCAGCACCTGAAAGTGCCCATACCATTTAGAAACATTTTTCAGGGAAATCATTATACAGTCCTTTTCTTCAGCCAGCTGACCAACAGCGATGCGCTTAAACTAATCACAAAATAGACGCCACCCGCGAAGAGCACCATTTCGACCTGCGTACCATCACGTTCACCGATGGTAGACGCGGTACGGAAGAAGTCTGCCAGGCTCAGTACGTAGACCAGAGAGGTATCCTGGAACAGTACGATGCCCTGGGTCAGCAGGAGGGGAACCATGGCGCGAAACGCCTGCGGCAGAATAATGAGCTGCATGGATTGCCAGTGCGTCATCCCCAGCGCCAGCGCGGCGCTGGACTGCCCACGGGAAATACTCTGAATACCCGCTCGGATAATCTCTGAATAGTAAGCAGCCTCAAACATTGAGAACGCGACCATCGCGGAGATCAGGCGGATATCGGTTTTCGGCGACAGCCCCAGCACGTTTTGCAGAAAGCCGGGAACAATCAGGTAAAACCACAGCAGTACCATCACCAGGGGGATGGAGCGGAAAACGTTAACGTAGGCCGTGGCAAACCAGGCGAACGGTTTAAAGGCCGACAAGCGCATGACCGCCAGCAGGGTGCCCCAGACGATACCCACCACAATAGCAATCACGGTGATTTTTAAGGTGATCAGCAGACCATCCAGCAGGTAAGGCATGGATGGAACGATAGAACTCCAGTCAAATTCGTACATTATTTGCCCCCCAGATTGCCCGGCAGGCGGATTTTGCGTTCAACCAGGTTCATCACCAGCATGATGAAAGTGTTAATCAGAACATAGGCGAGTGTGATCGCCGTGAAGGATTCCCACGCGTGGGCGGAATAATCCAGCAGCTTGCCCGCCTGTGCGGCCATATCCACCAGACCGATGGTCGAGGCGATGGCCGAGTTTTTCACCAGGTTCATCATCTCAGACGTCATCGGTGGAACAATGACGCGGTAAGCGTTAGGCAGCAGTACGTAGCGGTAAGTTTGTGGCAGCGTCAGGCCCATCGCCAGGCCAGCATTTTTTTGTCCGCGCGGCAGTGACTGAATAGCGGCACGCACCTGCTCGCAAACGCGCGCGGCGGTGAAGAGCCCCAGGCAGAGCATGGAGGAGACAAAGAACTGCACGTTCGGATCCAGTTCCGACTTAAACCACATGCCAATATTTTCCGGCAGCAGTTCCGGGACGACCAGATACCAGGTGAAAAATTGCACAATCAGCGGAACGTTACGGAACAGTTCCACATACAGGGTGCCGAGAGATGAGAGAAAACGGTTAGGCACGGTGCGTAAAATACCGAACAGTGAACCGACAAGAAACGCGATAATCCACGCCGTGATCGATAAGGCGACGGTAACCTGAAAACCGCTCCACAGCCAGCCAAGATAGGTGGTGTTGCCGAACGGGGCTTGTTGCAGGAATATGCCCCAGTTCCAGTCTATTGACATAATAAACTCCAGAAAAAAAAGGGTAGCAGCGCTACCCTCGAAGATTGGTGAGAAGCTCATTTTTCGCGCTGAGTGGGGAACGACCACTCAACGTATAGTCTGTCCATGCTTCCCGACAATCGAGAGGGCAGGAGATCCCGCCCCTGTTGTTCTAATTAGTTAAGAGCCTTGTCGTTTGGTGATTTGAACAGCGCTTTCATGTCGTCAGACAGTTCGAAGTTCATGTTAAGATTTTTGGGTGGAATCGGGTTCTTGAACCATTTATCGAACCATTTTTCCGCTTCACCGGAGGTCTGAACCTGAGCGATGGTGTCATCGATCAGCTTCTTGAACTGCGGATCGTCTTTACGCAGCATACAACCGTACGCTTCTTTAGATTGCGCCGTGCCGACGATATCCCAGTTGTCTGGTTTCTTCGCTTTTGCACGTTCGCCTGCCAGCAGGGCATCATCCATCATAAACGCCACAGCACGGCCACTTTCCAGGGTACGGAAAGAGTCGCCATGATCTTTCGCGCTGATGATGCGCATATCCATTTTCTTCTCGTCGTTCAGCTTGTGCAGCAACACTTCGGAAGTGGTACCGGAGGTAACAACAACGGCTTTGCCTTTCAGGTCCGCAAAGTCTTTGATCTCGCCGCCTTTCTTGGTCAGCAGGCGGGTGCCCACGACGAAGATGGTGTCAGAGAAGGCAGCCTGTTTCTGACGCTCAAGGTTGTTGGTGGTGGAACCGCACTCAAAATCGAACGTGCCGTTTTGCAGCAGTGGAATACGGTTTTGTGAAGTGATTGGAATCAGCTTCACCTGCAGGTCAGGTTTGTTCAGCTTTTTCTTCACAGCTTCAACGATAGCGTTGGAGTAATCCTGTGAATAGCCCACGACTTTTTGCGTGTTGTCGTAGTAAGAGAACGGGACAGAAGATTCACGGTGGCCGACCACGATCACGCCGTTTTTGGCAATCTTGTCGAGAGTGCTCCCGGCAGCCGGAGCATCTTCAGCGTGAACGACGCTTGCCGACATCCCCATAACCAGCATTGCTGTGGCCAGTTTACGTAATTGCATACCCAACTCCTTTCTTATCAGCGCCAGTGACGCATTGATACCCATTGTGATGTTGTTATATCTCGCGCTATGCGAGTGCAGTGTTATGCAAGCTTGTTAACATTTAGTCTGGCTTAATGTAAAGATTTTGCTGCGTTATTGTTTATTTTTGCGAAGCGCGCCGCACCAATCAGAGGCAAATATCTCTCGTTGCACCGTTTCGGTGCTACCGGTGATCTACGCTGGTGCGACAAAGTTGCACGTTAAGCCAAACTGCGTTTACGTGGGGAAATAAAGCAAGAGACGTGCCAGAAATGCCCTCTCCCAACGGGAGAGGGGAAGAGAGGGGAAATTATCGACGACGCTGACGCAAGCTCATCAGCACCGCGCCAAATCCGAACAGCGCGGTCAGGATCCACAGCGGCCAGTTGCCGGTGCGGGCATAAGGCGTCAGGCCCGTCGCAGGCGTGACGTTGGTCGTCAGCACTTCACGGGTGAACTGCGGGATCATGGCCTGGATTTCGCCCTGCGGGCCAATCACGGCGGTAATGCCGTTGTTGGTGCTACGCAGCAGCGGGCGCGCCAGCTCCAGGGAGCGCATCCGCGCCATCTGGAAATGCTGCCACGGGCCAATCGACTTACCAAACCAGGCATCGTTGGAGATAGTCAGCAGGAAGTCAGTGTCCGGACGGAAGTTATCGCGCACCTGCTCGCCGAGGATAATTTCGTAGCAGATGGCCGCCGTCAGGGCAAAACCGTGCGCATGCAGCTGGGGCTGAACGTACGGGCCACGGCTGAATGAGGACATCGGCAGGTCAAAGAACGGTGCTAACGGGCGCAGAATGGACTCCAGCGGTACAAATTCGCCAAACGGTACCAGGTGATTCTTGTTATACCGGTCAGTGGAGTTGTAGCTGTATTCGCTGTCTTTACCCAGCGTAATGATGGTGTTGTAGGTGTCGTAGCGGTTCTGCTGATTCAGACGCGCATCGACAATCCCGGTAACCAGCGTACTGCCGCGAGCCAGCAGTAGATCGTTCATCATGTTCAGGAACGGCTGCTGGTTAATTTCCAGATCCGGAATCGCCGACTCTGGCCAGATGATCAGCTGCGATTTACCCATGACCGCCTCGGTGGCGTTAGCGTAGATCTTCAGCGTGTTCAGCAGCTCTTTCTCGTCCCATTTCATTGACTGAGGGATATTCCCCTGCACCATTGAAACCTGTGTAGTGCGCTCTGGCACCAGGCTGTACCACTGGATATAACGCAGTGGGAAAGGCAGGGCAAACAACACCAGCGCCACGACCAGCGTCTTCCAGCTACGTGTGACCAGCGCCAGGACCAGCAGTCCGCTCACCACCATCAACAGGAAGTTAATCGCTTCAACGCCCATTACCGGAGCAAGCCCCTTTAGCGGGCCATCAATCTGACTGTAACCGAACTGCAGCCACGGGAAGCCAGTCAGTACCCAGCCGCGAAGGAACTCGGTAATTTGCCAGACAACCGGCGCAGCAATGGCAACGCGCAGCCAGGTGGTTTTTGGCCACAGGCGAGAAAGGATACCCGCGAACAGGCCGATATAGAGCGAGAGATAAGCGGCCAGCAGCACCACGAGGAAGACGTTAACGGGTCCTGGCATACCGCCAAACTGGGCGATGCTGACATAGACCCAGTTGATGCCGGAGCCAAACAGCCCCAGTCCCCAGAAGTAGCCAATCGCTGCCGCCTGGACGGGACGACGATTCAGGATTAAACCCTGAAGTCCCATCAGGGAGAGAATGGCTGCAGGCCAGATATCGTAAGGAGAAAAAGCCAGCGTTCCGCTGGCTCCGAGTAACAGCGCCAGCAGCAAACGTACGCGCTGGCGTTCAAGTAATGGGGCAAATGCCATTTACATTAATCTTCCAGTTTTGGCACCGGTGAGTCGTCCGGCGTTCTGACATGAACCTGTATAATACGTCGGCTGTCGGCCATTGCCACTTTGAACTGGTAACCGTCGATGTCAACGGTCTCGCCGCGTGCCGGAAGGTGGCCAAAGGCCTGCATCACCAGCCCGCCAATAGTATCGACCTCTTCATCGCTGAAATGGGTACTAAAGGCGTCGTTAAAGTCCTCAATCGAGGCCAGCGCGCGAACGGTCCAGGTGTGACGGCTAAGCTGACGGAAGTCGATATCTTCTTCTTCGTCATACTCATCTTCGATTTCGCCCACGATCAGCTCAAGGATATCTTCGATCGTGACGAGACCGGAAACGCCACCAAATTCATCAATAACAATCGCCATGTGGTAGCGCTGAGAGCGAAACTCTTTCAGCATCCGATCCACACGTTTACTTTCCGGCACAACCACGGCCTGGCGTAACACTTTTTCCATGCTGAAGGCTTCGGCATCGCTGCGCATAAACGGCAGCAGATCTTTCGCCATCAAAATCCCTTCAATGTGATCTTTGTCTTCGCTGATGACCGGGAAACGCGAGTGTGCGGATTCGATGATCACATCGAGGCACTCGTCCAGAGGCTGGTTACGTTTCAGGGTGATCATCTGCGAGCGGGGGATCATGATGTCGCGAACGCGCTGGTCGGCGATGTCCATTACCCCTTCGAGCATTTCGCGCGTATCTTCATCGATAAGGTCGTTTTGCCCGGAATCACGAATCAGCTCCAGCAGTTCGTCACGGTTTTTAGGTTCGCCGTGGAAAAGCTGGTTCAGAATGAGGGAGAAAAATCCCTTTTTGGTGTTTGTCGTGTCGCTACTGTGTGAATTGTCGTCGCTCATGGCGTTTGTTAAGGGTTCTCTTGTTAGTTCAACGTTTACCGCCGCGCTATTTCCCTACGCGGCGGCATGTTAGTCAGTCGGTCGACTGACTATTCTTTCTCGGCAATGTACGGATCCTCATAGCCCAGAGCAAGCATTATCTCTGTCTCGAGGGACTCCATCTCTTCCGCTTCGTCATCTTCAATATGGTCGTAGCCGAGAAGATGCAGGCTGCCGTGTACCACCATATGCGCCCAGTGGGCTTCCAGCGGTTTTTGCTGCTCTTTAGCTTCCTGTTCCACGACCTGGCGGCAGATGATCAGATCGCCCAGCAGCGGCATCTCAATTCCCGGTGGGGCTTCGAAGGGGAAAGAGAGCACGTTGGTCGGCTTATCTTTCCCGCGGTAGGTCAGGTTAAGCTCATGGCTTTCGGCTTCATCCACCAGACGAATCGTGACTTCTGATTCTTCCTGAAACGGGGGGATAACCGCATCCAGCCATTTCTGAAACTGCGCCTCTTCTGGCAAGCCGGAATTATCGTCACATGCCAGTTGTAAATCGAGGATCACCTGACTCATTTTTGTTCTTGCTCCTGCGCTTCGCGCTTACGTTCTGCGGCCAGTTCGGCCTTACGCTTCTGATCTGCTTCTTCCCATGCTTCATAAGCGTTAACGATGCGCGCCACAACCGGGTGACGGACCACGTCTTCGCTGTGGAAGAAGTTAAAGCTGATTTCGTCGACGTCGGCCAGCACTTCAATGGCATGGCGCAGACCCGATTTGGTGCTGCGCGGCAGGTCAATCTGCGTGACGTCACCGGTAATGACCGCTTTTGAGTTAAAGCCGATACGTGTCAGGAACATTTTCATCTGTTCGATGGTGGTGTTCTGGCTTTCATCGAGAATAATGAACGCGTCATTCAGCGTACGGCCGCGCATATAGGCGAGCGGGGCAACTTCAATCACGTTACGCTCAATCAGCTTCTCAACTTTCTCAAAGCCGAGCATCTCGAACAGTGCGTCGTATAACGGACGAAGGTAAGGGTCAACCTTCTGGCTCAGATCGCCTGGCAGGAAGCCCAGTTTTTCACCCGCTTCCACCGCCGGACGGGTCAGCAGGATGCGACGAATCTCCTGGCGTTCGAGCGCATCAACCGCCGCGGCAACGGCCAGATAGGTTTTACCCGTACCCGCCGGGCCCACACCGAAGGTGATGTCATGGTCGAGAATGTTGGCGATGTACTGCGCCTGGTTTGGCGTACGCGGCTTAATGACGCCACGTTTGGTCTTAATATTGATGGCCTTGCCATAGTCCGGCACACTTTCTGCGCTTTGCTCAAGCACGCGCGCCTCTTTGATCGCGAGGTGGATCTGTTCTGGCTCGATATCCTGTATTTCACCGCGCATTGGGGCGGTATCCACATACAGGCTACGCAGAATATCCGCAGCGGCGTTGACGCAGAGAGGGCGTCCGGTGAGTTTGAAATGATTATCGCGACGATTGATTTCGATACCCAGACGTCGCTCCAGTTGTTTGATGTTGTCATCAAACGGCCCGCACAGGCTCAGCAGGCGAGCGTTGTCTGCTGGCTCAAGGCTAATTTCACGCGTATCTATGTTCAAACTGTTCCTCTTTGATTGTTTAACTGACTCGGTGCCACCTGGCGTAATAAAACGGTCATTACCGAAATTATTCACGCCATAGAATAAAGGCGCAAGCATTGCGGAAGATATTGGGGGCGATGAGAGGAAATACAAGGCCTGCCGAAACGGCAGGCCGGATGGCGTTATGGCTGGTAAATACCGACGCCAGCGTCGCTTTCTTTGCGGGTGCGGGACATGACGGATTCCGGCGACTGTGCGATGCGCAGACCCATTTCGTCTTCAGTACGGACCACTTTTGCGCGCAGGGAGTTGGTCAGCACGTCGACAATCTCCACGTCCACAAATTTACCGACCATGTCTGGCGTGCCTTCAAAGTTCACGACGCGGTTATTTTCGGTGCGTCCTGACAGTTCCATAATGCTCTTACGGGAAGTGCCTTCCACCAGAATACGCTGGACGGTGCCGACCATACGACGGCTCCAGGCGTTGGCCTGCTGGTTGATACGCTCCTGCAGAATATACAGACGCTGCTTTTTCTCTTCTTCCGGCACATCGTCGACCATATCGGCCGCAGGAGTACCTGGACGCGCTGAGAAGATAAAGCTGTAGCTGACGTCAAAATTCACTTCGCCAATGAGCTTCATCGTGCGCTCAAAGTCATCCGTGGTTTCGCCCGGGAAGCCAACGATAAAGTCGGAGCTAATCTGGATGTCAGGACGGGCTTCACGCAGCTTGCGGATGATGGATTTGTACTCCAGTACCGTATGTGGACGTCCCATCAGGTTCAGCACGCGGTCGGAACCGCACTGAATCGGCAGATGCAGGAAGCTCACCAGCTCTGGCGTGTCGCGATACACATCAATGATGTCATCGGTAAATTCCATCGGGTGGCTGGTGGTGAAGCGAAGGCGGTCGATGCCGTCGATCGCGGCCACCAGGCGCAACAGTTCTGCAAAGCTGCCGGTGGTACCGTCGTAGTTCTCGCCGCGCCAGGCGTTGACGTTCTGGCCCAGCAGATGAATTTCACGCACACCCTGTGCCGCCAGTTGCGCCACTTCAAACAGAATGTCGTCGGTCGGACGGCTCACTTCTTCGCCGCGGGTATACGGTACGACACAATAGGTGCAGTACTTGTTACAGCCTTCCATAATGGAGACGTAGGCTGTTGGACCATCCGCGCGTGGTTCTGGCAGACGGTCAAATTTTTCGATTTCCGGGAAGCTTACGTCAACCACCGGGCGGCGATTCTCGCGAACGGCGTTGATCATCTCCGGCAGACGGTGCAGCGTCTGCGGGCCAAAAATAATATCAACATAGTGAGCACGCTGGCGGATCAGTTTGCCTTCCTGCGAGGCCACACAGCCACCCACGCCAATGATCACATCGGGTCTTTTGCGTTTGATAAGCTTCCAGCGGCCCAGTTGATGGAACACCTTCTCCTGCGCCTTCTCACGGATCGAACAGGTATTGAGCAGCAACACGTCCGCTTCGTTCGCGTTGTCAGTCAGTTGATACCCGTGCGTGGCATCCAGCAGATCGGCCATCTTGGATGAATCGTATTCGTTCATCTGACAGCCCCAGGTTTTTATATGGAGTTTTTTTGTCATCGACTTGCTCATGCTCAGGAATGCAGGGCGCGTATTGTAATGCTTTGCTGCGGTTGTGACCAGTATGAAGGTTGTCAACCTCAAGACCGAAAAAATCCGGTAAACTTAAGGTATATACCATTAAGGATAATTGACCATGACTCTCCAACAAACCGAAATTGCCGTTGTCGGCGGCGGTATGGTCGGCGGCGCACTCGCGCTGGGGCTGGCGCAGCAGGGATTTGAGGTGACGGTTATCGAGCAGGCTGCCCCTGTTGCGTTTGACCCGATGGCAAAGCCGGATGTGCGAATTTCAGCTATCAGCGCCGCCTCTGTCGATCTGCTGCGCGGGCTGGGCGTCTGGGATGCCGTGCTCGGGATGCGCGCGCACCCCTACAGCCGTCTCGAAACCTGGGAGTGGGAGAATGCGCATGTCGCGTTTGATGCCGCTGAACTGAAGCTGCCCCGTCTGGGCTATATGGTGGAAAACACGGTCCTCCAGCTGGCGCTCTGGCAGGCCCTGGAGGCGCATCCGAAAGTGGCGCTGCGCGTCCCGGCGTCACTTAACGCACTGCATCCCCACGAAGGCGGGTATTTGCTTGAGCTGGATAAGGGTGATGAGCTGGCCGCGAGGCTGGTTGTCGGAGCGGATGGTGCCAACTCACAGGTCAGGCAAATGGCGGGAATTGGCATTCATGCCTGGCAGTACCAGCAGGCGTGCATGCTGATCACCGTGCAGTGTGAGAATGACCCGGGTGAGAGCACCTGGCAGCACTTTACCCCGAATGGCCCGCATGCTTTTTTACCGTTGTTTGATCGCTGGGCGTCGCTGGTGTGGTATGACAAACCGGCGCGCATTCGTCAGTTGCAGGGGCTTTCAATGGAGCAGCTGCAGCGAGAGATCCATCAGCACTTCCCACGCCGTCTGGGCAACGTCATGCCGGTTGCCGCCGGGGCGTTTCCGCTTACGCGTCGCCATGCATTGCAGTATGCCCGTGCAGGGCTGGCGCTGGTGGGGGATGCGGCACACACCATTCACCCGCTGGCGGGGCAGGGCGTGAACCTGGGATACCGTGACGTTGAGGCTTTACTGGATGTGCTGGGCAATGCGCGCGCTCACGCGGAGGCCTGGGCCAGCCATCCGGTACTGAAACGTTACCAGACGCGACGTATGGCGGATAACTTTATCATGCAGTCGGGGATGGATCTGTTTTACGCCGGGTTCAGTAACGATCTTGGTCCGGTGCGCATTCTGCGTAACATTGGTTTGATGGCGGCGGAACGTGCCGGTGGGCTGAAGCGTCAGGCGCTGAAGTACGCATTAGGCCTTTAATCTGGGGCCTTCTCCTGCGGGAGAGGGCTTTCGGATGCGGTACATAATCCAACAAAAACAAAAAAGCCCGCAGAGCGGGCTTTTTTGTTACTAAGTGGCTGGGGTGCAGGGATTCGAACCCCGGAATGCTGGTATCAGAAACCAGAGCCTTACCGCTTGGCGACACCCCAATTGCGTTAAACAATGTGCTTAACGACTTTTTAAATTGGCTGGGGTACGAGGATTCGAACCTCGGAATGCCGGAATCAGAATCCGGTGCCTTACCGCTTGGCGATACCCCAACAATTTTTTCTCGTCTACCGAATCATTCGACAGATGATTAATTTGGTGGCTACGACGGGATTCGAACCTGTGACCCCATCATTATGAGTGATGTGCTCTAACCAACTGAGCTACGTAGCCAGTACTGCAATCTTCGATGGCTGGGGTACCTGGATTCGAACCAGGGAATGCCGGTATCAAAAACCGGTGCCTTACCGCTTGGCGATACCCCAATACCGCGGAGAACCGCAAAATCGAAGAAATATGGCTGGGGTACCTGGATTCGAACCAGGGAATGCCGGTATCAAAAACCGGTGCCTTACCGCTTGGCGATACCCCATCCGTGCAACGCTTACCTGGGAATGGTGCGGGAGGCGAGACTTGAACTCGCACACCTTGCGGCGCCAGAACCTAAATCTGGTGCGTCTACCAATTTCGCCACTCCCGCAAAAAAGATGGTGGCTACGACGGGATTCGAACCTGTGACCCCATCATTATGAGTGATGTGCTCTAACCAACTGAGCTACGTAGCCATCTTTTTTTCGCGTTACCTTATCGGCGTTGCGGGGCGCATTATGCGTATAGACCCTTGCAGCGTCAACACCTTTTTCAACGAAAATAGCCGGAATGTGACTGTTTGGTTAGGTTGCGAACAGCGTGACCGAATATTCGGCAATTATTGGTTATTTATCGTTTTTGGGGAGTGAAATAGGGGGCAAAAAAAATCAGGCCCCGCAGGGCCTGATTGGATGCTTTTCGATTACTTATAGGCAGACTGGTGTACGCCTACCGCACGTCCTGATGGATCGTTCATTGACTTGAAAGATTCATCCCATTCAATGGCTTTAGCCGAAGAACAGGCAACGGACGGGCCGCCCGGAACACACTCCGCCGCACTCGGCACCGGGAACAACTCTTCAAAGATTTCACGGTACAGATACGCTTCTTTGGAGCCTGGTGTGTTGTACGGGAAGCGGAAGCTCGCGGTTTCCAGTTGCTGATCGGAAACCTGTTTTGCCGCCACCTCTTTCAGGGTATCGATCCAGCTATACCCGACACCGTCAGAGAACTGCTCTTTCTGACGCCATGCCACGCTCGCCGGCAGGTAGGATTCGAAACATTCACGCAGGATATGTTTCTCCATTTTGCCGTTGCCGCACATTTTGTCCTGCGGGTTGATGCGCATTGCCACGTCGAGGAATTTCTTATCCAGGAAGGGAACACGGGCTTCCACACCCCAGGCAGACATTGCTTTGTTGGCGCGTGCGCAGTCAAACATATGCAGCGCCTGCAGTTTACGTACTGTCTCTTCGTGCAGCTCTTTTGCGTTCGGCGCTTTGTGGAAATAGAGGTAGCCGCCAAACACTTCGTCAGACCCTTCACCGGAGAGCACCATCTTAATGCCCATCGCTTTGATCTTACGCGACATCAGGTACATCGGTGTGGAAGCGCGAATGGTGGTCACATCGTAGGTTTCGATGTGATAGATAACATCGCGGATCGCATCCAGGCCTTCCTGCACGGTGAAGTGGATCTCATGGTGCACGGTACCGAGATGGTTTGCCACTTCCTGCGCGGCTTTCAGATCCGGTGCGCCTTCCAGGCCCACAGCAAAGGAGTGCAGTTGCGGCCACCAGGCTTCTGAACGTTCCTGATCTTCAACACGACGCGCGGCGAATTTCTTGGTGATCGCGGAGATTACGGACGAGTCCAGCCCGCCGGAGAGCAGTACACCGTAAGGCACATCTGACATCAGGTGGCTTTTAACAGAATCTTCCAGCGCCTGACGCAGTTCGGCTTTATCAGTCACGTTGTCTTTAACCGCATCATAGTCGAACCAGTCGCGCTGATAGTACTGACGGATCTCGCCGTCTTTACTCCACAGGTAACTTCCTGCCGGGAACTCTTTAATGGTGCGGCAAACCGGCACCAGGGCTTTCATTTCTGAGGCGACATAAAAGTTGCCGTGTTCATCGTGACCCATATACAGCGGGATAATACCAATATGGTCGCGGCCAATCAGATAGGCATCTTTTTCGCTGTCGTACAGGGCGAAGGCAAACATACCCTGCAGATCATCGAGGAATTCCGGGCCTTTCTCCTGATACAGCGCCAGGATCACTTCACAGTCAGAACCGGTCTGGAAGGCGTAACGGTCGCCGTACTCGGCGCGCAGCGCCTGATGGTTATAGATTTCACCGTTGACAGCCAGCGCGTGTGTTTTTTTCTCGTTATACAGCGGCTGCGCACCAGCGTTGACGTCAACAATGGACAGACGTTCGTGTGCCAGGATGGCTTTATCGCTGGCGTAAACGCCGGACCAGTCTGGGCCGCGATGGCGCATCAGGCGGGACAATTCGAGTGCCTTTTTACGCAGTTCGCCTGCGTCAGTTTTAATATCCAGTACGCCAAAAATTGAACACATAACCTTCTCCGTTAACCCTGTTGCTTTGTAATGTTGCTTGCTTATGAAAATGCCGCAAAGGGGGAGGGCGCGCAAGGGTTTTACGGGATAAAACGGAAATAGTGCAATGCTGATTGCCGAATAGTGAAAAACGAGTACGTCATAAACGCTTTTATTGATGATTATGCAATAAAACGGCTGTTTTGTTAGATGTGGGGTTGTTTATCGGGCGTGAAAATAAAAAACCACGCGCTGAGGCGTGGTTTGGGATCAGATAATATCAATTTCTTCGACGGAGGGATAAATCCAGCTCGGTCGGAAGGGCATGGCGTCAATATCGTCGAGCGTGGAGACACCGGAAAGCACCAGAATGGTTTCCAGGCCCGCCTGGAATCCGGCCAGGATATCGGTGCGCAGGTTGTCGCCGACAATCACCGTTTCTTCAGAGTGGGCCTGCATCTTGTTCAGCGCAGCACGGATGATCCACGGGCTGGGCTTGCCCACGTAGAATGGTTTCCGGCCAGAGATCTTTTCGATACCGGCACACAGCGCGCCGCAGGCAGGGTAAAAACCACGGCCGTGGGTATCCGGGTTGGTGGCAATAAAACGCGCACCGTTGGCAACAAAGTAGGAGGCTTTGTGCATCATCTCCCAGTTATAGGAGCGCGTTTCGCCAACGATCACAAAGTCCGGGTTCACATCTGTGATGGTAAACCCTGCCTTATATAACTCGTGGATCAGCGCCCCTTCACCCACCACGTAGGCCTTTTTTCCTTCCTGGCGCTTGAGGAAATCAGCGGTGGCCATGGCAGAAGTATAAAACACGCTGTCCGGCACGTTGACGCCAGCTGTGGCAAAGCGATTTGCCAGGTCCTGACCGGTCTGAGAAGGGTAGTTCGTGAGAAGAACCAGAGGCATTCCTTTGTCGATGATGCGGTGAAGAAATTCCGCAGCACCTGGTACAGCAACGTTGTCGTGCATCAGCACGCCGTCGATATCACAAATTACATTCTTAATGGTCATGGACATTCCGACATCAAAAAAAGAAGGCGTTACTATAAGACCCGATCAACTTTCCAGCAAATGTTGCAACAGAATACCGTTGAGCATGGCGCGTTTAACCAGCGCAAATGCGCCTATCGCTGAGCGATGGTCAAGCTTAGAACGAACGACGGGAAGGTTCTGGCGGAAGGCTTTCAGCGCCTGAGTGTTAATGCAGCCTTCAATGGCGGGCAGCAGGACCTTCTCGGCCTCCACAATCTCACCGGCGATCACCACTTTTTGCGGGTTAAACAGGTTGATGGCGATGGCGATGGTTTTACCCAGATGGCGACCCACCTGCTCAATAACTTCACAGGCCAGCGCGTCGCCTTTGTTGGCGGCTTTGCAGATAGTCCCTATCTTGCAATCGTCCAGCGTGACGCGGCTCTGGTAACCCTGTTCAAGCAGATGGCGCACCCGCTGTTCAATCGCCGTGTTGGCGGCAATCGTCTCCAGACAGCCAAAGTTTCCGCAGTGGCAGCGTTCGCCAAGCGGCTCTACCTGAATATGACCAATCTCACCGACGTTACCGTTGCGGCCAATAAAAATGCGCCCGTTAGAGATGATGCCTGCCCCTGTACCGCGGTGTACGCGCACCAGAATCGAATCTTCACAATCCTGGCTCGCACCAAAGTAGTGCTCTGCCAGGGCCAGAGAGCGGATGTCGTGCCCCACGAAACAGGTCACTTTAAAGCGTTTTTCCAGCGCATCTACCAACCCCCAGTTCTCAACCTTTATATGGGGCATATAACGGATCACGCCGCTTTCGGGGTCCACCAGGCCTGGCAGGATCACCGAGATCGCAATCAGTTCACGGATTTTGCGCTGACAGCTCTCGATAAAGTGTTCAATGGTATTCAGCAGCGCGTGTTCCAGCGTCTCCTGAGTGCGCTCCGGAAGCGGGTAGTGTTCTTCCGCGATGGCTTTGCTGCTCAGATCATAGAGCGTAAGGGTGGTGTCATGACGACCAAGACGGACGCCGATCGCCTGAAAATTGCGGGTTTCGGTAATAATGGAGATGGCGCGGCGGCCTCCAGTGGAGGCCTGCTGATCGACTTCTTTGATCAGTCCGCGCTCAATGAGCTGACGGGTAATTTTTGTCACGCTGGCGGGAGCAAGCTGGCTTTGTTCGGCTATCTGAATGCGCGAGATTGGCCCGTGTTGGTCAATCAGACGATAAACCGCCGCGCTGTTAAGTTGTTTAACGAGATCGACATTACCGATTTGAGCTTGTCCGCCTGGTGTCATACTTTTACTTACTCAGTGACGACCTCGTTACCATTAACGATGGTCTTGATAATTTTATAATCGTGTGTGAATGCCGTCAGGTTTGCAACCATACCTGGTGCAATTCCGCCAAGCTGTTTATCTACGCCCATCGCGCGCGCAGGATAAAGGGTTGCCATACGCAGGACTTCATCAAGCGCAATTCCGCAATGTTCAACCAGGTTACGCACCCCTTCAATCATCGTCAGGGAGGAACCACTCAGCGTACCGTTTTCATCAACACACAGTCCATTGCGGTAGTATATTGTTTTACCGGCAAAAATGAACTGCTCAATATTTGCCCCTGCCGGTGCGGTGGCATCGGTTACCAGACAGAGTTTGTCGCCTTTCAGGCGCTTGGCGTTGCGAATGTTGGTGTAATCGACGTGCAAGCCGTCAGCAATAATGCCACAGTAAACGTCCTGCTCATCGAGAATCGCCCCGACCAGGCCAGGTTCACGACCGGTGATATACGGCATCGCGTTGTACAGGTGCGTCGCAAAGGTAATGCCGGCGCGGAAACCTGCTTTCGCTTCTTTTTGCGTTGCGTTCGAATGGCCCGCTGAAACGACAATCCCGGCGGCGGCCAGTTTGCTGATAACGTCAGGTCCCGCGATTTCAGGAGCCAGCGTCACTTTGGTGATCACATCGGCGTTGGCACACAGGTAGTCGACCAGCTCAGCGTCAGGTTTACGCACGTAATCCGGGTTATGCGTCCCTTTTTTCACGATGTTCAGCCACGGTCCTTCAAGATGTAGACCCAGCGCCTGATTAGGGTGTTTTGCCAGGTAGTCGCGCATCACGCGGATACCCTGTTTCATGAGATCATCACTGCTGGTGATGAGGGTTGGCAGATAGCTGGTGCAGCCCGATTTCTCGTTGGCTTTCTGCATGATTTCCAGCGTGTCGACCGTCACCGCCTCCGCGGTATCATTAAATTGCACACCGCCGCAGCCGTTCAGCTGTACGTCGATGAAACCGGGGGAGATTACTGCTCCATTGAGTGAGCGCTGTTCAATCCCCGGCGGCAGCTCTGCCAGTGGGCAAACACGTTCAATCAGGCCATTGGCGATAACAATCGCATGGTCATCCAGAATATCATGGCCGGTATAAATCCGACCGTGGGTTAAAGCGTACATAACGACCCCCGGTTAAAAAAAGCGGCCGCCTCTTGATGAAGAGGCGGTTATTCAATTACAGACCTTTGATGTTCTCAGCTTCTAACTCGTTGAAGTATTTCAGCGTTTTCACTTTCAGCTCCATCGTGGACGGTTCGTCGCACACGATGACTGATTTTGGATGCAGCTGCAGGCAGCTGATGGTCCACATGTGGTTAACGTTGCCTTCAACGGCAGCCTGGAGCGCCTGCGCTTTCACGCCGCCCAGAACCAGAATCATCACTTCTTCGGCATCCAGCAGGGTGCCTACGCCTACGGTCAGGGCGTATTTTGGAACCTGGTTAACATCACCGTCAAAGAAGCGGGAATTTGCCACGCGCGTGTCATGGGTCAGGGTTTTAATACGCGTACGGGAAGCCAGAGAAGAGGCCGGTTCGTTGAACGCGATATGACCATCGTTGCCCACGCCACCCATGAACAGATGGATTTTACCGTAGGAACGGATTTTTTCTTCATACTGACGGCATTCTGCGTCAATATCAGGCGCGTTTCCATTCAGCAGGTTAATGTTTTCAGCCGGAATATCAACGTGATCAAAGAAATTACGGTGCATAAAGCTATGGTAGCTTTCCGGATGATCCTTGGGTAAGCCGACATACTCATCCATGTTGAAGGTCACAACATGTTTGAAGCTAACCTGGCCTGCTTTATGCATCTCAACCAGGGCTTTATACGCGGTCAGCGGCGTGCCGCCGGTAGGAAGGCCGAGAACGAAAGGACGATCGGCGGTGGGTTTGAACGCGTTAATACGGTTAACGATATGACGGGCGGCCCATTTACCGACTTGTTCAGCAGTTGCCAGGGGAATCAGTCTCATTGTTCACCTCAAGAGTTAAAGTAGAAGAGTGGGCGGATGGCTATCGGAACCTGAACTAAGCGTAACCTGGAACCTTTCAGGCCGGATCAATCCGTCTTGATTTTTTGAATGATAAAATAAGTTTTCACTGTTAGCCAGAGAAAGGGAGGGTTATTAACGATATTTGGTGACAAAAATCACAAAAAATACGTGTTTAATTTGCGATACGAATTAATTTTTCACACACTCACAATGCCAGTGAATCATCAACTGTATTTATCGTTGTCGACACAATAAAAACATAGTTTATGCACGAGCCTTAATAAGGGTCTCGTAGGGGGAATAGGATGAATATTTTAGGTTTTTTCCAGCGCCTCGGTAGGGCTTTGCAGCTCCCTATCGCCGTGCTACCGGTTGCAGCACTGCTGCTGCGATTCGGGCAACCCGATCTGCTTAATGTGCCATTTATCGCGCAAGCGGGTGGCGCGATTTTTGACAATCTGGCGCTGATTTTCGCCATCGGTGTGGCATCCAGCTGGTCAAAAGACAGCGCGGGTGCAGCGGCGCTGGCCGGGGCTGTCGGTTACTTCATCCTGACGAAAGCGATGGTGACGATAAACCCAGAAATTAACATGGGCGTTCTGGCAGGTATCATTACCGGTCTGGTCGGCGGGGCTGTTTATAACCGTTGGGCGGGGATCAAACTGCCAGACTTCCTGAGCTTCTTCGGCGGAAAACGTTTTGTGCCGATTGCGACAGGCTTCTTCTGTCTGATTCTGGCCGCGATCTTTGGCTACATCTGGCCACCGGTGCAGCACGCTATCCATGCGGGCGGTGAGTGGATTGTTTCCGCTGGCGCAGTGGGTGCGGGTATCTTCGGTTTCATCAACCGTCTGTTGATCCCAACCGGCCTGCATCAGGTGCTGAACACCATTGCCTGGTTCCAGATTGGTGAGTTTACCAACGCCGCGGGCGCGGTATTCCACGGGGATATCAACCGCTTCTATGCAGGTGACGGCACCGCGGGCATGTTCATGTCGGGCTTCTTCCCTATCATGATGTTTGGTCTGCCGGGCGCGGCGCTGGCTATGTACCTGGCCGCACCGAAAGCGCGTCGTCCAATGGTTGGCGGGATGCTGCTGTCAGTTGCCATCACCGCGTTCCTGACCGGTGTTACTGAGCCGCTGGAATTCCTGTTCATGTTCCTGGCTCCGCTGCTGTACCTCATGCACGCTGTGCTGACGGGTATTAGCCTGTTTGTTGCAACGCTGCTGGGTATCCATGCGGGCTTCTCCTTCTCCGCCGGCGCGATCGACTACGTGTTGATGTACAACCTGCCAGCGGCGAGCAAGAACGTCTGGATGCTGGTCGCAATGGGTCTGGTGTTCTTCGTTATCTACTTCGTTCTGTTCAGCGCAGTCATTCGTATGTTTAACCTGAAAACACCAGGCCGCGAAGATACGAAAGACGACATCGTTACTGGCGAAGCTAACAGCAATACCGAAGAAGGGCTGACCCAGCTGGCAACCAATTATATTGCCGCAGTAGGCGGTACGGATAACCTGAAAGCTATCGATGCATGTATTACCCGTCTGCGCCTGACGGTAGGTGATTCTGCGCGCGTTAACGATGCCATGTGTAAACGCCTTGGCGCATCCGGTGTGGTGAAACTGAACAAGCAGACCATCCAGGTTATCGTGGGTGCGAAAGCGGAATCGATTGGCGATGAAATGAAGAAAGTGGTTGCCCGTGGACCGATCGCGGCTTCTGCAGCGAACAGCGCGCCAGTGACGGAAGCCCCGGCGGCAAAACCGCAGGCCGTCCCTAACGCAACGACCATTGCCGCGCTGGTTTCACCGATTACCGGTGAAGTGGTTGCGATTGAGCAGGTGCCTGACGAAGCGTTTGCCAGCAAAGCTGTCGGTGACGGTGTGGCGGTGAAACCAACGGACAAAACCGTGGTGTCACCGGCTGCCGGGACCATCGTTAAAATCTTCAACACCAACCATGCGTTCTGCCTCGAAACTGAAAAGGGCGCGGAGATCGTTGTCCATATGGGTATCGATACCGTCGCGCTGAACGGTCAGGGCTTTACTCGCCTGGTGGAAGAGGGGGCCGACGTGGTGGCAGGTCAGCCGATTCTGGAAATGGATCTGGATTACCTGAACGCTAACGCGCGCTCCATGATTAGCCCGGTCGTTTGCAGCAATATCGACGACTTCAGCGGCCTGGTAATTCAGGCGAAAGGTCAGGTCGTTGCGGGCCAGACGCCACTGTATGAGATTAAAGGCAAGTAATCGCTCCTGAGTAGAGTCATGCCTTAAGCGGCGGGGGGTTTCCTCTGCCGCTTTTTTTTGCAGCAATTGCCCCCATTATTTTCTTCAGAGACGTTTTAAGGGTTGTCACTACGTCCGGCTTATAAGATCATATGCCGTTATACGTTGTTTACGCTTTGAGGAATCCACGATGAGTGAGGCTGAAGCCCGCCCGAGTAACTTTATTCGTCAGATCATCGATGAAGATCTGGCCAGTGGTAAGCACACCACAGTTCATACCCGTTTCCCGCCGGAGCCAAACGGCTACCTGCATATTGGTCATGCAAAATCGATCTGCCTGAACTTTGGCATCGCGCAAGACTACCAGGGACAGTGCAACCTGCGTTTCGATGACACCAACCCAGTAAAAGAAGACATCGAATACGTTGAGTCTATTAAGAATGACGTGCAATGGCTGGGCTTCAACTGGTCTGGCGATATCTGCTACTCCTCTGACTATTTTGATCAGCTGTACGCCTATGCGGTCGAGCTTATCAATAAAGGTCTGGCGTATGTCGACGAGCTGTCTGCTGACGAGATCCGCGAATACCGCGGCACGCTGACCGCGCCGGGTAAAAACAGCCCGTTCCGCGATCGCAGCGTTGAGGAGAACCTGGCGCTGTTTGAAAAAATGCGTGCGGGTGGCTTCGAGGAAGGTAAAGCGTGCCTGCGTGCCAAAATCGACATGGCATCTCCGTTCATCGTGATGCGCGATCCGGTTCTGTACCGTATCAAGTTCGCTGAACACCATCAGACCGGTAACAAGTGGTGCATTTACCCGATGTACGACTTTACCCACTGCATCAGCGATGCGCTGGAAGGCATTACGCACTCCCTGTGTACGCTGGAGTTCCAGGACAACCGCCGTCTGTACGACTGGGTTCTGGATAACATCACGATCCCGGTGCATCCGCGTCAGTACGAATTCTCTCGTCTGAATCTGGAATACACGGTGATGTCCAAGCGTAAGCTGAACCTGCTGGTAACCGACAAGCACGTTGAGGGCTGGGACGATCCGCGTATGCCAACCATCTCGGGTCTGCGTCGCCGTGGTTATACTGCCGCGTCTATTCGCGAGTTCTGTAAGCGCATCGGCGTGACCAAGCAGGATAACACCATTGAGATCGCCTCTCTGGAATCCTGCATCCGTGAAGATCTGAACGACAACGCGCCGCGCGCAATGGCCGTCATCGATCCGGTAAAACTGGTTATCGAAAACTACCCGCAGGGCGCGAGCGAAATGGTCTCCATGCCTAACCATCCGAACAAACCGGAAATGGGGACCCGTGACGTGCCGTTCAGCGGTGAAATCTGGATCGATCGTGCTGACTTCCGCGAAGAAGCGAACAAGCAGTACAAGCGTCTGGTGCTGGGTAAAGAGGTGCGTCTGCGTAACGCATACGTGATCAAAGCTGAGCGTGTTGAGAAAGATGCGGAAGGGAATATCACCACCATCTTCTGCTCTTACGACGCTGAAACCCTGAGCAAAGATCCGGCAGATGGCCGCAAAGTGAAAGGCGTGATCCACTGGGTAAGTGCAACACATGCGCTGCCGGTTGAAATTCGCCTGTACGATCGTCTGTTCAGCGTGCCTAACCCAGGTGCAGCAGAAGACTTCCTGGCGACAATCAACCCGGAATCTCTGGTCATCAAGCAGGGTTATGCTGAGCCGTCTCTGAAAGCCGCTGAAGCGGGCAAAGCGTTCCAGTTCGAACGTGAAGGCTACTTCTGCCTCGACAGCCGTCACAGTACCTCGGAAAAACCGGTGTTTAACCGTACCGTTGGTCTGCGTGATACCTGGACTAAAGTCGGCGAATAATAACGCTGCTCTGGTCAATGAGAGACAAACGCCGCGTAATGCGGCGTTTTTTTATTGAATGATCATATCGTTAAGCGCGAGCAAAAATAATGTCTGCGCAATATTCAGGTCAATGTGGTGCTACTTATTTTTCTAAAAAAAGTTTGTATATTTCTGAAAATAGTGAAGGCCTGAAAATAACCAGTAATTTACACAATTACTGACTTAAATTTAATGACTTGCCCCGCCAAATCTCGTCTCCCGCTAAATGTTACAAAGCACTACTAATTATGTGCACTTCGTCATAATCCTGACTTTTGCCCACGGAAAAGCATTGATAATTCGCGTCGCGAAAAATAACCTAAAGGCGGTAGTTAATTCGAGGGTATTTCTGACTACCCCTGACCTTTTGGTCTTTTATATTTTTCGCCGTTCAGGCGTTTTAATTCGTCAAAGAGGAATAATCTATGCGTACGTTCAGTGGCAAAAGTAGTGCGCTGGCGCTGGCTATCGCCGGTGTGACAGCAATGTCAGGCCTGGTGATTGTGCCAGAGGCTAAGGCAGCAGGTTTCATCGAAGATTCTACCCTCACGGGCGGTATTTATTACTGGCAGCGTGAACGTGACCGTAAAGACGTTACCGAAGACAAATACAAAACCAACCTTTCTCACTCTACCTGGAACGCCAACCTCGACTTCCAGTCAGGCTATGCCGCCGATATGTTCGGCCTGGATATTGCCGCATTCACGGCAATTGAAATGGCGGAAAATGGCGATAGCGGACACCCGAACGAAATTGCCTTCTCGTCCAGCAATAAGGCCTATAAAGAAGACTGGTCCGGCGATAAAAGCGGTATCAGTCTGTATAAAGCCGCTGCAAAATTCAAATATGGTCCAGTCTGGGCGCGCGGCGGATATATTCAGCCAACTGGCCAAACCCTGTTAGCGCCACACTGGAGTTTTATGCCTGGTACTTACCAGGGCGCTGAAGCTGGCGCTAACTTTGACTACGGTGATGCGGGTGCGTTGAGTTTCTCCTATATGTGGACCAACGAATACAAAGCCCCGTGGCATATCGAAATGGATAAGTTTTACCAGAACGATAAAAAAACCAAAGTGGATTACCTCCACTCGCTGGGTGCGAAGTACGATTTTAAAAACGACCTCGTGTTAGAAGCCGCCTTTGGTCAGGCTGAAGGCTATATCGATCAGTATTTTGCCAAAGCCAGCTACAAGTTTGATATCGCAGGGAGTCCGTTGAGTACCAGTTACCAGTTCTATGGAACGCGAGACAAAGTCAGCGATGGTGGCGTCAACGATATTTATGACGGCACGGCCTGGCTGCAGGCGCTGACCTTTGGCTACAAAGTGGGGCAGGTGGATTTGCGTCTGGAAGGGACATGGGTGAAGGCGGAAGGGCAGCAGGGCTACTTCCTGCAGCGTATGACCCCGACTTACGCATCTTCCAACGGTCGTCTGGATATCTGGTGGGATAACCGCTCTGACTTCAACGCCGATGGCGAAAAAGCGGTCTTCTTCGGCGCAATGTATGACCTGAAAAACTGGAACCTGCCGGGCTGGGCGGTGGGCGCCTCCTACGCGTATGCCTGGGACGCCAAACCGGGCGACATGGCCACACCGGATGCGTACTACGATCCGAACTACCGTCTGAAAGAGTCCTCTTACAGCCTGGATGCCATCTATACCGTGCAGGATGGACGTGCGAAAGGCACGATGTTCAAGCTGCACTTCACGCAGTATGACAACCACTCTGATATTCCAAGCTACGCGGGCGGTTACGGCAACATCTTCCAGGATGAACGTGACGTGAAATTCATGGTTATCGCACCATTCACTATCTTCTGATGAACGCTCCGGCGGGTTCCGTCCCGCCGGAATGGAGACTGCACATGATGAAAAAAATGGTAATCGTCGCGTTGCTGGCCTCGGGGCTGGTGGCTTGCGCCCAGGACCCGGCACCGAAAGAAGATTCTCGCCTGAAGGAGGCTTACAGCGCCTGCATTAACACCGCTGAAGGTTCACCGGAGAAAATTGAAGCCTGCCAGAGCGTGCTGAATGTGCTGAAGAAAGAGAAGGCGCATGAGCAGTTTGCGACGCAGGAAAATGTTCGCGTAATGGACTATCAGGCCTGTATTCAGGCGCGTAAAACCGGTAACGATCAGGAAGTGGCGAAGCGTTGCGACCAGATCTGGAAGGAAATACGCAGTAACAACGGAAATTAAGTAAGTGTGTTAAGGCCCGGTGGCGCTGTGCTTACCGGGCTTTTTTTTGCCGGATGACAGGCAAAAAAAAGCCAACCTTGCGGCTGGCTCAGAGTATGAAAGTTCGACTTATTTGGCGTCGTGTGCGTGATCGTCTTCGCGGCAATCACCTTCAGCACAGTGACCATACAGATACAGGCTATGGTTGGTCAGGCGGATACCATGACGAGCAGCGATTTCACGCTGACGTGCTTCGATGGAATCATCGCTAAATTCAATGACCTTGCCACAATCCAGGCAGATCAGGTGATCGTGGTGCTGCTGCTGGGTCAGTTCGAATACAGATTTACCGCCTTCGAAATTATGACGGGTAACAATGCCCGCGTCATCAAACTGGTTCAGCACGCGATAGACGGTTGCCAGCCCAATCTCTTCACCCATGTCGATAAGACGCTTGTAAAGGTCTTCCGCACTGACATGGTGATTGTCTGGACCCTGAAGCACTTCAAGGATTTTTAACCGAGGAAGCGTAACTTTCAGGCCAGCCTTCTTTAATGCGGTATTGTTGTCAGTCATGCGGAATCTGTCCTGTTGCTAAACGATTCACTTCTGGAGGAAGTGACAGAAAATGCACCTGGAATAATGCGTCTCATTATAGAACTGCCATGGCTAAATGAAAACTGCAAGTCTCAGGCAAAGTATGCTTATAAAAACGTGGTATCACCGACAAACTTACTCAATGGCACCCCATTTTACCTGGGAGACATTGTACAGGTCTGGGCGAAAAAGTTAAAAGATTGTAGCGATTAATTTAATCGTTTGACCCGGTTCCTGGGCGCAACCGGGGTTGCGCCACAATAACAATCAGGCGTTAAGAATATCGTCCAGGTGCAGTTCTTCGCGGATCTGCTTCACCCACTTCTCAACGCGCTCTGCGGTCAGTTCTGGCTGACGGTCTTCGTCGATCGCCAGACCCACGAAGTGGTCGTCATCGGCCAGGCCTTTAGACGCTTCGAAGTGGTAACCTGCAGTCGGCCAGTGGCCTACGATAACTGCACCATTCGGTTCAATGATATCGCGGATAGTGCCCAGCGCGTCACAGAAGTACTCAGCGTAGTCTTCCTGATCGCCGCAGCCAAACAGGGCGACCAGCTTGCCGTTGAAGTCCACTTCTTCCAGCGTCGGGAAGAAATCATCCCAGTCACACTGGGCTTCACCGTAGTACCAGGTTGGGATACCCAGCAACAGGATGTCATAGCCTTCGAGATCTTCTTTGCTGCTCTTGGCGATGTCATGCACATCGGCAACGTCTTTACCGAGCTGTTTTTGAATGTTTTTTGCGATATTTTCGGTATTGCCGGTATCACTGCCGAAGAAAATGCCGATGATTGCCATGAGTAAAATAACCTCTTGAAACTTAATGGTATGGTGGCGCAATTTGTCCACGGATAAGGGCAATAATAGCAGAACTGGCAACCCCGCGGAAACAGCTATCGCGCAGGACTGCACTCTGTGCTACATGAAAAGGGTAAGAAAGGGGATTTTCAGACTTATGCCTGGCGGCGCAACGTCTCAAGCTGGGCGATCAACATCTCTTCAATGAGCTCGCTACGGCTGATATTACGCGCTTCGGCCAGTTCGTTAAGCGCATCGACGGCGTCGGCATTGAGCTTCAGTTCGACACGCTTAAGCCCACGATTTTTATCGCGTTTAAGCTGGTTGCGTTTATTAATACGCAGCTGTTCATCGCGCGAAAGCGGATTCGTTTTCGGTCGTCCCGGTCGACGCTCATTCGCGAACAGATCTAGTGTCGTACGGTCCGTTTGTTCTTTGGCCATGATTCTGAGACTTCGGGGGAAACAAGCCGCCCTGCTATTGCCCGGGCGATGAGCGCGCCATCATACATCACCAAAAACGGCACGCCAACGACTGGAAGCCCGCAACCTTCCAGTCGCTCTCTTTTTAATCAATTCGCAGTATCAGAGAGATAGCGGCGGATGGCGCGTAACACGGCGTCAGGTTTTTCCGCGTGAACCCAGTGTCCGGCACCGGCGATGACATGGGCGCGGGCCTGCGGGAATTGCGCCAGCAAGGTGTCGCGATAGGCGTCGGTGACATAAGGGGAGTTACCGCCGCGAATAAAGAGGGTAGGGTGTTGCCAGGCGGGCACCGTATCCCAGTCGACGATGTTGTTGTACTGCGCCCAGAGTACCGGCACGTTGAAACGCCACTGGCCGTCGACAAACGACTTCAGCAGAAACTGAATTACGCCTTCTTCATTAAGATGTTCGCGCATGACGGCTGTGGCCTGTTGGCGGGTTGAAACCCCAGCCTCTGTCACCGCAGTGATGGCAGCAAAAATGTCGTCATGACGGCGCACGTCGTAATCCACCGGGGCAACGTCGATCACGACCAGACCGTTGATTCTGTCCGGTGCCAGCGCCGTCAGGGCCATTACCGCCTTGCCGCCCATAGAATGCCCGATGAGCGTCACCTTCTGAAGATGGTTGGCATCAAGCGTATCGAGCAGATCCTGGGCCATTGCCGCGTAGGTCATCTCTTCTGAACGCCCGGAAAGACCGTGATTTCGCATATCGACCTGCAAAATATCGTGATCGGTAACCAGATCGCGCGCCAGCACCCCCAGGTTATCCAGGCTGCCAAAAAGCCCGTGAACCAGTACGATGGGAGAATTATTGTTCGGCGATTGTGCAGTTTGCGCTCGGGTATTCAATTTCATGGCAAAGTTCTTTTTTTACGTATGTCAGGTTAGGGTATCATGTTGACCATTCTGCCGCCCGGCTGCAAGGTTCCAGTTTAATCTGACTTTTGCCGCCAACCTGGTTTGACGCTATCCGCTGTTGGAATTTAACTTTATAATCCCAACGACTTGTATTCAGATAAGATATCGCACTGGATTAAGATGAAAACAATCGAAGTTGATGACGAACTCTATCAGTATATTGCCAGCCAGACGCGGCATATCGGGGAGAGTGCGTCCGACATTTTACGGCGCATGCTTAAAATTTCCGCCGCCTCACAGCCTGCTACCCCAGTCACTAAAGATGTCGTGTCTCAACAAAACGTTGTTGCACAAGCAAAACCTGCCGTCGCGCAAGTGAAAGACAAAGTACGTGCGATGCGCGAGTTGCTGCTCTCTGATGAGTACGCCGAGCAGAAAAAAGCGGTTAACCGCTTCATGCTGGTGCTGTCTACACTCTATTCACTGGATAACAAAGCGTTTGCTGAAGCGACCGAGTCGCTGCACGGTCGTACCCGCGTCTATTTCGCAGGCGACGAGCAAACGCTGCTGCAAAATGGCAACCAAACCAAACCTAAACATGTCCCGGGCACACCGTACTGGGTCATCACCAATACCAATACGGGCCGCAAGTGCAGCATGGTTGAACACATCATGCAGTCCATGCAGTTCCCTTCGGAATTGATTGAAAAGGTTTGCGGTACAATTTAACCCTTGCATCAGAAGGACCCGGTAATGGCAAATCACAGCCGTGCAGGCCAACCTGCACAACAAAGCGATTTGATTAACGTCGCTCAGCTGACCGCGCAGTATTACGTGCTGAAACCGGTCGTGGGCAACGCAGAACACGCAGTGAAGTTTGGTACATCTGGCCACCGCGGTAGCGCGGCGCGCCATAGCTTTAACGAACCGCACATTCTGGCTATTGCTCAGGCCATCGCGGAAGAGCGCGCTAAAAACGGCGTTACCGGTCCGTGCTATGTGGGAAAAGATACCCATGCTCTGTCTGAACCGGCGTTCATTTCCGTGCTGGAAGTGCTGACGGCGAATGGCGTTGACGTCATTGTTCAGGAAAATAACGGCTTCACGCCGACCCCTGCGGTCTCTAACGCGATCCTTGTCCACAACAAAAAAGGCGGCGCGCTGGCTGACGGGATTGTGATCACTCCATCACACAACCCGCCGGAAGACGGTGGGATCAAATACAACCCGCCTAACGGTGGACCGGCAGACACGAACGTCACGAAAGTGGTTGAAGATCGTGCCAATGCGCTGCTGGCGGATGGCCTGAAAGGGGTGAAACGCCTCTCTCTGGATGCGGCCATGGCGTCCGGCCATGTGAAAGAGCAGGATCTGGTACAGCCATTTGTGGAAGGTCTGGCGGATATCGTCGATATGGCGGCAATCCAGAAAGCCGGTCTGAAGCTGGGCGTTGACCCTCTCGGCGGCTCCGGTATCGAATACTGGAAACGCATCGCAGAGCATTACAAGCTGAACCTGACCATCGTTAACGATCACGTTGATCAGACCTTCCGCTTTATGCACCTGGATAAAGACGGCGCAATCCGTATGGACTGCTCTTCCGAGTGCGCGATGGCGGGCCTGCTGGCGCTGCGTGATAAATTCGACCTGGCGTTTGCCAACGACCCGGATTATGACCGCCACGGTATTGTAACCCCGGCAGGGCTGATGAACCCGAACCATTATCTTGCGGTTGCCATCAACTACCTGTTCCAGCATCGTCCGCAGTGGGGCAAAGAGGTGGCTGTAGGTAAAACGCTGGTCTCCTCGGCGATGATTGACCGCGTGGTTGAGGCGCTGGGCCGTAAGCTGGTGGAAGTACCGGTAGGCTTCAAATGGTTTGTTGACGGTCTGCACGACGGCAGCTTCGGTTTTGGCGGTGAAGAGAGCGCGGGCGCATCCTTCCTGCGTTTCGACGGCACGCCATGGTCTACCGATAAAGACGGGATCATCATGTGCCTGCTGGCGGCGGAAATCACCGCTGTCACCGGTAAAAATCCGCAGGAACACTATAACGAGCTGGCGGCACGCTTTGGCGCGCCAAGCTATAACCGTATTCAGGCTGGCGCGACCTCCGCGCAGAAAGCGGCGCTGTCTAAACTCTCTCCAGAGATGGTCAGTGCCAGCACGCTGGCCGGTGACCCTATCACGGCCCGTCTGACGGCGGCCCCGGGTAACGGTGCCTCTATCGGTGGTCTGAAAGTGATGACCGAAAACGGCTGGTTTGCCGCGCGTCCATCCGGTACGGAAGATGCGTACAAAATCTACTGTGAGAGCTTCCTCGGCGACGAACACCGTAAGCTGATTGAGAAAGAAGCGGTAGAGATTGTCAGCGAAGTGCTGAAAAACGCGTAAATCGCGGTGGGCTGATGCCCTCACGATGCAGTCAAAACGGCAACCCCAGGGTTGCCGTTTTGCTTTTGCATTAACTGTGTTTATTTTTCAATTCAAACCGTGGTGATACCAGACCGTACAGCGTCCAGCCCATAAAGGTCACCATCGCACCATACAACATGGCTTCCTGGCCGGAAGAGTAGAGCGCATAGAAGCTGTAAATTGCCCCAATCAGCGCCACAATATTCGCCACCCTCGCTTTGCCTGCATCCACCTTCGCCACCTTCTGAATGATGACCAGCGCCGCCATCGACAGAATATATGGAATGATATTGGTCACTACCGCCAGGTTGACCAGCACGTTGAACTGGCTGTTCAGCGACGGGCTGATGGTCATCAAAGATAACCCACTCTGGAAGATGACAATCGCCAGCATGCCCTGAACCGGTGCCTCTGCTTTGCTGACCCGGGAGAAGATTTTTGGGAAATACCCTTCGTCAGCGGACGATTTAAAGACCTGAGCGATGGTGAACTGCCAGCCGAGGAGCGAGCCGCAGCAGGACATCACCATCAGCCCCATGATCACTTTCCCGACACCCGGCGTAAACATTTGCGCAAAGGCCAGACCGAACGGTGCCGTGGAACTGGCAAGATCCATGTTCGGTACAATCCCTGCAATCACGTTGGTTGAGACAATGTAAATGGCAGCAGCGCCCAGCGTACCGCCAAGCACGGCAATCGGTACGTTCTTCTCCGGGTTTTCCACCACTTCGGCGTTAGCACACGCAGATTCCAGCCCCAGGAAGGCCCACAGCGTCATGGCGATGGAAGAGCCCACTGCGGTGAAGAACGGAACATGGTGTGGGTTCCAGGAGTTGACGTACAGCGTGGGGCTAAACCAGAACCAGCCGATGATGCACAGCCCAACCACCGGGATAATGACCCCCCAGACGGTAATACTGCTGATCTGTCCGGTAATACGCGCGCCGCCAAAGTTAGCCACGGTGCAGATCCACAGCACGCCGATGGTGGCCAGCCCGATTTGCACCGGGGTCAGCGCCACACCGAATAGCTCCGTACCGTAACCCACGGCGGAAATGGCAATCGCCACGTTAGCGATCAGCAAAGAGACGCCGTAGGTGTAGTTGGCCATGAAGTTACCGGATTTGCCAAAGGCATATTCGGCGTAGCCGCCCATCCCGCCGGGCTTGCGGCTGAACATACCGCACTTGGCGAATGCCCAGGCCAGTGCCATTGACCCCACTGCGGTCACCATCCAGGAGATAATCGAAATGGTTCCCACTTCCGCAAGCTTGGTGGGCAGCATGATGATCCCGGACCCCATCATGTTTACCATGGTGAGAATGGTCAGCTGCACCACGCCCATTTTATTGGACTTGCTCATAATTTTTCTCCTTTCAGCAGCGATGGCTGAGCGGCAGCGTGTTTGATGACGTTACAACGAACCTGCTTACGACCGTCACACTCCTCAACGTAAACGCCCTGCAGTTCCGGCGCGAAGCCCGGTAAAAGGTTGATACCCTCTTCCAGCGCAGCAAAGTAGCGCAGCACGGAACCGCCCCAGACTTCACCCGGCACAACGCACAATACCCCCGGTGGATAAGGAAGGGCGCCTTCGGCGGCAATGCGACCTTCCGCATCGCGCAGTGAGACCAGCTCGACCTCACCCCGCAGGTAGGCATAGTTCGCCTCTTGCGGGTTCATCATGACGCGCGGGAAGTGAGACTTGCGGAACATCTCTTTTTGCAGCTGCTTCACGTTGTGGCGGGCGTACAGCTCATGCATTTCCTGGCAAATCTGGCGCAGGGTGTAATCTGCATAGCGCTCCGGATACTGTTTACAGACAGAAGGCAGCACCTCTTTTAGAGGGGCATCCGTCTCGAGCAGTTTTTCGAAGCGCACCAGTTGCGCGACCAGTTGCTGCAGTTTGCCCATATCCTCGGCAGGCGTGAGCAGGAACAGGATGGAGTTGAGATCGCATTTTTCCGGCACGATGCCGTTTTCACGCAGGAAGTTGGCGAGAATAGTGGCGGGGACGCCGAAATCCTCGTACTCACCGGTCCGGGCGTTAATACCCGGCGTGGTCAGCAGCAGTTTGCACGGGTCGATAAAATACTGATGTTCGGCATAGCCTTCGAAGGCGTGCCAGTGTTCACCGGGCACGAAGTGGAAGAAGCGCAGGTCCGTGGCAATCTCAGCGGTGTCCCAGCTTTCCCACGGACGGCCATCAACCAGTTCCGGCACGAACGGGCGAAGATACTGGCAGTTCTGCAGGATTAGCTTACGGGCTTCGATACCGGTCACCACGCAGTCCATCCACATGTTGCGGCCGCTCTGTCCCTCATGCATGCGGGCGTTGATATCCAGTGCAGCAAACAGCGGATAGAACGGGCTGGTGGACGCGTGCATCATGAAGGCATTATTCAGCCGCTTATGCGGAACATAGCGCTGCTGACCTTTGATGTGGCTGTCCTTCTTGTGGATTTGCGAGGTCTGTGAGAAACCGGCCTGCTGTTTATGGACTGACTGGGTGACCAGGATCCCTGGATCGTTTTCATTCAGCTCCAGCAGCAGCGGAGAGCAATCGGCCATCATCGGTATAAACTGCTCGTAACCCACCCAGGCAGAGTCAAACAGGATGTAGTCGCACAGATGGCCGATGTTATCCACGACCTGGCGAGCGTTATAGATGGTGCCATCGTAGGTACCCAGCTGGATCACCGCCAGGCGGAACGGACGCGCGTCGCGGGCACGGCCCGGCGCCACTTCGGACACCAGCTCACGCAGATAATTCTCCTCGAAGCAGTGGGCGTCGATGCCGCCAATAAAGCCGTACGGGTTACGTGCGGTTTCCAGATAGACCGGCGTTGCGCCCGCCTGAAGAAGTGCTCCGTGGTGGTTGGATTTATGGTTGTTGCGATCGAACAGGACCAGGTCGCCCGGAGTGAGAAGGGCGTTGAGCACCACTTTGTTGGACGATGATGTTCCGTTCAGCACGAAGTAGGTTTTATCGGCATTAAAGACTTTGGCCGCATGCTGCTGCGCAATGCAGGGTGCCCCTTCGTGGATCAGCAGATCGCCCATCGCCACGTCGGCGTTGCACAGATCTGAGCGGAAAAGGGTTTCGCCAAAGAAATCGACAAACTGATTGCCGGCAGGGTGACGGCGGAAGAATTGCCCGCCCTGGTGACCCGGACAGTCGAAGGCGCTGTTACCCTGTTTGACATAGTCAACCAGAGCCCGGAAAAACGGCGGACGCAGTTGGGTTTCATACTTCTGCGCGGCCGCTTCCAGTTGGCGTCCGTGAAAGTCGTTGCTGGTGTCTGATGCTTCGAATACGCCGTGGATCCGCGATAAATACTCTGCCGGGATAATTTCTTCTTTATGCGTCGCGACAAAAACAGGAATGCCAAATCCGGTTGCTTCTATTTCTTCTATACGACCAGTGAAAATATCGCTGACGGCCAGAACAATGGCGGCAACATCAATATAATCCGTGGCGTTGATATCCACCAGTTCACGGTGAGTGGTAAAGCAATCAGGGCAGGCGCGGCTGGCTGCAATTTTTAAACTTTTCATCTTTCTCTCTTTATTTTAGGTAATAACAGTCCCTCGATTTCTTGCAGAAAAGAAATCGATAATATGCCGGAAAACAGCAAAAGGAGGCCGCTGATTAAAAAAATCAGTAATGCGTTTTTTGCTGAATAGAATTCAGTCCGCCCGGTCGCGGATGAGCCTGAATTAAGATGAATGAGCGCACGGGTTCACAGGCAAAGGCCTGTAAAATAGGGTGTTTCAGGATAACCTGTAAGCGGGTGCGCCAGAAGTCGAAGGACTACCGGGCATTAAAGATATGAAAGTCAAAACAGTTTCGGTGGGCAAACATCATGATATGAGTTGTCCGCCTTATATGGGGCATTAAACGATTATTGTTTTCCATGTTTCATTTCCTTTCAGTAATTGAAAGCATGGACATTTTATCCTGGAAAAAGCGATTAACTGTGAAACAGATCACCGTTAACCGATCAAAACAGAAATAAATATTCGCTTTTGGTGAATATCGCAGATCAAAATGCTGATATGTTGATGTTGCGTTAACAGATTGTATTATGAATGTGCTGAATGGACATAAATACACCAAAAAATAACCCGGAGATTATTTTTACGCGTATTTTATGGGAGGGTAGGTGTTTATTTAAAAATAAACTGAATAGTTATTCAAAGCATGAACCGATAACCGATACCGGTTTCAGTTAATAAATGACGAGGGCGCGCGGGGTCAACTTCCAGTTTTTGTCGAAGGTGTCCCATATATATGCGTAAATAGTGACTATGTTCCACGGCGTTTGGCCCCCACACCTGACTCAACAGCTGGCGCTGGGTGAGTACCTTACCGTGATTATTGAGCAAAACGGCGAGTAGCCGAAACTCGATGGGGGTGAGATGGATTTCCTCTTCACCGCGAGCGATGCGCCGTGCTGCCAGATCAACCTGAATATCACCAAACGTGTATGTTGGATCGGCAGGGGTGGTGGCGCTGTGACGACGCAGTGCGACACGAAGGCGAGCCTGCAGTTCGCCAATACCAAAAGGCTTAATCAGATAGTCATCCGCTCCGGCATCCAGCGCCGCGATTTTATCCGACTCTTCGGTACGGGCTGACAGCACCAGAATGGGCATCTGACTCCACTGTCGAACCTCACGAATAAAATCGATGCCGTCGCCATCCGGCAGGCCGAGATCGAGGATCACCAGATCAGGTTTGCGCGTGGCCGCTTCAATCAAACCCCGCTGGAGCGTGCCGGCGTCATGAACGCGCAGGCCATCGCCTTCCAGCGCAGCACGCAGAAACCGGCTAATGGCGATCTCATCTTCAACAATCAGAACGTTGATCACAAATCCTCTGGTAATTCATTAAGTTCTGGCGGGGCTTCCAGAGGAAGTTTAACACAAAAACGTGCGCCGCCTTCCGGGCGATTCTCCGCCGAAATGGTTCCGCCATGAACGTCAATAATCGCCTGGCAAATCGCCAGACCCAGACCCACGCCGGGAATGGCCGACTCTTTATTACCGCGGGCAAATTTCTCGAAAATAGCGAACTCCTGTCCGGCAGGGATACCCGGCCCGGTATCCCAGACGTCAAGCCGTAGCGTGTGATCTTCCACCGTGGCATCCACCCCAATCCGGGCGTTTGCTCCTGCGTATTTGCCGGCATTTTCCAGCAGATTGATCAGCACGCGTTCAAACAGCGGGCCATCAACGTGAATTAACGTCAGCGGTTCGGGCATGTTCAGCGCAATATGGCGCCCACCGAGGCCCGGCTCCAGCATTTTCAGGGCGCTACCCACCACCTCTTCGAGCGTGAGCCACTCTTTTTTGAGGTTAAATCCGCCCGACTGAATACGCGCCATATCAAGCAGATTATTTACCAGGCGTGTGGTGTTCAGCACATGCTGGCGGATCTCGCTGGCCTGCAACGCATGTTTCGAGCCTTCCGCTGCCAAATCCAGCGTCAAAATTTCTGACTGGCCAAACAGCACGGTGAGTGGGGTGCGAAGGTCGTGGGAGAGGGCGGCCAGCAATGAGTTACGAATGCTCTCGCGCTCGCTTGCCAGACGGGCCTGTTCTTCGCTGGCGGTAAGCGCCAGCCGTTCCAGCGCGCTTGCCACCAGCAGGGTAAATGTCTCCAGCAATCGCTGCTGTTCGGGGATCATCAACTGGCGCAGATTCGAAGGTTCAACGATCACCAGTCCCTGATTTTTATCGGCACTGCGCAGCGGCAGAATTTGATACGGTACGCCGGGCAGGGTGTCCGTCCCTGCACCCGCAGGAAGTCCTTTATCAAAGCTCCAGCGCGCAATGGCTTCATCCCAGGGCGTCATACCTGAGGCCGAGGTCAGCGGGCGCAGTTTCCCGTGTTCGTCCGGGAGTAAAATCAGGTTGCTGGCGTGAAAGGTCGAGCGGATAAACTGCTCGCTGGTCTGCACAATATCCAGCGGCGTACGGCCAACCGCCAGCGATTTAGACATCTCATAAAGATGCCGTGTGCGCTGTTCGCGGTAGCGCGCGATACGGGCCTGATAGCGCACACCCGCCGTCAGATTACCGATCACCAGCCCGACGGTGAGCATCACGGCAAAGGTAAGAATGTACTGCACATCCGAAACGGCGAGCGTTCCGCGGGGTGCGATAAAGAACAGATCGAAGCTGATGACGTTGATGAACGTTGCCAGTACCGAGGGCCAGCGCCCGTAAAAGAGCGCCACCACGACCACGCCGAGCAGGTAGATCATCACCAGATTGGCCGCGTCGAAGGCAATCAGCCAGTGGCTGGCAATCACGGTGATCAGCGCGCAGAGCACGACGGCGACAAGACAGCCGCGGATCTGAATTCGCCATTTATCATTAAAAGTGCGGCTGTCCGGTGCGCGGTTGGGTAAAGGGGTGGGTTTGTCATCCAGTGCGACAATTACCAGATCGAGGTCGGGAGCACGCCGGGCCAGTTTGTCAGCAAAGGATTCGCGGCTAAACCAGCGACGATGCTGACGACGGCCAATGACAATTTTCCCGAGGTTGTGCTCACGCGCGTAGCGCAGAATGGCTTTATCTTCCTGGGGATCGGAGAGAGTGGCGGTTTCTGCGCCCAGCTCCTGTGCCAGACGCAGCGAACTTAAGATCGCGCGGCGCTGGTTTTCAGGCAGCGCGTGAAGCTGCGGCGTCTCGACATAGACCGCATGCCAGACGCTACCAAACTTGGCCGCCAGACGCGCTGCGGTGCGGACGAGCTTTTCATTGCCGCTGCCGTGACCCACACACAGCAGAATGGCATCCCGCGTATGCCAGACGCGCTCCTGCCCTTGCAGGTCACGCCAGGCGCGCATCTGATCGTCCACGCGATCCGCCGTGCGACGCAGGGCCAGCTCGCGCAGGGCTATCAGGTTGCCTTTGCGAAAGAAATGTTCGATGGCGCGTTCGGCCTGACCTGCAATATAGACTTTTCCTTCATGCAGTCGCTGGCGCAGATCGTCTGGAGGCAGATCGACCAGCACCACTTCGTCCGCAGAGTCGAAAAAGGGATCGGGTACGGTTTCGCGAACCTGAATCCCGGTCACGCCGCTGACCACGTCGTTCAGGCTTTCGAGATGCTGAACATTTACCGTGGTGAAAACATCAATGCCTGCTTCAAGCAGCTCTTCAACGTCCTGCCAGCGTTTGGGGTGGCGCGAGCCTGAAGCATTACTGTGTGCCAGTTCGTCCATCAGGATAAGCGCGGGCCTGCGGGCGAGGGCGGCGTCGAGATCGAACTCCGTGACCAGACGCCCACGATGGCTGATACGGCGAGGCGGCTGTGTCGCCAGCCCCTTCAACAGTGCTGCCGTCTCTTTCCGGCCGTGGGTTTCCACCACGCCGATAAGAATATCGAGCCCCTGCGCCCGAAGCCGCTGGGCTTCTGTCAGCATGGCGAAGGTTTTCCCGACGCCAGCACAGGCGCCGAAGAAGATTTTCAGTTTGCCGCGATGGGCTTCAGCCGTCTGTTCGAGCAGCCTGTCCGGATCCGGGCGCATGGGCTCGTCGGTCATTTAGTTTTTCCTTAGCGCGTCCAGCGCCAGATTCAGCTCAACAATATTCACCACGGGCATGCCGATGAAGCTGACCAGCGGTTTTTGCGTATGCTCTGCGACCAGCTTGCTCACCTGTTCCACCGTCAGCTGACGGGCCGCCGCGACGCGGGGGATCTGCCATGCCACCGCCTTCGGCGTCAGGCTGTAGTCCAGCCCGCTTGCAGAGGCCGTCACCAGCTCCACAGGCACCTCCCGGCTGGCCTGTGGATTTGCGGCGCGCAGGGCGGCTACACGTTCGGCAATGGCTTTATCCAGCTCCGGGTTGCTGCCGGCCAGGTTACTGCCACCGGATGCCATCGGATTATACGGGCTTTCGGCAGTGGCGGAAGGGCGTCCCTGGAAGTAACGGGCGTCGGTAAAATTCTGTCCAATCAGACGCGAACCGCGGTTTTCACCGTTTTGCACGATCAGCGAGCCGTTGGCCTGATCCTTAAACCACCACTGGCCCAGCGCGGTGGTCACCAGCGGGTAAAGCCCGCCGGTAATAAGCGACAACAGAATAAACAGAAGTATAGCGGGACGTAACATCGTCATTTGATTCACCTTTTAAACCAGCCCAAACAGCGTCAACAGCAGGTCGATAACCTTGATACCGATGAAGGGGACAATCAGCCCACCCAGCCCGTAAATCCACAGGTTGCGGCGCAGCATGGCCGCCGCGGTCAGCGGTTTGTAGCTCACCCCTTTGAGCGCCAGCGGGATCAGGAAGACAATAATCAGGGCGTTAAAAATAACCGCACTGAGAATGGCTGATGCTGGCGAGTGCAGATGCATCACGTTCAGCGCATTAAGCTGCGGATAGGTGGCCGCAAACGCCGCGGGAATGATGGCAAAGTATTTTGCGACGTCGTTGGCGATACTGAACGTTGTCAGTGAACCGCGCGTCATCAGCATCTGCTTACCGATGTGCACAACTTCAATCAGCTTGGTCGGGTTCGAGTCGAGGTCGACCATGTTGCCCGCCTCTTTCGCCGCCTGGGTACCGGAGTTCATGGCCACCGCCACGTCGGCCTGTGCAAGGGCTGGGGCATCGTTGGTGCCATCACCCGTCATCGCCACCAGGCGACCTTCCGCCTGATACTGACGAATTAACGCCAGCTTGGCTTCAGGCGTTGCCTCCGAGAGAAAATCATCCACGCCCGCTTCGGCAGCAATCGCGGCGGCGGTCAGACGGTTGTCCCCGGTGATCATCACCGTTTTGATCCCCATTTTCCGCAGCTGGGCAAAGCGCTCTTTGATCCCGCCTTTTACGATATCCTTCAGCGAAATCACCCCCAGCACATGTGCCCCTTCAGCCACCACCAGCGGCGTCGCGCCCTGACGTGCCACGCTCTCGACCAGATTGTCCACTTCTGGTGGGAAATGACCATTATTGGCTTCAATGTGGCGACGAATTGCGTCGACGGAGCCTTTACGGATCATGCGGTCCTGAATGTTGATGCCGCTCATTCGGGTTTGTGCCGTGAAGGGAACGAAAGTCGCATGGAGACTCTGAACGTCGCGCTGGCGCAGGTTAAAGCGCTGCTTGGCGAGGATCACGATACTGCGGCCTTCCGGCGTTTCATCGGCGAGGGAAGAGAGTTGCGCCGCATCCGCCAGCGTTTTTTCATCCACGCCGGGGGCAGGTAAGAACTCTGACGCCTGGCGGTTACCGAGGGTAATTGTCCCGGTTTTATCCAGCAGCAGAACGTCCACATCCCCTGCGGCCTCGACCGCACGTCCGCTGGTCGCGATGACGTTCGCGCCCAGCATACGGCTCATACCGGCCACACCGATGGCCGACAGCAGCCCCCCGATGGTGGTCGGGATCAGGCAGACCAGCAGCGCCACCAGAACGGTGGTGGTGACCGCGGTACCGCCGTAAGCGGAGAATGGCCACAACGTGGCGGTTGCCAGCAGAAAGACAATCGTCAGCGCCACCAGCAGGATGGTCAGGGCAATTTCGTTTGGTGTTTTACGACGCTGCGCGCCTTCCACCATGGCAATCATACGGTCAAGGAAGGTTTCACCCGGGTTGACGCTACACTGGATCACCAGCCAGTCGGAGAGAATGCGTGTCCCGCCCGTTACGGAGGCGAAATCACCCCCGGATTCACGTATGACGGGAGCGGATTCCCCGGTGATGGCACTTTCATCTACCGACGCGCCGCCTTCGATGACTTCACCGTCGCAGGGGATAATGTCCCCGGCTTCGACCAGCACCACGTCACCTTTACGCAGTTCATCTGCCGGGACATGGTCCATCTGGGCACCGTATTTCGGTTCGCGTAATTTGCGCGCAAAAGCGGTCTTTTTCACCCCTTTGAGGCTATTGGCCTGCGCTTTGCTGCGGCCTTCCGCCAGCGCTTCCGCAAAGTTGGCAAACAGTACGGTGAACCACAGCCACAGGCTGATAGCGCCGGTGAACATCGCATTCCCCTGCAGATGACCCGTTCCCATGGCAATCGCCAGCGCGGTGGTGAGTAAACTCCCTATCCAGACGATAAACATCACCGGGTTGTGCCACTGCACGCGCGGGCTCAACTTTTTCACCGCATCCATGAGGGCCTGTCGAACTAACGACGGTTCGAACAGGGCCATTTGTTTACGACTCATGACAAATTCTCCGCAAAATCAGCGTAAAGAGAGGTATTCCGCGACCGGGCCTAACGCGAGGGCGGGGATAAAGGTCAGGGCGCCGACCAGCAGCACGGTACCGGTCAGCAGTCCGATAAACAGCGCACCGTGGGTCGGCAACGTCCCGCTGGTGGTCGGTTGAATTTTTTTGCTCACCAGCGACCCGGCAATCGCCAGCACCGGCACAATGACCCCGAAACGGCCCACGAACATGCAGAACGCCAGCAGACAGTTCCAGAACGGTGAGTTAGCGCTTAAGCCTGCGAAGGCACTACCGTTATTGTTAGAAGCAGAAGAGACGGCATAAAGCACTTCGCTAAAGCCGTGGATGCCAGGGTTGAAGATGCCGCTGCGTCCGGCCTCCGTCATCAGTGCCAGTGCGGTACCAGCCAGCACGAGGGCGGGGGTGACCAGAATCGCCAGCGCGGTTAACTTCATCTCACGGACATCGATTTTTTTGCCCAGATATTCCGGGGTGCGACCAATCATCAGACCCGCAATGAACACCGCCAGCAGAACAAACAGCAGCATGCCGTAAAGACCCGAGCCTACGCCGCCGAATACCACTTCACCGATCTGCATCAGCCACATCGGGATCATGCCGCCCAGTGCCGTGAAGGAGTCGTGCATAGCATTGACCGCCCCGCAGGATGCCGCCGTCGTGACCACGGCATAAAGGCTGCTGGCGAGAATGCCAAAGCGGCTCTCTTTCCCTTCCATATTCATGGTGCCGTCAGCGCCCAGCGTCAGGAAATGCGGGTTACCTTGCCATTCGGCCCACATCACCAGCGCAACACAGACGACAAAGATGAGCGACATGGTCCAGAGCAGGGTGCGACCCTGACGACGATCGTTCACCACATCGCCAAAAGCAAAGCACAGCGCTGCGGGGATCAGGAAGATCGCCAGCATTTGCACTGCGTTGGTCAGTGCCGTTGGGTTTTCAAACGGATGCGATGAGTTGGCATTGAAGAAACCGCCACCATTCGTACCGAGCATCTTAATGGCTTCCTGTGAGGCCACAGGCCCCATCGGCAGAAGCTGTTTTGCCCCTTCAAGCGAGGTATAAGGGGCGTAAGGCAGCAGGTTTTGCAGCGTACCTTGCTGAATAAAGAACAGCGCGATGAGCAGAGCAATCGGAAGTAAGACCCACAGAGTAATGCGTGTGAGATCAACCCAGGCATTGCCCAGCGTACCCATATTCTGACGTGCAAACGCACGCGTCAGCGCGAAGACAACTGCGATGCCGCTGGCTGCTGAGAGGAAATTTTGTACGGTTAATCCCACCATCTGGCTGAAGTAGCTCAGCGTGGTTTCGCCGGCGTAGGATTGCCAGTTGGTATTGGTGACAAAGCTGACGGCCGTATTCAGCGCAAGATGCCAGGACAAGCCCGGTAACTGTTGCGGGTTCAGCGGCAGGCTACCCTGCAACATCAGCATGACAAAGAGCGCGACCAGTCCAACGATATTCAGCAGCAGAATAGCGACCAGATACTGACGCCAGTTCATCTCCTGATCGCGTATTCCCAGTACGCGCCAGATCCCTTTTTCGATACTTCCCGTACCCGGTAAGGACACGTTGTTGATCAGCCGCGCGAGCCCCGTTCCCAGCGGTCTGGCAAGCACCAATAAGACCAGTAAAAAGCTGGCTATAAGTAAAAACGCCTGAGCAGCCATCAGAAGGCCTCCGCATTAATCAGGGCGTATACCAGATAACCCAATAACAGGAACACCAGCACGATGCCGGTAATCAGACCTGCACTCACAATCCACCTCCGAGTGACATTTGTATTTGTGTTAACGGTAGGATTTATGGCGCAAAGATTTCGCAAAAATCGGCAGGGTGGGTGTAAAAAAAGTATAAAAATGGAAAAGGCACAATTTAACTATTGGTAAGTAAATCGTTAACTTTTTTGTAACTTACTTACGGCGGAAATGTAAATATTCACTAAATGGATGAAAATAACTGGTCTGATGAGTAGTAAAATTACAAACAAAGCGGTATTATTTTAGCCAGATCACAGATTTCAAATTTTCCGGAGCATGTTTCCGGCCAACTATAGGGGAGAAAATATGGATCTTTATAAAGCGTATCCGGCTCATATCGTTTTCATGCGTCGCACTTTCGCCGTAGTGGCTGGCGTGCTGGCCCTGCCGGTGATGCTCTTCTGGAAAGACCGCGCACGTTTTTATAGCTATTTGCACCGCGTCTGGGCCAAAACCAGCGAGAAGCCGGTGTGGATGGATCAGGCCGAGAAAGCGACCTGCGATTTTTACTGATACGAAGACGACACACAGCAATAAAAAAAACCGCCTACAGCAATGTGGCGGTTTTTTTATTCCTCAGGGTCCGCGGTCCGTTGGGCCGTTTTTGGGCTCTCGTCAGAGCGTGTGTCCACCGACTTATCACCGGTGGTGAACGGTGGAGCGGTTAGCAGCAGGGACCGCATGATGAAACGCTCTTTTTGCATTGCGTTCATTATCGCCAGCGTACTCGTGGTAAGACGTGATGAACCGACACTGTTTATTACTTTTACCATGATGGCGCAGGACACGTAGCGTTAAGGCCGCCCCGGGCGGCCTTTTTTATTTCATCGCGTCTACACTTCATGGCAAAGTAGATAAAAGCCAGCCGCATTTTCTCTTTAGTGGCATGGCCTTACGGACATAATGGATAATTGCCAGGAGTTTTATGCCCACCCATCTGGTTTGGTTTCGCGCGGACCTGCGCGTACATGACAATCTCGCCCTTGCGGCTGCCTGCCGCTCCCCGGAAGCCCGCGTGCTGGCGGTGTTTATCGCCACCCCCGGGCAGTGGCAGCAGCATGCTATGGCACCACGCCAGGCGGCTTACCTCAGCTCACATCTGAATGGCTTGCAGTGTTCGCTTGCCGAAAAAGGGATCCCGCTCATTTATAAAGAGGTCAGTGACTTCTCCGCGCAATGCCAGGCTGTGAAGGCAATCTGTGAGCAGTACGATGTCACGCACCTTTTTTACAACTATCAGTACGAATTCAATGAACGTCAGCGGGATCGTCAGCTGGAGAAAATCCTGCAGGATGTAGAGTGTCAGGGTTTTGATGACAGCGTCATGCTGCCGCCGGGCAGTGTCATGACCGGCAACCACGAGATGTATAAAGTCTTTACGCCGTTTAAAAATGCCTTCATTAAAAGACTGAAGGAGGCGCTGCCGGAATGCGTGGCGGCACCCACCGTGAGGGGAGACGCCATAACGGAGATACCCGAGCGGGAGTTTGACTATCCGCAACAGGCGTTTGATGAGACTCTGTTCCCGGCTACCGAAAAAAACGCTATCGCGAAGCTGCGCCAGTTTTGTAAAGCGGGCGCAGGCGATTACGACGCGCGCAGGGATTTTCCCGCGACAGAGGGCACCAGCCGTTTATCGGCCTGTCTGGCACTGGGCGTGCTCTCTCCGCGCCAGTGCCTGCATCGTCTTCTGGCGGAACAACCGCAGGCATTGGACGGGGGGCCCGGCTCCGTCTGGCTTAACGAACTTATCTGGCGCGAATTTTATCGCCATTTGATGACGTATCACCCTGATTTATGTAAGCATCGTCCGTTTATACCCTGGACTGATAACGTAAAATGGCAACACAACGAGAGCCACTTACAGGCCTGGCAGAAAGGCGAAACGGGCTTCCCGATTGTTGATGCCGCGATGCGCCAGCTCAATGAAACCGGATGGATGCACAACCGGCTGCGAATGATTACCGCCAGCTTCCTGGTGAAAGATCTGCTTATCGACTGGCGTGTCGGGGAGCGGTATTTTATTTCTCAGCTGATCGATGGCGATCTGGCGGCGAATAACGGCGGCTGGCAGTGGGCGGCGTCCACTGGAACCGACGCCGCGCCCTATTTCCGTATTTTTAATCCTGCCACGCAGGGACAAAAATTTGATGCAGACGGCGAGTTTATCCGCCGCTGGTTGCCCGCGCTGAGCAATGTCCCTGCAAAAGCGATCCACGACCCGTGGGCATGGGCGGATAAACAGGGTGTGAAGCTCGATTATCCCCGTCCGATTGTTGACCATAAACAGGCGCGTGTCGCCACGCTGGCGGCGTACGAGGCCGCCCGCAAAGCTTAAGAGAGTGATGATGAAAAACAGCGAACTGGAAAGCCTGATTAACGAAAAACTGAACAGCGCCTCCTTCAGCGATTACGGCCCGAACGGCCTCCAGGTTGAAGGACGCGAAACGGTGCAGAAAATTGTCACTGGCGTGACGGCAAGCCAGGCGCTGCTGGACGAAGCCGTCCGTCAGGAAGCGGATGCCGTTATTGTCCATCACGGTTATTTCTGGAAAAACGAAGCACCGATCATTCGCGGTATGAAGCGAAACCGCCTGAAAACGCTGCTGGCAAATGATATCAACCTGTACGGTTACCATCTGCCGCTGGATGCGCACCCGGAGCTGGGCAATAACGTACAGCTCGCGCAGCTGTTGGGGATTACCGTCATGGGTGAAATTGAGCCGCTGGTGCCCTGGGGAGAGCTGGCCATGCCGGTGCCCGGCCTGGAGCTGGCCTCATGGATTGAAGCGCGTCTGGGACGCCGTCCGCTCTGGTGCGGTGACACCGGTCCGGATACGGTGAAGCGGGTTGCCTGGTGTACTGGTGGTGGTCAGGGCTTTATTGACAGCGCGGCACGCTTTGGTGTCGACGCCTTCATCACTGGAGAAGTGTCCGAGCAGACCGTCCATTCGGCGCGTGAACAAGGTCTGCATTTTTACGCGGCAGGTCACCATGCCACCGAGCGTGGCGGAATTCGCGCCCTCAGTGAATGGCTGACCGAAAATACCGATCTGGATGTCACGTTTATTGATATCCCTAACCCGGCCTGATGAGAGGTATCTGAGTGCAGCGAGCGCGTTGTTATCTTCTGGGCGAAACGGCAGTGGTTCTGGAGCTGGAACCGCCAGTGACCCTTGCCACGCAAAAGCGTATCTGGCGGCTAACGCAGCGCCTGGCCGATGTGCCGGAAGTGGTTGAAGCGATTCCGGGTATGAATAACATCACCGTGGTGCTGCGTAATCCGCATACGCTGGCGCTGGATGCTATTGAACGTTTGCAGCGCTGGTGGGAAGAGAGCGAGGCGCTGGAGCCGGATTCCCGGACAATTGAGATCCCGGTGGTGTATGGCGGCGAGCATGGACCCGATCTTGGCGTGGTGGCGGAACACTGCGGATTAACGGAAAAGCAGGTGGTTGAATTGCACGCCTGCGTTGATTACGTGGTCTGGTTCTTAGGTTTCCAGCCGGGCTTCCCCTATCTGGGGGGGCTCTCACCGCAATTGCATACGCCGCGTCGCGCCGAACCCCGCCTGAGCGTGCCGGCGGGCACGGTGGCTATCGGTGGTGAACAGACCGGCATTTATCCTCTGATGTCACCGGGGGGCTGGCAGCTTATCGGGCATACGTCCAGGCCGTTATTTGAACCAGGGCAGGAGGTTCCCATACTCCTTCGTCCCGGCGATACCCTGCGCTTTATCCCGCAGAAGGAGGGGGTATGTTAACGCTGATTCGCGCCGGGCTTTACACGTCCGTACAGGATGCCGGCCGCTTTGGCATGCGCCAGTCGGGCGTGAGCTACTGTGGTGCGCTGGACAGGCCTGCGCTGGAGATTGCTAACGTGCTGGTGGGCAACCCTGGCAGCACGGCGGCACTCGAAATTACGCTTGGTCAGTGTGTGATTGAATTCGGCGAGGAGACCTGGTTTGCCTTAACCGGGGCCGCCTGTGACGCAGAGCTGGATGGCAAAGCGGTCTGGACAGGCTGGCGGCTGCGGGCGAAAGCCGGGCAGCGTCTGACCCTCAAACGTCCTGTGCACGGCGTGCGAAGCTATCTTGCGGTCGCAGGGGGGATTGATGTGCCAGAAGTGCTGGGTTCATCCAGTACCGATCAGAAAGCCGGCATTGGCGGTCATGAAGGGCGCCTGCTGCGTGACGGCGATCGTCTGGCGGTTAAACCCTCAACGCGCCACTTCTCGACGGCCCAGGGGGTAAAACAGCTGTTATGGACCAACCAGATCCGTGCCTTACCGGGGCCGGAATATCAGGAGTTCGATGAAGTCGCTCAGGAGACGTTCTGGCGTTCGCCGTGGAAGATCAGCCCGCAAAGTAACCGTATGGGATACCGCCTGCAGGGGCAGCCATTGACCCGTACGACAGATCGGGAATTGCTCTCACACGGTTTATTGCCTGGCGTCATTCAGGTACCGGGTAACGGTCAGCCGATCGTGCTGATGAACGATGCGCAAACCACGGGGGGATACCCGCGTATTGCCTGCATCATTGAAGCAGATCGCTACCATCTGGCGCAAATTCCTCTCGGACAGCCGATTCATTTTGTGCAATGTTCGCTGGAGGAGGCGCTGAAGGCACGCCAGGATCAGCAGCGTTATCTGGAACAACTGGCATGGAGGCTCGATGGCAAAGATTGATTTAAACGCCGATCTGGGTGAGGGCGGAAGTGCCGATGCTGAACTGATGACGCTGGTCTCTTCGGTCAATATTGCCTGCGGGTTTCACGCGGGTGACGCGCAAACCATGCTGGTCAGCGTGCGTAATGCGATTAAGCACGGCGTGGCGATAGGGGCACATCCCAGTTTTCCTGACAGGGATAATTTTGGCCGCACGGCAATGGATCTCCCTCCTGAGACGGTGTATGCCCAGACGCTCTATCAAACGGGCGCGCTGGAGGCGATTGTGCGTTCCCAGCAGGGCGTGCTGCGCCATGTGAAACCCCACGGCATGCTCTACAATCAGGCGGCCAAAGATCCGGCTCTCGCGGATGCCATTGCCCGCGCGGTGCGGGACTGCAACCCGCAGCTCATCCTGGTGGGGCTGGCGGGGAGCGAGCTTATTCGCGCCGGACAGCGGCTGGGGTTAACCACCCGTCAGGAAGTTTTTGCTGACAGAGGGTACCAGCCGGATGGCAGCCTGGTTCCCCGTTCACTGCCCGGTGCGCTTATTACCGATGAATCACAGGCGCTGGCGCAAACGCTGGCGATGGTATGTGAGGGCTCGGTAAAGGCAATTGATGGTTCAACGGCCAGAGTCCAGGCGGATACGGTGTGTTTACACGGCGATGGTGAGCATGCGCTGCAGTTTGCACGCCGCTTACGGGCGGCCTTTGCGGAGCAGGGTATTCTCGTGAGTGCATGACATAACGATAAGGACAGAAAAATGCCTGAAGGCCCGGAGATCCGCCGTGCTGCGGATAGCCTCGAGGCGGCGATAAAGGGCAAACCGCTGACGGATGTCTGGTTTGCTTTTCCTCAACTGAAACCGTTTGAAGCCCAGCTGGTGGGGCAGACGGTGACGCACATTGAAACGCGCGGCAAAGCGCTGCTCACGCATTTCTCCCATAACCTGACGTTATATAGCCATAATCAGCTGTACGGCGTTTGGCGCGTGGTGAAGGCAAACGAGCAGCCGCAAACAACCCGCGTGCTGCGCGTCAGGCTACAGACGGCAGACAACGCGATTCTGCTCTACAGCGCGTCCGATATCGAAATGTTAACGCCAGAGCAGCTGCTCACTCATCCGTTCCTGCAGCGCGTCGGGCCGGATGTGCTGGATATGAGCCTGACCCCGGGCGAGGTGAAAGCCCGTCTGGTGTCACCTCGGTTTCGTAACCGACAGTTTTCCGGACTGTTGCTCGATCAGGCGTTTCTGGCTGGATTAGGAAATTACCTGAGGGTGGAGATCCTATGGGAAGTGGGCCTGGCGGCGCAGCATAAGGCATCGCAACTCAGTGATGAACAGCTGGAGGCGTTATCCCACGCGCTGCTGGATATCCCGCGCCTGTCGTACAACACGCGTGGCGTGGTGGATGACAACAGGCACCATGGGGCATTGTTCCGCTTTAAGGTGTTTCATCGTGAAGGGAAGGCGTGTGAACGGTGCGGCGGGATAATTGCGAAAACCACGCTGTCGTCGAGACCGTTTTACTGGTGTCCGCACTGCCAGAAGTAAAATGAAAACGGTAACCCAGGGGGTTACCGTTTTTAATGTCTTCACTCTCTCGGAGTAAGAGAGGGATGGGGTGAGGACATCAGGCCACACCCCGTTAACATCAACGTTTGATGTCTGACTTAAAATCACGCTGCTCGTAGCCAGTATACAGCTGACGAGGACGGGCGATTTTCATGCCTTCGCTGTGCATTTCGTTCCAGTGCGCAATCCAGCCAACGGTACGTGCCATGGCGAAGATCACGGTGAACATGGAAGACGGAATGCCCATCGCTTTCAGAATAATGCCAGAGTAGAAATCGACGTTCGGGTAGAGTTTCTTCTCGATGAAGTACGGGTCGTTCAGCGCGATGTGCTCAAGCTCCATCGCCACTTCCAGCAGGTCGTCTTTTGTACCCAGCTCTTTCAGCACTTCGTGGCATGTTTCACGCATAACGGTAGCGCGTGGGTCGTAATTTTTGTACACACGGTGACCGAAGCCCATCAGACGGAAGGAGTCATTCTTGTCTTTCGCGCGACGCACGAATTCAGGAATGTGCTCAACGGAGCTGATCTCTTCCAGCATCTTCAGTGCCGCTTCGTTCGCGCCGCCGTGCGCCGGTCCCCACAGGGAGGCGATACCCGCAGCGATACAGGCGAACGGGTTCGCGCCTGAGGAGCCTGCGGTACGGACGGTGGAGGTGGAGGCGTTCTGTTCGTGGTCAGCGTGCAGGATCAGAATACGGTCCATCGCACGTTCCAGTACCGGGTTCACTTCGTACTCTTCACACGGTGTGGAGAACATCATGCGCAGGAAGTTACCGGCGTAGGAGAGGTCGTTACGTGGATAAACAAACGGCTGGCCGATGGAGTATTTGTAACACATCGCTGCCATTGTCGGCATTTTGGACAGCAGGCGGAACGCCGCGATATCGCGGTGACGTGGATTATTCACGTCCAGCGAGTCGTGGTAGAACGCTGCCAGCGCACCGGTAATACCGCACATCACCGCCATTGGGTGAGAATCACGACGGAAAGCATGGAACAGACGGGTGATCTGCTCATGAATCATGGTGTGACGGGTGACGGTGGTTTTGAATTCATCGTATTGTGCCTGCGTCGGTTTTTCGCCGTTCAGCAGGATGTAGCACACTTCCAGATAGTTGGATTCGGTGGCTAACTGATCGATGGGGAAGCCGCGATGGAGCAGGATACCTTCGTCACCATCAATGAAGGTGATTTTGGATTCGCAAGATGCGGTAGAGGTAAATCCAGGGTCGAAGGTGAATACACCTTTAGAACCCAGCGTACGGATATCAATAACATCCTGACCGAGCGTGCCTTTTAGCACATCCAGTTCAACAGCAGTGTCACCATTTAGGGTGAGCGTTGCCTTTGTATCAGCCATTTACGGTCTCCTTAGCGCCTTATTGCTTAAGACTGCCAATTACCGGATTTGCATTCTGCTGATTTCTCACCGTTACCAGTTTGTTATTTGGCTTACCGCTCAGCTCACGAGGAGAAACCAGGGTACAGAGCTATGGCGCCTTGCAGGTAAAAACATGAAAAATCAGTGAAACAACAGCAAATCAGTGTCTTCGCAGTCCGAATTATTCAAACCTGTATATCACTAATAACTGTCCTGATAACTTCGGTCAATACCATCACACTGTTACATAACTATTTGTCAGGTGAAAGTGAGACCTCATAACTTTTGCGCATTATATGCCTTTTCTGATGACGTTTGTAACAATATTGTTTAACATTTGTCAAATCAGATGATTAAAAATTAAAAAGATGTTGTTATCGTGACCCTGATCACTGTTCCAGAGAAAACCCGACAAACTGTATGTAGGTTAATTGTAATGATTTTGTGAACGGCCTATACTGCCGCCAGGTCTCCGGAACACCCTGCAATCCCGAGCCACCCAGCGTTGTAACGTGTCGTTTTAGCATTTGGAAGCAATGTTTTGCATGACGCGCAGTTATAGAAAAGGAACGCTGTCTGACCCGCATCGCAGTCCGGAGGAAGGAAACAATAAGAACAGCATGTGGGCGTTATTCATGATAAGAAATGTGAAAAAACAAAGACCTGTCAATCTGGATCTCAAAACGATCCGGTTCCCTGTAACAGCAATAGCGTCCATTCTGCACCGCGTTTCTGGTGTGATTACGTTTGTGGCGGTCGGCATTCTGCTGTGGTTACTGGGTACCAGCCTCTCTTCTCCTGAAGGATTCCTCCAGGCCTCTGCCATCATGAACAGCTTCTTCGTGAAATTTATCATGTGGGGCATTCTGACTGCGCTGGCGTACCACGTTGTCGTGGGCATTCGCCATATGCTGATGGACTTTGGCTACCTGGAAGAGACTTTCGAAGCCGGTAAACGCTCCGCTAATATTTCATTTGTATTGACTGTCGTGCTTTCACTTCTCGCAGGAGTTCTCGTATGGTAAGCAACGCCTCCGCATTAGGACGCAACGGCGTACATGACTTCATTCTGGTCCGTGCTACCGCCATCGTTCTCACCCTTTATATCATCTATATGATTGGTTTCTTCGCGACCAGCGGCACGCTGACGTGGGAAATCTGGAGTGGGTTCTTCGGATCTGCCTTCACCAAAGTGTTCACCCTGCTGGCTCTGTTCTCCATCCTTATTCATGCCTGGATTGGTATGTGGCAGGTGTTGACCGATTACGTTAAACCACTGGCGATTCGCCTTCCTCTGCAGCTGGTTATTGTCGTTGCACTGGTGGTTTACGTTATTTATGGATTCGTTGTGGTGTGGGGTGTGTAATGAAACTGCCAGTCAGAGAATTTGATGCTGTTGTGATTGGTGCTGGTGGCGCAGGTATGCGTGCAGCACTGCAAATTTCCCAGAGCGGCCAGACCTGTGCGCTGCTCTCTAAAGTCTTCCCGACCCGTTCCCACACTGTCTCCGCGCAGGGCGGTATTACCGTTGCGTTGGGCAATTCCCATGAAGATAACTGGGAATGGCACATGTATGACACCGTCAAAGGTTCCGACTACATCGGCGACCAGGATGCTATCGAATATATGTGTAAGACTGGCCCGGAAGCGATTCTGGAGCTGGATCACATGGGGCTGCCGTTCTCCCGTCTGGAAAATGGCACCATTTATCAGCGTCCGTTTGGCGGCCAGTCGAAAAACTTCGGCGGCGAGCAGGCGGCACGTACCGCAGCTGCGGCTGACCGTACCGGTCACGCACTGCTGCACACGCTGTATCAACAGAACCTGAAAAACCACACGACTATTTTCTCCGAGTGGTATGCGCTGGATCTGGTGAAAAACGCCGATGGCGCCGTTGTAGGTTGTACCGCGCTGTGTATTGAAACCGGTGAAGTGGTCTACTTCAAAGCGCGTGCTACCGTGCTGGCGACCGGCGGTGCAGGCCGTATTTATCAATCTACCACCAACGCCCACATCAACACCGGTGACGGCGTAGGTATGGCTATCCGCGCCGGCGTACCGGTGCAGGATATGGAAATGTGGCAGTTCCACCCAACCGGCATCGCCGGTGCCGGCGTGCTGGTAACAGAAGGCTGCCGTGGTGAAGGGGGTTACCTGCTGAACAAACACGGCGAGCGCTTCATGGAGCGTTATGCCCCGAATGCGAAAGACCTGGCGGGTCGTGACGTGGTGGCGCGTTCCATCATGATCGAAATCCGTGAAGGCCGCGGCTGTGACGGCCCATGGGGTCCACACGCGAAGCTGAAACTCGACCATCTGGGTAAAGAGGTTCTGGAATCACGTCTGCCAGGCATTCTGGAGCTGTCTCGTACCTTCGCGCACGTCGATCCAGTGAAAGAGCCTATCCCGGTAATCCCAACCTGTCACTACATGATGGGCGGTATTCCGACCAAAGTGACCGGCCAGGCGCTGACCGTGAACGAGCAGGGTGAAGACGTTGTTATCCCGGGCCTGTTTGCCGTCGGTGAAATTGCCTGCGTATCCGTACACGGTGCAAACCGTCTGGGCGGGAACTCCCTGCTTGACCTGGTGGTATTTGGTCGTGCGGTAGGTCTGCATCTGCAAGAGTCTATTGCCGAGCAGGGTGCGCTGCGTGATGCCACCGACGATGAAATTGATGCGTCGCTTGAGCGTCTGAACCGCTGGAACGGCAACCGTAATGGTGAAGATCCGGTGGAAATCCGCAAAGCGCTGCAGGAATGTATGCAGCACAACTTCTCGGTATTCCGTGAAGGGGATGCGATGGCCAAAGGTCTTGAGCAGCTGAAAGCGATCCGCGAGCGTCTGAAAAATGCCCGTCTGGACGACACGTCCAGCGAGTTCAATACCCAGCGCGTTGAGTGTCTGGAGCTGGATAACCTGATGGAAACGGCGTTCGCTACCGCGATGTCGGCAAACTTCCGTACCGAGAGCCGTGGCGCGCATAGCCGCTTCGACTTCCCGGATCGTGACGATGAAAACTGGCTGTGCCATTCCCTGTATCTGCCAGAGTCGGAATCCATGACGCGTCGTAGCGTCAATATGGAACCGAAACTGCGTCCGGCGTTCCCGCCGAAGATTCGTACTTACTAATGCGGAGACAGGATAATGAAACTCGAATTCTCAGTTTATCGTTATAACCCGGATGTAGATGATGCTCCGCGTATGCAGGATTACACCCTGGAAGCGGAAGAAGGCCGTGACATGATGCTGCTGGATGCCTTAATCCAGCTGAAAGAAAAAGATCCGACACTGTCGTTCCGTCGCTCATGCCGTGAAGGCGTTTGTGGCTCTGACGGTGTGAACATGAACGGTAAAAATGGTCTGGCCTGCATCACGCCAATTTCAGCGTTGCAGCGCGCGGGTCAGAAAATTGTTATCCGTCCTTTGCCTGGTCTGCCAGTCGTTCGTGATTTGGTGGTAGACATGGGGCAATTCTATGCACAATATGAGAAGATTAAGCCTTACTTATTGAATAATGGGCAAAATCCACCGGCTCGTGAGCACTTACAGTCTCCTGAGCAGCGTGAAAAACTCGATGGTTTGTACGAGTGTATTCTCTGTGCATGTTGCTCGACCTCTTGCCCGTCGTTCTGGTGGAACCCGGACAAGTTTATCGGCCCGGCCGGTCTGTTGGCTGCCTATCGCTTCCTGATCGATAGCCGCGACACCGAAACCGACAGTCGTCTGGAAGGACTGAGTGATGCTTTCAGCGTATTCCGCTGCCATAGCATCATGAACTGCGTCAGTGTATGTCCTAAGGGACTGAACCCGACGCGCGCCATCGGCCATATTAAGTCGATGCTGCTGCAGCGCAGTGCATAAGTAACAGGAGGGGAGCGTTGTTCCCCTCACTCTGACCCTCTCCTGACAGGAGAGGGGATAAAATGTAGGAAACCTCTAAAAACTGCCCCGAGGTGCAGACAGTTTTTAAAGGTTCCTTCGCGAGCCCAAGACAACATAAGAGCTCGCAGGTGAACCCCGGCACGTACGTGTTGTACGTGGTAGTTTCTACGGCGAAAGTAAGCATAAAAATGCTTAAGGGATCACGATGCAGAACGGCGCAATGAAAGCCTGGCTGGACTCTTCTTACCTCTCTGGTTCAAACCAGAGCTGGATAGAACAGCTCTATGAAGACTTCTTAACCGATCCTGACTCAGTGGACGCAAACTGGCGTTCCATGTTCCAGCAGTTACCTGGCACTGGAGTCAAACCGGATCAATTCCATTCCAAAACACGTGATTATTTCCGTCGTCTGGCGAAGGATGCCTCACGTTACTCTTCTGCGATTTCCGACCCTGACACCAATGCGAAGCAGGTTAAAGTCCTGCAGCTTATCAACGCTTATCGCTTCCGTGGTCACCAGCATGCGAATCTCGATCCGCTGGGACTGTGGAAACAAGATCGTGTGGCGGATCTCGATCCGGCGTATCACGATCTGACCGAGGCCGATTTCCAGGAAAGCTTTAACGTAGGTTCCTTTGCCATCGGCAAAGACACGATGAAGTTGGGCGAGCTGATTGACGCGCTCAAGCAAACCTACTGCGGCTCCATCGGCGCGGAATATATGCACATCACCTCTACAGAAGAGAAACGCTGGATCCAGCAGCGCATCGAATCTGTGGCGGGCCACGCGAATTTCTCTGCTGAAGAGAAAAAACGCTTCCTCAGCGAACTGACTGCAGCAGAAGGCCTTGAGCGCTATCTGGGCGCGAAATTCCCGGGTGCGAAACGCTTCTCGCTGGAAGGCGGCGACGCGCTGGTACCTATGCTGAAAGAGCTGATTCGTCACGCGGGCAAAAGCGGTACCCGTGAAGTGGTGCTGGGTATGGCGCACCGCGGTCGTCTGAACGTACTGGTCAACGTGCTGGGTAAAAAACCGCAGGACCTGTTCGACGAATTCGCGGGCAAACATAAAGAACACCTCGGCACCGGTGACGTGAAGTACCACATGGGCTTCTCGTCTGATATCGAAACCGAAGGCGGTCTGGTTCACCTGGCGCTGGCGTTTAACCCGTCACACCTGGAAATCGTGAGCCCGGTGGTTATCGGTTCTGTGCGTGCGCGTCTGGATCGTCTGGACGAGCCGAGCAGCAACAAAGTCCTGCCAATCACCATTCACGGTGACGCGGCGGTCACAGGGCAGGGCGTGGTTCAGGAAACGCTGAACATGTCCAAGGCGCGTGGTTACGAAGTGGGCGGTACCGTTCGCATTGTTATCAACAACCAGGTGGGCTTCACGACCTCTAACCCACTGGATGCGCGTTCTACCCCGTACTGCACCGACATCGGTAAGATGGTTCAGGCGCCGATCTTCCACGTTAACGCGGATGACCCGGAAGCCGTGGCGTTCGTCACCCGTCTGGCGCTGGACTACCGTAACACCTTCAAACGCGATGTGTTCATCGACCTGTTCTGCTACCGCCGTCATGGCCACAACGAAGCTGACGAGCCAAGTGCAACGCAGCCGCTGATGTATCAGAAAATCAAAAAACACCCGACGCCGCGCAAAATCTATGCTGACAAGCTGGAAGGCGACAACGTGACGACGCTGGAAGATGCGACCGAAATGGTCAACCTCTACCGCGACGCGCTGGATGCGGGTGAATGCGTAGTGAAAGAGCTGCGCCCGATGAACATGCACTCCTTTACCTGGTCGCCGTACCTCAACCACGAGTGGGATGAGAGCTACCCGAATAAGGTAGAGATGAAGCGCCTGCAGGAGCTGGCTAAACGTATCAGCACCGTACCAGACGCTATCGAGATGCAGTCTCGCGTAGCGAAAATTTATGCTGACCGTCAATCAATGGCGGCGGGCGAGAAGCTGTTCGACTGGGGCGGGGCGGAAACACTGGCTTACGCAACGCTGGTTGATGAAGGCATTCCTGTTCGTCTGTCCGGTGAAGATGCGGGCCGTGGCACCTTCTTCCACCGTCACGCGGTAGTTCACAACCAGACTAACGGTTCAACCTATACTCCGCTGCAGCATGTCCATAACGGTCAGGGTCAGTTCAAGGTATGGGACTCCGTCCTGTCTGAAGAAGCGGTACTGGCATTCGAATACGGCTACGCCACCGCGGAACCGCGCACCCTGACTATCTGGGAAGCGCAGTTCGGTGACTTCGCCAACGGTGCCCAGGTCGTTATCGACCAGTTCATCTCGTCCGGCGAGCAGAAATGGGGCCGTATGTGTGGCCTGGTGATGCTGCTGCCACACGGTTACGAAGGTCAGGGTCCGGAGCACTCCTCCGCTCGTCTGGAACGTTATCTGCAGCTCTGCGCTGAGCAGAACATGCAGGTCTGCGTGCCGTCCACCCCGGCTCAGGTCTACCACATGCTGCGTCGTCAGGCGCTGCGTGGTATGCGCCGTCCGCTGGTGGTCATGTCGCCAAAATCCCTGCTGCGCCACCCGCTGGCGGTGTCCAGCCTGGACGAACTGGCGAACGGCACCTTCCTGCCTGCCATCGGTGAGGTTGACGAACTGGATCCGCAGGCCGTTAAGCGTGTTGTGATGTGTTCTGGTAAGGTTTATTACGACCTGCTGGAACAGCGCCGTAAGAACGACCAGAAAGATGTCGCCATCGTGCGTATCGAACAGCTTTATCCATTCCCGCACCAGGCGGTGCAGGAAGCGTTGAAACCGTATGCTCACGTGCATGATTTTGTCTGGTGCCAGGAAGAGCCGCTCAACCAGGGCGCCTGGTACTGCAGTCAGCATCATTTCCGTGAAGTCATTCCATTTGGATCTGCCCTGCGTTATGCAGGTCGCCCGGCCTCCGCCTCTCCGGCGGTAGGGTATATGTCCGTTCACCAGAAGCAGCAACAAGATCTGGTCAATGACGCGCTGAACGTCGATTAATTAAAGGATACATAATGAGTAGCGTAGATATTCTTGTTCCCGACCTGCCTGAGTCCGTAGCAGATGCGACCGTCGCCACCTGGCACAAAAAACCGGGCGATAGCGTTAAGCGCGATGAAGTGCTGGTAGAAATCGAAACTGACAAAGTGGTACTGGAAGTACCGGCTTCAGCGGATGGCATTCTGGATGCAGTCCTGGAAGACGAAGGGACAACCGTAACCTCCCGTCAGATCCTGGGTCGCCTGCGTGAAGGCAACAGCGCGGGCAAAGAGTCCAGCGCGAAGTCTGACGAAAAAGCGTCTACCCCAGCCCAGCGTCAGCAGGCCTCTCTGGAAGAGCAAACTAACGACGCGCTCAGCCCGGCGATCCGTCGCCTGCTGGCCGAGCACAACCTGGATGCGGCTGCCATTAAAGGCACCGGTGTCGGTGGTCGTCTGACCCGTGAAGATATCGAGAAGCACCTGGCGAAAGCCCCTGCTCAGGCAGAAGCTAAAGCGCCAGCAGCGGCAGCGGCGCCGGCAGCACAGCCTGCGCTGGGTGCCCGTAGCGAAAAACGCGTGCCGATGACTCGCCTGCGTAAGCGTGTGGCTGAGCGTCTGCTGGAAGCGAAAAACTCCACCGCGATGCTGACCACCTTCAACGAAGTGAATATGAAGCCAATCATGGACCTGCGTAAGCAGTACGGTGACGCGTTTGAAAAACGTCACGGTATCCGTCTGGGCTTTATGTCCTTCTACGTGAAAGCGGTTGTTGAAGCGCTGAAACGCTACCCGGAAGTTAACGCTTCTATCGATGGCGATGATGTGGTTTACCACAACTACTTCGACGTCAGCATGGCAGTCTCTACGCCACGTGGTCTGGTTACCCCTGTTCTGCGTGATGTCGATACTCTGGGTATGGCTGACATCGAGAAAAAGATTAAAGAGCTGGCTGTAAAAGGTCGCGACGGCAAGCTGACCGTAGACGATCTGACCGGCGGTAACTTCACCATTACCAACGGCGGCGTTTTCGGTTCACTGATGTCTACCCCGATCATCAACCCGCCGCAGAGCGCGATCCTGGGTATGCATGCCATTAAAGATCGTCCAATGGCGGTAGACGGCAAAGTGGAGATCCTGCCAATGATGTATCTGGCACTCTCTTACGATCACCGTCTGATCGACGGCCGCGAGTCCGTGGGCTTCCTGGTGGCCATTAAAGAGCTGCTGGAAGATCCAACGCGTCTGCTGCTGGACGTCTAGTTTTAGCAGTCTTGCCCGGCGGCGCGTTGTCTGCCGGGCCTACAAAAGCACTACCTAACGATTACCTGAAGGATGGATAGAACACATGAACTTACATGAATATCAGGCCAAACAGCTGTTTGCCCGGTATGGCTTACCGGCTCCGGTGGGTTATGCCTGTACTACCCCGCGTGAAGCAGAAGAAGCCGCATCTAAAATCGGTTCCGGCCCTTGGGTAGTTAAGTGTCAGGTTCACGCTGGTGGCCGTGGTAAAGCGGGCGGTGTGAAGGTTGTTAAGAGTAAAGAAGAGATTCGTGCGTTTGCTGAACATTGGCTCGGCAAGCGTCTGGTAACGTACCAGACAGATGCGAACGGTCAGCCTGTCAACCAGATCCTGGTTGAAGCTGCAACTGACATCGCGAAAGAACTGTACCTGGGCGCGGTTGTTGACCGTAGCTCCCGTCGTGTGGTGTTCATGGCGTCTACCGAAGGCGGCGTGGAAATCGAGAAAGTGGCAGAAGAGACGCCACACCTCATCCACAAAGTGGCGATCGATCCGCTGGCAGGCCCAATGCCTTACCAGGGCCGTGAGCTGGCGTTCAAACTGGGTCTGGAAGGCAAGCTGGTTCAGCAGTTCACCAAGATCTTCATGGGTCTGGCCACCATCTTCCTGGAGCGCGACCTGGCGCTGATCGAGATCAACCCGCTGGTCATCACCACTCAGGGCGACCTGATCTGCCTCGACGGCAAACTGGGCGCTGACGGCAACGCACTGTTCCGCCAGCCGGATCTGCGTGAAATGCGCGACCAGTCTCAGGAAGACCCGCGTGAAGCGCAGGCTGCACAGTGGGAACTGAACTACGTGGCGCTGGATGGCAACATCGGCTGCATGGTTAACGGCGCAGGCCTGGCGATGGGCACCATGGACATCGTTAAGCTGCACGGCGGTGAGCCTGCAAACTTCCTCGACGTGGGCGGTGGCGCAACCAAAGAGCGTGTAACCGAAGCGTTCAAAATCATCCTCTCTGACGACAACGTCAAAGCCGTGCTGGTTAACATCTTCGGCGGTATCGTGCGTTGCGACCTGATCGCAGACGGTATCATCGGTGCGGTAGAAGAAGTGGGTGTTAACGTCCCGGTTGTGGTGCGTCTGGAAGGTAACAACGCTGAACTCGGCGCGAAAAAACTGGCTGACAGCGGCCTGAATATTATTGCAGCGAAAAGTCTGACGGATGCAGCTCAGCAGGTTGTTGCCGCAGTGGAGGGGAAATAATGTCAGTTTTAATTAATAAA
>Ga0268266_10000121_pt1 | contig 154995 bp, 150 predicted proteins | sample KBSS13metaG_FD_190356 | JGI IMG/M metagenome (GOLD analysis project Ga0268266, IMG submission 190356) | Switchgrass rhizosphere microbial communities from Kellogg Biological Station, Michigan, USA - KBS S1-3 metaG (SPAdes) (version 2) | ecosystem: Host-associated > Plants > Roots >...
ATACCTCCGGCTAAATACTCCTTAATGACCGCATGCTTGAACTCAAGCGGATAATGATGCTTTCCATCGATAATTATCTTTTCCATTTCGTTTACTTTTGTGTAAACTCATTTCAGGACAAGACATAGCAAACAAAAGACCAGATTTGAGCTCCATCGGAGCTTCCTAATTACAGAAGCGACAACATACACCATATTAACAAAGAAGCCCTGCAGAGTCTGCAGGGCTTCTTAATTTTGAAGGTTACATTTTGGTTGTATCCTTCATCTTCTTCTTAATTTTTACTTTGTCACCTTTCTTCTTCACTTTCACCTTCATGGTGTCTTTTTTGGTCGTATCCTGCTGCATTCTTACCGGAGTAGCTGCAGAAGCAACTGTACCAGCGCAAATCGCAGCCAACGCGATCATAGCAATTACTTTTTTCATAGCATTAAAGATTTTTGGTTTGAATAATTACTTAGAGTAACAATTCAACTACAAATTGTTTTTAAAAACCTTTAATTAAATCGTTGTCCCATTGGGAATTATCGCCCTCTTCTTTATTACTACTATACCATCCTGAACGGTGTGCGTACCATAGTCGCCGTCTTCCAGCTTTTTGCCGCCACAGTTAATATTCACGTCGTTACCGATATAAGTATTTTTATCGATAATAGCGTTCTTGATCACACAACGGTCGCCAATACCCATGATAGGCGAATCACTAGCCCGCGACTCCTGGATCTGCTCCAGCGTTTGATAATTATCGCTTCCCATCACGTAGCAATTCTCGATAATAGTATCATGACCTATGCGTGTACGGATACCGATAACTGAACGATAAATACGACTGGCGTTAATAATACACCCGTCAGCTATGATGGTTTTTTGCATGTTGCCCGAAACCTTTGATGGCGGCAGCATGCGCGCCCGGGTAAAGATGTAGTTCTTGTCGAACAAATTGAACTGCGGAATGTCGTCAGTCAAACCCAGGTTAGCCTCAAAGAAGGATGGTATGGTACCGATGTCGGTCCAATAGCCCTCATACTGGTAGCTTAATACCGTATGACTTGGAATAGACTGCGGGATGATCTCTTTACCAAAATCGGTGCGGTCATTTCCTTCCAGCAATTCGAATAATGTATTGCGGTTGAACAAGTAAATACCCATGGATGCCAGGTAGTGCCTGCCTTGTTTCACCATTTCGTCGCTCACATCAGACTTCAGGTAGTCGAAATCCTTTTTCGGTTTTTCTACAAACTGCGTGATCAGGCTTTTTTCGTCGGTCTGCAAAATACCGAAGCCTGGTACATCATTAGCATGCACCGGTATGGTAGCGATAGATATTTCCGCATTATTGGTGACGTGATTTTTGATCATGTCCTCAAAATCCATCTGGTACAGCTGGTCGCCCGAAAGGATCAGCACATAGTCAAACTCATGTACCGCCAGGTGATGCAAGCTCTGGCGAACCGCATCAGCAGTACCCTGGTACCATGACACACTTGAAGGCGTTTGTTCGGCTGCCAGGATGTCCACAAAAGCGTCGCTAAAGCTGCTGAAATGGTAAGTGTTTTTAATGTGCTTATTTAACGATGCCGAGTTAAACTGCGTCAATACGTAAATCCGCGTAATGCCGGAATGTAAACAGTTGGAGATGGGGATGTCAACCAAACGATATTTACCGGCAATAGGTACAGCCGGCTTTGAACGGGTGGCGGTAAGCGGCGATAAGCGGCTTCCTTGTCCACCTCCCAACACGATGCAAATTACTTTTGAAGTCATATAGCAGGATTTAAACTTTGATATAGGTCAATATATTCTTTGGCCGAACGATCCCACGAGAAATCGAGCGCCATCATTCTTTTGCGTAATAATTGTAAAAGCGCAGTATTCGCATACACTTCAACCGCACGCCCAACTGACTGCACAATATCCCCAACGCTGGTCTGTAAAAAACGAATACCATATCCACCTTCATCGCCATAATCAATCACGGTATCTTTCAATCCCCCGGTTACGCGCACCATAGGTACGGTACCATATCGCATGGAATACATTTGGTTCAGGCCGCATGGCTCAACCCTTGAAGGCATCAGCAGGAAATCAGAACCTGCATATACCAGGTGAGCCAGGCTCTCATCATAACCAATGAAGGCGTTATATTGATTTGGAAATTCTTCTTTTAATGCAACTAATTCTTCCTGTGTCTTTTTCTCGCCTGCTCCTAATATAATAAAATTTACGCCATCAGGATGGGCTTCCATGCTTTCTTTTAAAGCTTCAGGCAATACATCAGCGCCTTTTTCAATAACCAGCCTGCCGATGAAGGAAATAACAGGTTTATCAGGCGATAAACCAAATCTCTCGCAAAGCAAGGCTTTGTTTTTCTGCTTTCCGGAAGCCACTTGCCGCAGTGAGAATTTTTCAGGAACCATCGGGTCGGTCTTGGGGTTCCATACTTCGGTATCGATGCCGTTAAGTATCCCAATACCTTTTGATCGTTCCATATAGAACAGGTATTCCAACCCATTGGAATTATACGTAAGCTCCTCCAAATAACTTGGTGATACAGCAGTATAACGCCAGCAGCATTTTACACCTGCGGCCAATGGGTTGATGCCACCGTTCCAATCCAACAGGCCAACTTTTGCCATGTCGATCTCGGGCAATAAAGCAAGTTTTGTCCAGCTAAAGGCGCCATGATACTGGCCATTATGGATGGTGAGTACCGTAGGTGTATTGGCAAAGCGCAGGTATAACTTAGAGTTAGTTATCAGGAACGGCACCAGGCCTGTATGATGGTCATGACAATGGATCAGGTCCGGCGATTGCTGTGACCAGTTGATCCAGTCCAGGAAAGCTAACTGAAAAGCAATAAACTGTTCGGTTTCGTCAGGGGATTCGTATACATTTTCCCGGTCGAGCAGTCCCGGTATTTTTACAAGGAAAAGCTCAAAACCCAGCTTATTGGTACGTTCTTTTAAAATTTCAAAATAAAAACGCTCGGTACCGAGTAAAGAAGATGCCTGGAAAACAGTGTCAAATTCATTTTCCCGGGTAAACTTCCGGTCGTAAAAAGGCATTACTACAGCAGCCTCAATACCCAGCTGATTCTGGTATTTGGGTAGCGCGCCTACCACGTCGGCCAAGCCGCCAACTTTGGCGACCGGGTAGCATTCAGCGCTCAGGTGGAAAACTTTCATTTATAGATGATATTACGGCTCAATTTAAGCAAAGAATTAATTAAATAATCAATGCTGAACTGTATAATCTATACAAAAAGTTAATTTTTATTATTTGTGTAGGCTATAAGGCGATTCGTTTTTAAAATATGCCTTATAGGGTAGTTTTATTGATAAATCAATATTTTTCAAACATACATTCACCTATTTTTTACAAAACTGGCAATAATTGCACTTTTAAATATCAGTGTATTTTACTTTTGATTTCTTTTAGAGCCACCTCCAACTCAGAGTCTGTCCCCTTCAATACATCATTTACATTCTGTGGCGCTTCAATATCAGGTATTATACCTACGCCCACAAAATCTTTTCCGTCCGGGTAAGTATCGCGCTTGGCGCAGATACGGGCCTCGAGACCAGGTAATTTAAGAGGCATTGGCTGTCCTGTACTTCCATAAGTACGCTGACCTATTACTGTAGCACGGCCTTTTAATTGACTCAGCATAATCAGAAAGTCTTCAGCTGCCGAGGCTGTATTATGATTACAAAGCACAATAAGCGGAACACTTATCTTTTTGTCAGTTATATTATTTTGAATGCGTGTAGTACCTCCTTTATACCAGTAGTTATCAAGGGCAGATAACCTGTTTCGTTGCTGCCAGGGATCCATTTTGTCAAATTGGGTGGTATCACTCAAATTATTTATTCCCCATGCTTTAAATGCAGCTATGTTTTCGCGTGTTTTCCATGCTGAACCCACTAAAGTTTTCTCGTCCGTAAAATACTTGAGTATCTCTGCGCCAATACTGCCGTCACCACCACCATTATTGCGGATATCTATAATGACCCCTTTACAAGTGTATAACTGCGGCAAAACGGCTTTAAACTTATCAATAAGCGAGTCATCACCAAAAGAGCTGAGCTTCAAATAACCGATTCCATCAATGACCTTAAAATTCAACAGTTGGTAGGGTGGAGTGGTGGTCTTCCTTTCCCACTTTGCCCTGTAGCTATGATACTGATAGTCATGGTCGATTATTTTTCCGGCCGGCGAACGTAATTTCAGGTGCCATACCCGCGAAGTATCTTCACCATAAAACATCATACCAGCAGCCCTGTCCCAAAGCACGTGTTCGGTTGATGAACTGATGTAAGGTATGATCTCTTTTTCGGCATATTGCTTTGCCGGGATTCCGTCCACGCCGATCAATTCCGAACCAAGCGGTATCTTGTCTTTGTATTGAGCAGGAACGTCGGTTACGATAAGCTTTTTATCAAAATTCTCGATATAGATCCATTTATAACGGGATGATTTAGGTTTGAGCAGTTGAGTGGGGAAATCAATATCTGTATGCCCGTCTTTCAGTAAAGCGCAAAACCGTGACATAACCCGATAATATTGCCAGGTACTTTTGGTGGCAATTATCTGAGGGATAAAAGCCCGATAGGTGCTGTCCCAGTTAATCTTGGCATGATCAAAATAGGCAAAGTTTTGGCTTGCCTCCGACCAGAATTTACTCAGCCCATAAAGCTTATCTGATGTGGGTAAGTTAGATACAGTGTCAATTTGTGCAAAAGCGGTATTTGCGCTAACTACTACGGCAAGCACCATTAAGGCGCAATATTTCTTCATGATAAGTTGTTGTGTTCAGGTAATTATTAAATATTAATGCGCTTCCAGCCAGTTTGAGCCGGTACCGATCTCGACCATAATTGGCACTTCTGTTTTAATAGCATTCTTCATGTTTTCCATGATGATCGGCTTTAGCTTTTCCACTTCTTGATTTGGAACGTCAAAAACCAACTCGTCATGCACCTGCATAGTCATACGGGCATCCAGTTTTTGCGCCTTCATTTCACGGTGAATATTGATCATAGCAACTTTTATCATATCTGCGGCGGAACCCTGTATCGGTGCGTTAATAGCATTTCGCTCAGCAAAACCACGTACCGTTGCGTTAGCTGAGTTGATATCGCGCAGGTAACGGCGGCGGCCTTTCAGTGTGCATACATAACCATTTTCGCGGGCGAAGTTCATGGTATCGCTCATGTATTGCTTGATGCCAGGGTATTGCGCAAAGTAGTTTTCGATGATCTCGGCAGCTTCCTTACGTGGTATGCCTAGATTCTGAGATAAACCAAATGCTGATTGCCCGTAAATGATACCAAAGTTAACCGCTTTTGCATTGCGGCGTTCGTCGCTGGTTACTTCTGTCAGTTGCTTTCCGTAGACTTTGGCTGCGGTAGCTGTGTGGATGTCGTAATTATTGACGAAAGCATCCATCATATTTTTATCCTTGCTGATCTCGGCTATAATGCGTAGCTCAATCTGCGAATAATCCGCCGATACGATGGTATGGTTTTCGTCACGCGGAATAAATGCTTTACGTATTTCACGGCCACGCTGGGTGCGGATAGGAATATTTTGCAGGTTAGGATTGATAGAACTTAAACGACCTGTTGCAGCAATTGCCTGGTTGTAAGAGGTATGCACACGACCAGTTTTAGAGTTTACCATCTGAGGCAAAGCATCCACATAGGTCGATTTCAATTTTTGCAACTGACGGTAATCTAAAATATCTCTTACTATATCGCTCTTTGAAGCCAGTGCTAACAGAACATCCTCGCCGGTTTGGTACTGCCCGGTTTTGGTTTTTTTAGCTTTCGGGTCGAGCATCAGTTTCTCGAACAACACCTCGCCCAATTGCTTTGGCGATGCAATATTGAATCGTACGCCTGCTTTTTCATAAACCGTTCTTTCGAATTTGATAATGTCAGCCTCCAGTTCTTTTGAAAAGCCTTTCAGCATGTCATGATCGATGCGCACACCTTCAAATTCCATATCAGCCAGCACATATATCAATGGATACTCTATGTCATTTGCAAGACTGTGGCCTTCTACCTCTTTTAATTTAGGTTCAAAAACCGACCGCAGCTGTAAGGTAATATCGGCATCCTCGGCGGCGTATTCCTTTATCTTCTCAAACTCCACATCGCGCATACTGCCCTGGTTTTTTCCTTTAGCACCTATCAGTGTAGTGATAGAAACCGGACTATAGCCTAGGTAGTTTTCAGAAAGCACATCCATATTATGGCGTGTATCCGGATCGATGATATAATGAGCCAGCATGGTGTCGAATAACTCACCTTTCACCTCGAGTCCATACCATTTTAATACAAGTACATCATATTTTATATTCTGCCCGATTTTGGCGATCGAAGCATCTTCCAACACAGGTTTAAATTCATCGACTATTGCCTTCGCTTCATTCTGATCGGCAGGAACAGGTATATACCAGGCTTCGCCGTGCTTTATGGCAAATGATAGTCCTACCAGTTCGCAATCATTGGCATCGGTGCCGGTAGTTTCGGTATCAAAGCAGATGCTTTTTTGCTGCTTCAGCGTGTTGATCAGCTCGGCACGTTTTTCAGCAGTATCCACCAGGTAATATTCATGAGGCGTATTGCTGATGTTTTTACCCGGAACAACGGAAGGCTCATCTATATCGGTGATCTCCACCTGCATAGTTACCGGCCGTGCATCCGGTACCGGGTCTCCAAAAAGGTCAGTCTGTATACTGACAGCCTTCATTTCAGTAATGCTGAAATCCTCGCCAAATACGCGTTTGCCCAAAGTCCTAAATTCCAGCTCGGCAAATAAAGGCTCTAATAAGTCTTTACTTGGCGCACATATTTCAAGCCCTGCTTCATCCAGTTCAACGGGTGCATTCAGGTTGATGGTAGCCAGTCTCTTAGAAAGTAATCCCTGTTCAGCAAATTGCTCCACATTTTCGCGTTGCTTGCCTTTTAGCTCATGACTGTTCGCAATTATATTTTCAACAGAACCATATTGTTTGATAAGCAGCTTGGCGGTTTTCTCACCTATGCCCGGTATACCCGGAATATTATCAACTGCATCTCCCCACAAACCCAGGATGTCTATCACCTGTTCTACGCGTTCCACTTCCCATTTTGCCAGCACTTCTTTCACGCCCATTATTTCCATCTCGTTGCCGAGACGTGCAGGTTTATAAATTTTGATCTTTTCAGAAACCAGTTGGGCGAAGTCCTTATCCGGTGTCATGCAGTACACGTCGTAGCCTTTTACTTCCGCTTTTTTAGCGAGGGTGCCAATGATGTCATCGGCCTCGTAACCATCAGAAGTAATAACAGGGATATTAAATCCTAAAATGATCTTGTAGATATATGGTATAGCCGCCGAAAGGTCCTCAGGCATGGCTTCGCGCTGTGCTTTGTATTGCTCAAACTCGGTATGGCGCTCAGTAGGAGCTTCGGTATCAAACACTACGGCCATATGTGTGGGTCTCTCTTTCCTAAGTACTTCCAGCAAGGTATTGGTGAAACCCAGCATTGCCGAGGTATTCAGGCCACTCGATGTAAAACGCGGAGCTTTACTTAATGCAAAATGCGCCCGGTAAATAAGGGCCATACCATCCAGAAGAAAGAGTTTTTTCATATTTATGATGATTGCACTGATATTTTTTGATTCACAGACAATATCAGCTTTAAAAGTTTATAAAAATAAAAGTAGGCAAAATTAAAGCTTCTATATTCATTTTGTCCTATCAGCCTAATTATTATGACGAAGATTTTTTAATGCTTATTGTTATAATTAAACTATTAGTTTACTTTCGTGTCGAAATCCAAAATCTTGTCATTTGTGAAAAACATCTTCTTTCTAATTCCAATTGTTGCCATTGCTGCACTCTCTTGTAAAAAAACAGACTATCCGACTGTTAAATCATCCGCTGTTAAAATAGATACTGGTGTTTCAATAAGCCAAACACACATAAAAACGACTATATCTGCCGCCGACGGTAGTCCGGATTATAGTTTATTGGGCTTTGGTTACGATGTGAATGGCGCATACGCTGATAGCAGCTCCGTGCGGGCAAAAGTGATCGATGCAGATGCTTTCCTTCATGATAATCCGGACCGGTTTGGCTTGTCACATTCAACCATGGGATCTGATCCGATCGTGTATGCTAATGACGCAGAAGATTTCTCATCGAGCCTATCATCCGGGCTGACCGAAACAACCGGGCTAAAGGTTTTCAGAGGCTCTATTACCGATTATTTCACTAATGCTGATGCGCTTTCTGGAAAGTATTTTTACAGCAGCCTTTCCATCACCATTGTAATGAAAAGGCTCGCCATGGATGTTAATCTTGATTTGGTAAAAAATTATCTTACGGCTACCTTCAAACAGGATGTCGCAACGTTAAGCGCCGAAGCGCTGGTAAATAAATATGGCACTCACGTATTAACTTCAATGCAATTTGGCGGCACTATGCATGCCTTGTATCGTGCCGAAACCAGTTTGACCGACCGTCGTAAACCAGCCATTGAGGGTTTACGATTTGCTGTAAAAAGAATTTTTGGTTTTTCAACCGGCGAATTAGATCCGGTTGACAGTGCTGTATTAGCATCCGTTCATTCGCCTGCAATTGCTTACCATGTGGTAGGGGGCGACTTAAGCAAATTCCAGGTAGTTAAATATCCTAAATTTACTTTTCTCAGTGCAGTTGATTGGAGCAACACCGTAACCGCCGACAACGCCGCATTCATGGGTTTTGGCAGAGATCCTCTACTACCACTCGATCAATTGATCAGCGATCCGGTAAAACAAGCCGCTGTGAAAAGCTACATTGCGGCCTTCATTAGTGCAAATTCGGTTAAAGTAACCAACTAATACACATCGGGGAAATCTCTCATTACTTAAAACTGCAATCAGGCAAATGATCGTTTACCATGCCGGTGGCTTGCATATGCGCATAACAGATAGTGGTGCCGAAAAATTTAAAGCCACGCTTTTTCATGTCCTTGCTTATCGCATCGGATATCGGTGTGCATGCAGGAATTATATTGGTATGATTGACGATAGGCCTTCCATCAGGCATAAAGCTGTACAGGTATTTATCAAATGAACCAAACTCCTTTTGTACTTCAATGAACTTTTGAGCATTGGTAATTGCCGACAGTATTTTCAGCCTATTACGGATAATACTGGCATCCTGCATCAATCGCTCCACATCTTTATCCGTAAATGCGGCCACCTTTTTCACATCAAAATCAGCAAATGCCTTGCGATAACCCTCCCGACGACGCAGTATAGTGATCCAGCTTAAACCCGCCTGTGCAGATTCAAGTATCAAAAACTCAAACAGTTTTTTATCGTCGTGAACTTCTTTGCCCCATTCTTCGTCGTGATATTTTAAGTAAAGCTCGTCGGTTCCGGGCCAGGTGCATCGTTTTAATTCGGTTGGCATAATTGGTGTTTTGACAGGTAAATATATGATCTTTATAATTCTATCCGGGGCATATATTTATGCCGATTCCGGCAGACTGAAATAGAAAGTTGTTCCTGAGCCAATCGTAGTTTCAAACCATACTTTGCCACCTGCATTTTCAATGGAGTTTTTTACGAATGCGAGGCCAAGACCAGTCCCTGAACTTTTGGTAGTAAAGTTCGGCTCAAATATTTTCTCTCGCAGGTTATCGGGGATACCGTTGCCATTATCCTTTACACTTAGCAGGATGTTTTTGCTGGTGATGAGGTAATTGATCTCTATCAGACCCTGCCTGTCCTGCGGAATAGCTTCTATTGCATTCTTCAACAGGTTATTAAAACATCTGAGCAACTGGTCCCTGTCGGCATTGATGAAAAACTGGCTATCCGGCGGGTTAAAAACTATCCGCAGATTATCCATCTGTTTAAAAATGGTAACCGCCTGGCTTAAGGCTTCAAAAATATCCATGCGCACAATCCGTGTATCCGGCATTTTTGCGAATGCAGAGAACTCTGATGCGATGGATGATAAGCTTTCTATCTGTTCCACAAATGATTTGCTGAAGCGCTCAAATTTCTGGTCGAACTTCGGGTCCTTATCCTTCCAGGATTTTTCCAATAACTGCAAGCCCAGTTTTAAAGGCGTAAGCGGATTTTTGATCTCGTGTGCCACTTGTTTAGCCATCTCGCGCCATGCACTTTCTCTTTCCGATTGGGCGAGCTTTTGGGCACTTTGCTCAAGAGCTGCGATCATGGTATTATATTCCGTGATGAGCGCTCCGATCTCGTCATTACGCTGCCATTTGATGGGCTCGTTCTTTTGCCCGTAGATTGTCCGGCTCAGGCTATTTTGGATGATGGTTAGCGGATTGGTGATCTGCCGGGCTATAAATACAGCCAGCAAACCGATTGCAATAAAAATTAGCGCGTAAACATTGATCATCGCATTTAGCAAGGAGCCAGCGCGTTGCTTATAATCCGCCTCGTTAGAGAAATAAGGCAACTGCAAGTAACCTAACGTACGCTTGGCATCTTTGATCGGCACATATGCTGCTTTGTAATTCAGCTCGCCAATTATTTCATTATGGATGTACTCCGATTTTTGCAGTTTATTAAGAAAGATATATGCCTTGGCATTTATCCGCGGAGCGAGCAGGCCATAATCATACAGTTTGGGTTGGGTCGACATCAACTCTGCGCCACTGGTATTAAAAAGGGTAAGATCGGCCGAATAGGTTTTTGCAAACTCATTAAACCTGAGCTGAAAGCTTTCCATCGAGTTTTTGTTGAATGCCTCGGAAAGAAGATTACTGCTTTCAAATGCTTTTGCAATGTGTGATATTTTCTCGCTTATGGTTTGCTCCTGCTGGGCGTTATACTGATCGACTATAGACAGATAGGTAATAATACCAACCATGATAAGCGTTACCACCACCGTGAATACGATCGACAACTGGATGCGTGTTTTGTAGAGTATCTTATCGAAGTTTAGCTGTAGCACCCAATGCAGGTAGTTGTCTTTAATGTACATTATCCTGACGCGTGCCCATAGCCACCTTATGGTGATGCAAACAGCTGCAAATACCAGGAATACGATAAAGAAAAATGTGATAGAAGTGATGGTATTGATAAGAATATCATTCTCCTTACTTACAACAATCAATTTGCGCTGCGATGGCTCATAAATAAGATGGCTGTATCCTTTAAATACGCCAAACCTTTCTGATTCCGATGCCCTTGTATTAGTAAAAATGTATTCTTTCAGCTTGCCTTTCAGATCGTGATTTGTGAGACTGTAAACATAATGCCCGTTCTGGCTGAACAATTTATTGTCCTGGTAAAAGGCGTAGGAATAATCTTTAAAAAGATCATTTGATTTATAGGTGCCATCGATAAGCAAGGCCGGGAACGAGTTTTCGCCATGGAGGAATTTCGACTCCAGTTCAACTACAATAGTACCGACGTTGATTTCTCCTTTAAAAATCGGTATCAACGCCAGGTATTTCAATACGCCCAATGTGCCTATATTGCGATAGAAGTGATCGGATTCTTTAAAGAACGAATCAAACTTGATCATGTCTTTAAACATGTCCAGTTCGTAAGCTTTATCTCCTATAGCCCCTCCCCTTTTATCGTATTCGTGGATTTTGAATTCATATTTTCCCAGGTAACCGTCAAAATAGGTGCGTTGTATATGGTCGGCTAACCCAGTGAGGGTATTGTGAACGGTATCGATAAAATATCGCTGTATAGCAGGATCGTTAACTATACGCTTATCGATGTCCTTAAACATATTATTGGCAACAGGGTCGTTCGGTGCCTCTAATTGCTTAACAAGCTCTTTGCGGGTTTCTTTCTCTTTGATCGCCTGGAAATGGTTGAGCTTAATGGCCGACAATACTGCGCATAGCAAAACAATAATAATCAATGATGTGGCAGTTATCTTGCCCTTGTCAAATCGGTAGCCGTAGCCCCTTAAGACCACCCATACTGCCCAGAAAATATAAAACACGCTAAACTCCTGGTCCTGGTACGCAGCCATGATGGTGCAGGCCACCATGCTGATCAATAAGATTGCGACCTGGTGCGATACCGGAACGACCAGCCTGCTGCAAATAGTAAGAACGACTTCCGTGAGCAAATAAAATATCAGGAAACTAAAACATAGCATTAATACGCCGAGCATACTAAAGCCCGACAGGTTAAGCACATTGTTGACATCAAAATTGATATTGGAATACCTGACCAGCCCGTAAAACAAGCGTAAAAGCGCAGTTGAACTGACATCGAGCATCAGCACAAAGACAATAACCAGGAAGTAACCAATAAACCTGTTGTACACATTGGTCAATATCTTTTCCTTATGTCGAAAAACGAATGTGGCGAACCAGGTACAGTACAAGATATTGATGCAAAAATCACCCAGTGATGGAAACAAAGGGCTTGAATGATAATATTGGGGATCAAAAATTTCGGGCTGATGTGAGAAACCCGGCCACCCGTAATGCAGATTCATGATCCGCAACAGGATGATAAAGGAGGCCAGCATCAGGAAGGATAAATAGACATACCCTTTGAGCGCTATATAATTGCAAATGCTGTGCACTAACAGAAACAACACAAATGCGCACAATACCCATAGTATTACTTCGAAATAAAAGAACTTATGACCAACTTCATTGCCCTTTACTTTGACGGAAAATAACAGGGTATTATCCAGGCTGTGTATATCGTAAATGTTTTTGTCTGTAAAATCGGCAATTTCAATATTGTTATCCTTCAATAAGTTCTTAGCGAAAGTGTTATGCAGGTATTGGTTCTGAACGTGATAGTTGATCTTTACAGGGATAAAAAAGATCGCATAAAAGTTTCCCTCGCTTTTTTTGATGACATCGTAATACCCATTGGTCCCTTGTACAAATGAGTAGCCATTACGAATGTTAGCCGGTCGCACGGGTATCATTTTAACCCCACTCCAGAATGTAAGGTGATTATCTTTATAGGTGAGTACCCAGATGTTCTCGTCCGTAGTAAACTGCTTGATGATCTTCAGGCCCTCCTGCTCGTCGTTGCCAAGAGTTTTTAGCCTGTCGAAATTTTGCTTGTCATCAAGAAAGGTTTTTACAATGGTTTCCTTTTTGCGAAGGTTATCTTCTAGCGTTTGCCCTGTTTGATAAAGATTATTTCTTGGGGTGTAGGTTTTCTGGACAATAATTGCCGTAAGTAATAAGCTGGCGAATAGGAGCGCCAGTAACAATCGTATTTTGGCAGATGTCGTCAAGATGGTAAACTGCTAACAAGGTAACGTAAAGATACAATACAAAAAAGAAAGCCATCCTGTTTGGGATGGCTTTTAATATTTAATTTTTTAGTTTATTCCTGCGGTAATGCTGCGCTGCTGGTCGGCATGGCCCTGTCAACCTTCCTTACCAACCCCTGCAACACATTTCCGGGGCCTACTTCTGTAAATGAGGTAGCACCATCTTCGATCATGTGCATCACGGTTTGTGTCCAGCGAACAGGTCCTGTCAGTTGAGCGATCAGGTTATGTTTGATCTTGGCCGGATCGGTATATGGTTTGGCGTCAATATTCTGATAGATCGGGCAAACAGGCTCTTTTATTTCAGTATTAACGATGGCATGTTCTAACTCAACACGTGCTGATTCCATCAAAGGAGAATGGAAAGCTCCGCCTACGTTCAGTTTAAGGGCGCGTTTTGCGCCAGCGGCAGTCAGCTTTTCACAAGCAGCATCAACACCGGCAATTGTTCCCGAAATAACCAATTGACCCGGACAGTTGTAATTAGCAGGAACGACAATATCCGTCAACTGGTGACAAATATCTTCCACAGTAAAATCATCCAGGCCTAAAATAGCTGCCATAGTTGATGGCTGAATTTCGCAGGCTTTTTGCATGGCATTGGCACGTGCAGCTACCAGGCGCAATCCGTCTTCAAATGATAGCGCTCCGGCAGATACCAATGCTGAAAGTTCACCAAGAGAATGGCCTGCTGCCATTTCCGGTTTGAAATCGTCACCCAACACTTTGGCCTGGATCACAGAATGTAAAAAGATGGCAGGTTGTGTTACTTTGGTTTGTTTAAGGTCCTCGTCGGTACCACTGAACATTACGTCGGTAATGCGGAACCCCAGAATTTCGTTCGCTTTTTCGAATAACTGGCGGGCATCTTCCGATCTTTCATAAAGATCTTTACCCATACCTACAAACTGGGCGCCCTGGCCCGGGAAAATATATGCTTTCACGATAGTTAATTAGTGATTAGAGATTAGTTAATTGGTTTGTTAGTGATTGACTAGTTAGCCGATAACCATGATCGGTGTTTTTTTAATTCCTGGTAACTGATCACCGATAACAGGTTAACCTAATTTCGCCGCTATCAAATTTAAAAACTCTGCGCGGGTTTTTTCTTTTAAAAACTCGCCTGTAAATGCAGAAGTTGTGGTAACCGAATTTTGTTTTTGTACCCCACGCATGCTCATACATAAATGACGGCATTCAATCACAATACCTACGCCCAACGGGTTTAATGTATCCTGGATGCAGTCCCTTATCTCATTAGTCAAACGTTCCTGAACTTGCAATCGGCGCGCGAAAACGTCCACAATGCGTGGTATTTTGCTTAGGCCAACTACATGTCCGTTGGGTATGTAAGCGACGTGCGCCTTGCCGAAAAATGGCAGCATATGGTGCTCGCACATGGAATATACTTCGATATCTTTCACCACTACCATCTGGCTGTATTCCTCTTTGAACATGGCCGATTTAAGGATCTTTTTAGCATCGAGTTCATAACCCTGGGTAAGGTAAAGCATAGCTTTTGCCACCCTTTCAGGTGTTTTTTGCAATCCTTCACGTTCAGGGTTTTCACCAATTTGCTTTAAAACGCTGTGATAATGTGTACTCAGGCTGTCGATCAATTCAGGGTTATACCTGTCGATCTTTACGTAGCCTTCAATATTATCGTCGTCGTCCTGGATAAGATTCTTTTTGCTCATTTGTCAGGTTTAATCGCCAAAGTACTCGGCTGAATTATTTTCGGTTTCGTACAGCTTTATGGAATGCAAGAATACGCCTTTATGCGCTTCGATAGGAGCTTTTAACTGGTTGAATATCTCGATGCAGAGTAATTCGGTCGACGCCATTTTGCCGGCCATAAACGGAACATCCAGGTTGATGTTTTTATGATCAAGTTTTTCTATCACATATTCATTGATAATGATCTTGAGTTCTTTCAGGTCGATAAGGTAACCGGTTGCATGCGTTACCTCGCCTTTAACCGTTACAAACAGGTTGTAGTTGTGACCATGCCAGTGCGGATTGGCGCATTTGCCAAACACCTCTGCATTCTTCTCCTCGCTCCATTCCTCACGGTACATTCTGTGAGCAGCATTAAAGTGCTCCTTCCGTGTCATGTATATCATCATAGTAATAATTGGTGCAAATATACAAAACAAAAACAAGGGCATTGTTCTATCTTAGCTGTCAAAATAAAGCCATTTATTTATGCGGATATTGGTTGTTTCTGCTACTTCTTTCGAAATTGAGGGGCTGAAGTCCGAAGTCGGAAGTCGGAAATCAGACTCAGGACTTAAGACTTTAGACTTAGAACTTTTGATAACCGGAGTAGGCATGGTGGCCACCTCTTTTGCTTTAGGGAAACATTTAGCAACCAATCAATACGACTTAGTAATTAATCTGGGTATTGCCGGAAGTTTTGACCGCAATATTGCGCTTGGAGAAGTGGTGGAAGTAGTTGAAGATCAATTATCCGAATTAGGTGCTGAAGATGATGAGGCTTTTTTGCCGATTGAAACTTTAGGTTTTGGTGAGAGCATTTTTAAAACGGATACCCGCTTATCATCTTATACCGATCAGCAATTAAAGCAGGTATCGGCTATTACGGTGAATACCGTTCATGGGCACGAATCCAGCATTCAAAAAATAACAGACCGTATCCAACCTCAACTGGAAAGCATGGAAGGCGCGGCCTTTTTTTATGCCTGCAAACAGGCAGGTGTTCAGTGTTTGCAGATCAGGGCAGTGTCAAATTATGTAGAAAAACGCAACCGCGATGCCTGGCAGATAGGGCTTGCTATTAAAAATCTGAATAAGTTTGCTGCGGAGTTCCTCGATAGGGTTGTACGTAATACGTAGTACGTTTTACGTTATTATCCCGGAAAGAAACGTACGACGTAGCACGTAAAACGTATAACATAATGAAATTGACTCTCGGCTTTTCGCCCTGCCCCAACGATACCTTTATTTTTGATGCCCTGATCCACCATAAGATCGATACGGAAGGGTTGGAATTTGAAGTGTTTTATGATGACGTTGAAACGCTAAATCAAAAGGCATTTCGTGGTGAGTTGGATATTACCAAGCTGAGCTATCATGCTTTTGCTTATGTGGTGGATAAATATGTGTTGCTGGATGCGGGTAGCGCTTTGGGATTTGGTGTTGGACCGTTGTTGATTTCGAATTTCGAATTTTCGATTTCGGATTTAAATAATGTAGATCGTAAGATTGGAATACCAGGGAAATATACGACGGCTAACTTTCTTTTAGGATTAGCGCTTCCAGAAGCTACCAACAAGCAAGAGCTGGTATTTTCTGAAATAGAAGATGCTGTATTAAGCGGTAAGGTCGATGTGGGATTGATCATCCACGAAAATCGATTCACCTATCAAAATAAAGGCCTGAAAAAGATCATCGACCTGGGTGATTACTGGGAAAAACAGACCGGCTGTGCTATTCCGCTGGGTGGCATTGTGGCTAACCGTAACTTGGCATTGGATGTTCAGCATAAGATCAACCGGGTGCTGAAAAAGTCTGTAGAGTTTGCGTTTGCCAATCCAAAATCCGGGTTGGAGTTTATACGATCACACGCACAGGAAATGAGCGAAGAGGTGATGTATAAACATATCGAGCTGTACGTAAATAAATATTCTGTTGATTTGGGCGAAGAAGGTAGAAAAGCTATTAACCTGCTTTTTGATACCGCGAAGGAGAAGAATATTATACCGGAGATAAGGGAGGAGATATTTTTAACAAAATAGGGATGTTTCATCAAAATCGTCATTGCGAGGAACGAAGCAATCTCTACTTAGGACATTCAATGGAACGCAATTTCGTTGTTGAACGTTCGTCAACAAATATCTGCTCCATGATCTGCATAGCATAGAGATTGCTTCGTTCCTCGCAATGACGCGAAGGCAAGACGCGATGCATCGCGTCTCTACGAAGAGGATAGGTTAATACAACAATTTATCATAAGGATATCTCGCCGTATGTATTGCCTTTACCCGTTCATATAACATCGCCCTGAATTCGTCCACATTCTCCTTTTTAAGAGCCGAGATAAATATCGCCGGGCTGTTATTCTTGGCCATCCAGCTTTGTTTAAAATCCTCCAAACTCATTTGGTGAGATTCTTCTCCGGGATGATGATGCAAAGGTTCGTAAGCATCGATCTTATTAAAAACTGTGATCATCTGCTTATCGATGGCGCCCAAATCCTTCAGAGTTTCGTTCACGGTTCTGATCTGGTCCTCGAAATTAGGGTGCGAAACGTCAACTACGTGAACCAGCACATCAGCTTCGCGCACTTCATCCAGTGTCGACTTAAAGCATTCCACCAAATGGTGAGGCAACTTGCGGATAAATCCAACTGTATCGGATAGTAAAAACGGCAAGTTTTCTATCACCACTTTACGAACCGTTGTATCCAATGTAGCGAACAGCTTATTTTCAGCAAATACTTCCGATTTGGAGATCATGTTCATAATGGTGGATTTACCCACGTTGGTATAACCTACCAAAGCCACTCGAACCAATTGATTCCTGTTTTTGCGTTGGGTCTCATTTTGGCGGTCGATCAGCTTTAGTTTCTCTTTTAACAAAGAAATCTTGTTCAGGATCAAACGGCGGTCGGTCTCGATCTGTGACTCACCCGGTCCGCGCATACCAATACCACCTTTCTGGCGCTCTAAGTGCGTCCATAGGCGGGTTAATCGCGGCAGCAAGTATTGTAATTGTGCCAGTTCAACCTGTGCTTTGGCCTGAGCAGTTTGCGCACGATTGGCAAATATGTCCAGTATCAGGTTGCTGCGATCGAGTATTTTTACCTGCAGCTCATTTTCGATATTACGCAATTGGGAAGGCGAAAGCTCATCATCAAAAACTACGATATCGATCTCCTCGGCTTTTACATATTCTTTTATTTCTTCCAGCTTACCTGTACCCACAAAAGTGGCGCGTTCGGGGCGCAGCATTTTTTGGGTAAAGGTTTTTACCGTAAGACCGCCGGCTGTCTCTACTAAAAACTCTAATTCCTCCAGGTATTCCTTTTCCTGTGCTTCGGTTTCATTTGGCGTGATGATGCCTACCAGCACTACTTTCTCCTGCTTCACAGCAGTATCATAAAATTTTTGTCTCATTCAAATAATGATTTATCAATCCATATGCCAAGTTAACCATAATGCATCAATGCGGTTAAAATGACAGTAAACTAAATTATTTTCTTTAACTTTATATTATGACACTGGTAGAACTTAAAAAATCAATACATCAAAAAATAGATGATTTAAAAGATCGTGAGTTATTGGAATTAATAAATCAAATAGCCCACAAAAAAGATGATGTTTTTATCATTCCAGGTCACATGAAAGAAGGTATAGAGCAAGGGAAAAGGGATATTATCAATGGCAATTTCTTCACTATGGAAGATTTCGAAAAGAAATACGAGAAATGGCTAAAAGAATAGTCTTTTCCAGAAAGGCCTACGCTGATATTGATAGAATAGTTGAATTTAATAATCTTAGAAACAGATCTGACAAATACTCGAAAAAGTTTGTTAAGAATCTGAAAATCCATCTGAAGCTTCTTAGCCATAGCCCTCTAGTTGGTATAACCACCGATGACCCTGAAGTGCTTGTCTCTATTTGGGATAACTATTACATCTTTTATATCAATTATGAAAAAAACATTGAAATACAATCCATTTATCATCAAAAAGAGGATGTAAACAGATAGGGCTATAATAATATTACAACTCCTTCACAAACTCCCTTATCGCCGCTCCCGGGTCTTCCTGTTTCATAAAATTCTCCCCGATGAGGAAGCCGTTAAAACCAGCTTTTTTTAATTCCTTTATTGTTCCCGGATTGCTGATAGCACTTTCGGATATTTTCATAAACTCAGCCGGGATGTGCTCTGCCAACTGGTACGAAGTATCTACCGATACCGTAAAATCAGCCAGGTTACGATTGTTTACACCGATAGCATCCAGGTTGGGGTTGATGCTGCGCTGCAATTCTTCCAGGTTGTGCACTTCGAGCAATACATTTAAGCCTAAACTTTTTGCCCGTTTTGCTAAAAGGTCAATTTGTTCAGGTGTCAATATCGCAGCGATCAGCAGTATAATATCCGCTCCCAATGCTTTGGCCTCAAATACCTGGTACTCATCAATCATAAAATCCTTGCGAAGGATAGGGATACTATTAGCCCTGCGTGCCTGAGCCAGGTCGGTTTTGCGTCCCATAAAAAACTTTCGGTCGGTTAAAACCGATAGGGCCGATGCGCCCGCATCGGCATAGGCGTTGGTCACCTGCTTTACAGTTACCTTATCATTGATCACCCCCTTCGAGGGTGATTTACGCTTAAATTCGGCAATAATACCCGTACGGTTAGCGTCCAGCAAAGACTCCTTAAACGAAAGCGGTTGTCTTGTAAAAAACTCGCCCGATTCCAGCATTTTTATAGAGGTGAATTTCTTCGCTTTCTCTACTTCCTTCTTTTTATGCGCAACAATTTTATCAAGAATAGTCATAAATCTCCGGCAACATCAACAGTTGCTCCTTTTGCAAGTATAAAAAATATCAGCCTAAATCACTTCGGCCATTTGCGGCGCTAACCAGTTCTGCATAATCTGCCGGCCATATTCTGTCAACACCGACTCCGGGTGAAACTGCACTCCGCGCACATCATATTGCTTGTGTCGCAAAGCCATAATACTGTTGTCCTGCTCGTCAATGGCTGTTATTGTCAGCACATCAGGCAGTCCTTTATGATCCACCACCCATGAGTGATAACGTCCCACCTTAAAGCTTTCCGGCAACCCGGCAAACAGCTTTTCATCAGCATCGGTCACTTTTATTGGCGTTGCTATGCCGTGCATCGGGCGACTCAAGTTGTACAGTTGTCCGCCAAATGCTTCAGCAATGGCTTGCTGGCCTAAACAAACGCCAAAAATGCTCTTAGTCGGCGCATACCTGTCTATCACATCCAAAAGCAGCCCGGCCTCTGACGGTATGCCCGGTCCTGGTGACAAGATGATATGGCTGAAATCATCCACATCGTCCAGGTTAAATTTATCGTTCCTCCACACCTCGCACTGCAAACCTATTTCGTTTACCAAATGCACCAGGTTATAGGTGAATGAATCGTAATTGTCTATTATTAAAATCTTGCTCATGTTACACACCTCCAAAGGAGTCCTTCGGACCCTGCCCCTCTCACCGTAGGAGTCCTTCGGACAAGAGGGGAACTTTTATAGTTTGATATTTTATTAATCTCAATTCCTGATTAACCGATCACTGATCACCGGTTAACTAATCACAATTCTTCGGCCAACTCAATAGCCTTACGCAACGCTGCTATCTTGTTATCCACTTCCTTCAATTCGCTTTCCGGGTTCGAGTCGGCTACAATCCCTGCTCCCGCCTGATAGTACAGCGTGTTGTTCTTGCTCAAAAAAGACCGTATCATGATGGCATGGTTAAAGTCACCATTAAAGCCCAGGAAACCGATGGCACCACTGTAAAAGCTACGTTTGCTTTTCTCATTTTCGTCGATGATTTCCATCGCACGGAATTTAGGTGCACCACTCAACGTCCCGGCAGGAAAAGTATCTGCTACAATTTTGAATGACGACACGCCCGGACGAAGCTTCCCGCTTACATGTGACACCAAATGGATCAAATGCGAGTAATACTGAACCTCTTTAAAAGCCTTCACCTCCACCTGCTCGCAATGACGGCTCAGATCATTCCGTGCCAAATCGACCAGCATTACATGCTCTGCCGACTCTTTCGGGTCGTTTTCCAAAGCTCTTGCTATTTCGGCATCTTTCACGTCATCGCCGCTGCGCTTAAATGTCCCGGCGATTGGGAAAATGTTTGCGACGTTATCTTTTATAGTGATCTGTGCTTCCGGCGATGAACCGAATATGCGAAAATCACCATAATCGAAGTAGAAAAGGTATGGTGATGGGTTAATCGACCGCAACGCCCTGTATACATTAAACTCATCGCCCTGGAACGCCCTTGAGAAAGGCCTCGACGGAACGATCTGGAACACATCACCCCTGAAAATGTGCTGTTTCATCTTCTCTACCATCGCCATAAATTCCTGGCCGGTCAGGGTCGACTTCTCATCGCCATTACTCTGGAAATGATACTCCGGAAAGTTCTTATTCTTGATCAGGTATTCCAGCTTTTCCAATCCACCATTGGTGGGCATATCTTCCGGTTGGTTCTGGAAGATGTGCAGCTCATTCTTAAAATGATCGATAGCGATAATGTAACGGTAAATATGGTACTGCATCACCGGAATCTTGCGCGTATCGTCAGTACTTTGCTTTAGTTTGATGGTTTCGTAATGTTCAACCGCCTCGTGGGTAAAGTAACCCCAGATACCGTTCGAGATGATCTTGCTGTTATTCTCCGTAGTTTCAAAGCTCGCCACAAATTGGGCGATCTCCTCTACCAGGTCAAAGGTGCCCGGTTCGCTCAATACTGTGTTTCCGTCGGGATAGCTTTTCTTCAGTCTACCGTCGCTCAGCACCAATCCGCTGATAGGTTCGCAGCAAACGTAGCTCATGCTGTTCTCACGGCTGTGGTAGTCCGAGCTTTCCAGCAGCAGGGCATTCGGATACACGTCGCGCAGGCGCAGGTAAATGCTCACCGGCGTGGTGGTATCGGCTAGTAGTTTTTTAGAAGTAGTGGTTATTTTATATCGTTTCATTGTTGTTGTTCAAAAAGTATTAAAATACAAAGCCCGGCGTTGGTTGGCGCCGGGCTTATATTAGGTTTACAATTGATTAGTAAGTCTTACCAAAAATATATCCGGACGCCATTTTCATGGTGCCACCAGCTAGTATTTTTGTTAGTTTTAATCATCGCGGTCACAAATTTATAAAGAATATTGAATTAGCAAATTTTTCAGGAAAATATTTTTCGCTTTTCTTAAAAAATTATGATTATGACATTCCAAGCAGTCCTCTTTTGCTGAAAATTATGATTATTGCAATAACAACGAGGGCTAAAGTATAGAATATAGCGATGCTTTTATGTTTTGCATCAGATGTTGCACCACGTTTTGAACGCGCATGACCGATAGTGATCAAAGCAATGGCGATCAGCATCCCCACCAGGTGCTCCATCGTCCAGTAGCGGGTAGTGGCATCCTTCATGGTATCGCTGCCGAATTTTACAAACGGGCTCACAAAATACAATACGATACCGATCAGTAATTGCGTATGCGCCGATATCATGGCGAACAGGTTGAGCTTGCGGTTGCCCTCGCTATAAGCTTTGTGGCCCAGCCAGTCGGCCCAGGCGCGGATGATAGCTACCAGGAGCAGTAAAAGCACGATATACCTGAAACCGGAGTGCAGGTGCAGAAAAAAGCTGTATAAAGTCATAACGTGAAATGGTATTTAATAGACAAATATAATACAACACGCCGGACTTAGGCACAGAAATCATTGTAACCCATTTTTGATCTTTTAATGAATAATCATTCAGACCAAAGTGGAATTTATCTTCCAAACGCCCAAAGCAAAAACTTAGGCATGGCTTCGGCCCAGGTTTCCACATTGTGCGAGCCGCCAACCATTTCGAGATATTGAATATCAGTCGGGCGATTATACCCCTTATTTTCCAACTCTTTTATCAGATCGACAGTATCATCAATGGAGTCGATAATGCCATTTTTGTTCCTGTCTGCGATTTCATCTTTGGTACCGGTTTGCAGCCAGATTTTCAGGTCAGGCCTGCTTGCTGTATTACGGATGATACCGTGCATAATGCGGTCGCTATCACTATAGCCTTTGCCTAACTCCTTGCTCCTCCACCAGAATGATCCGGAGAATACACCTGCTTTGTTAAACACTTCCGGGTAATGCCAGGTGATATCCATGGCAGACAAGCCACCTAAAGAAAATCCGGCAAATGCCGTTATATCAAAATTAGTTATACCTGTTTCCTTTTTAAGAGCAGGCAACAATTCGGTCACAATAAATTTAGTGTAGGCCGCCGCTTTTGATCCGCGCTGTTTAAAGTCCGGGATACCTGCGGTTCCGTACTCCTGCAAACGATCATCTCCGGCATGAATGGCCGCAACCAGCACAGGCTTCAGGGCACCGTAGTTATATAAATTTTCGAGGCTTTCTTTTATTTTCAGGTTATCTGCTTCCTGCCCGTCGTTCAACAATAGCAGGTTAACGGGTTCGGTTATTTCACTCTCTTCGGGAAGCAGCAATGTTATGGTAACCCCTCTTTTCAGAGCGTCAGAATCAATGGTTATTTTGGTCTCTGTCAGGGTCATTTCGTTATCAATCCAACTCAAATACATCTCTATCAAAATATTACAAGGTGGCAAAAATAGGTTTTATCACTTTATTAAATTGCATCTACGGAATAATTTGACAGAATGTTGTCTTTTTAAATCAAAGCAATTAACTTACACATACTAAAGCAGCTACACTTTGACAGAACAATATCACAAATGGTATTCGCACAACCTGGGGCTTGATGTGGAGATGCTGATCTTCGGCACACACGGCTACCCGGTTATCCTTTTCCCGACATCGCAGGGCAGGTATTTTCAAAATAAAGACGAAGGATTGATCGAGTCGGTACGATGGTTTGTGGAGGAAGGACTGGTAAAAATTTACTGCCCGGACAGCTTCGATTGGCTTACCTGGTACAACAAGGGTATTCACCCGGCGGAACGAGCCAGGAACTACAATTATTATGACAAAATGCTTAACGAGGAGCTGGCTCCCCGGGCCATGCACGAAACCGGGGTTGGTAAAGTCGCCACGGCAGGCTGCAGTTTCGGCGGTTACCATGCAGCCAACTTCGCGCTGAAGCATCCGGATAAAGTGGGGCATCTATTCAGTATGAGCGGGGCGTTTGACGTGAAACAGTTTATGGATGGTTTTTATGACGATGATGTATTTTATAACAATCCGCCCGATTATCTGCCCGGCAGCAACCAACCGGATTTATGGAACATGAACATCATCCTCGGCACAGCCGAACATGATATTTGCAGGACAGATAACGAACAGCTGTCAAACATTTTACGGCAAAAAAATATTAATCATTGGCTGGATATCCGCGGCATAGGCAGCCACGACTGGCCCATGTGGCGGGCAATGTTCCCGCATTATTTGAGCACTATCTGATAGATTTGAGATGTGAGATATGAGACGTGAGATAGGCCTTTAGAGTTTAGAAATTAGGATTTAAAAACATACCATATGAAAAAAATAGGCATTCTTTTCGGTCAGGAAAATTCATTCCCCCATGCTTTTGTTGAGCGGATCAACCAGAAGGCAGAAAAAAACATATCGGCAGAGTTCGTGCGCATCGATAAAGTGCTGCAAGCAGAGCCCTTGAATTACGCGGTGATCGTAGACCGTATATCGCAGGACGTTCCCTTTTACCGCGCGGCTCTTAAAAATGCTGCTATCTGCGGAACAGCGGTTATCAACAACCCATTCTGGTGGAGTGCTGATGAGAAATTTTTTAATAATGCATTGGCCGTGAAGATTGGGGTTCCAGTTCCGAAGACCGTTATCCTGCCATCCAAAGAATTACCTAACGATACAACCGATCAATCCTTCCGCAACCTGGCTTATCCGCTGGATTGGGAAGGCATATTCAATTATGTGGGCTTCCCGGCTTATATGAAGCCCTTCGACGGTGGCGGCTGGAAGGAAGTTTACCAAATCACCAGCCTGGATGACCTGTGGCCAAAATATGATCAGACCAAACAGTATGTGATGATGCTGCAGGAAGAGATCATTTTTGAAGATTACTTCCGCTGCTATTGCATTGGCGGCAAGCACGTACGTATTATGCAATACGAGCCACGCAACCCGCATCACCTGCGTTATGAGCATGGAAAAGCCCCTGCCGAAAAGAAACTATTGGAGCAGGTAAAGGAATACGTAATCAAACTGAATAAGTATTTGGGCTACGATTTTAATACCGTTGAATTTGCTATACGAAACGGCGTACCTTATGCTATCGATTTCTGCAACCCCGCACCTGATGCCGAGGTAACCAGTGTGGGCCAGGAAAACTTCGACTGGGTAGTTGAAACCGCTGCCGATTATGCCATCGAACGTGCCAAAAAGCAAAAAGACAGCATGGATAATTTAACTTGGGGTGAGTATGTGAAAACATCTGCTGCCAAAGAGGACTTGTTATCATCAGAAAAGAAAATTGAAAAGAAAGCGGGTAAAAAGGAAGCCGAAACTGGTAAAATAGATCATGCTATTTCTGCTGAAGGCACGATAAAGACAGTTGCGCCTAAAAAGTCGGCGGCTAAACCAAAGGCATCGGCTAAAAAATAATACTTCATCCATTATAGCGATGGGTTTGAAACCCATCGCTATAATGGATAACTAAACCAACAAACAATTATGAACGAGTTTACCTTAGGTGTTGAAGAAGAGTTTATGGTGATAGACCCTGTGAGCAGGGAGCTGAAATCGCACGAACAAAAAATAGTTGACGGTGCCCAAAAGATACACGAGGACCAGGTAAAGGCCGAGATGCACCAGGCCGTGGTTGAAGTGGGTACTCACATTTGCCGCAACACTTCCGAAGCACGAAAGGAAGTAGGTAAACTGCGCGGAACGGTTGCACAGCTGGCCGGGGAGCTTGGTTTGCGCATTGGCGCAGCAGGCACACACCCCTTCTCGCACTGGCAGCACCAGTTGATTACCGATCATCCCCGTTATTTTGAGATCGTGGATGAAATGCAGGAGGCCGCCCGTTCAAATTTGATCTTTGGCCTGCACGTGCACGTGGGTATCCAATCACGCGATCTGGCTATACATATTGCCAACCAGGTGCGCTACTTTTTGCCGCATGTTTATGCGCTATCCACCAATTCACCTTTCTGGGAAGGACGCAATACAGGGTTTAAATCATTCCGTACAAAAGTATTTGACAAATTTCCTCGTACAGGCATACCGGATTATTTCAGCAGCATTGAGGAATATGACCGCTACATCAAGCTACTCGTAAAAACCAATTGCATTGATAATGCTAAAAAGATTTGGTGGGATATCCGGGTACATCCATTTTTTGAGACCATCGAGTTCCGCATATGCGATTGCCCGATGCTGGTTGATGAGACCATGGCATTCACAGCCCTTTTCCAGGCGTTATGTGCCAAGTTGTATAAGCTCCGCCAACAAAACATGTCGTTTATTACGTATAACCGTGCGTTGATCAACGAGAATAAATGGCGCGCTGCGCGCTATGGGATAGATGGTAAAATGATAGACTTTGGTAAGGAGCTTGAGGTAAATACCCGTGCCTTGGTACTGGAGCTGCTGGATTTTGTAGATGATGTGGTAGATGAATTAGGCTGCCGTGAAGACCTGCAATATGTACATAAGATACTGGAACACGGTACTGGTGCCGACCGTCAGCTGGCGGTTTACCAACAAAATAATAACTTTGCAGACGTGGTGGATTATATTACATCGCAAACTTTGAAGGGAATTTAGAATAGATGTGAGATATGAGATTTGAGATGTGAGACTTAGCATGGCGCTTTTTGTCTCACATCTCAAATCTCACGTCTCATATCTCAACACAAAATGATGAACGAAATACGAGTAGCAATACTGGATCTGTACGATGGGATACCCAATGAGGGTATGCGTGGGTTCCAGGATATTTTAAAACGCTATAGAACAAAAAACCAGCTCAACCTGAGCTACGAGATATTTGACGTACGCGGTAAATGCGAAGCACCGGATTATAAGGATTTTGATATTTACATTTCCAGCGGCGGTCCGGGCGATCCTTTGATCACGGAAGGTACGCCATGGGAGAAAGTTTATTTCAACCTGATCGACAAACTGGAAGATCATAACTTGTCGAACAACCCGCAAAAGAAGCATGTGTTTTTTGTGTGCCATTCCTTTCAGCTGATGTGCCGGAAATATCAATTGGGCGAGATCAATACCCGCCGTTCGCCATCATTTGGCGTATTGCCGGTACATCAAACCCAGGCAGGGTTAAGCGATTCGGTTTTTGAGGGTTTAGCTGATCCTTTTTATGCCGTTGATTCGCGCAGCTGGCAGGTGATCCATCCGAATGAGAAGCGTTTTGTCGACCTGGGCATGCAATTGCTGGCGATTGAAAAAGAGCGCCCTTATGTTGATCTGCCGCGTGCGATGATGGCTATCCGTTTTAGTGATTACTTTATTTCGACGCAGTTTCATCCGGAGGCAGATCCGATAGGTATGCAGGCTTATCTTCAGAAAGAAGAGAAGAAAAATGATGTTATAAATGAGCACGGGCAGGATAAATACAACGAGATGCTGGAGCGTTTGGAAGACCCGGATAAGATAATGCATACGCAAAACACCATTATTCCAAATTTTTTGGATCAGGCTGTTTTGAGTTTACAGGAAGCGTAGTTTTTTCTCGCGTCATTGCGAGGCGCAAGGCGGGCGGTGCGAGCCGCGCAACGAAGCAATCCCAAACCATACAGAGCGAATTGAATGGTGTAAACCTTGCATAGCCGCTCTGTATATCGGGGATTGCTTCGTCGCTCACTCCTCGCAATGACGGTTAGGTATTAGGTTTTAGAATTTAGAATTTCCCTTCATATGGATCCATCAGCCAGGAAAGCATTCAACGACAACTTTACGCCATTAAAGTACGAGCGCTTTTTAACGGCGCTGAACGATGGCCTAAAAGAAAAAGTACCCTTCAGGGTAGCCGAAACACCTATTTTCCTGACAGATGATTTTCGCGATAAGCTATTAGCCGCAGGCGAAGATATCATCAATGTCATCCTTCAGCCTGATTTTAAAGAACTGACCGAAAGGGCCATTCCTGAGAAATGGCGGGTAGCTCATGAAAACGGCCATCCTCATTTTATTGCGCTTGATTTTGGTGTTTGTAAGGATGAGAACGGACAAATCGTTCCAAAGCTGATCGAGTTGCAGGGATTTCCATCCTTATATGGTTTCCAGTTACACGTCGGCGATCATTATCGCGAAGAATTTGATATTCCGGATAACTGGACCATACATTTTAATGGACTTGAGCAGGAAGAATACCTTCATCTGCTTAAACAAACAATAGTCGGCCCGCACCTGCCTGAAGAAGTTGTTTTGATGGATGTGAACGCGCCAGAACAAAAAACAGCAGTCGACTTTTATCTCACTCAAAATTATATTGGCACGCCCGTAGTATCATTGAGTGACCTGATCGAAAAAGATGGCAAGTTATTTTATGAAGCCAACGGCGAGCTGAAACAAATCAAAAGGATCTACAATCGCCTCATATTTGAAGAGATAGAAAGCGACCCGGACATTTTCAATAAAGTGGTAGACATTCGTAAACCATTAGATGTGGAGTGGATCACCCACCCTAACTGGTTTTATCGTATCAGCAAGTTCACAATGCCTTTCCTGAAAGGGGATTATGTACCAAAAACACAATTCCTGAATGAGGTAAAGAATACACCAACTGATCTTGAGAATTATGTATTAAAACCTTTGTTCTCCTTCGCTGGCCAGGGGGTGATCATAGATGTTACTAAAGCAGACATCGACCAAATAAAAGATCCTGAAAACTGGATATTACAACAAAAAGTAAATTATGAACCTGCTTTACAAGCTCCTGACGGCGGTGTTAAGATCGAAATACGTCTGCTTTACCTGTGGCCCAATGGAGCTGATAAGCCTACACTTGCTATTAATCTTGGTCGCCTGAGTAAGGGAAAAATGATCGGCGTACGCTATAATAAGAACTTTGATTGGGTGGGCGGCACCATTGCCTTCATGCGAAAGTAAAACCTTATACTTTTACGCTTGTATAATCGTATATAGATTGTGAAAATGTATTAAATTTGTGACGTGAATATTCAGTTGATCATAGTTATACTACTTTTTGCTGCAGCCATTTTTTATGTTTGCCGTATGGTTTATAAAAGCCTTACTGCAAAAAAGGGTTGCGGGACAAACTGTAAGTGCGGTGTCGATTTTTCAAAAATTGAAGTACCTAAAGCAGATAAATAAGCTTTATCACAATACCAGTTATATAGTTGAAGATATATAGATCTTAATGGCCGAAAAGCAAGTTTTTCAAGCTGATACCCCCGGCAGGTGGACACGTTTTAAATGGCTTAGCCGGTTCCTGCTTATTGTACTTGCTGCTGCTGTCGTGGCCGCGGCAGTTACTGTTACATCCAAACAGTATCCCATTCTTCCCAACCTTAACCCCGCTCCTAAAAAGCTAACCAAAGATGAGTTAGAGCTATTAAAGAAATCAACCAAGTTTAAAAGCTTTAAGATCGATACAGAAAAGATCGGCGCTTTAAGGCGAAATCTGAAGAAACATCAGCTTAAACATCCGAATAACAAGGACCGGATCAACGCTGCATTTTACCGCGCATGGGAGCCACAGGCCTATACTTCGTTGGTTGATCATATCGGCCGATTGGACATGGTAGTAACTGAAGGCTTTACCATCACACCTGGAAAAGACACTATCACTGCTAAGATTGATACCGGTCTAACCAATCTGAACAGGAAATATAAGAAACCGATCCTGGTATCTATTTCTAATTATATCAACTATAATGCTACATCAGGTGGCTTTGATAGTAAGGATGTATACAGGATCATCAAAAACAAAGCGCTTCGCACTACTTTCATTAATAGTATAGCTAAGCAGTTAGCCAAATACCATTTCCAGGGGATCAACCTGGAGCTGGATAATATCAAAGACCGGAACGACAAAAATTTCATCCAGTTTCAGAAAGAAATATATGAAATACTGCGTCCGCAAGGGTATATCATAACTACCAATGCCTGGCCCGAGGATGAGCAATATGATCTGGTTAAACTGGCAAGTTTTAATGACTATCTGTTCATCATGGCGATTGATGAACATACTGAAGACAGTAATGCCGGAGATCTTTCCAACCAACGCTGGGCCGAAGAAATACTGGATAACGTTTGTGCCAAAATCCCAAGCGAAAAGGTAATTTTCACCGTACAGGCCGGTGGTTATGACTGGCCCGAAAGCAGCACGGGGAAGCCGGTCACCTATCAGCAGGCTATTTCCTTTGCACAAGAAAATAAAAGTAAGATCACTTTTGATCCTTCTTCGGCAAACTTACACTATACCTATTTCGATCTCGATAGTTTGGAGCATACTGTTTACTTTACAGATGCGGCCACCAACTTCAATGTGATCCGTAAGGCAGACGACTGGGCAACAGGAGGCGTAGCCTTATGGCGACTGGGTTATGAAGATCCGCGCTTGTGGGCATTTTTCCAGAAAAACCTGTCGATCGATTCCTTAAAGAAGACGGGTATCGATATGAGAAGGCTACAGACGGTAGGTTTGAATAACAGGATAGACTACGCCGGTGAAGGTGAAGTTTTGGACCTGGTAACCACACCAGATACAGGCCACATCAATGTATCGATGGATACAGTTAACTATTCCATCACCAACCAGCATTATATTAAACTGCCTACCAAATACGTGATCAGGAGATATGGTTATGCACCAGGCAAGATCGTATTGACATTTGATGACGGTCCCGACCCGGATTACACGCCACGTATACTTGATATTTTAAAAAGAGAGCATGTGCCAGCAGCCTTCTTCGTGGTGGGCTCAATGGCCGAAAAAAATATACCGATACTGAGGCGTGAGTTTGAGGAAGGTTACGAAATAGGGAATCACACCTTCTTCCACCCGGACATATCTGCAATCAGTATTCAAAGGGTAAACCTCGAGCTGAATGCTACGCGTAAACTTATAGAATCGGTTACAGGACGCAGTACCATTTTGTTCCGTCCGCCTTTCAATGCTGATGCTGAGCCTCAAACTCTGGCGGAAGTAATACCGGTAGCCGAAAGCCGCCGACAAAGCTATATCACTATTGGTGAGTCTATCGACCCGTGGGATTGGCAACCGGGTGTTACTGCTGACAGCATCATCGCCCGTACCATCAAACAAAAAGATGCTGGCACTATGCTATTGCTGCATGATGCAGGTGGTGATACCCGTGAAGAAACAGTAAAGGCATTGCCTGAGATCATCCATTTCTTTAAGAGCCGCGGCTACAAGTTTACTACCATTGCCGATGTTTTGCATAAGGACAAGGCCGACCTGATGCCCCCAATTAAGGACGACGCCAACAGTGGCATCATGGGCACTTTTTATGACATCTTTATCCAGGGAATATTTTTTGGCAACTGGTTTTTCCTTTATCTGTTTCTCACCGCCATTTTCCTGGCGATGGGCCGTATCCTGTTAATCGGAATATTAGCGGTCCGTCAGTATTACGACGATAAAAAAGAAAAGGCTGCGCAACCTGTTGCTACAGAACTGCCGCCGGTAAGTATTATCGTTCCAGCATACAATGAAGAAGTTACTGCTATTAAAACCATCCAGAGTTTGCTGACGCTGGAATATCCGAATTTCGAAATCATATTTGTCGATGACGGATCGAAGGATAAAACCTACGAGATCGTCAACGACGCCTACGGCAACCACCCTATGGTAAAAGTATTTACCAAGCCTAATGGCGGTAAGGCGTCAGCATTGAACTTTGGTATCGGTCACTCGCAAACTGATTATGCAATTTGTATTGATGCTGATACGCAGTTAAAAAATGACGCCATTTATCACCTGATGACCTACTTTACCGATGAGGAGATAGGTGCAGTAGCTGGTACAGTAAAGGTTGGTAACGAAAATAATATTATCACGCGCTGGCAGTCTATTGAATACATCACGGCTCAGAATATGGATCGCCGTGCTTTCGACCTCATCAACAGTATTACGGTAGTTCCGGGTGCGATAGGTGCGTTTCGCAAGATAGCAATCAAAAAAGCAGGGGGCTTTACTTCGGATACTTTAGCCGAAGACTGTGATCTGACCATGCGCATCCTCAAGCAAGGTTATATCATTAAAAACTGTGCTGAAGCTATTGCCTATACTGAGGCTCCTGAGACATTAGGAGCTTTGTTAAAACAGCGGTTCCGCTGGAGTTTTGGTGTCATCCAAAGCTTCTGGAAAAACCGCGACGCCCTGTTTAATAAGAAGTACAAATTCTTCGGCATGGTGGGCATGCCTAATATCCTCATCTTCCAGATCATCCTACCGCTGTTCTCTCCTTTGGCTGATTTGATGATGATCATCGGTCTGCTTGGTGATAAACCTGGAAAGATATTGACCTACTATGTTGCTTTCGTATTAGTCGACTTCCTGGTGGCTATCATCGCTTTCCGTATGGAGCGCGAAGATTACAAGAAGTTGGTGTACATTATTCCGCAACGCTTTATATGGCGGCAGCTGATGTACTACATATTGTTTAAATCGATACGTAAAGCATTGAAAGGCGAACTAAGCGGCTGGGGCGTATTAAAGCGCACGGGTAGTGTGAGCGTAAAAGGGAAAGCTGCTAAAGCAGGAAAATAATTAAACCTTTTCGATCAGGCAAACAGCATAAGCGACCACACCTTCTTCGCGGCCTATAAAGCCCATTTGTTCGTTGGTAGTAGCTTTTATCGAGATGTCTTCTTCATCGATACCCGCAGCTTTGGCAATATGCACTTTCATAGCCGGGATATGCGGATTGATCTTCGGAGCCTCAAGACAAACCATCGCATCGATATTGCCGATAGACCAGCCTTTATCTGCTAATAACTTTACTACTTCCTGCAATAAGATCAGACTGCTTATACCCCGCCAGCGTTCATCTTTATTAGAGAAATGATAACCTATATCGCGCAGATTAGCGGCACCCAATAAGGCATCACAAATAGCATGAAGCAACACATCAGCATCAGAGTGACCAAACGCGCCTGAATGATGCTCGAGGTTTACTCCGCCAAGCACAAAAGGGTGGCCTTCTTTTAACTGATGTACGTCAAAGCCGAAACCTACCTTTATTTTAGCCATTTACTGTTTGGTGGTCGATCCGAAGTTAGCTGATAAAGAAAATCTTAAAGTATTTGCCAGTGGACTGCTTTGCTGACTGGCTGCTATGTATGAAAAATCAAAAGCAAACTGTTCATATTTAAACCCGGTTCCCAGGGTTAAGTAATGCAAGCCTCCTTTATTTGGATTTTGATATAAATAGCCAACTCTTAAAGCGAATAATTTATTATACCAGTATTCAAGGCCTGGCGAAAAGCTTAGCTCCTGTATTTCTTCGCTTAAAGGAGCGTCAGAAAATGAACCAAAAAGACCCGATGGTACCGAAGCGTCACTATTAGGTCTGGTAGGAACCAGCAGTTTATTGATATCGAATGCAAACGTAACCGAGTTAACATCATCAAGATTTACCATGTCAGCAATACCTATTTTCAGGTTGGTAGGCAAAAAGTATTTAGTGCCATCATTAGAGTAGCTGATCTTGGTACCGATATTGGAAATATTAGCCCCGAACGAGAACAATGCGTCCTTACCAAATTGCTGTGCCTGGGTTTTATAAAACAAAGAAACATCTGCCGCCAATGCGTTGCCCGGCTTTGCGGTTACCCCCGACACAGAATAGCCGTTTGATAAGTTAGAACGGATATATCTTGCAGTCAGGCCGATTGAAAATTCTTCACCAAAAGTTCTTGCGAAGGAAGCATCGATTGAATATTCGCTTGATATGAAATTACCCTGGAAGTTTTGAAAGCCGTCATAAGACTGTATAGTACCTACATTAAAATAACGGATAGAGGCGCCTATAGTATTACGCTCGTCCAGCTTATGCGCATAACCCAAATAAGAAAGCGTTACGTCTGGTATAAGTGACCTTAACCATGGGCTATAATTAACTGATACATTATCCGGGGATTCTATAAAAGCTAATTTAGCCGGGTTCCAGAAGTTAGCGTTTGCGTCAGGAGAAAGTGCAACCCCTGCTTCGCCCAAGGCACCAGACCGGGAGTCGGGAGTTATCAGTAGAAAAGGTACAGCGGTTTGTATCGCGGTAGCCTGGCTACTCCCATTGGTATTTACACCGTTGCCGCTATTATTTATTAGTTGTGCAAAGGATAAGGACGGCAGGAAAAACAGTGCAAAAAAGAAAATTCTTTTTATTTTAAAGTAGAAAAAATCCATTTGGTGCAATATAGCTTTTATTTTATAATTTGTGTTAAAACTCCTTACCTCATCCACGGCGCTTTATTTGAAAATATAATCAGAACACTGGGGGTTAATATTTCCGATCTAAAGCAAAAAAAATAGATTTGTGTAACTCAATGCGAATTTTTACGTTTAAAGTGGCATAAAGGTTCATTTAGTTTTGATAATGTACCTGAGCTGATTTTAGTTACATTAATTATTAATATAATTTTTTAGATTTACCACTTAATATAAAATAGTAAAAATATGAAAATACTTTTTACGAGAACTGCTTTATTGCTGATGGGTGTAGGAGCCTTGTTAAGCAGCTGCAGCAAGCGCCCTCAATCGCAAAAAACCGGCATTACTTATAATGACAAGAACAATGGCGGTTATGAACGATTCAAAAAGGTGCACCCTGCACCCGGGCCTGGTCTTGTTCCAATTGAAGGTGGTACATTTGTAATGGGCGGAAGCGCCGACCAGGACGTTACCTACGATTACAATAACGTTCGCCGCAGAGTAACGGTTCCTTCATTCTATATGGATGAAACCGAAGTATCTAACCAGGATTGGCTGGATTACCTGCACTGGATAAGCGTTACTTTCTCTGACGATCATGAACTTTATTATAATGCACTGCCCGATACATTGGTATGGCGCAGACCGTTATCATATAATGAGCCTTACGTTGATAACTACCTTCGTCACCCGGCTTTCCAGGATTATCCTGTTGTAGGTGTAACCTGGGACCAGGCGCAAGACTACTGCTCATGGAGAACTGACCGTATGAACGAAAATATTCTTCGTGAAACTAACAGGCTGGCAAGCTGGCAGGACGCATCAGGAAACGGGCCGAAAGGCAAAGGAAAAGGCGGCGCCCAGACACAGGCTGCTATGACCAAAGATCCTTTCAACACTGATATTTATCTGAACGGTCAATATAAAGGCCAGGGTATTGACGGTAAGAACATGATGCCGGATTTGAGCCCTAACGCTAAACCTGCTACAGGTGCTAATGGTAAATCAACCGGTAAAGCTACAAGACCAGTGCGTTTGGAAGATGGGATATTAAAACAAGCTTACCGTTTACCTTCAGAGGCTGAATGGGAATATGCCGCATTAGGATTGATTGGCAACACTGAATTTGAAAATATAAACGAAAATAAAATTTACCCTTGGAACGGCTTAGGTGTACGTTCACCCAAAAAGAAAACACGTGGTTTGATATTAGCTAACTTTAAACGCGCTTTGGGTGATAACATGGGTGTTGGCGGTTACCTGAACGATAAAGCGGATATTACCGCAGACGTGCGTTCGTTCCCTCCAAACGACTTTGGTCTTTATAACATGGCTGGCAACGTGGACGAATGGGTTCAGGATACTTATCGCCAGACTTCATTTGAAGAGTTTGAAGACTTTAACCCATTCCGTGGTAACGAGTATAAAAACAAGCGTCTTGCTGATCCAACCAAAGGTTTGTATGCTAAGGATAAGTATGGCAAGCCGATCAAAGATCCTGCTAAGTCTGGTAAAAAGATGAAATATGCTGACCTGATTGCAATGCAACAGGCACAGCAGAATGGCACTCAGCCAACCGATAACCAGGCTGCTGCTAATGGTCAACAACAAGCTCCAGCTAATGGCAATGCTGCTTCTGCTGCACCAGCCGGTATCAAATACTCTGGCAGAGCTTACAACCCGGATATGCGTGGTGCAGCCGACTCTGTGAACATGGCGCTATATGGTACAACTACTTTGGTTAATGACCACTCTAAAGTTTACAAAGGAGGTTCATGGAACGATCTGGCTTATTGGTTAAACCCTGCTACCCGTCGTTTTATGGACGAGGATGAGTCAAGCGCTGAAGTTGGTTTCCGTTGCGCAATGACCATGGTGGGTGCTCCTGAAATTAACCCATCAGGCAAACCGCACTACACTGTGAAAAAAGCAAAAGAATTTAAAGCGCACTAATTATTAGTACCGCTTCATAAACAAAAAGGGTGCGCCAAATGGTGCACCCTTTTTTGTTTGAATTGAACCGCGGGTAGGAGACGCGATGCATCGCGTCTCTACAGCTGATTATGTTCTATTGAAATAATAATAGGACTTGCCCTTTTTCCACTTTATCTCCCGGCTTGATCTTCACCGATTTTACAGTAACATCCGCAGGCGATTTGATAATGTTCTCCATCTTCATGGCTTCCAATACAAAAAGATTATCTCCTTTTTTCACCTCTGCACCTTCGGAAACCAATAACTTTAATACCAAGCCGGGCATAGGTGCTTTAATATCGCTTACCTTATTGGCGTTCATAGCGCTCATGCCCAATTGATCCAAAAGGATATCAAATTGATCCTGCGCGGCTACGGTATAAAGATTCCCGTTAACTTTTATTTGTGCAGTTTTGGTCTCCTTATCGAAACTGACAACTTCGGCATTATAAGATTTCAGATCATTGATGATGTGATAGCTCACCTCATTCAATTGCTGTATATCAGCATTAATCTCCTTATCATTGATCAGCAGCTTATCGCTGCTTTTCTCTACTTTATATTCTGCCTTATCGTTTATTTTGAGTTTGTACATGGGTTGTTAGAGATTAGTTAATTAGTAATTAGAGATTAGGTATGAAGAGGGGTAATTTACTCAATTTTTCCAAAAACAAATACTTGTCAAAAATCACAGTCACCTAATCTCTAATCTTCAATCACTAATCTCTAAACTACTGCGTCAACGCATATTGCACCAGGTTGGCACCCATTTTTAGGGCCTTTATCCGAGTTTCTTGGGTATCTCCGGTGTAGGTACCAAAGTCTTCCCAGCCGTTGCCTAAGTCACACTCGTAATCATAAAAGCATACCAGGCGGCCTTTATAGATCAATCCAAAGCCTTGGGCTCTGCCCCCATCATGCTCATGCACTTTGGGTAAGCCATTAGGGAAATCGTATTTCTGATGATAGATGGGATAGTTAAGCGGCAATTCCACAAAATCAAGTTCAGGGAAAACCTTCTTCATTTGCGGGCGGATGAACTTGTCCAGGCCATAATTATCACAAATATGCAGGAAACCACCACCAGTGAGATATTTACGCAAGTTCTGTGCTTCCTGGTCGGAGAAGATCACGTTGCCGTGGCCCGTCATGAAAATAAACGGGTAGTTGAATATTTCGGCGCTGCCGACTTCTACCATTTCGTCCTCAGCCTGGAAATTTGTTTTGAGGTTTTCATTGCAGAATTTGATCAGGTTAGGCAATGCAGATCTATCCCCATACCAGTCGCCGCCACCGTTATATTTAAGTTTGGCCATTTTATAGGTAGGCGGAGTATTAAAGCTGCTTAAGCTCAACAACGCTACAATGGCCAAAAATGAAAATGCTTTCATACCCTGTTTAAAAAATTCACTTCGAAACATGCTTCCAGTGCAGCAGTCTCTGTTCTTAAACGACTTTCTCCTAAAGTTATGGCTTTAAATCCGTTATTTAACGCATCGTCTATCTCTTTTGGTGTGAAGTCGCCTTCAGGACCTATCAAAATTAAGTATCTGCCGAAAGGCTTCACCTCATCCTTTAAGTTAAACTTATCTCCTTCCTCGCAATGGGCAATAAACTTTTGTACATCAAAAGGTGTTGCGATCAATTTACTTAATGCGATAGGCTCGTTTAAAACAGGGTGCCAAGCTTTTAGGGATTGCTTGATGGCTGAAGTGATGATTTTGTTCAATCGATCTGTTTTGGCCTCTTTCCGCTCCGACCGTTGGCAGATAATAAGTGATATTTCATCAATACCTATTTCGGTAGCCTTTTCCAGGAACCATTCCAATCGCTCTATATTCTTTGTAGGTGCAATAGCGATATGCAGGTAATGATTCCGTTTATGAAAATCCTGTTCTACGGATATGATCTGTAACGCTGTTCGCTTCGGGTGAGGATCGATAATAGCTGCCGTGTAAAAATTTCCTTTGCCGTCTATTAGTTGGATCTTGTCGCTAGTTTGTAATCGAAGCACTCGAACACAATGCTTGCTTTCCTCTTCGTTTAACTGGTAAGTGGTGGCTGCAGCGTCAATATCCGGTGTATAAAAGAGTTGCATTTCCGGGCGGTTTAATGCAGGTCGACGGTATCCTCAGCGTTAAGCAGCAATTCAAGCTTAACAGATTCAATGTTCTGGTCGGATTTTTTTAATACCGTAATGTTATATCCGTTTGCTTCTTTCTGTTCGCCAACGTCGGGTATTTTTCCGAATATATCACCCAGCCAGCCAGAGACAGTATCATAGTCACCATCCTCGGGCAGATCATGCGGCAGGTGACTGTTTACGTCATATATCGGAGCTAGAGCATTTACTATGAATTCGGTATCGTTTACCTTCTCTACAATTGGCTTTTCCTCATCGTACTCATCCTGGATATCGCCTACCAATTCTTCTACAATATCCTCCAATGTCACCATACCTGCTGTACCGCCAAACTCATCCAGCACAATGGCTATCTGTATGCGTTTCAGCTTCATTTCAGCCATCAGATCGTTGATCTTTTTTGTCTCAGGCACGAAGTACGGTTTACGGATAATATCCTTTAGCTCAAAGGTGACTTTTCGGGCAACCAGCGGCAGAATATCCTTTGCGTGGGCAATACCTACAATTTTATCAATGGTTTCCTCATAGACAGGGACGCGCGAGTAACCCTCTGCAATAACTTCGTCTATCACTTCATCCTGCTTGGTATCTATTTCTATACCGAATATTTTGGTACGCGGCACCATGATGTTCTTTACCACGCGCTCGTTAAAATCGAACACATTTTGAATAAGCTCATGTTCGGACGAATCGATTGCACCTGTTTCCTTACCTTGCTCCAGAAGGTACTGTAGCTCTTCCGAACTATGGGTCGACTCAGCGCCAGGTGCAGTATGGATGCCAAATGCTCTCAGCATCAGGTTGGCAAAGCCATTCAGAAACCATATAAATGGCCTGAACACGACGAAGAAAAAACGAAGTGGTACAGCGATGGTCATTACTGTGCGTACCGACCGTTGTATAGCCAGTGATTTCGGCGCCAGCTCACCAAACACGATATGCAATACTGTGATCAGCACGAATGCCACCACGTGACTGATATTGATAATAAGATGAGAGGTAATAACCAGTCCGAAAAGCGAAAAGAGGTTGAGCATCAATTTGGTGACTACCTCCTGGCCAGCCCAGCCTAAACCAAGCGAGGCTATGGTGATCCCCAATTGTGTAGCGGCCAGGTACCCGTCAAGGTTGGCCATAATGCTTTTAGCAATTTTTGCAGCGCCGCTACCGGCTTTTGCTTTGATCTCTATCTGCGAACCCCTCACCCTTACCATGGCGAACTCCGCAGCTACAAAAAAGCCATTTAATAATACCAGGAACCCGGTGAGAAGGATATAATAACCATTAATTTCTAAGTCAGGGCCCATGTATTAATTTATTGGTACGACGGAAAAGTGGATTTATATAATTCCAAACTTTCGGTTATTACTTTATGCGCGTAACGCACACCTAAAAGGTGCTCGATGGTTACGTTCTTGCCTTCCAGCTTTTTATAGTCCTGGAAGAAACGGACAATCTCTTTCATTGCATGTGGCGGCAACTCGTTCAGGTCGTTGATATAGTTTACCGACATATCATTTTTTGCTACCGCGATGATCTTGTCATCCTGCTCTCCATTATCCACCATGTGCATCACTCCTACTACTTTAGCTTCGATGATCGACATTGGGAATACATCAACTGAACATAATACCAGGATATCCAGCGGGTCATGGTCGTCGCAATAGGTTTGCGGTATAAAGCCATAGTTTGCAGGATACATTACTGAGGAGAAAAGAACACGGTCCAGTTTCAACAATCCTGACTCTTTATCTATTTCGTATTTGGCTTTTGAGCCTTTTGGTATTTCAATTATCGCATTCACTATCTCAGGCATATTATCGCCTGGTGAAACCTGGTGCCAAGGGTGTTGTGTACTCATTATATTTTTTATAGTTAGAAAATTCTATTCTGCTTTCCCGGTCTTAAAAGCTCTCTTCAAGTAAGCAATCAGCAGCGGAATAGATGTTATTACAATTAATCCCAATATCACATATTTGAGGTAGTACTTAATTTCGTCAGGATACTTCTTTCCTAAAAAATATCCTATTAAAGTTAAAGTACATACCCAAAGTACGCTTCCAATAATGTTGAATATGGTGAACTTTCTGAAATTCACCTTAACTACGCCTGCAAAGATAGGAGCAAAAGTTCTAATTATAGGGAAAAATCTGCCTAAAACCAGCGCCATTCCTCCATACTTAGCGTAAAACTCTTCGGCCATGGTGACATAACGCTTCTTAAAGAAAAATGATTCGTTACGTTTAAAAAGCATAGGGCCGGTCCGGTAGCCAAACCAATAGCCTGTAAAATTACCCAAAATACCTGCGGCCATCAGCGACAACAGCAGTACAACGATACTTACATCAAGTATGTTTGTAGCACATAGCAGTCCTGCTAAAACCAATAAATAATCGCCGGGTAAAAAAAAGCCGAAGAACAAACCTGTCTCGGCATAAATAACAACAAGCAAGAGATAAAAGCCTCCCTTGCTTATAATGGATTGAGCGTCTGTTAAATTTTGAAGATGTTCCCAGAATTGTTCCATTCACTATCACCGTAAAACTACTAATATAAAATCAATTAATAGTATGCTGATTACGGATTAAATGAGGTTGGAAATAAAAGCAGGATAAACACCTATAACGATGGTCACCAAAGCAGCTAATCCCAATACGAAATTAAAGTAACCCGGTACAGTAACTTCTTCGCGCTCGCTGTTGCGGAAATACATGGCTATTATAACCCTGAAATAGTAGAATATACTGATGATGGCATTCACTACCGCCAGGATAACCAGTGTAGTATGATATTGCTCTAATGCTCCGGAGAACACAAAGAATTTACCAATAAAGCCTGCAGTAAGCGGGATACCGGCCAATGACAACATTGAAATAGTCAACACCAAGGCCAGGAATGGGTTCCGTTTAGCCAAGCCGTTGAAGGTATCAAAGTTATCGCTGCCTGTCTGCTGATGCACCAATATCAACGCACCAAAGGCGATGATAGAAGCAATAGAGTAAGCAGTAGAATACATAAACACCGAATTAGCCGAGCTTGCTCCAAGCGCTACTATCGCAAATAACAAATAACCTGCGTGTGATATACTTGAGAAAGCCAGCATACGCTTAAAGCTTTGTTGGTATAATGCAGTGATATTTCCGATGAATAGGGTGATGACCGTGATGATCAATAACGCAGGCATCCAGAAATCAGACATCGGGGCAAAGCATACTGAGAATAAACGCAGAAACGCAGCAAAACCGGCGGTCTTTACTACTGTCGACATGAAAGCGGTGATCAACGTTGGTGAGCCTTCGTACACATCCGGTGTCCAGAAATGGAACGGCGCAGCGCCTACTTTAAAACAAAGCCCTACGATGATCAGTATGATGCCGGTACCCAGCAATGGATCAATTCCTTTTGGATGAGCCACTACCCAATCGCGGATGGCTTGCAGATTGAAAGAACCAGTTGCGCCATAGATCAACGTGATACCGAACAATAAGAAACCTGTTGAGAACGCGCCCATCAGGAAGTATTTAAGAGATGCTTCGTTTGATGCAAAATCGCTCTTCTTAATACCTGCCAGTATATATAAGCTCACCGACATAATTTCGATACCGATAAACAGCATCGTTAAGTTGTTGTACGACAACATTACTATGATACCAGCCAGCGAGAACAGAATGATGGCATAATACTCAGCAACATGTGAGCTTATCTTCTCAAAATACTCCTTCGAAAGCAGTAATATCAATATAGTTGAAGCGATGGTAATTACTGAAAAAGCTACAGAAAAATTGTCAAAAAGCATCATGCCATGGTAAATCGGCAAAATGCCTTTTCCCCACTGCATAACCGCTGCCGCCAATGCACCTAACAAACCAATAATAGTAACAGGCAATAAAGCGCCCTTTGCTTTATATAAGCCAAGGTACAAAAGCACTATAGGTAAAACAGATAATATTATTAAGGTATTCATTCTCTAAAATCTTATAGTGGTTTTACCGGCAACAGTTTGCCTTGTACTAAATGTATTAACTTGTTTACACTCATTTCGGATAAATGCAGTATAGGCTGCGGATAAACGCCGATTATAATGATCAGCGCGCATATGATAACGAGCACGAAAACCTCCGATCCGCTGATGTCAGTGAATGTGGCGGTTAATGCATTAGTTTCGCCCTGCATTACCCCTTTATACATTCTCAGCATATAAACTGCTCCGAATATCATGGTCAAACCAGCTACAATTGCGATCCATATGTTGTACTGGAATACGCTGTTCAATAACAGGAACTCACCGATGAAACCGTTTGTCAATGGTAAAGCGACAGTACCTAAAGTCACGATCAAAAATGCGATAGCGAACTTAGGCGCAACTTTGGCAATACCACCCATTTCAGTTATATCACGTGTATTTAATCTGCGACTGATAATATCCCATACAAAGAATAAACCCACTACGTTGATACCGTGGTTCAGCATCTGGATCATGGCGCCTTGTAATCCTTGTGAAGTCCATATAAAAGAGCCATCAGGACGTGTGAAAGTAAATAGCGCTGCAACTATCAAACCAACGTGAGCTATGGATGAATAAGCCACCAGGCGTTTACCATCTTTCTGTTTGAAAGCGATAACCGAAGCGTAAACGATACCGATCACAGAAAGGATCAATGCCATTGTTCCCCATTGCTGAACGCCAAGCGGAGCGATAGGAATCAACCAGCGGATAACTCCGTAGATACCCATCTTGAGCATAATACCTGATAACATCATAGTACCGGCTGATGGTGCTTCGGTATATGTATCCGGCTGCCAGGTATGAAACGGGAATATCGGCATCTTAATGGCAAACGCCAGGAAGAATGCCCAGAACAACCAGCTCTGCTGGTGTGCGTTCAGGTTAAGATCGTAAAATGCATGCAGATCGTACAGTTTAGCCGGAGTTTGCATATACAGGTAGATAATACCCAACAGCATACACAATGAACCTGCGAACGTATAGATAAAGAATTTGATATTAACACGGATACGGTTCTCGCCGCCCCACATGGCACATATAAAGTAGATTGGGATCAATGCTGCTTCCCAGCCCACGTAGAATAAAAATCCGTCAAGCGCTGTAAATACTACCAGCATACCCGCTTGCATAAACAGGATCAGGGCATAAAATACGCTTTTGTATTGATGCTTAAATGTTGTTAGGATGATCAATGGCACAAGCAAGGTGCTCAACAATACCATGATCATGCTGATACCATCGATACCCGCATTAAACCAAACGCCAATTCTTGGCATCCACATGGTGTTAACGCCGAATTGAATACTGCCGTCAGGAACAAACTTGCTTAAGAAATAGCCTGCAATTGCCAGTTCGGCTACAGAAAAAGTTAAAGCGGCGTACTTGGCCACATCGCCCTTTAATAATAGAACAACAAGTGCTGCAACAATTGGCAAAAAAAGTAAAATACTAACTGTCATTTCCTATACTTATTGTTATATCTTAACCAAACTAAATATCAATATGGCGATAATGCCGGCCACCATCATGAAGATGTAGAAACCTACATTACCCGACTGTAAAAGGCGTAAACCCTTGCTTGATTTTATCGACAATTTACCTAATCCATTTACCAAGCCGTCGATAGCTAACAGATCGACCACTTTATAGAAGAATACGGATAATGCATCCAGCGGCTTGCGGATCAGCCAGTCGTAAATCTCATCAATATAGAATTTGTGATACGACAGACTTACCGGTCCTGGGCGTTCTTCCGAGTCGGCAGCAGGTACGTGTGCATTCTTCACATATCTTACATAGGCGTATGCCAGCGCGATCAGTGCAAGAACCACTGATGCCGCCATTAATGAATATTCTGTAGAAGCAGCTGCTTCTTTATGTTCTAATACTGATGCTGATGGCGCAAACACCGGGGCCAGGAAATCAGCCAACCAGTGGTGACCACCTAATATTTCGGGAACATTGATAAAACCACCCACTACAGATAATACTGCTAATACCATCAATGGGATGGTCATTGATTTTGGTGATTCATGTAAATGATGTTCCTGCTCCGAAGTGCCACGGAATTTACCGTAGAAAGTCAGGTACAACATCCGGAACATATAGAACGACGTACACATTGCTGTGATAGCGCCGATTACCCACATAGCTGTGCTATGCTCAAATGCACCAGCCAGTATTTCGTCTTTTGAGAAGAATCCTGCAAACGGAGGAATACCTGATATGGCGATCGTCGCAATCAGCATAGTCCAGAAGGTGATTGGCAATTTGCTTTTCAATCCACCCATCATACGCATATCCTGCTCGTTGCTCATGGCGTGGATCACTGAACCAGCACCCAGGAATAATAAAGCTTTAAAGAATGCGTGGGTCAACACGTGGAAGAAAGCGCCGGTATAAGCACCTACGCCTAACCCTAAAAACATATAACCCAGTTGAGATACCGTTGAATAGGCCAGTACCTTTTTAATATCAGTTTGTGAAAGTGCTACCAGAGCTGCCAATACTGCCGTGGCTAAACCAATCACTGCAATAATATTCATAGTGATGGGCGCCATAGAGAATAAGGCATTTGACCTTGCTACCATATAAACACCTGCGGTAACCATGGTTGCAGCGTGGATCAACGCTGAAACAGGCGTCGGACCGGCCATCGCATCTGGCAACCAGGTGAACAATGGTATCTGAGCCGATTTACCAACCGCACCTACAAACAGCAGGATAGTGATCAGCGTGAACGGCACCTCGGCTGAGCTCATGTGAATAGCCTTTGGAAATATGTCTGAGAAGGTAATACTTCCGAAATAAGATATCAGCAGGAATAAACCGATGATGAAACCAAGGTCACCAATGCGGTTCATAACGAAAGCTTTTTTAGCAGCCTCAGCATAATCAGCATTCGTATACCAGAAACCGATAAGCAGGTATGAACATAAACCTACGCCTTCCCATCCGATGAACATTACCAGGTAGTTAGAACCTAAAACAAGCAATAACATGAAGAACACGAACAGGTTGAGATAAGCGAAAAACTTACCGAAACCTTCGTCGTGGTGCATATATCCAACAGAATACAAGTGGATAAGGAAACCTACCCCTGTTATGATCAGCAACATGATAGCGCTCAGCTGGTCTATCAGAAACGCAAACTGCACTTTGAATGCATTAACGCTGAACCAGTCGAATACGGTTACATTGATAGGGCCCAATGATTTTACCTGCAGGAATGCAGCTACGCTCAAACCAAAAGAGATCAGAATAACTAAGCTGCCGATAACACCTATAACGCCTTTTGAGAAAGTGTTACGGCCGATACCGTTAATAAGGAAACCGGCTAGAGGTAATAAAGGAATAAGCCAGATGTATTTATCCATGTTTAAGTTGTACGTTATACGTATGACGTTTTACGTCTTTATATATTTAATTAAATCCGAACTCGAACATCCGAAATTCGAAATCGGTTACCATTTCAATCTGTTCAGCACATTAATGTCTATCGAATTGGTATTCCGGTAGATCATCACAATAATTGCCAGGCCCACAGCTACTTCGGCAGCTGCAAGTGCCATGATAAAAAATACAAACACCTGCCCGCTAGCATCACCACGATAAACCGAAAATGCAGTAAGCAGCAGGTTTACAGAGTTAAGCATCAGCTCGATCGACATAAAGATCACGATCGCATTACGACGGATCAGTACTCCAATAACCCCGATAGAAAATATGATTGCGCTTAACAGGATGTAATGATTAAGCGGTACGGTTTGTGCAGTTTTAAAAAAGCTTTCCATTACGCAGTTTTTGGGTCTTTAGTAGCTAGTAATACCGCACCCACCATTGCCGACAGCAACAGCAGTGACGATATTTCAAATGGCAATAAAAATTCGTTGAACAATACTTTACCCAAGTTTTTTACCAAACCCAGGTTAGGATCTTTAAACAATACCGGGTCTGATACGCCGATCACTTTCAGCGCGGCAACCACAACCACCAGTAAACAACCGCCACCTAATACGGCAGCTATTTTCACCATATTGGTTTTCACCGGCTCGGCATCCTTATTCAGGTTGATGAGCATCAGCGTGTACAGGAACAATACCAGGATGGCCCCCATGTAAACGATAAAGTTCACAATAGCCAGGAACTGGGCATTGAGCAGGATGTATTGAATAGTGAAAGTGAAAAACGTTAGTACAAGGTAAAGTATACTGTGCACCGGGTTTTTTGCAGAGATAACCAGTACTGCGAACAGTATGGACAAAAATGCGATAAAGTAAAATATACTCATTTCTATTTTTTACAATATAACCTTGCCCCGAAAAGCGAGGCAAAGTTATAAACTTCTTTTATTGATTTAAGGGCGCCTCCACTAATTTGTCTTTGCCGTAAATAAAATCCTTACGCAGGTAATCGGCAGGTACAATATCTCCATCCAGATAAATTGCTTCCTTAGGACAAGCCTCTTCGCACAGTCCGCAGAAAATACAACGTAACATATTTATCTCGTACACAGCAGCATATTTCTCTTCGCGATACAGGTTTTCTTCACCTGGCTGGCGTTCTGCAGCGATCATAGTGATCGCCTCTGCAGGGCATGATAATGCGCAAAGGCCACATGCGGTGCAACGTTCTTTGCCATTCTCATCGCGTTTCAGCGAGTGCATACCACGGAAGTTTTCAGAAAACTCGCGCTTCTGCTCTGGATAACGCACGGTCACATCCTTTTTGAAAAAGAAATGCTTCAGGGTAATTGTCATGCCTTTGGCAATCGCAGGCAGGTAAATACGCTCCCAAAAGTTGAGCGGCTTCGATTCAATTACCTTTCTTTTATTACTTAATGATTCCATTTAATCTCGTTCTCCGGTTATTTAACAAATGTAATCCAAAGCCCTGTTATGATAATATTGGCAATGGCGATAGGGATCAATCCTTTCCAGCCAAGATCCATCAACTGGTCATAACGGAAACGCGGTATTGTCCAGCGTACCCACATGAAGAAGAAGATGAATACAAATATTTTCGCGAACACTACTAGTGTACCAATTAGCGGAGCTGCTACTGAGCCCAGGTGTACAGCTACCCAATCCATACCCGGATAGTTATAACTACCCCAATACAGGGTTACCATTACAGCCGATGATATGAACATATTGATATACTCCGCAAACAGGTAAAAACCCAGTTTCATGGATGAGTATTCGGTATGATAACCACCAACCAGCTCGGTTTCGCACTCAGGTAAATCGAATGGCGAGCGGTTGGTTTCTGCAAATGCGCATACGATGAACAGGATAAAACCAATCGGCTGATAAAGCACATTCCAGTGCCAACCATGTTGCTGTTCAGCAATTTCTTTCAGGCTTAAGGTATTAGTCACCATTAACAAGGCGATGATGGATAAACCCATCGCGATTTCATAGCTGATATTTTGAGATGCAGCACGGATAGCTCCTAACAAGGAATATTTATTGTTTGATGCCCAACCACCGATCATGATACCATATACACCAAGTGATACTACACCGAATATGTATAACAAGCCCACATTTATATCTGTAACCTGCAGATCGTATAATTTGCCGCCGATCTGTAACTGTTGTCCCCATGGAATTACAGCTGAACCGATACAGGCTGTCATGATAGCCAGCGAAGGACCTACGATAAACAGGAATTTGTTTGAATTGGTCGGGATGATCTCTTCTTTCAGGAACATCTTGGCACCGTCAGCCAAAGGCTGTAAAATACCAAACGGACCAGCACGGTTAGGTCCAACCCTGTCCTGGAAAAAGGCAGCCAGCTTACGCTCGGCATATGTTGAATACATGGCAACCACCAAACTGATCAGGAATATCACCACGATCAGAACCAGTCTTACTATTATTTCTGTAGTCTCCATTACAGTCGTGTCTCCCTTTCAAATTGTTCTTTGTTTGCTTCCTGCAATACCGGGTTGGTTTTTACAACCGGCAGTGGATGCATGGTTTCGTAATGGTTCGCGCTGATCACCGATTGATTCGATACTTTACGCGGACCTTCGATCACCCAATCGCTGGTTTTCTTTTTATCAAAACGGCAGGTATTGCAGATGAACTCTTCAACTTCACCATACACGTCTTTGCGGGCAGTTACGCGCAATACATCTTCTCCTTTATACCACAGGGTAACTTTACCATTGCATTTTTCATGATCGCAATCGCGGTGTGCCTCAACAGGCTTAGTAAACCAAACTCGGTTGCGGAAGCGGAAAGTTTTATCGGTTAATGCACCTACGGGACAAACATCGATCACGTTTCCTGAGAAATCGTTATCAACGGCAGCCTGTATGTAAGTAGATATTTCAGAATGATCGCCACGATTCAAAATACCATGAATACGGTGATCTGTGATCTGATCAGCAGTAAATACACAACGGTAGCACAGGATACAACGGGTCATGTGCAGTTGTATCTTGTCGCCGATATCGATCTTGTGGAAAGTACGGCGGTCAAACTCGTAACGGGTTTTAGCAGCACCGTGCTCAAATCCTAAATTTTGCAGATCGCACTCACCGGCCTGGTCGCAGATCGGGCAATCCAGCGGGTGGTTGATCAATAACATTTCTACTACCCCCTTGCGTGCTTCGATTACCTCTGGCGAAGTAATGTTCTGCACTTCCATTCCATCCATCACTGTGGTGCGGCATGACGCTACCAGTTTTGGCATAGGGCGTGGGTCTTTTTCAGAACCCTTGCTCACTTTTACCAAACAGGTGCGGCATTTACCGCCACTACCCTGCAATTTGGAGTAATAGCACATTGCCGGCGGAACAATATCACCACCTATCTGCCTTGCAGCATTCAGGATGGTTGTTCCCGGGTCCACTTCAACGGGAATACCGTCTATCGTTACTTTTAATTTATCTGACATTATAGTAAGTCAAAATATATCTTTTTTTCTTGTCGTGGCGATCAACCTGCAAATCCGCTCTGTATAGTTTGGGATTGCTTCGTTCCTCGCAATGACGCTTTATTATTACGCCACCTTCGTTTCCACTTTTGGCAGCGGATCAGCATAATGCGCTAATCCAAAATTTCTTGTTGTTGCTTCTGATGGATTGGTCACATGCCATTCAAACTCATCACGGAAGTGACGGATGGCACTTGCTACCGGCCATGCTGCTGCATCACCCAGCGGACAAATAGTGTTACCTTCAATCTTTTTCGATACATCCACCAACAGATCCATGTCGCTCATTTTGCCATGCCCGTATTCCAAACGGTGTAATACTTTTTCCATCCATCCTGTACCCTCGCGGCATGGCGAACATTGTCCGCAGCTTTCGTGGTGATAGAAACGGGTGAAGTTCCAGGTATTACGAACGATACACTGATCTTCGTCATAAGCTATAAAACCACCTGAACCCATCATTGTTCCGCTCACGAAGCCACCATCAGCTAATGATTCATAGCTCATCAGGCGGGCATCGCCATTCACAGTCTTTAAAAACAGGTTAGCAGGAAGAATAGGCACTGATGAACCACCGGCTACAACCGCTTTCAGTCGTTTGCCATTGGCTATACCGCCGCAATACTCATCCGAATACAAAAATTCTTCAACCGGCAGGCCCAAATCGATCTCATAAACACCGGGTTTCTTTAAGTTACCACCGGCAGAGATCAGCTTAGTACCTGTACTGCGACCGATACCTAATTTAGCATATTCATCACCACCTTCGTTGATGATAGGCACAACAGCAGCAATAGATTCAACATTATTTACCACTGTAGGGCAGCCATACAAGCCCGCAATAGCCGGGAACGGTGGTTTGATGCGCGGGTTACCACGTTTACCTTCCAATGATTCAAGTAGTGCAGTCTCTTCGCCGCAGATATAAGCGCCCCCACCGGGTTGAACATACAACTCCAGGTCGTAGCCGCTGCCTAATATATTTTTACCAAGAAATCCTTTGTTTTTTGCTTCAGCAATGGCTTTTTCAAGGATGCGTATCTGCGGCATCATTTCACCGCGAACATAAATGTAAGATACATTTGCACCCAAAGCAAAGCTCGAAACGATCATACCCTCTATCAACAGGTGAGGGATGTAGGTCATTAAGTAACGGTCCTTAAAAGTTCCGGGTTCCGACTCGTCAGCATTGCAAACCAGGTAACGTGCAACACCTTCTGGTTTAGCCAAAAAGCTCCATTTCATCCCGGTAGGGAAACCTGCACCACCACGGCCACGCAGACCTGACTTCTTCACCTCCTCCACAATATCATTCGGGCCCATTTTTAAGGCCTTTTCAACAGAAGCATAACCGCCTTTTGACCGGTATACATCAAAAGTGTTGATGCCGGGTACGTTTATATGTTCTAAAAGTAATTTCCGTCCCATTAGTTAATACGAAAACGATGTAATATAACCTTTCCCATAATGAACATTCATTGAGTAATCTTCATTACTGAGATGATTTCTTAAACTTGATTTAAATCTTGCTCTTTCTATTTGGTGCATCAGTTGTCTATCTTTTTGATTGCTCTTGCGTGTCGAATTCCTTCTCCGTTTATCGCCAACCATTGATTTCTGACCATATTTAGCCCAAATTACCTTATACCTTGCATAAGCCTCGGCGCTCATTTTATTAACATATCTGTACGTATCTCCATCAACCCGGCCTAGGTGCGAGTATTTTTCGGGATTACGTAGCATATGATAATCTTTATCCTTTTGAGACGCCATATTATTAATAAATTCTTTTGGTCATATTGTAATAGTTAATATGACGTATAACACAAGTTATAAATGCCGCAATAATAAATGGAGCCAGTATCACCGGGTATCTCTGCAGGTCGCCGTTATTGCTGATGAGGATCATCACAATAACAAAAACCAGATCAGCTACTATCAGGGTGGTCCTGGTCATATTAATTGATTGCGGTTGCATTAATATATTTTTCCTGTTGCCTTGTACCAGTTGATATGCCAGAAAATGCTCCGGCCAACTAACAGTAATAAGATCAAACTCATCGCCAGAACATTCTCTGTGAATTGTTTGGTCAGAAAGTAAAATGCTACTAACGCGATCAACAAGATCACATCGCCGTAAATTACTCTCGCTTTAGTTACTGTCATTAATTATTCGCTTTTGACCGCAGATCGCCGATCAATTGATCAACGGATTCATTGGTCAGTTTTTCATAAAAAGTATATTCAGGGCCAATCTGCAACACCGGACCAAAGCCGCATGCCGCCAGGCACTCTACTCCTCTCCAGCTAAATAAGCCGTCGGCAGTAACTTCACCTTCTTTTACGCCCAGTTTTTCCTCAATATGGTCCATTATCTTTTCGGCACCTACTATACCACAAGGTCCTGTGCGACAAACTTCCAGTACATATTTACCTTGAGGGCGCATAAAATACATGGTATAAAAAGTTGCTACCTCATACACCTCGATAGACTGTATGCCCAGATACTCTGCTACTTTATCCATAGCAGGGGGACTAACCCAGCCATACTCAGCCTGTACCAAATGCAGGATCGGCAATAAGCCCGATTTCTGTTTTCCTTTTGGATAACGGCTTACTATTTCATCGAACTTTTTTACCAGTTCCGGCGAAAATGTAACCGGAACGCCAGTGTCTTCAACTCTAAGCATCTAATTCTCCGGCTATAACGTTTAAACTACTCATGTTTATGATCGCATCCGATATCAGCATCCCGCGGCTCATTGGCGCATACATCTGGTAATTGATGAAGCTTGGCCTGCGGAAATGCAAACGGTACGGCGAACGTCCGCCATCATTTACCAGGTAGAAGCCTAACTCTCCGTTAGCGCCTTCTACTGAATGATAAACTTCGGTATGCGGTGTATCTATTTCACCCATCACAATCTTAAAGTGATAAATGAGGGCTTCCATATTGTTGTATACTTCTTCTTTTGGAGGCAAATAGAACTCAGGCACATCCGCGTGGAATATATCTGATGGCTCTTTCTCCAGTTTAGTCAGTGCCTGCTCGATCAGGCGGAGGCTCTGCCACATTTCTTCGTTACGAACCAGGAAACGGTTATAAACGTCGCCATTGCTGCCTACCGGAACTTCAAAATCAAATTCCTCATAAGAGCTGTATGGCTCCATCGCACGCACGTCGTAATCAACGCCGGCAGCACGCAGTAACGGACCGCTCCAGCTGTAGCTTAATGCATCTTCAGCAGTAACAGCAGCTACGTCTCTTGTACGATCGACGAAAATACGGTTGCGGTTAAACAGCGCTTCAAATTCTTTCAGAGCAGGCGGAAATTCTTTTAAGAACTTATGGATCTTATCGAAAGCTATTTTGTTGAAATTACGCTCAAAACCACCTATACGACCGATATTGGTAGTAAGGCGCGAGCCGCAAATTTCTTCGTAAATCTCGTACACATCCTCACGGTATTTCATCATGTAGAGAAATCCTGTGAATGCTCCGGTATCTACACCCAATACACCATTACAAATAATGTGGTCAGTAATGCGGGCGAGCTCCATAATGATGATACGCATGTAATCCACACGTTTCGGCATTTTGATGCCCAACATCTTTTCCACTGTCATGTGCCAGCCCATGTTGTTGATCGGCGATGAACAATAGTTCAAACGATCTGTCAACGGGGTGATCTGGTAAAAAGGCCTGTGTTCGGCTATTTTTTCAAAAGCGCGGTGGATATAGCCTATGGTTGATACGCCGCTTACGATGCGTTCGCCATCCAGGGTCAGCACGTTCTGGAACACACCATGTGTGGCCGGGTGCGTTGGCCCTAAATTGAGGGTCGAATACTCGTTTTGCGGATCGTTATCTGTAAATACGGGGTGATTCTGCATTAAACAATTTGTTTTTTAATGGTATGCAGGCTATTATGAATGATATTATTTGTTTTTAAAATGTCATTCATAATGGTCTGCATCTATCTTCCAAAAAAATAATCTCTTTTATCAACACGGTTAGGGTCTTCCAGTGGGTATTCTTTACGCATCGGGAAAACCGTCATATCATCTACGTTCAATACCCTGCGTAGATCAGGGTGACCTTCGAACACTACACCAAAAAAGTCATACGTTTCACGTTCCATCCAGTTAGCACCGTTCCAAAGTACGGTTGCAGTAGGCATTTTTACATCACCATCGGCAACAAACACTTTTACGCGGATGCGGATATTATTCACCAGGCTATGCACGTGATAAATAATGCCGATCTGTTTTTCAGCCTCCGGATAATGAATAGCGGTAATATCTGTCAGGTATATAAACTGAAGCACAGCGTCAGTCTTTAAAAAGGTCAGCAGAGCGATGATCTTTTCGCGGCTGGTTTCAAGGGTTAGTAGTCCGAAAGGTTCGCTGATATTAGTTACATCGCTGTCAAACTTTGCTTTGATGCTGTTCAGCAACTCTTCGTTAGTTATCTTGCTCATTATTGAATACCGTATGAAGCTAGTAATTTTTGATATTCAGGTAAGTTTCTCCTGCGCAATGATTCTGTCTGCACCAGTTTCTGGATACCCATAAAGCCATCGATGATAGCTTCAGGGCGCGGAGGGCAACCGGGAACATATACGTCAACCGGGATCACCTCATCAATACCCTGCAGTACCGAATAGGTATCAAATATACCACCGCTGGAAGCACAGGCGCCAACAGCCATCACCCAACGGGGTTCGGCCATTTGCAAATATACCTGTCTCAAAACAGGGCCCATCTTTTTTGAAATTGTACCCATTACCATCAGCAGGTCTGCCTGGCGTGGGGAAAAACTTAATCGCTCTGCACCAAATCTCGACAAATCGTAAGTAGAAGCCATTGTAGCCATAAATTCGATACCACAACAAGAGGTGGCAAAAGGAAGTGGCCATAATGAGTAGGAACGCGCTAAGCCGATTGCTTTATCAAGCGACGTGGCAAAAAAGCCTGCGCCTTCTACGCCTGGAGGAGCTTCAACCAATTGAATTTCACTCATGATCTATATAAATAGAATAAACATTACCGTTGATCGGTAACGGCTGCAAATTTAGTAATAATAACGCTGTAAAATGTACACCAGAACGATAGGATACCGTATTTAGAATCAGTCTAAAGTAGATTGGTGAGTGGTGAATAGTGAATGGTGAATCAATTATTATAGTTGGTTCACTGACCACTCACTATTGACTATTCACTAATCAATCCCAATCTAATGCACCTTTTTTGATAACGTATATAAAGCCCAATAACAGCGTGCCCATGAAGATGAACATTTCGATCATGCCATCTTTGCCAAGCTCTCTGAAATTAACCGCCCATGGGTACATAAATATCACTTCCACGTCGAACAATACGAACAGGATGGCTACCAGGAAATATTTGATCGACATTGGCGTACGGGCGTTACCAATTACCTCGATACCAGATTCAAACGGGGTCAGCTTATCGCTGGTAACACGCTTAGGACCAATTTTATGCGTTACAAACATGGTGGTAACCACGAAACCTACTGCTACGAGCATCTGGAAAATGATAGGCAGGTAATTTATGGGCAAACTTTGTACTTCCATGGTGCAAATATAGCAATGGATAAATAATTATAAACAAAAAAGCCTCCCGGAATTCGGGAGGCTTGTATTTTTCCTTTTATAGTTTATATATTTTAACCACGTCCTGGTTTGCGCTTGAAGTAGTCAAGTGCCGGTTTATCGGTCGGAACAAGATCCCGTGCTTTACCAAAGTTTTCAGCAGCTTTTGCTTCGTCCTTCTCTTTAAACTCAGCATAAGTACCTAAATAGTCATAAGCTTCTGCCAGGTTTGTTTTAGTTCTGTCGTCAGCAGGCGCGCCTTTTGCCAGGGTAAGCTCTATAAACTTCTCGTAGTAAGGTTTTGCAAGACCTTTAATGTTGTTACGGTCTGTCTCCTTTAAGTCAGCAATTCTCGCTCTGTATACATAAGCCAGCGCAAATGGGCTGCTGGCCGTTTTTTGAATTACATAGCTAAATGCTGTATCTGCTTTAGCGAGTAATACACTATCAGTTCTTGGAGTTTTAGGGTCTTTATATTTAGCTGCATCCTGAACGGTAAAGCCAAAGTAGTAGTAAAGACCGGCGTAGAAACGATCAGTCAACTTTGCATTTCTTGATTTGGTGCTGTAAATGTCATATGCATCAGCAGCTTCTTTATATTTCTTTTGGTTCAGATCAGCCTTTGCGATATCCTGGTAAACATCCACAAAGCTGCTATCTAATTGCAGAGCCTTTTGCAATGATTGTACACCTACTGAATCTTGCCCGCTGCCTATTTGTGCACGACCCAGATACATATAGTCACGTGGGATAACTCGTTTAGGATCAGCTTTTGATATCCAGGTATTTCCTGCAGTGATAGCAGCCGGGTAATCTTTATTTTCAACCGCTGCATATAATTGATACCTATAGGCCCTTAGGTTAGCATTAGCATTTTTAGCGATATCACCAGCTACTTGCTGCAAAGTTTTGAAATCACCTGCGTTGATCAGGAAGTCAGCATATCGCATCTGAGATTCAGGAGAGTAATCGGTTAAGCTGATGTATTTTTTATACTGCTCAGCAGCTTCCTTTACTTTTTCAGATGCTTTGCTTGGGTTACTTTGTGCCCAGCGCAAATCTGTTTCAGCCCATTCGCGGTAAGCGGGACCGTAGTTAGGGTCGATAGCTAAAGCTGCCTGAAATTGTTTTTCAGCATCTTCAAAGTTATCGGCATATTTCCACAGAACACCTAAACCTACGTCAGCACCCGCTGATTTTGGATCCAGTGTTAAAGCGGTTGACAAGTTAGTGTAAGCGTCGTTACTTTTTAGCAATACACGGTCAGCCTCACCCATTGTAATAAACAATTCAGGATCGTTTGATTGTGGGGTTGCGTTTTTATCCTTGCTTTTTGTTGCGCTTGCAGTGTTGCCTTTGGTTAAAATGTCAAGAGCAGCAGTAGCATTAGCAGGTAAAACTTTCCCATTTGCATCAGGCAATAAATAACCTTTACCCATGTATACGTAAGGCTTGCTGTCTTTACCTGCTAAGGTAGTGGCCTGAGCAAAATGAGACGATGCACCGGCGTTGTCTTTATCCAAACGGGCAACAATACCCAACCCTACGTGGTTCAATGCCGAATTTGCGTTCACTCCCAACCCTTTTTGGAATACAGCTTTCGCTGAATCCGGGTAGTCTTGTTTTATGTATACCCAACCCAGGTAAAAGTAATTCTCATCCTTGGTTGATTGCGTGGTCACCAAATTCTTAAGCATCGATTTGGCTTTTTGGAATTGCTCCGCATCAATAGCTTTTTTTGCATCGGCAAGGCTTTGTCCATATACCGATGTCCCCGCGAATACCAGGCCCAGTCCGGCTGCAGCTATTTTACTGATAATCTTCATCTTGTTTAGTTAGTTTTAATGGTAATATGTGGTGTGTGTCAAGGCTATCGTAAATAACGACAACTCATTATTGATATTATTATTTATTTATTGTTCTTCAAATGCCCTATATAAATTTACATTTTCTGTATTTGACCTAATATATAAATTAAGGTTTATTAACTTTTTATAACATTAATGCAATATTAAAGTTTATTACTATGAATCGAAATATTCCTTTCAGGAATATTAATTGGAAGCAGCCCGGACCGTAAAATTATCCGTTGTCCTTTATCACTTTCAATAAAATATTCAAAGCCATGACCCAGGCCAACCCTTCCTGTGCAATTCACAATATATAAATACCTTAATAGGGGGTATTGTTTCAAATAAAGTGTTTCCTGCGATGGTCTGAAATATGAGGCAGATTCCTTTGCATTGCTCTCATCCCGTACAGCTAAAACCCTGGTATTCTTTGCTGCATCAGCATAATCTGCATCAGGATCAATTACCCAACTAAAGCTTGTAATTCCAATTGCTTCCGGGTGTTTGCTAACATATTCAATCACCTCTTTGTTTGATTTCAATGCATAAATATTCTTCTGCTTAAAATCATTTTGTCCGGTAAACTCTCTCAGATACCTTACCAGGCTCGAGTTCGGATTATCAAAAACTATACTCCGGTCAGTTTTAGCTTGTCCTGCAAGCATTTTTTTAATTTCGTTTACAGTTATGCCTGTGTCTGCTGACGCTTTATTTACGATTATAGCAACTGCATCAACAGCAAATTTTTTCACTTGCACAGTCAAATTGCGTGATTTTATTGCGTTCTGTTCATCGGTGTTCAGATCTCTTGCCAGAAATCCAAATCTCGAGCTATCGGCAATTAACATCTTTACCACATCGTTTTCAGTCCGGTACGCTATTGAAGGTTTTGCCTTAGGATAATCATTCTTGAAAATATATAACTCCTGATCCAGGATAGGAGCAAAAGATTCATCTGAAACAAAAAGTGCTTCGCCTGAATCCTTTGTGTCTGTGTCCTTACCAGATTTGTTCTGCTTACAGGTTTGAAATGTAAACAACACAAACATCGTCAAAGCCAATGCTATAATTCTATTCTTCATCCACAGGATCTTTTTTAAACAAGCGGGAAAATCTTAATACACTATATAGCAATAATAGAGCTCCAATTGCTAATCGTTCTGTTTTAGACATATCAAGCTGGTCAATAAGCGGTTGATAAAACATGATCATCAAACCGAAACTAACGCAGGCTATGAGGGTGGCAAAGCCCAAAATAAGCAAAAACCGCCTTGTGAGCGATTTTTGCTGAAAATTAAATTTGTATGACATCAGACCTATTGATCTTCCGTTTGTAGTGTAAAGCTGATCGGCATAGTGTATTGAACACGTACCGGACGGCCGTTCTGAATACCAGGTGTCCATCTAGGCGAGTTTTTCAACACGCGCATTGCTTCTTCGTCGCAACCGCTGCCTATACCACGAACAACTTTGATATCAGTAAGTGATCCGTCTTTTTCAACCACGAAGGTTACGAATACTTTACCCTGAACATTGTTTTCCTTTGCAACCGCAGGATAGTGAATGTTGTTTTGCAGGTATTTGTAAAACTTCTCGATACCCCCCACAAATCCTGGTTCCTTTTCAACCGCGGTGAAGATCTTGTTAGGGTCTTCCTCAGTTACTTGTTTCACGTCCGAGTTACCTACAGGCTCATCGATCTTGATCTCTGCGTTCGGGTCACCCTTAACAGTTTTCTGACCTGGGTCAGCAACTTCAAGTTCTTTTACCGTTGGCGGTTGTTCCTTCACCTCATTATCCGGTTTTACTACCGGAGGAGGGAACTTCACCTGGTCAACCTTCGGTTTTGGTGGTTCCGGTGGCGGCGGTGGTGGTTTTGTTTTGTCTAACGGTGGTGGTGGTTGTAGCACCACATTAGTTATCTTCACCTTTTCGGTAGCTTTTGGAATAAAGCCGCTGATAAAGTTGACGATAGTTTGGAATGATATTAAAAACACAAATACAATTATGCCTATAATAAGGGCCTTGCTTGTATTTTTAGGGTTCTGCTTTCTTAAGTCATAAGCCCCATATGCTTTATTTCTGTCGGTAAAAACGACATCAAGCCATTCCGGTTTCAGTATGTCTAACTTAGATCCTAACATCTTGTTGGCTTTTAATTTTTAACGTTTTCTGTTACCTTTTAGTACAATTTATTATCCTTTAACATGCCTATTTCCGGAGGGGTAATAGCCACTACCGCGTGACTTTGTATACCGGTAATATTGAGCTCGTCAAGAATACTTACAAAATCTTTGTAAGTTGCTTTGTCGCTTGCTTTTACCAATACGATCATATAATTATCCTTCTCACCTGGGTGTGATGCCTCAATTTTCTTATTGTTTTCAATAAGTGTTTTACGAATTCCGTTTTTACCGAAGTTATCCACCGTCGGTGGTGTTTTTCCTGGTGGCCCTACATACCATGCTATCGAATGGTTGGCACCTAACAGCACGGTCATTGTCCTTGACTCAGGTACCGGCAATTGTACGTCTTTTTTAGTTTTATCAGGCCAAATTGTATCCATTGCCTTGGGTTTGGCAAGGGTAGTGGCCATGATGAAGAATGTGATCAGTAAGAACGCAAGGTCAACCATTGCTGTAAGATCGATACGTGTCGAGGCTTTCTTACTTCTTACTTTTCCGCCTTTTTTCCCTCCGCCCCCGGAGGTATCTAATTCTGCCATTTCTTACTTACCTTGATTTAGTGAAGTTATTAAACTAAACTTGTTGACTGCCTGTTTTTGCAACACGTCAATTATCTTTGAAATTTCAGGATATTGCTCGCGTGAGTCGCCTTTTATTGCAAACCTAAGTTCCTTGTTGTGGAGGTTTCTGGTCACAATACGTGCCTGATATACCCAGTTGAACAATTCGCTTGTAACGATGTCGGTTGAATCCTTAGGTGCAGGTATGCCGGGCTGTGTATATTTCTTTTTATCTTCTGTACTTAAAGCTAAGTATTGCTTTAAAGTATTTACAGGCACACCAAAGGTTGGGATCAATGAGAACTTTTGTATCTCTTCAGGAGTAAAGTTCTGAGTATACTTTTTTCCCATTTCTTCAAGCAATGCCTTACGCAGGTCAGTACCTTCTAGTCCGAAGAACACTTTACCTTTACCTACAGTTATTGTAGCCATATCCACATCGGGTACGTTTACTTTAACAGTAGATGAAGGAACATCTACGCGCAGAGGGTCTTCCTGTTTTAATTTTGCTGTTAATATGAAAAAGGTCAGCAACAGGAAAGCCACGTCGCACATGGCCGTCATGTCAATTGCTGTGCTTTTTCTTGGAATTTTTATCCTCGCCATAACTAATTTCTTTTAAAATATAATAGTGTAATCAGGTTATTAAACACCCGTTCCGACACTGCGGAACGGGAAAAACTATCACTAAAATATTTTATTATCTTTTATTAGCGTGTGATGCAGCAAATGTTTGCACAATGCTAAATCCTGTTTCGTCAATCGCGTAAGTCAGTTTATCAATTTTTGATGTAAAGTAGTTATACAATACGATTGATGAAGCAGAGGTTGTAATACCTAATGCTGTGTTGATCAATGCTTCAGAGATGTTAGCTGAAAGTTGAGAAGTATCAGGAGCACCAGATGCAGACAGAGTCGCAAACGCACCGATCATACCCACAACCGTACCTAACAGACCGCTCAGTGTACCAATAGATACCAATGTAGCAATGATAGTCAGGTTTTGCTCCAGCATTGGCATTTCCAATGAAGTTGCTTCTTCGATGTCTTTCTGGATAGCCAAAGTTTTCTGATCAATGGTCAGCGTCTGATCAGCTTCCATTTCACGGTATTTTTTCAAACCAGATTTTATAACGTTAGCTACAGAGCCTTTTTGTTTGTCGCACTCTGCGTTAGCAGCGTCGATATTACCTGCATTAAGTAAAGAAACGATCTTTCTTACAAAAGAGTCCATGCTGCCTGTGCCTGCTGCTTTACCAATAACGATAGCTCTTTCGATTGAAAAAACAATTACCATCAATACGAATGACATGATCACCGGTACGATCGGCCCTCCTTTGTGGATTGTACCGAAGATATCCTGCGGTAAACCATGTTCTACGTCACCACCTGCATAATGGCTCGGGTTACCTAATATAAAGATGAAAATCAGGATTCCGACGATGATGCAAATAGGAATTGCTAATACTGCAAACATTCCTGTTGCACTTGAGCTCTCTTTTTTTACAGGAGTTGTTAGTTTTGTTGGTGCGGTTGCCATTACTTTTAGATTTTAGTTTTAGTTTTTGTTTATAATAAAAAGTTAATTAATGTGCGTGTGTTAAAAGCGGATAACAAAATTAGAATTTTACTGAAATAAAAAAACTTTTTCTGATAATCTTTATAATTATTTAATAATCATTAAGGTTATTCGTCTGCAAACTGTGATTTACATAACGCCACCAAACAAAAAAATTGTCTTTCTTACAGACAATCTTTTTGCAATGAAAACTAAAAATTTTAATAATAGCAAGCAATCATCTATAAAAATATGTAACTATACTGCTATAGTTGCCTGTGGACCGGCACTTATTATGTCTGAATTACTGTGATTTACATATTGTTCGAAGTTTTTAATAAACGCCATGGCCAAATTATTTGCTTTTTCATCATAACTGTCCTTATCAGCCCAGGTGTTGCGCGGATTTAAGATGTTGTCGGGCACATTAGGACAATTTACCGGCATATTTAAATTAAATATTGGGTGCCTTCTATAATTCACATGATCCAACTGACCATTTATAGCTGCTGTGATCATTGAGCGGGTGTAATCCAGTTTCATCCTTTTACCCGTGCCATAAGGCCCCCCCGTCCAGCCGGTATTTATCAGCCAGACATTTACATTATGTTTCTTTAATTTTTTGCCCAGCAGCCTGGCATATTCAACCGGGTTTAATGGCAAAAAAGCCTGGCCAAAACATGCCGAGAAAGTGGTTTTAGGTTCGTTTATACCCGCTTCAGTCCCCGCAACCTTGGCAGTATAGCCCGAAATAAAATAATACATAGCCTGCTCATCTGTCAATTTTGATATGGGTGGCAATACACCAAACGCATCGGCAGTTAGGAAGAAGATATTTTGGGGCGATGAGCCTAACGATGGGATAACCGCATTATTTACATAATACATAGGATAAGCCACCCTGGTATTTTCAGTCTTATCAATATTGGCATAATTGACTTCACGCGTGCCATCATTAAAATTGATATTCTCCAGCAGGGCGCCAAATTTAATGGCGCTAAATATTTGTGGTTCTTTTTCAGGGGTCAGGTCAGCGCACTTGGCATAACAACCGCCTTCGAAGTTAAATATGGTGTAATCGCTCCAGCCATGCTCGTCGTCTCCTATCAGGCTGCGTTCCGGATCGGCAGAAAGTGTAGTTTTTCCGGTACCTGACAATCCGAAGAATATCGCGGTATCGCCCTTAGCACCCGTATTTGCTGAGCAATGCATGGAAAGCACCTTTTTTTCATGCGGCAAAACAAAGTTCAGCACAGAGAATATTCCCTTTTTGATTTCACCAGTATATCCTGTACCGCCTATCAGAACGATCTTTTTACTAAAATTCAGGATAGAAAAGTTATGCTGCCGTGTGCCGTCAACTGTCGGGTCGGCCTTAAAACCCGGCGCGGCAATTACAGTCCATTCAGGTGATGATGTAGGGTTGGCCACCTCGGGGCGGCGGAATAAGTGATGAACAAATAGATTCTGATAGGCGGTCTCTGTGATTACTCTTATGTCGATATGGTATTTCTCGTTAGCACAGGCAGATGAATCTCGTACAAATATTTCACGGTCCTTTAGATAATTGGTAACCTTATTAAATAACACATCAAACTTTTTAGAATCGAACTTAATATTCACCTCTCCCCACCAAACAACATCGCGGGTGATATCATCTTCAACAATAAATCTGTCTTTGGGAGAGCGGCCCGTAAACTCGCCTGTATCAATGGCTAAAGCGCCGGTATCCGATAGCACACCTTCATGTCTTAACAATGCGGCTTCCACAAGTTCGGCCGGTGTTAACTGGTAAAAAACGGTATTTGCCCGACCCAGGTTCAAATAACCCAGATCAGGTAGGTTTTTAGAAGCATTTCTCATTAAATCGGTATAAATTGGTTTGTGCAAAAATACCGACTTTAAGAAGTAAAAACCAAGTAAATATGGATAATTATTTACATTATGTAAATTTTACACTTATGTAAAGTATTCATTTTAAATTATTTAAGTTAGTGTATAATAAAATACCAATACACTAACCACCTGCTTTCTTTGCCTTGTATCCATCGGCTTGTAATAAAGTCAGGATGCGATCACGAAAGTCGCCCTGGATTAATATTTCGCCATCTTTAGCGGAGCCACCGACACCGCATTTTGCCTTCAATTGTTTGCCTATTGCTTCCAGATCGGCTTCTTTGCCCACAAATCCCACAATGCGTGTTACCACTTTGCCTCCGCCTTTACGGTCGAGGTGTATTCTTAGGTCTTGCTGTTGTGGTGGCGGTGTTGATGCAGCAAAACCTGTATCGCCATTATATTGGTAGTCGGGATCGGTAGAATAAACGATCTGCGAAAAGTCTTTGAATTTTTTTGACATAACGTGTTAGTTATTGGTTGATTAAGTTAGATTGGGTTGATTAAGTCAAGTAATCATGGTAATCCATCAATTAATCCTGTAAATCGTGTCTAGGATTTAAACCCCAACCCTGCTATTATCCTCAATGATGCAGGCACCATCTGTATGCTCACTTCTTTTCCCATCATCTGCGGTTCGCCATCCAGGTGAACGGGGCCATCGGTTGAACGTTTTATATTGACATTTTTACCCCGGATGATCTCCACATATTTCGACTTATCTGCTGTTTTTGCAAACATCCTGATACCCATTTCCGGAAAACGCCAAAGCGGAAATTGTTTGATAATGCATATATCCAGCAAACCATCCTGCACGGAGGCATGCGGCGAAACATGCGCATTATTACCGAACTGGGAGGAATTGGCAATGCTGAGCATAAATGCATCACGTACATATTCAGTTCCGTCGATATTTATCTGATAAGTTTCAGCCTTATAATTGGATATTTCCCGGAAGGAGGACTTAATATAAGCCCAAAAGCCTCGGTTTTTATCGTGCGAAAACACCTCAGCAATATGCGCATCGAAGCCCATTCCTGCTGCATTAAAAAATCTTTGTCCGTTTAATATCGCCGAATCGATTGCTTCTACACGTTCGCCATTTATAGTTTCTATGGATTTAGCGGTGTCCATCGGTATGCCCAGGAAACGCGCCAGCCCGTTACCCGAACCAAAAGGAATAACACCCAATGCAACATTGGTGCCCACTATGGCTGATGCAATCTCGTTTACAGTTCCATCTCCGCCTACCGCTATCACATAATCGTATTTACCGACAGCATCTTTAGCCAACTCACTACCATGCATTGCACGCTCTGTGTAAACAATAGTGGCTTCAAACAGTGTGTGATCCAGTATATTCTTTATCAGGGCGGGAACCTGGTCTTTCTTTTTTCCTCCGGAGATCGGGTTTATAATAAATAAGGCTTTCCTTTTCAACTATTTATAATTTGACCGTCAAAAGTAACGGGATTTTCCGCTTTGTGAAAAATTGTTTTACTTTTGCCCTTGAAAAGTGGACTGATTTGTTGTTCTTGTACTTTAATCATTAGCGTACAGAACTGGATTGCAACCACGTAAAAAAGTGCTAAACCCAGTTTCCTTTTTTAAACCGCGATCCCATTAGATTTCCTGCTTTTAATTACTTTAATTAATTGCTTAACAAAATTTTTTATGCCCTATTTATTCACTTCAGAATCTGTATCAGAGGGACATCCGGACAAAGTTGCAGACCAGATATCGGATGCATTAATTGACAATTTTTTAGCTTTTGACCCCGAATCAAAAGTGGCTTGTGAAACGCTGGTTACAACGGGCCAGGTATTTTTGGCAGGCGAGGTAAAATCGAAAGCATACCTGGACGTGCAAAAAATTGCGCGCGACGTGATCAATAAGATCGGTTATAACAAAAGCGAATATATGTTTGATGGTAACTCTTGCGGGGTATTATCAGCTATTCATGAGCAATCTCCGGACATTAATCAAGGCGTTGACCGTAAAGAAAAACAGGAACAAGGCGCAGGCGACCAGGGTATGATGTTTGGCTATGCTACTGTGGAGACAGCTAACTACATGCCATTGGCTTTGGATATTGCACATGCTTTGTTAATAGAGCTTGCAGCGATACGTCGTGAGGATAAGGAAATCAAATACCTTCGCCCGGATGCAAAATCGCAGGTTACTTTGGAGTATAATGATAACAGCCAGCCTACACGCATTGATGCTATAGTTATATCAACCCAGCATGATGATTTTGGCGAAGAAAAAGCAATGCTGAAAAAGATCAGCGACGATATCATTAATATCCTGATCCCACGTGTAAAGGCTAAATATCCGAAATATGCGCACTTCTTTAACGACGACATCAAATATCACATTAACCCTACCGGTAAATTCGTGATCGGAGGTCCGCATGGCGATACCGGCTTAACCGGTCGTAAGATCATTGTAGATACCTATGGTGGTAAAGGTGCGCATGGCGGTGGCGCTTTCTCAGGTAAAGATCCATCGAAGGTTGACCGTTCTGCTGCTTATGCAACACGTCACATTGCTAAAAACCTGGTTGCAGCCGGTATTTGTGATGAAGTATTGGTGCAGGTATCCTACGCTATCGGCGTAGCGCAGCCAATGGGTATTTTTGTGAGCACATATGGCAGTGGAAAGGTAGGCTTAAGCGATGGCGAGATTGCACAAAAAGTGGAAAGCATTTTTGATATGACACCCTACGCTATCGAAACCCGCTTTAAACTGCGTCACCCGATATACAGCGAAACAGCAGCTTATGGCCACTTCGGAAAACCAAATCAGAAAGTAACCAAAACTTTCTTTAATCCATATGGTGAAGAGTTGAAGCTTGAAGTAGAACTGTTTACCTGGGAAAAACTAGATTACGTAGAAAAGGTAAAAGCAGCGTTTGGTCTGTAATACCTGATAAATAAATAAAAAAAGCGGCTCCATAACATTGAAGCCGCTTTTTTGTTGCATCATTATTTAAGTCACTAATTAGTTAAGGTCAGCGAAGAAAAGAATTGGTCGCGGCCTGTTGTTGCTGCTCCGTCCGGAACTACAGCTGCAAGACTATACATTTTGGTACCAATAAGCACCATAAAAATGTGCATTGTTTGCTTCTTTGCGGGACTGCTTCCGGTAGTGGTATAACTGGTGTAGCCTTTCCATGTGCCAATTTTAAAGTCCTCTAAATTGACATCGGGCAAGCTTTGCGCCATCCCGGTTTTCAATTGGCTTGTAAATTCCGGGGTGGCCTTAATAGGCGCCAGGGTAGCGGAATCAATATTTGCAACCTTTTCAAAATCAACCACCGTTAGCGCATAACCAACACTATCCTTCCCAATTTTTTCTACTGAAATAAATGTGCCGGGAACCACTTCTTTGGGTGTGCCCGGAAATTTTACCGATACCCGGTTATCAGCTTTATGAGTTACCCACGCGGTTTGCGCAAAGGCGAAGGTTATTGAAGTAACAATTAAAATCGCCAGAGAAATTATCTTTTTCATTTTCTAAATTTAGAAAAATTAAGCAGAAAGAAATTAATGCCTTTCACCTTCTCACATCCTGCAATCGTATTGCCGTTAAATCGTCTGAGTAAAAATCGGATTTCACTTACGGCCTTGATAATTGGCAGCCTTACTCCGGATTTTGAATATTTTATAAGGATGCGGGTTCTTTCTATCTATAGTCATACCTGGTCGGGAATGTTTTGGTTTGATCTGCCGCTTGGATTAGTATTACTTATCATTTACAACCGGTTGATCAGGAACAAAGTCATTGACCGACTGCCACGATATTTTAATCAGCGTTTGTCAGAATTCAAAAATGAGCGGCCTGTATCTCTTGGGGCTAACTTCATTGTTGTGGTAACCTGTCTATTGATAGGAGTCGCTTCGCATATTTTCTGGGATAGCTTTACTCATCCTATGGGCTATTTTGTAAAACACAGCCATTTGTTGTCGCATAAGATCATTATCAAACATTTTCCTATACCAGTTTATAGCATTCTGCAACAATTAAGTTCGATAGCCGGGGCTTTAATTATTATTTATGCTATCAATAAACTACCTCCGGGAAAGATCACAATTGCGAAAGGAAGTACAGCGTACTGGGTAAAAATAATAGGGATAAGTCTTGTGATACTAGTTATCAGATTTGTCACTGGCCTGAAATTGCAGGATTACGGTGATGCAGTTATGAGTGAAATCTCAGGATTATTGATTGGGTTGCTCGTGGTTTCTATTGCTACCCCAGTTCAACAGCCTCAATTAATACCTGCTTCTTCTAACAGCACGCATTAACTGACGATGTCTTCTCGATTCATAAAAATCGTTAGTAACCAATACGGCGTGAATAACACCCGGTATCCAAAAGCAGAGCGTAAGCAGGCAACTTAAGATAAATGCACCAATTCGCCCGGTTGTTAATACCGCAGCTGGTGGAAATAATATGCAAAGGAAGTAACGCATAGTATCAATAAGACGGTTAAACAGGCGTTAAGTTACAACGCAATTTCTATTTTTACAAAATAACATCAACCTATGCAGCAAACTGAAGAAAACCCCTGGCAAATATCCTCAGAGAAAGTCGTATATGATAACCCATGGATCGGCGTAACAGAATACCAGGTAATCAATCCCTCGGGCAATCCTGGCATTTATGGGAAAGTTCATTTCAAAAACCTGGCTATAGGTGTCGTTCCGCTTGATTCGGAAATGAATACTTATATAGTTGGCCAATATCGTTTTGTATTAAATCAATACACCTGGGAAATACCAGAGGGTGGCTGCCCATTAGGTACCGATCCTTTTGAATCGGCGAAGCGTGAGTTGCTGGAAGAGACCGGCCTTAAAGCGTCTAAATGGACGGAGATACAGCGCACGCACCTTTCCAACTCTGTAACGGACGAGTTATCCATCATTTACCTGGCACAAGATCTCCAGCAATTTGAACCGGAACCGGAGGATACCGAGCAATTAATTATAAAAAAGGTTCCTTTTGATGAGGTATACCGTATGGTTTGCGATGGTGAGATAACGGATTCGGTAACTGTCGCAGCTGTTTTAAAGATCAGATTGATGCAGTTGGAAGGCAGTTTATAAAATAATAGCGATGGGTTTGAAACCCATCGCTATTATTTTGACGGGCTACTAGCATCTAACCCACAACCGCACACTTGTTGTATCGAAAGCGAACAAATTTCTCACATAAACTCAACACAACAGTCTGACAAACAAATAAATAGCTATTTGGCATCGTCTTGGTATAATATGCTGTAACCTGCTGAATCTTGCTGTCGTCTCAGTAATTCAGCCAGCTAGTTGTACAACAAAACCCAATTGGTTATGATCAGGAGTTATCTTAAAACTGCATTTCGCTTTTTGCTGAAGAACAAGACATTCAGCTTTATCAATATTTTCGGTCTTGCTGTAGGCACCTTGTGCTGCCTTTACATATTGCTTTATGTACAGGATCAGTTCAGCTATGATAAACATCATAAAAACTCAGAGGATGTTTATCGTGTCAACACAGACCTGAGTCTTCCGGGTGACAAACACCACAATGCCAGTACATCGCCTCCGATAGCTCCCGCAATCAAACGTGACTTTCCTGAAGTACTGCAGTTTACCCGCCATGTGGGTTTAGGTGGCAAAAATTTGCTTAAGTATAAAGAGCAATCATTTTACGAAGAGCATCTTGCTTATGTCGATTCCACGTTTTTCGATGTGTTCAGCTATCATTTTGTAGCGGGAAATAATGCACCCGGACTGATCGCTCAGCCTTATTCTATAGTGCTTTTAAAATCTGTGTCCGATAAGCTATTTGGCAATGATGATCCGATAAACAAAGTGATCACCATCAGCAACCAGGACGGCAAGCACGATTTCAGGGTGGCTGCCGTGGTTGATAACAGCCTTGGCAAGACAGTTTTGGAAGACCATATATTCGTAACCATGCGCAGTGGTGGCACCGGCCAATTTGTGCTGGATAACACTGCCTGGGCGGGATACAACTTTACCGATTCATTCGTCAAACTACGCCCAGGCGCAGACCCTTCGGCTCTGGAGAAAAAGTTCCCTGACTTCCTGAACAAATATGGCGCACAGCAGCTAAAACAATTGGGGATGACTAAGGAATTGCACTTGCAGCAGGTTTCAACTATTCATACCACAACAGGGTACGAAAATGAGCCGGGCAAGACCGTCAGCCCTATGCTATTGTACATATTAGCCGGTATCGCTATCATGATACAGCTTATCGCGTGTATCAATTTCATGAATCTTTCTACTGCACGGGCCTCTAAACGCGCTAAAGAAGTTGGTGTTCGTAAGGTTGTTGGCGCAGGTCGCGGCGATCTTGTAAAACAGTTTTTGGGCGAGTCGTTCCTGCTTACGCTTATCGGAGTTTTGCTGGCACTTCCGCTCTTATACCTGCTATTGCCGTTCCTGAATCAAATCACACAAACTAATATACAGGCTTCGTTTTTGGCTAATGGCAGCGTTTGGCTAATGCTGGTCGCTATTGTTACTATAACCGGGGTTTTGGCGGGCAGCTATCCTGCGTTCTACCTGTCGGCTTTTGAGGTGATCAAAGTAATGAAAGGTAATTTCACCAATCAGATATCAGCCTCGGGTATACGCCGCTCACTGGTAGTTTTCCAGTTCGTACTTTCAATTATACTGATAACCGGCATCGTGATCATTTATAGCCAGCTCAATTTTATTAAAAATAAAGACCTGGGTTTCGATAAGAATCAAAAACTGGTCTTCAAATTCTATACTGACGATCAGCAGAAAAAAATGACCGGCTTGTCGACTGATTTCCAGCAGCTATCCGAGGTAAAAAATGTGAGTATGGCCAATAATTATTTAAGCCATTTTGTGGGCCGCGACCACGGTGTTTACCTGGGTGGTGGCAGCCCTACTGCTGCTATCGACGCGCAAAATATGGATACGGATGATAAGTTCATCAAAACCAACGGTATAAAACTTATCAGCGGTCGTGATTTTCATGTCAAAGATTCACTGAAAACGCTCATCAACGAAACCCTTTGCAAAAGACTGGGCCTCGACCCGATGAAAGCCCCGGGAACAAGGCTTTACAGCCAATATTTGAATGGACCAGTAAATTATGTAGACGTAGTTGGTGTAATGAAGGATTTCAATTACAATTCACTGCACGGTGAAGTGCGCCCATTTATGCTGTTCTACAATGGCGATCCAAATGCATTTTCATATATGACAGTTGCTGTAAGTAGTGATAATTATAAATCGGTGCTAAATAAAATGCAAAACATCTGGCAAAGGAACCTGCCGGGTACACCATTTGAATACTCCTTCCTCGACCAGGAAGTACAGAAACAATACGAAGCCGAGATCACTTTATCGCAGATCATCAATTCGTTCACCCTTATGGCTATCCTGATCTCTTGTTTAGGATTGTTCGGATTAGCAGCCTTCAGTGCTGAACAACGCCAAAAAGAGATCGGCATCCGCAAGGTACTCGGAGCAAGTGTAACCGGCGTTGTGGCGCTATTGTCTAAAGAGTTTATAAAACTGGTTGCTATCTCATTCATTATTGCCACCCCGATAGCATGGGTGGCCATGCACAAATGGCTTGAAGCCTTTGCCTACAAAATCACCATCAGCTGGTGGATGTTTGCCATAGCCGGTATCATGTCCATCTTTATAGCACTGGCAACTGTAAGCTTCCAGGCAATAAAGGCCGCGTTGGTGAATCCGGTGAAGAGTCTAAAATCAGAGTGATTTAGAGATCGGAGATTAGTTAATTAGAGATTAGGTATTTATATCTTTCCAATAGCGATGGGTTTGAAACCCATCGCTATTGGAAACCTTTGGACTTTACAACCTTACAACTAAACATTACCTTTGCCTCTCTATGAGGAAATTTTTAGGCTACATTTTAACCCCTATTCATTATCTGCTGTTTGGTTTGTGGCTGGTGGTTTTTCACCCTATCCAGTGGATATGCTTTAACTGGTTTGGTTACAAGGCGCATAAAAGGGCGGTTGATGCCTTAAATTTCTTTCTGGAAAGTTCCTACTATGCCTTAGGCGATACCGTTACTTTTATTAATAAACAAAATCTTCCTGTTGGCCGGCCGATGATATTCGTGGCCAATCACCAAAGTTTGTACGATATACCCGTGCTGATATGGCACCTGCGTAAGTATCACGCTAAGTTTATCTCTAAAATAGAATTGACCAAAGGTATCCCCTCTGTATCTTATAACTTACGTCACGGCGGCGCTGCTAATATTGACCGTAAAGACCCACGTCAGTCCATCATGGAGATATCCAAGCTGGGTACACGGATGAAGGAAAACAGGTGGTCGACAGTGATATTCCCTGAAGGTACCCGCTCAAAAGATGGCACCATGAGAAGCTTCCAGCCAGCAGGAGTAGCTACTTTGCTCAAAAAATGCCCCGAAGCCTTGATCGTTCCCATTGCGATCAATAATGCCTGGAAAATGCAACGCTACGGCAGTTTCCCGCTGAACACTTTTATCCGGATGACATGGGAGGTACTGCCTCCTATTGAACCTGAAAAAAGACCAGTCGATGAAGTGGTTGCGGAAGCGGAGACGGCGATAAGGAAAAGTCTTGGACATTGATCAGTTGGCAGTTTTCAGTGTGCAGTTGGCACACCCACCACTATAATTGTTCAGAAGATCAAGAGGGTGTCATGCTGAGGCACTCGAAGTATGGTGAGCAAAGGCCTCTGCGATATGCTTAACTAAGAGGACTGTTTTCGTTTTGACAATTCCGGTAACAAATCCCATCGTCCTTGAATTAAGGCTTCTTTCTTTGCCCTGTTCCAGCCTTTGACCTGCTTTTCAAATGCTATTGCTTGTGTTATTTCAGTAAAGATTTCATAAACACCAATTTTATAGGTCGCCTTTTGAAAGTATAGGATTTGGGGTCGAAACCCGTTTCGTGTTCATATAAACGCCGGTCCAGATTGTTGGTTACACCAGTGTAGTAAGAATTATCGCTGCAAAGTAATATGTAGACAAAGTATTGGTTCATTTTAATATTTCTGCTCAATTATTCCCGGCGCACTATGCTTCGAGTGCTTCAGCATGACACCTTGCGCGGTATGTAGCGCAAACCGGCAACCGCAAACTCATTGGTTCATTTGATATTTTTGCTCCATTATTCCCCACGCTCTATGCTTCGAGTGCCTCAGCATGACACCTACGCGGTATGTAGTAAAACCCATTTTCTGCAAACTGCCAACCGGCAACTTCAAACTATATGTTTTTCCCGTCAACTATCTTAAAGAAATCCTCACGGTAAGTATCACCTACAGGGATGATCTTGTCACTAATAAAAATACGGCTGCGTTCGATGCTGTCTATCTTATTAATGGAAACGATATAGGATTTGTGCACGCGGATGAAATGCTTTTCGGGTAAAGCGTCTTCCATCTTTTTCATATTCTGCAGGGTGATGATACGCTCGGCAGGTGTAAAAATGGATATATAATCTTTCAGGCCTTCGATAAACAGAATATCGTTAAGATATACTTTCTGGATCTTGTGCTCTGTTTTTACGAAGATAAAATCACTCAAAAAATCGTTTTGAGGGGCTGCTTCTATCTTTATTTCTGGCTTGGCTGATGGCTGGATTATAGCCTGTGCTTTTTGGACTGATTTAAAGAAGCGATCGAATGCGATAGGCTTCAACAGGTAGTCGATCACGTCCAGTTCATAACCCTCCAATGCATATTGAGGATAGGCTGTGGTCAGTATCACTTTTGCTTTACCATTAGCAATACGCAAAAACTGGATACCAGTCAGCTCAGGCATCTGCACATCAAGGAATACTAAATCTACGTTCCCTTCCTGCACTAACTGTAACGCCTCGATAGGATTGGTAGTTACCTTCACCAATTGCAAAAAGGGCATCTTGGAGATGTAATCTTCCAATATATGGAGCGCCAAAGGCTCATCATCTACTACAAGGCATCTGATCATATTATAAAACTATTGATAATTCGCAGGTATAGATATTGGCTTCGTCCCGTATAGTTAAACTATAATTCCCGGAATAAAGCAGATCAAGTCTTCTTTTAACATTATTTAACCCAATTCCGCCCTCGGTATCCCGGTTCATCATATGCTTTTTGTTCTCCATAAAAAAATGAAGATGCGTACCATCCAGGTTTATCCGTAAACATATGGGCGAAGACGGGTCATTGGCCACCCCGTGTTTAAAAGCATTCTCTATAAATGCGATCAGCAGCAAAGGTACAATCTTTTGTGCACCAACTTCACCCGTTATTTTAAAGTCGACAAAGGCTTTATTACCAAACCTGATCTTTTGCAGATCGATATAATTTTGTAGGTATTGGAGTTCCTTAGCCAGGTCAACCTTATTATCATTACTCTCATACAGCATATACCGCATGATCTCTGAAAGCTTCAGGATAGCCTCCGGTGTTGTATCCGACTTCTGATAAGCCAGCGAGTAAATACTATTGAGCGAATTAAACAGAAAATGCGGGTTGATCTGTGATTTCAGGAAAGCCAACTCGGCGGTAAGGCGTTGGTTTTCGAGGTCGCGCTGCACGCGTTCGTTCAGAAACCAATCGACACTAAATTTAAGGGCCGTGCTCAGGAAGAGGAAAAAGATATTGGTCAAACATGAACTGATCATGTATGAGCCAAACGACGTTTGCTTATGCCCTTCTACCAGGATATAATTTTTGAAGATATTAGCCAGCCCATACTTCCCTAAAGCAAAAACGATGATGACGACAACAAGCGCCATACTGTAATCCCGGTATTTCTTTTTGTCTAAAAATTTCGGGATCAGGAACAGGAAATTGAGATAGAAAAGACCAATATTCACCACGGCAAACAGTCCGAAAATGACCCCTAATTGAGCTGCCGTCATTTTGCTGTTGCTATGGGCCAGGAACACGAAATAAGAGACAATTCCTACCCAAAAAACAACATGCCAGAATATTTGCCAGTTACGCTTCATTGCATCTAATGTAATATATTCAGCGCTTTATCAGCTATATATTTATATATAGCCCCCCTTTTTACCGATAAACCCGGTAAAATCTCCGATGAACGCCTGATAACAGAAAAATGTCCGTTCATCTACAATTCGGGTCAGTTGGTCTAATAGATTTTAGCAGGTTAAACTTTCGCCTTAAAATTGTATCATAATCAATCACACAATGAAAAAGCTATTCTCTAATTCGAATCCATTTATCTTACTGCTGTTACCTGTAGTATTTGCTTTGGTGATGGGGATAAGTTATCAATTTCAACAAAAAAAGGTTAATACCGAAGGCGCTTCTGCTGCAGTACACGCAACTTCGCTATTTTATAAAGGTGTAACCTTAGTTAAAACTGTTTGCTCTGTTGCCAAAGAAAAACTATGGTAATCAGCACTGAAGGGTTGAGCTTTAATTTTGGCAACCAGCAGGTTGTCAGATCGCTATCCCTCCAGGTGCCCGAAGGCAGTATTTACGGTTTCCTTGGCCCAAACGGTGCCGGAAAAACCACAACGATAAAATTGCTGCTCAATCTGCTAAAAACAGATCAGGGCAGCATTCATGTTTTTAACCAGGAGCTGCAAAGTAACCGCATCTCCATTCTTTCGCAAATCGGCTCGCTGATCGAGCAACCCGCTATTTATCTTCATTTATCCGGCAGAGAAAACTTAATAAACCGGGCTTTACTTTTACAGGTTCCTGAAAAGCGTGTAGATGAAATGCTCGATCTGGTTCACCTCACTGATGCCGCAAACAAAAAAGCAGGCAAATATTCATTGGGGATGAAACAGAGGTTGGGCATTGCACTTGCTTTGCTATCTGATCCAAAACTTTTGATATTAGATGAGCCTACCAACGGTCTAGACCCAAATGGCATCATCGAAGTACGGGAATTATTGATCCGCTTAGTCACCCAACATAAAAAGACGGTATTTGTATCAAGCCATCTATTAGCCGAAGTAGAGCGTATGGCCACCCATGTGGGCATTATCCATAAGGGTGAAATGCTTTTCCAGGGAAGTATAAAAGATCTCGAGGCGATCAGTCAGCCGCAAATACAAGTTGAAGTGAACGATAGTGTTGACGCCGCCAATTTCCTGAAAAAACAGGGCCTTGCTGTAAATGAAGTGAATGACGAGCACGTGTCCGTTCCCTTCACGTCAAAAACCCAGATGGGAGAGATCAATACCTTGCTAAACCGAAACGGCTATACTGTTTTTAGTATACGCAAAGTGAATAAGGACCTGGAGAAATTATTTTTAGATATCACCCAAAACGCCTGAGCAGATGAAGGGATTTTTACTATCGTTCCGGTCGGAGTTTTATAAAACGCGCAAAACGATGGGTTTCTGGAGCGCCGTTTTATTACCGCTTGCCATTTGCCTGTTGTTGTTCATCGGGTTCTTTAACAAAAGCGATCATTTAGCAAACATACCAGGTTTTATGGCCTGGCTACAATTTGCAGGTGCTATCCTGGCGGTGATGGGATCATTGCTGCTGCCAATGCTAATTGTTTTTATCGCATACTCAGTTAATAGCATCGAACATAAAGCGGATACATGGAAATCATTATTCAGCTTACCTATTGCCAAATGGTCTATCTACTCTGCCAAATATTTCTATGCGCTTTTCCTGGTGTTCCTTTGTCTTGCCTTGTTTGTGCTTTTGACGATTGGCTTCGGTAATTTTTTGAGTGTACTAAAGCCCCAGTTGAAATTCAATGAATATCATATTGAAAAGCTCCTGGCTCAGATCTATTTTAAACTATTCTTAGCATCATTAGGCATATTATCTATACAATTTTTGTTAAGTCTGCTCTTCCGAGATTTCTTAAAACCAATGGGTATAGGCTTCGTAGCAACCATTGCGGGAGTGATCTTCGCCAACGTGAACTGGCAGTATGCTTACCTGTATCCGTACAGTCACCCGATGCTGGCTATAAAAGGGCTGGTAAACAGCCGCATGAATAATAGTCCTACCATGCCGGATATCACGGTGGATATATTTACCAAAGATATACTGGTGAGTTTGATTGTTGCGGTGGGAGTGTTTGTATTGGGGTATTTTATAGTCTTGAAAAAGAGTGTGAAATAAAGCTATAAAAAACGTTAATTATTCCCTTTGATACTATTCAGAATTGCGTTAATGCTTTTATTGCATGAGTCAATAGAATTATCGTATTGCAATGTATTATTTTGCTCAATTGCTTTGTAAAGCAATTGGTATTTTTTCAACTGTATTACACAATATTCTCTGATTTTATTATCCCTATCTTTTAATTGATCTGGAATATCAAGTTTATCAGCTTCGTCTAATATTTTTAAATTCTCGTTCCAATTAGCTATACCTTGGCTTTTAATAGTGGGTAACATCCCCGGGCCAGTGGAATTTTTACCACTAAAAACTTCCAATGCTATAGCCTCATTGTGACTAAATTCTTTCATTTTGTCAACGTATTTTGCTATACCATTAGGTATTTGGCGATACATAACAAATGAAGTAACGAGAGTAGCAACTAACAATAAACAAATAGTTAGATATTTAAGATTGAGGGAGCTTGGCTTTTTTATGCTTGGATAATATGCATACCCTATTACCAGGCCGCTTATCAATCCACCAATGTGTGCGGCGTTATCAATTCCAGCTTTCACACCATTCATCAGGTTGAATACTACAAAAACACCGATACTGGTAAAAAGGGCGGTGCGGGTTTTTTTGTCGATAATGTTCGTTGTTAACATCGCCAAAAAAACTCCATACATTCCAAATATTGCACCTGAGGCACCCGCGCTCACTGTATTGGGATGCCAATAAATACTCGTTAAACTTGCTAAAATGCCTGTAAACAAATATGCAGCTGCAAATTTCATTTTCCCCAAATAAGGCTCTAACAAAATCCCAATATAGAGAAGAGCATACATATTCATTAATAGGTGAAGTATGCCGATATGAAGAAATACACAGGTTATAAGACGCCACCATTGGCCAGAGAGTGTAATGCCTCTTAAATTCGCACCCCACGCTATCAAACTCCCGGTAGTAGGTTCAAATAAACTTACCCCCGAAAGTGCCATTAAAATAAAAACAAGAATATTAATATCGACTATTATTGGGGTAACATAATACCCTTCTCGTGGTATGAAAAAAGATAAGAAACTTCGATTTTTTTCTAAAGATGTACCCGGCGACTCATTTGCTGCTTCCGTTTCCAAATGATCATTTACAGAAGTCAATTTTTCATCTATTTGTGCTTCTGTAGATGAGGATTGAATATAATCCCATTGTTTGATCAGATTTTCTATATTCTCTTTGTTCTTCCCCCAATCTATAATTTGACTTCCAAGACATCTGCTTCTTAACAATGCACTATTCTCAGATAAGATAACGTTAACCTCTTCATTCCATGAACGCATTGAAAATCCGGTAAAAGCAGTAAAGCCTTCCTTCGTTATATTGGTAACATTCCATCCGAGTTGCTTTGCTGCGTCGATTGCAATAACAAGATAATGATTAGGATTTACTCCGTTAAGGTCTAATTCCTGTTCATATTTGGGGGTAAAACCAAAAGCCATGTGATAATATTTCAGGTTGAATAAGTATAAAAGTAATGATAATTTTTAAACCTGAACGACATACCGAAATAAAATCATTTAATGGGTTTGGGATATATAGGCAAACTCTCATGTCCTTCTGCATCCACCGACTGTACTGCGAAGAAGTAATTATCTTTCGAATAACCCAGGTCGGCTTTGGTATCAGTCACATAAAACTTCTTCTCCCAATACGGACTGGTAGTTTCGCGCATGAGTACATAATAGCCAGCAGGCTTTTTACCATTTTCAGAAGCCTCCCACCTTAATTGCGTACGATTTGTTAAGCCACTTGTTACTATACCTACATTTTGCGGTTCAGAAGGGGCTGATGCAAGATTGGCTAGTACCGAAAGATTCATCCGGGCTACTTTTTGTACATAATTGAAATCGACATAATCAGGCAGATCGCCGTAGCTTACGCCATTCTCAGTACGGATAGTTTGGTGCTGACGCGTAAAATCCTCGTTCATTTCTGTAATACGGACTGCTGTGAAACCCTGTTGTTGAAAGGGTGTGTGATCCCCCCCGCGCAGATAGCGGTCGCGGCGATAGATCAGTTTTACATCCAGTTGGTCAACATAGCGCTCACCTGTTTCTTTAATATATCTTGACAGCTCACGCGATGGGCTATCATTTTCACCTCCCAATGCTATCAGGCTTGCAATATTCTTTTCATTACGGCTATCAATGGTCGGTACCCCTTCACTGAATATGCGGACGCTGCGGTTATCTTTCAGATCGGTTTCCATACCGTGGCTGTTGCCCACGATATCATTATTCAACATGGCATCGATATTCCAGTTTTCAGCTTTTGCCCGTTTGGCAACATGTGCTGAGCCTAACAGCCCCTGCTCCTCACCTGCCACAGCCATAAAAATGATCGTCGCCGGAAATGAACGTTTGGACATCACCCTCGCCAACTCCATCGAAACCGCCGTACCCGAGGCATCATCGTTTGCTCCCGGTTCGTCCCCATTTGGATCCATTATATCCGACATCCTCGAATCATAATGCCCGGAAACAATATACACACGATTATCTTTAGGATCCGTGCCTTTCAGAATGGCTAATACATTTTTCAGCTTAACAGGCGCATTTACCCGTTCGCCCTTAGGCTGGGTAGAGGTATCAAATTTTACGGTCATCCGGCCGTGAGAATCTGCCGCATAACGTTCATATTCGGCTTTTATCCAATTACGGGCGGCACCTATGCCAGTGGTTTTGCTGGTAGTATCGCTCAGTGTATGGCGTGATTTAAAACTCACCAACTTACGGATAATCGTTTCGATATTGTTTGACGACACCTCGTCCACCATTTGTTTAATGGCGACATCCTGCTTGATGGTGGTTTGCGCCATGGCAGGCACACAAAAAAAGAATAACGGCAAAATAAATTTCAGGTACTTCATGGTGATATTTGGTCGTATAGAGACGCGATACATCGCGTCTCTACGGTTTAATTAATTCGCATCCGCTTCTTCCGCCTCTTCCATAATATTCCCGGTTTGCTTAAAATTACTGCGCACAAAATGGCACCAGTCGCATTCTTCTTTACCACAACCGGTGTTAAAATCATGCGCCTGTATTTTAGCATAAACCGTCCTGATCTGCTCCCTCACGGTCTCCACATCTCCGGGACTGATCAATATCTTCTCCGTAACATATTCACCCTCACTAACAGGTTCAATAAAATCAAATTGGGTGCTTATCACTTGCCAGTCTTTAGAGCGATCATTTTCGATCAGCAGTTTATAAAATACAGCCTGTCGCCAGTAATCGCCGCCATTGGGTTTATCGTTGGTTGGTCGCTGTAACTTCTCCTTGGCATTGCGGAATTTACCTGTTTTATAGTCGACCACGGTGACTTGCTTGCCCGTAAATTCCACCTTATCCAAACTGCCTTTTACAGGCACGCCGTCTACCTCAATGTTTTTTATGGATAACTCCACCAATGCTACTTTATTCCAGCTGATTGTATTCAGCTCGTAATAAGGTGGCAATATTTTATCGCCATAATCCAGTCGCAATTTGAATTCGTCCTTAGTAAATGAATCCCGGTTGCGGAACATGTAGGTTCTGAAATCTTTCATAAACAACTCTGTTGGTGGGAACTCATCGCCATTCTCTTTCAAACTGCGGAAAGCCCGTTTCAAGGCATCATGCGCTGCTGAACCAAATGTTGCCGATGGACTTTTCCCCGAAGGCACCCGTATCAGGCACTGAAAATAAAACCTCAGCGGGCAATCCAAATAATTGCTCAAATGCGTAACCGACAATGTATAATTTTGCAGTAACTGGTTGATATAATTTTTGTCGATCAGTTCCACTTTCGGCTTATCATCTTCGCTAAATTGGGTGGCGTAAAAGTCCAGCATATCTTCCTCAGCAGGTTTTGGGTAATCAACTCGCAAATTAGTCGTAGCCAATATTTCACCTACAAATTGCGAGGCCTCTTGGTCTTTTCCGTTCTTATCTCTTGCTGCGTAGGAAACGCTAAGATGCTGCTTGGCGCGGGTCAATGCCACATAAAATAAGCGGCGTGATTCTTCCTTTTGAGCGATCTCGTCATCAGGAGCCTGCGTTAAGGTATCAGGCAAACTAAACCCATTGTTTCTCCCTTTGCTGTCCCAGGTCTTTTTATCGCAACCGATCAGGAACACATGTTCAAACTCAAGACCTTTGGAGCCGTGGGCCGTAAGGAAGTTGACACCGTTTTCTGAGTAGATCACCTGAGTTAATGGCAGCCTGATATTATTATCGCGCATCAGGTCTATTGTTTTAACCAGGTCTTCGGCCCGGATATCGGGATTTTTGCGGCTCTCATCTTTCAAGAAATCGAAAAAGTTGGTGAGAACCTGGATGTACCAGCCTTTATCCGGTTGTTTCATGATATACCGAAGGATGCCCATCTTCGATATCAGATCCTGGAAAAGTTGCTGCAACGTTACACTTACCGATGCCTTCAACAGATCATCGATATAGGTCATCAGGTATTTCATCTCCTGGTTAGCGGGAGCGTCGAATAATGCTTGCTGGGCAGGCATTTTTAGTTCACTGATGTATCTTCTGATGGACGATTTTGGGTCACCGTTATTCGATGTTTTATAATTCTGGCTGGATACAGCGATGCTTGCTTTTGCGATCTCGATAGGCGGGATCTCAAAAAAATCATAATGCATGATCTCGAACAGTAACTCGTCGCCACTATAAGGCGAATCCATTTCCATAGCGAGGTAACGCAGGATATTGATGATCTTTTCACCAAAAGGCAAAGTCAGGATATCGATCTTCCGCCGGGTATTTACGGCGATCTTTTTTGAATCAAGGTATTTCAATAACTCCTCTACCTGGCTGTGGTTACGATAGATTACTGCCATTTCGCCGGGAGCAGTTCCGCCTTCGATCAATTGTTTAATCTGTTGGGCTGTGTGCACCATTTCCTGTGCAGGATTTTCATATTCCCGTATCGTAGGTTCATGCGCCAGTTCTTTAAACCGCACACCGGCTGCCATCAGGTTTTTATCCAATTGCAGCTGACCTGTTAATCGCTCACGGTTATTACCGATCAGCGCTTTCGAAATATCCAGGATATGCTGATTGGAGCGATAATTTTGTTTCAGTACAACTGTCTTGAGTGTTTGGACATAATCGCCTGCAAAATCCAGGATATTCTTCATGTTGGCCCCCTGGAACTTGAAGATTGACTGGTCGTCATCGCCCACCACAAACACGTTTGGCGTATCCCAATAATTCAGCAGTAATTTGAGCAACTCACTTTGTGAACCGCTGGTATCCTGGAACTCGTCTACCAGAATATATTGGTAACGTTCCTGGTATTTGCGCAGCATTTCTTCATTCTCCCTAAAGGCTTTCAGCACCCAGATGATCATGTCGTCATAATCATAATAACCGCCCGTCTTCATCTTAACATCGTAGCGTTGATACTCGCTTACCGCCGCCAAAAGCTTAGCCATAACATCTTTAGCCGCATCAATATCTTTTTGTTTCGGATCGCCGACCTTGATTCCCTTTACGGCGTTGGCGCGCTTGTAAATATATTCTTCACGATTAGGCAGATCCTCCAGATATTCAGTCACTGCTCTGCTGATCATATCCTCATCCCAGTTCTCCCGTTTCATTACCGAGAACAGGTTCTTCAGGCGCGGCACATCATAATAAATATCCCCTGTGAAACGCTTTAGTAAATGGTCATTCTGGAAATCATCCACCAGTTCCTGGAAGAGTGCTACTGAATCTAGGTCAGACAATGGCTCCAAATTCAGTTTACCAAAATAGTCCAGGTTTTCCTGGATAACCTCGTTACAAAAAGCGTGGAAAGTATAAATATTTACCCGGTATGCATCCGGACCGATAAATTCAAACAAACGCTTACGCATAGCTACTGCTCCTGCATCGGTATAGGTTAAACACAGTATTTCGTGCGCACTGGCGTCAGTCTCCAGCAATATCTTACCGATACGTGCCGCCAGTATCTGCGTTTTACCCGTCCCCGGACCAGCAACTACCAGCACAGGCCCCTCTATCTGATCTACAGCAGAGCGTTGCTCGGGGTTTAACCGGTCTAAAGCTTCCTGAAATTTCTCGTTATATTTATTGGGAGATGAATTTTGCATGTTTAACAAAACTACAAATTATCGGAGCATTCAATCGCAATACACGATTATATTAAAACCAAAAATTAAGCGTAAATTTGATATATGAATGAAATATTTTTCCTGGTCGAAGAGGCCTTAGAAGGCGGTTATACTGCTAAAGCTATAGGTGAATCCATTTTTACCGAGGCCGAAAATATGGACGAGTTAAAAGCCAATATCCGCGAGGCTGTGCATTGTCATTTCGACGATGATAAACTACCTAAAATCATACGCTTGCACTTAGTTAAAGAAGAAGTCATTTCTGTATAATTATTATAAATCAATCTAAAAACTACCTGTCGTTTTTCCTTTGATGAAGAAATATCATATTTAAACGCAACAGAGCAATCATTTGCATACATACAGGTAAAGTACAGAAATGAAAACCCCAAGAAACCTATCAGCAAAAGACTTAATAAAAATATTAAGCAAATATGGCTATGAAGTCACAAGGCAAAAAGGAAGCCATATAAGATTAACCAAATCATCGGAAAAAGGCGTTCACAACATTACGGTACCTAACCATGATCCAATAAAATTAGGCACATTGTCTTCCATTATATCTAGTGTGGCTGATAATCTAGGAATTGACAAAGAAGATTTCTTTAAATGAGTTTTAAACTCAAATCAATCCGGTTTTTTCGCAGCCGCCACAATGTCCCTCACCTCCAAAATGCGCGTTGGATAACCATGCAAAGTAACATTGATCATCGCCTGTCCAACTTCGGCCAAATCGCATGATTTGGATGGAAACAGCGAGTGGAGAACCGGGTACAACCAGCTTAGATATTTATAAATTGAAGGCACATTCTTAGCACCTTTTGCGGCTCTCATCAATCCGGGACGGAAATTAAATTCCTGTTTAAAGGGTAATTTAGCTAAATCATTCTCTGTTTTGCCCTTTACCCGCGCCCACATCTGGCTACCTTTTTCTGTACTGTCAGTACTGGCTCCTGATACATAACAAAAAGTCATGTCGGGGTTAAGGCGGCTTAAGGCTTCAGCCACATGCATGGTTAAAGTGTAGGTGAGTTTGTAATACTCCGGCTCCTTCTTACCAAGAGACGTTACACCCAAACAAAAATAACAGGCATTATATCCTTTCAACTGATTCGCAATAGGCGAAATATCAAAAAAATCGCCGTGGATGATCTCTTTTAGCTTTGGGTGACTAAATCCGGACGGCTTGCGATTCACGATTAACACTGCTTCTACCTGTGGATGCGATAAGCATTCCTGCAATACACCTTCACCTACCATCCCGGTAGCCCCGGTAACAATCGCCCTGATCTTTGTTTCCATGCTGTTGAATTTATTTTAATATAACTCCCGTTCCATACGGGAAAACTGTACTTACCCGCACAGGCAGCTTCCCTTTAGGATTGATAATACGATTGATTACTTTCACTGCCGAGCGCTGCATTTCATCGCTCATTTGGTAGCCTGCTATCAATGCCCCAGCATTCTCAATTCCCGGCAAACCTGCCATAGTATATGGGTTGGCAAACACACAAACCACTGAGTGCGGATGCGTTGCTATCTGCGCTATAAATATTTTTACACCATTACTGTAATCCAGTTTGCTCGCAGGGCGTGCGCGGGTATCATTAATGCTGACGATCACCTGGTCGTAACCGCGTAGTTTATCCAGCAAAGCCAGCAGGTCATCAGCAGGTGTTGCCTTGCCGACAATAAAAGTATCGTTATTCAGGTACCATTGTGCAATCTCATTCTGAAATAAAGTAGGTTGTGTAACACCTATGCTTACTATGGCCGTCTTCGCTATTGGATTAAGCTGCACAGTCGATGCATCACCTTTCAATAAGGTAACAGAAGCATCAGTCAGTTGTTGCACTAATGCTTTAGCGCTCTGCCTGTTCAGGTCTTCAACCAGATTTTCAGGTGCTGCCTCGCGGTAATGATTCAGGCCGGCCCAATATTTGGCAGTTAATACTTTTTTAACTTTGGTTTCAAACTCCAGCTTGGTTATTTTTTTCTGGCGAACGGCTTTCTTAATAATATCGATCGCCCTTTCTGAGTTTTCCGATAACTCGATGATGTCGTTGCCTGCTATAAAAGCACGCAGATCAGCTTCACCTTCAGGAAAGTATTTTACCACCGCTTTCATTTCCATCGCATCGGAAACTACCAGGCCTTTAAAGCCAAGCGAGTCTTTTAAAGTTCCTGTCACAATTGGGCGAGATAAAGTTGAAGGCAGATTTCTAGTTGAATCCAAAGCAGGAATATCCATGTGGGCGATCATTACCCCGCTTATGCCTGCTTTGATAGCCTGGCGAAAAGGGTATTCTTCCAACGTGTCCAATCTTTCCCGGGTGAAAGGCAGTAAAGGCAAATCAAGATGTGAGTCCACATTGGTATCACCATGACCTGGAAAGTGTTTGGCAGTTGTAAGCAAACCGGCATCCTGCATGCCTTTCATATAAGCAATACCTTTAGCGGCGACGTTGTATTTGTTATCCCCAAACGACCGGTAATTGATCACCGGATTGTTTGGATTGTTATTCACGTCCATATCCGGCGCCAGGTTGATCTGCATCCCTATTCGTTTAAAATCATAAGCTACAAACTGACCCATTTTATAGATCAGTGTATTATCCTGTATAGCACCCAAAGTCATCTGGTAAGGATATGATATAGTCGAATCCAGGCGCATACCTACCCCCCATTCCCCATCCATCGCAACAAGCAAGGGAACTTTAGCCAGCTTCTGATATTTATTGATCAAATTCAATTGTCTAACCGGTCCGCCCTGGAAAAATACCAGTCCGCCTATTTGTTGATCCTTGATCACATTCCCTACCGAATCCTCAAAAGCCTGACCACGATCAGTATGCGCTCTCACAAAGAATAATTGCGCCACACGTTGCTTCCTGCTCAGCTTTTTATAAACCGAGTCGACCCAATGATTTTGGCGGTTTAGTAAGTTGATATAGCTGGTTTTTTGCTGTGCAAAGGCAGAAAGGCCGCCCATCAACAGAACAAACAGGAAAATATGCTTAAGCCCTTTTTTAAATTGATGCATAGTAGTTTCAAATGTAGCAGATTAGTTGTAAAGGTTATGTCTTTGCTTGCTTTTCATTGTCAGTAGTGAATGGTCAATCGTGAATATTACAACTACTACAACCTCTACAACTACTACAACCTAATCACAACCAACTTAAACCCTAATTAAAAAAATTTCCATAGACGACTAAACCTATTCCTGGTCTTTCACTCTAAAAATTCAATAAACGATAAAAACTTACTACAATGAAGCACATTTTTATTTTAGCTATATGCCTGCTGGTGGCAGGATCTGTAAGCGCCCAGACTTATTATTATGGCCCTCGTCGCGTTGTTCATCATCGCCCGGTGCAGCGCCAGCAGGATGATTTTAACCGCCCAAGCGTTGGCATTGAAGGTGGTGTCAGCCTGGCTAATACTGTATCTTCCTATAATACCGGGTACAGTACTAATGGTATCGTAGGATTCAATGCCGGTTTAGTAGCAAATATTCCTTTGGTATACCCTCTGTCCTTCCAGCCTGAAGTTTTATTCTCTCAGAAAGGCTACCAGGCTTATACTACTGATGGTACGTTAACCCAGCGCAACAATTATATCGATATTCCATTACTGGCGAAATTCCGTATCGTTCGGGGATTCAATTTCCTGGTAGGTCCTCAGATCAACATACCGGTATCCAGCACTACTACTTTTGATAATGGATTTACCACCAGCCGTGAAAGTTATTATGATGATGCCACTAACAAAAGTTATATCTCAGGCGCGTTTGGCTTGAGTGTTGATCTTAATCAAAACGTTGATATTCATGCCCGTTACCTGATCGATCTTTCATCCAATACTTACGATCAGAACTCGCCCATCCCCAACTATCGTAACCAGGTTTGGCAATTTGGTATAGGTATTAAGTTTCAGTAAAACTTTTAATTAATATTTTATTTCAGGAAGCTGTAGCTTTGCTACGGCTTTTTGCGTATTGTAACTATATGTTAAACTAAAAGGCTCGCATTCGAGTTATATAGTTTTGCCACTACCTGTATTATATGATTTCTGTTATTATCTCTTCCGTTAAGCCCGAATACTTAAAACAAGTAAGTAACAATATTGAAAATACTATCGGCGTACCATACGAACTTATCACGTTCGCCAATGGCTCCGGCGAAAAAGGCCTTTGCGAAATCTATAACCTTGGGATTGATAAAGCCAAATACGATGTACTTTGCTTTATGCACGAGGATGTCGACATCAAAACTGAAAATTGGGGAAAAGCCGTAATAGATCACTTTAACTCTGATCCGAATTTAGGTTTACTCGGCATTGCCGGCAGCACCTATAAAACATTAACACCTACAGGCTGGCACGGCGCAGGTGCCAACACCCCTCGTGGAAACTATATTCAAAGCTCAAAAAAATCTAACCTGCCGCCCAAACACTATTACCTTAACCCTTATAATGAGGAGATTGCCCAGGTAGCCTGTGTTGACGGTGTATGGCTATGTACCACAAAAAAAATCGCATCCGAGGTCAGGTTTGATGATGCTACTTTTAAAAGATTTCATGCATACGACCTGGATTTTTCATTGGCAGTAGGTCAGAAATATAAAGTGGCTGTAACCTACAACGTACTGCTTGACCATTTTTCGGAAGGCAGCTATGACAGTTCGTGGATGGAAGAAACCTTGAAGTTGCATAGCAAATGGAATGAGGTATTACCTGTAAATATCGGGGATACGCCGCTTGAGACGGTGATACGGATTGAAAAAAACGTTTTCAAAGGGTTTATTAATCAGTTGATCCATTTCAATTATCCTATACAAGTGGTGTTAGATGTATTGGCCAGGTCCAAAAAATACTTCGGCCTTAAGCCATTCCTGATGACCAAACTCAAGTATTATATATTTTCAAAATACTTTTTTAAGAAACAGGTAAGTTGAGAAGCTATATGATATAGCCCATGCTTTTAAATACAGGTCGCCAAAAATCGGTATGCTTATCCCAGGCATGGCAACCAAAAGGAAGTTTATTATAACTTAGAAGCAGCGCCCTTTCAGGATTAGTTTCAAATGCAAATTGCAGTCCGGTTTCGAGCGGGGGTATCACTAATCTTTTCTCTTTGCGGTTTAGCTCGATACTCCAAAAAATGTCCTCATGAAACCAACTGCTGTTTTCTTTCTGATATTTTTCTATTAGGGATTTGCACTCTACACAATACTTAAGAAATGTATCAACCTTTCGCAACGAAAAGCCGCCGTTGCCCACCCGGTCTTCCAGTTGCTCAACCCGTGGCTTGCCATCTTTTGTTGTATTATTACGAACATACCAATCGTTTTTAAGTCGATGCCAATATGTGCTGAATTTGCCGGAATGAGCTTTTGTCCTTACCCAGGGCGCACCTACATAATCAAGCCCTTGCCCGCACCAATATTTTAAATCATCTCTCAGGACAAAGGCGTCCAACTGGTAAATCAGGATATATTGATACTCCGAAAAGCTACGGTAAAAAAAGTCGGAAAGCATCAGGCGATTATATCCCCAAACATCCTTGAAGTATTCATCATCAAAACTGATGGTTTGCAGGTTGGTCAATGCTAAAGTTTCGGCAGGCAAATTAAGATGCCGGGGCTTTACGGCAATTTTAGGATATTCAGCCAATATTTTCTGGCATTGCAAAAGTGCTATCTTTTCAAAATCTGTAAGTTCTTCGCGATAAAAAGGAATAACGACAGCTACTTGCTTAAGGTCCATAATTGTGACTATGCGGTAAAGGTTTGCATATTGATCAGTTTGTTATAGAGACCGTTTTTCTCGATCAGTTCCTGGTGCGTGCCTTCTTCTATTATCACACCACTTTCAAGCACAATTATTTTATCCGCATTTTGGATGGTGCTTAAGCGGTGGGCGATGATCAGCGAGGTCCTGTTTTTCATCAGGTTATTCAAGGCATCCTGAACCAACTTTTCTGATTCGGTATCTAAAGCGGAAGTTGCTTCGTCCAGCAACATAATAGGTGGGTTGGCCAATACAGCTCTGGCTATACAAATTCGCTGGCGCTGTCCACCTGAAAGCTTGGTACCGCGATCGCCTATATTTGTATCATAACCATTTTCGGTTTCTATGATAAAATTGTGGGCATTGGCAATACGAGCAGCAGCTTCTACCTGTTCCTGCGTGGCATTTTCTTTTCCGAACGCTATATTATTAAAGATAGAGTCGTTAAAAAGGATCGATTCCTGGTTCACAATACCCATTAATGAGCGAAGAGAATGCATAGTAACCGACTGAATATTTTTATCGTCGATCAGTATCTCGCCGGATTGCGGTTCAATAAATCTCGGTATCAGATCCATCAGGGTTGATTTACCACCTCCGGACGGGCCGACCAACGCCACTGTTTTACCTTTCGGCACGGTAAGACTAACATTTTTTAATACTTCCCGTCCTGGGTAAGCAAAAGACACATTGTTAAAATGTATGCCTTCATTAAATTCCTTTATTTCAGTTGCGCCAGGAGCATCATTGATCATAGGCTTTTCGTCGATGAGACTTAAAACGCGTTCGCCTGCCGCAATACCAGAATGGATATTACTGAAAGAATCTGACAGGGCTTTAGCCGGACGGGTTACTTGCGAAAACACAGCAACGTAGGTAATAAATGCCGGGCCGTCCAAATGTCCTGACTGATGATTTAAAATAAGATACCCCCCGTATAAAACAATACAGGCTATCATAGCCACCCCAAGCGTTTCTGAAACGGGCGATGCCAATTGCTGCCGCTTTGCCATTGAGCGGGTAATTGACGAGTAGGTTTTATTTTCTTTATGAAAACGCTTCTTGGTAAATTCGGTCGCGTTGAATGCTTTAATGATCTTGATGCCGGAGAGCGCCTCGTCCAGGTAGCTGATCATGTTGCCATATGTTTGCTGTGCCGAAATAGCCTGTGCTTTTAACCTTTTTACAATACGCGATATGATAAAAGCAGATACAGGGATAACCAGCAATGAATAGATAGTAAGCTTGGTGCTGATGAGGAACAGAGTCACCACATAAAAAATAAGTTGTACCGGTTCCTTAAAAATAACCTGCAACGTTGCAGTTACCGAAAATTGAACAACCTGCACATCAGAGGCTACTTTTGAAATAATGTCCCCTTTTCTCTCATTGCTGAAATAACCGAGGTGCATGTCCATAATATTATTAAAGACAGACTTCCTTAGGTTCAGCAATGTGTGAACCCTTAAGTTCTCCATTATACGCTGTGATGCGTACCTGAATAGATTGCTCAGTATTACAGATACAACAATAACGCCGCAAACAACCTGTAAGGTGCGCCATTCATTATAATTGTTGATCATGTATTGTACATAATACTTGAATGTGCCCATGATGTCGAACCATGAAGATGGTTGGACAGCGGCGACAACTGCGTTCTTTTTATCAGCAGAAAATAACGTTTGAAGTAACGGGGCAAGCAATGCCAGGTTAAGCGTATTGAATATAATTGAAAATAGCGTTGCTAAAATATACGGTATTGCAAATTTCTCAATTGGTTTGGCGAAAGAAAGTAGCCTGAAATAAGTCTTCATTTAAAATATAATAGTGCAAATCTAATAGTAATAACGTAACAATGTACTCTATCTATCACGTTGCTATCCCTGTACTAAACTGTTAATCATTATTTTGTTTCCTAAAAGATGCTTTTAACTCCTTGAACAGGAACCTGAGCCATATTCCTGTACCATAATTTTTCCTGATCAAAGCGGCCTTTTCAGCTTCAAACACTTTATCTTTTTTAGTAGATGATATGCCATCGTCGCCAAAGCGGGCAATGATAAGGTCATTAAATTGGAAATGGAAATCTTTGTCTTTCCAGCAAAGCATATTGAATACATGATCTGCTGAGATGCGATATTTCGTATTGAATCTGTACTTTTTGAATATAGCTGCCGGATAAATGATGGCTTGGTGGCATATCGTAGTTTTTGCATGCCGGTAAGCGCTCACCTCGCCCAGGTATTTTTTACCCTCTTTATATACGCTACCATAATAAATAGCCGAATCATCTTTTAAACCGTAAGCCATATCCGAGAATTCATCCAGCAACTCATCGTCGGCTCCCAAAAAGTAAACCCACTGGCCTGTAACATGGTCAAGCGCTTTATTCATCGCATCGTAGATCCCCTCGTCCTTTTCACTTTTCCAAAATGCTATTTTATCAGTATTTGACTTCAATATATCGGCCGTCCCGTCGGTACTTTTTCCGTCCATGACAATAATTTCAATTGCCGGGTATTTTTGCCGGTAAACACTGTCGAGGCATGTCTGCAGATCGGCTGCGGCATTAAACGTTACAATAATTATGGATATTGTGGGAAGTTCCTTCTTGTTATCGGTCATTTATTTAAATATTGACTTATGCCTTTTTCACAATACGTAATCTTGCTTTTAATGGTATCATTCAGCAGTTGGTCATTTTCAGCCAATTTTTCTTTCCCGCTTTCCCGGTGATAGATATGATAGGCGATACCGCCAAATTTAAGCGTCCTTTTACTGATGCCTTTATTAATAAGTCGCATCGCAATCTCACTATCCTCTCTGCCCCAGCCTGTCAGATCCTCATTGTAGCCGTTTACTTTTAACAGATCTTCCCGCCAGAATGCCATGTTACACCCTCTTAAACTATAAATATCATTTAATTTATATCGGTCAGACAGGTAGCGCGTCAATCGCGGCGAACGGAACCCATTGAGCTTATTGGTGGTATGGCCATTGAGCAAACGCACATTTATCTTCTCTGACTTTATCAAAGCTTCTGAGTACTCTTTACTCAATAATACCCTGCTGCCGCCAGTAAACGCGCCTTTCCTGCTAAACGCAATGTGATCAGCGACGAACTTGGGGTGTAAAATCAAATCTCCATCTATCTGTATGATATAATCACCGGATGATGCCGCTATACCTTTGTTCCGGATCTTTGCCAGTTGAAAGCCCTCGTCAGGCTGCCACACATGTTTTACAGGCACCGGGAAATCTGCCTGGAATTTTTCTACAAGTTGACGTGTACTATCTGTTGATCCATCGTCAGCTATAATAACTTCGTCGGGAAGTGCTTTTAAGGCCTTAACACTGAGCAGGCAAAGATTAAGTGCCTCGGGCCAGTTGTAAGTTGATATATTTAAGGAAGTAGTTACTTTTTTATGTTGCATTAAATGCCGACTGCTGATAACCGTTTTTGCAAAATTGCACTTTTTCTATCTTAGTTCTGTCAACTAATTCCCGCTGCCACGGCTCGTCTTTTTTACTTAATATCGGGTGATACAGGTGATATTGTACGGCACAAAGTTTTATGATCTTCTTTATGACGCCTGAGTTTATAAACCTTGCTGCCAACTCCTCGTCCTCATGTCCCCAGCCCGAAATGTCATTATTATAACCATTTACTTTGACAAAATCGGCCTTCCAGAATGACAGATTGCTTCCGCGAACGCTATTGGACGACCATACTTTTCTTGAACCGACCGCTCTGAGCGCAAACAAACGCAATGCATTATTCCGATTCTGTACGCCGCTTGAAAAAGGAGAAAGATTGATATTTTTTGATTTAAAAACTTCGCTGGTTTTATCTTCTGTAAGCAAAGCTCTGGTACCCCTTAAGAAAGTAGCCGGTTCAGCAGAAGCTAAATGGTCGCGGATAAAATGTTTCTCCAATATAACGTCGCCATCTACTTGTATGATATAATCGCCGGAGCTTTTATGAATAGCTTTATTTAAAATGATAGTTTTTCTGAAGCCATTATCCTCATGCCAAATATGGAGCAGGGATGTTGGGAAGGCCGGCCTAAGATCATCGATCAAACGCTTGGTATCATCTCCGGAACCATCATCGGCTATTATCACCTCATCCGGAAGATAAGCCTGTGCCGATACGCTTTTTAAAACCAGTTCGAGCGCTGCCGGCCAATTATACGTTGAGATTATTAAAGAACATTTTATTCCAGGCATTGCTATAGCGTCGCGTTTAAGAATGCAAAAATAACAACTTATCTCATAGGCATGTGGATATCGTCCCGAACTTTCCAAACCGGTTTTTTTGTTGTCAATATTTTCATTCATTTGTATAAACTATTCAGATCGCTCTAATGCATCAAATCCCACTAATCCTTCATGCCGACAATTTCAAGTCGGTCGCCCGGGCATTGACTGTTGTTGAGAATGATTTGAAAGGTGCCGATCAATTGCTGAAAAGCTTATCATTTACTAACAAGACTCCGGTAATAGGTATAACCGGTCCGCCAGGAGCAGGCAAAAGCACGTTGGTAAATTCGCTGATCACCAAACTTGCTGCCCAGGATAAAAAAATAGCGGTATTAGCGATCGATCCCACCTCGCCATTCAATCTGGGTTCACTTTTGGGCGATAGGATACGGATGGCATCACATTTCAATCATCCCAATGTATTCATCCGCTCGTTGGCGACAAGAGGCTCCTTAGGTGGATTATCAGCCAAAACGATTGAAATGACCGACGTGCTGAAAGCAGCAGGATTTGATTATGTGTTAGTAGAGACCGTTGGCGTTGGGCAATCCGAAGTAGAAATAGCCGGACTGGCAGATATCACATTTGTTGTACTGGTTCCCGAAGGTGGCGACGAGATACAAAGTATCAAATCAGGGTTGATGGAAATTGCCGATGCCTTCATCGTCAACAAAGCCGACAGGGATGGCGCTGATTTGTTCGCCAATAATCTCAAAAAGATGGTTCAGCAAAAGGGGACAGAAATACCTGTTTTTAAAACCATAGCCTCTGAGAATAGCGGCATAGATGAAATTGCTGACTTTGTCCACACCTCCGGTGAAAAAAGCAACAATCGCAAAGAATATCTGCTGGCAGAAAAGGCTTATAAATTGATCCAGCAAAAACGGATGAGCAACATCAACAAAAGCCAATTATACCAATCAGTATCAGAAGCTGTTAAACAACCCGGATTCAATATCTATTCCTTCGCAGAAAAATTCTCCGACCTTAAAAATCCGGCTTCCGACATCTGACTTCCGGCTTCCTAAGAATTCATTATCTCTTCAATATGATCTGCTTCCAGCGGAATATCAGCCATCAGGTCGATATTTCCATCTTTTGTGATCAGGATATCATTCTCCAGTCGTATGCCTAAACCTTCGGCCGGAATATAAATGCCGGGTTCGCAGGTCAAGATATTTCCAACCTCAAACGGGCTATACCGGTTGGCAAAATCGTGCACGTCCAGACCTAAATGATGCGAAGTGCCATGCATAAAGTATTTCTTGTATGCCGGCATTTTAGGATCCTGTTTTTCTACATCATGTTTATCCAGCAATTTTAACCCGAGCAGTTCGCTGGTCATTATTTTACCAACTTCTTCCTGGTATTCAGTTAATATTGCTCCGGCTTTTATCATAGCTGTTGCACCTTTCATTACACGCAACACAGCATCATATACATCGCGCTGGCGTTTGGTAAAACGGCCGCTTACTGGTATCGAACGGGTCATATCGGCATTATAGTTTGCATACTCAGCACCGAAATCGAGTAAGATCACGTCGCCATCCTTACAAACCTGGTTGTTATCTATATAGTGTAACACATTTGCATTAGCGCCAGATGCAATGATCGGGTTATAGGCATGCCCGGTAGCGCGTTGACGCAAGAACTCATGTGTGATTTCTGCTTCTATTTCATATTCGGTAACACCCGGTTTAGTGAATTTCAGCACACGCACAAAGGCATCCCTGGTGATTTCGCAGGCTTTTTTGATTAACTCGACTTCGATATCCGATTTTACCGACCTCAAATCGCGCAGGATAACTGCCGAACGTTCGTAATTATGCAAAGGGTACTTTGCCCTCAGTTGCTCGTACATCCTGAGATCCCTGTATGGAACCGAATAGCTATACCGGTCATTATCATTTGTATTGACGTAGACGTTATCTGCGTAATTAATAATACTGTGCAGTATGGTATCATATTCACTTAGCCACTGTATGTTTTCGATACCAGATGCAGTACGCGCCTCTTCCTTAGTATATTTATGACCCTCCCACACAGCAATATGCTCGTTGGTTTGTCTTAAAAAGAGTACTTCTTTGTATAAGGGATTAGGACAATCAGGATATAATACCAATATGCTTTGTTCCTGGTCTATACCTGACAAATAAAAAAAATCAGCATTTTGCTTAAATACAAAAGTCTGATCACCATTTCTCGGGAACTCATCATTAGAATGAAAAACAGCTATCGAATTACCTTTTGTTCTTTTGACGAAATTTTTTCTATTAGAAGTAAATAATTTTTTATCTATTGGTAGATATTTCATTATTCTCAGTATTATTAATTTTTTGCAAACAATTATTTTTATTTATTTGTATTACCAAAAGACAAATTTTGGAACAATGTTTGGTAATGAAGTCAAACATAATTACTAATTTTGAAAAAAAAATCACAATTAAATTGTTTAATCTTAAAACTATGAACTATTCTACATTAAAAAAAACAGTCGCCCTTTCATTCGCGTCTCTGTTGGCGGTCAGTGTGGTAAATGCCCAAACTGATGCTGCGAAAACAGATTCGACGAAGGCATCCGCTGCAACAGGTACTGCAAAAGTATTTGGCGGAACAAAACAGTACAACACCTGGAGTCTTGGCTTAAACGTTGGAGTAACTGCTCCTTCTGTAGCAACAGGTGGTGTAAACGTATTTAACCACAATCAGCCAAGCTTAGGCTATGGTGCTAGCTTAAGAGATCAATTATCTCACACTATCGGCTTACAATTAGACGTAAGAGGTGGTCAGGTAAAAGGTAGCGAAGAAGCAAAATTCAGCAACCCGGGTTACGTAGTTGACCCTTCACTAGGTCCAGTTGGAAGCTTCAAAACTAACTTCTTCCAGGCTACTTTAAGCGGTGTTGTTAATGTTGGTTCTTTAAGCTTCCTTCACCGTTCAAATGCTATTAACTTCTTCGTTAATGGTGGTGCTGGTTTAGCTTTCTATTCACCAAAAGTGTATTCTGACAACTCTCAAGGTACTTTGTTATTTGACTACAAAGGTCACACAGGTACTGACGGCACAGGATCACAAATTAAAGAATTGGTAATCCCGGTTGGTGCTGGTGTTAAATTCAAATTGTCTGATCAATTTGCTTTAAACCTGGGCTATACTGAAAACTTCATCGATGGATTTAACTTCACCGGTGTTCACGCTGATTACCCGGCTTCTAACAAATACTCTTACGGCTATGCTGGTTTAGAGTATACTTTCGGTCCAAAATCAAAACCAAACCTGGATTGGGTAAATCCAGTGGCTATGATGTATGACGAGTTGTATGATGCAGCTCTTCGTCAGGAAGTAGAAGCTTTGAAAGGCCGTGTTGGCAATGTTGAAAATGCAGTTAACGACCTGAAGAAAGATTCTGACGGTGACGGTGTTGCTGATCAATTCGACAAATGTCCTAACACTCCTGCTGGTACTGTTGTTGATGGTTCTGGTTGCCCAATTGTATTCCCTAAAATTGACACTTCATTATTCGTAATGAAACCAAAACCAGGTGATGCAAAAGCTTACTCTAACATCCAGTTCGAATTCGATAGCTCAGTATTGAGAACTTCTTCTTACCCGGTACTTGACGCTACTTCAGCTGATTTGCGTTCAAACGCTGGTTCTAAGATCGAACTAGACGGTTTCGCTTCATCAGAAGGTACTGCTGCTCACAACATGCGTCTTTCTAAAGATCGTGCTAACTCAGTAAAAACTTACTTAGTTAACTCTGGTGTTGATGCAAAACGTGTTAAAGTAAAAGGATTCGGTGAAACTAAACCGATCGCTGATAACTCAACAGAAGATGGTCGTATCCTGAACCGTCGTGTTGAATTCAAAAAATAATTATTCTTTGTAATAATAGCAGAAGGCTCTCCGGTTTCGGAGAGCCTTCTTTTTTTTACTAAATTTGTTCATGTATTTTTTCAGAAAGAGAGATCCAAACCGGCCCACCAGTTTTAACCTGAAGGTGATGCATACTATTAATGCCATTGCTATCATTATGTTCCTGGCAGGTATTATCTGGAAACTGATCGATTGGTTTATTTTGAAAAAATGATTTAGTGAGGTTGAAAACGTTGTAGAGGATGTAGAAGTTGTAAAGGTGTTGCCTATTCAATTTAACAATTACTCTAACCACTCCAACAATTACAACCTCTACAACTTTTACAACTAACGTCTATGAAAAAAATTATCAATACCAATAATGCTCCGGCTCCTATCGGCCCTTACAGCCAGGCTGTTGCTGCCAACGGTTTCCTGTTTGTATCAGGACAAATACCAAGCAACCCTGCTACCGGCGAAATCGTGTCAGGTGATATTAAAACCGAAGCAAAACAGGTAATGGAAAACATTAAAGCTATACTCACTGAGGCAGGTCTTAACTTTAGCAACATAGTTAAGACAAGCATTTTCCTTACTGATATGGGAAATTTTGCGCAGGTAAACGAAGTGTATGGCACTTACTTTACCGATCAGTTTCCGGCGCGTGAAACAGTGCAGGTTGCTGCCCTACCTAAAAATGTAAATGTCGAGATCTCAGTTATCGCAATAAATTCCTGATAGATAAAATTGAACAGGCAGATATTTCAAACTCCTATTGAATATTTAAAGGGCGTCGGTACTTCGCGCGGCGATGTCCTTAAAAAGGAATTGGGAATATTTACGTTTGAAGACCTGCTTCGTCATTTCCCTTATAAACACATCGACCGTACACGGTTCTACAAGATCAGGGAAATCAACCCCGACCTGCCCTATGTGCAGGTGTTAGCCCGGTTAACACACAAAGAAATCCTTGGCGAGAAGCATACCAAACGCCTGGTAGCACAAGTGCAGGACGATACCGGCGTAATGGAACTGGTATGGTTCCAGGGTGTGAGATGGATAGAAAAATACCTGCAGCCCGGAAAGGTTTATATCCTGTTCGGAAAGCCCGGTTCTTTTAATGGCAAGCCTCAAATGGCCCACCCGGAAACTGAATTGTACTCACCTGCCACCATGAAGCAAAAGGGTAATATGACCCTGCAGCCGGCTTACAGTTCAACCGAAAAACTAAAGCAGTTTGGGTTAGACAGCAAAGGCATTCAAAAGCTGACGGAGCCTTTACTGGACCAACATGCGAAGGATATTCATGAGAACCTGCCCTTATATGTTCTGAATCAATTCAAACTTATGAGCCGGGCAGATGCTTATCGTAATATGCATTTCCCGGAAGATGCGAATATGCTGAACGAGGCTATACGCCGATTAAAATTTGAAGAGTTATTTATCATCCAGCTTAAACTGCTCAAAAACAAACTGCTCCGTATTCAAAAATTCAAAGGACACATATTTGAAACGGTTGGCGACTACTTTAATCAATTTTATCAAAATAAACTCCCGTTCGAACTAACCAACGCACAGAAAAAGGTATTAAAGGAGATCAGGCAAGATACCCAGCGAGGCGTTCAAATGAACAGGCTATTGCAAGGGGATGTGGGCAGCGGTAAGACTGTTGTTGCCTTGATGAGCATGCTGATAGCAATTGATAACGGCTTTCAAACCTGCATCATGGCTCCCACTGAGATACTGGCCAATCAACACTACCAAACTATAAAAAGTCTGGTAGGTGATGGATTTCTTGAAGTCGCCCTATTGACAGGTTCAACCAAAAAGAAGGAAAGGAATGTATTGCATGAACGACTGGAAAGCGGTAATTTAAAAATACTGATCGGTACCCATGCGTTGATAGAAGATAAAGTACAGTTTCAAAATCTGGGCTTTGTAGTGATTGATGAGCAGCACCGTTTTGGTGTAGAGCAACGCGCAAAGCTCTGGCGAAAGAACAGCATTCCGCCACATGTTTTGGTGATGACTGCTACGCCTATCCCACGCACATTAGCCATGACACTTTATGGCGACCTGGATGTATCTGTCATCGACGAGTTACCTGCAGGAAGAAAACCAATTCAGACCCTTCACTTTTTTGAGAACCAGCGCCTGCGGATGTTCGGCTTCATGAAAGAAGAAATTGCCAAAGGGCGACAGATATATGTGGTATATCCACTAATACAGGAAAGTGAAAAGCTCGATCTGAAAAACCTGGAGGATGGTATTGAAACCATGCGTCACGAGTTTCCTATGCCGCAGTACCAGATCAGCATTGTGCATGGTAAAATGCCTGCCAAGGATAAAGATTTCGAGATGCAACGATTTGTGAAACATGAGACACAGATCATGGTAGCGACTACTGTTATCGAAGTAGGTGTTAATATCCCAAATGCCTCTGTAATGATCATAGAGAATGCCGAGCGATTTGGCCTTTCGCAATTGCACCAGCTACGGGGACGTGTCGGTCGTGGTGCAGAACAATCTTTCTGTATACTGATGAGTAGTCATAAACTGAGTTACGATGGTAAGATCAGGCTGGATACCATGGTGAAGACAAATAATGGCTTTGAAATATCGGAGATTGACCTGCAATTGCGCGGGCCGGGTAATATCGAAGGTACGCAACAAAGCGGTGTGGTCGATCTGAAAGTAGCGGACTTAACTACCGACCATGCCTTATTATTACAAGCCCGAAAATGCGTAGAAGAGATATTTGCCAAAGATCCTGCACTTGCTCATCCTGAAAATCAGATCCTCCAACTGGCATTCCAGGCAAAAAATGCAGGATTGAGCTGGGATAAAATTTCCTGACCGAACCAATATTCCTTCAAAATATTACATTTGTTTAAAAGCACTCTTCTCAACCATGAAACTGAAAATCTTTACCATCCTGTCACTCGTCTTATCGACTACCTTACTCAAAGCCCAGGACTCGCTAATGCTTCGCAAAATTTATGATGAAGCTTTGGTGAACGGGCAATGTTACAGCAACCTGCATTATTTATGTAAGAATATCGGCGCCCGCTTAAGCGGTTCGCCAAACGCTCAAAAGGCTGTGGAATGGAGTAAAAAATTGATGGAAAGCTATGGTTTTGACCATGTTTTTTTACAGGAAGTGATGGTACCACATTGGGTACGTGGCGCGAAGGAAGTTGGGATGATTGTTGATGGCAGTAATAAAATATCTGTACCTATCGCAGCTTTAGGCATGTCAGTAGCTACTCCAAAAGAAGGTATAACAGCTGATGTGATAGAAGTGCACAGTTTGAAAGAACTGGATACTTTGGGTGCGAATGCTATAAGGGGTAAGATCGTATTTTTCAACCGCCCATTCGACCCGCGGTTTATTGAAACCTTGCGTGCTTACGGTACAGCAGGCGATCAACGCAATGCAGGTCCGGCAGCTGCGGCTAAATACGGCGCTGTAGGGGTGATTGTTCGTTCTCTGACCGAAACGCTTGACGATTTTCCGCACACCGGGGCAACTCGTTATATACCCAATGGCTTAAACATTCCGGCGGCAGCTATATCTACCAAAGGCGCTAATCAATTAAGTGCTTTACTAAAAGAAAAGAAATCACCACAAATCAAATTCTATTTCAAACAGAACTGCGAAACGCGCCCTGATACCTTATCTTATAATGTAGTAGGTGAATTGAAAGGTTCTGAAAACCCAAATAAGTTTATTACCGTCGGTGGTCACCTGGATTCATGGGATTTGGCTGAAGGTGCACATGACGATGGTACAGGCGTGATGGGTTCATTAGAAGCCGTGCGTATTTTAAAGGCAATGGGCTATCAGCCTAAAAACACGATCCGGGTTGTATTCTTTATGAATGAAGAGAATGGCGATAAAGGCGGCATCAAATATGCTGAATTAGCTGCCAAAAATAATGAAGAGCATATTGCAGCTATTGAGTCAGACCTGGGCGGATTCACTCCGCGTGGTTTTGGATTTTCGGGATTGACTTCTGACCAATTCAGAAATCTTGCACCATGGAAACAGCTTTTTGAGCCTTATGGATCAGGCAGATTTGTTGTTGGTGGCGGTGGCAGTGATATCGGTCCACTGAGGGAAAAATCAAAGGGTGTAGTGCTGATCGGTTTCGATCCGGATTCGCAACGCTATTTTGACGTGCACCACACGCCGAATGATGTATTTGAAAATGTAAATAAACGTGAACTGGAATTAGGCTCTGCATCAATGGCATCGCTCATCTATCTGATCGATCAGCATGGGTTCAATTGAGATATTCGGTTAGAGACGCGATGCATCGCGTCTCTAACTATCGCGTTTCTACATTATTACATAATTATGTAAATCGGCAATTAGAATTTTGATGCTTAATTGTAAATTGCGGCGCATTAACCTATAACATTCAATAGTGTCCGACGAAGGTCATAGTCAACCCCAAAAAAAAGATTCATTCGCTGCATTGCGATTCAAGGATTTCCGTATATATCTGAGCCAGCGTTTTTTCTTCACTTTTGCTTACCAGATGCAAACAGCAGCACTGGGTTACTATATTTACGACCTTACGCACAGCAAGCTTGCCCTCGCCTGGATCGGATTAAGTGAAGCTATACCTGCTATCGGGCTTGCACTTTATGGTGGTTACATTGCCGATAAGCATGAAAAGCGAAAAATGTTGCTGCTAATTTTTAGCGGGGTTTTCATTTCGTCATTGGTTATGTTCATTGCCACGCTTAAAGGCATGAGCGGTTATGTTCATACTGGCTGGATACTGCCGATACTGTACAGCATGATATTTTGTAATGGCGTTGCCCGTGCATTTTTTGGGCCGGCAATATTTACAGTATATGCCAATAGTATCCCCCGCGAAATTTACCCCAATGCCAGCACCTGGAGCAGTACAAGCTGGCAGATCGCATCAATTTTAGGACCACTTGCAGGTGGCTTTATTTATGCATTTGGCGGTGGCATTACCGGAAATTTCGTTGTCATCTTAATTTTTCTGCTGGTAACTCTTATCCTTGTATTTACACTTAGGAAGTATCCCGCGGTTTTTGTTCCAAAGGAAAGTATATGGAAAAGCCTTTCAGAAGGCATACACTTTGTTTTTAAAACCAAGATGATGGTGGGTGCCATGACCCTCGACCTCTTTTCTGTTTTCTTCGGCGGGTCGGTAGCCTTGCTTCCCGTATTTGCACTTGATATTTTACACGTTGGTGCTGAAGGTTTCGGTGTAATGAAGATGGCATCGTCATTGGGCGCAGCACTAACCATGGTGATCATGGTTCGTTATTCGCCATTAAATAAACCCTGGAGAAACTTATTAATAGCTGTTACAGGTTTTGGACTTTGTATCATCGGATTCGGACTGTCCCGAAGCTTTTTACTTACCGTGCTCTTCCTCTTTGGACAGGGTGCTTTCGATAGTATAAGTGTGATCATACGCGGTACATTGGTACAACTATTAACTCCTGATCACATGCGCGGGCGCGTATCTGCGGTAAATTCTATGTTTATTGGCTCTTCTAATGAGATTGGAGATTTTGAATCGGGCTTAATGGCCAACTGGCTTGGAACGGTGCCTGCTGTGCTGGTAGGCGGCAGCATCACGTTGCTGATCGTTACGATTACTTATTTTAAAACCACGAGTCTTTTGCCGCTGGGCGTAAGCGACATCCATACGGTTGAAGTATCAGAAGAAAAGGCTGCTACAGCTTAAAGTGTCTTTAAACAAAACCAGCAAGTCGCGCCTATTTAACTCACCTCCAAAGGAGCCCTTCGGACCGGTCATTACTTCGCTCGACCACCCTCTCTTCGCTGCGCGGAAAGAGGGAATTGATCATTTATAATTATTTCCCCTCTTTATGGCTTGCCATAGAGAGGGTCGACCAGCGTAGCGTTGTCGGGGTGAGTAGAAACGTGGCTATAATTGAACCGCTATTTCTTTATAAATACTTAAAGTGTCTTTAAACTTCTCAAAAATAAATAGGTAAGTGAGCCCAGAATAGGCACCACTCCAATGATCACTATCCATAACGCTTTGGCACCGCCATTCATATTCTTATTTCTGAGAATGGCAAAAAAGGTATAAATACCCAGCAAAACCCAGATAAACAGGAATATTAAACCAAAGGTTCCCCCGATGGTGGATGTGATCAGATACATGGCCGAAGTTTTTTAAATCAATAATCAGCGGTTACTTTCTCACCGATCTGCTGGCGCCACATGGCATAGTACAGACCTTTTTGAAGTAATAGCTCCTCATGCTTACCGGATTCGACAATATGCCCTTTCTCCAAAACATAAATGGTATCGGCATGCATGATAGTAGATAAACGATGGGCGATCAAAATAGTTACATGATCTTTTAATACTGACACATCCCTGATAGTTTCTGTGATTTCCTCCTCAGTTATAGAGTCGAGCGAAGAGGTCGCTTCATCAAATACAAGCAGATCAGGCCTGCGCAGCAATGCACGGGCTATGGATAAACGTTGTTTTTCGCCACCAGATACTTTTACACCGCCTTCACCAATTACCGTGCTTAACCCTTGCGGAGCACGCGATAATAAAGTCTGGCAGGCCGCTCGTTGCAAAGCTTCCATACATTCCTCATCCGTAGCATCTGGGCGCACGAATAATAAATTCTCACGAATGGTTCCTGAGAATAGCTGCGTATCCTGGGTCACAAAGCCTACCTTTTCCCGAAGTTCATCCAGGTCGATCTCTTTGCTTGGGATGTCGTTGTATAAAATATCACCTTCCAATGGCTGATATAAACCAACCAGCAATTTTACTAATGTTGTCTTTCCTGAACCTGACGGGCCAACAAAAGCGATGGTCTCACCCGATTTGGTTTCGAAACTTATATTATTCAATGCATTTCGGTTAGCGGTAAGATGCTTGAAGCTTACATTGTTGAAGGACAGCTTACGCACATCTTCCAAAAGAGCAGGCTTTTCGGGCTTGGCATCGATTGGGATGCTCAGGATACGTTTGAAGTTACCTAAGGAAACCTCCGCCTCACGCCACGAAAGGATTACGTTGCCCAACTCCTGCAACGGGTTGAACAGGAAGAAGGAATAGAATAAAAAGCTGAAATATTGTCCGGGTGAAATAGTACGATGGAAGATAAGGATAAGCAATACTACTACCATTACGCTTCGTACAAAGTTTACAGTAGTACCCTGCACAAAACTCATGCTGCGCACATATTTCACCTTTTTAAGCTCCAGGTCTAATATTTTATAAGTGGTTTTATTTAAACGCTCGATCTCCTGTTTAGCAAGACCTAAGCTTTTTACGAGCTCGATATTTCTTAATGATTCGGTAGTTGACCCGGCCAATGAAGTGGTTTCCGCAACGATCGTTTTTTGAATACGCTTGATCTTCCGGCTCATAAGCGAACTGACCAAAGCTATAACAGGGATGGATGCAAAATAAACCAGCGTTACTTTATAGCTTACTGATATAGAATAAATGGTAACGAACACCATACCCACCAGGCTTACAAACAATATCCCGATAAACGAGGTAACGAACTTTTCGCAATCCAGTCTTACCTTTTGGAGGATGCCTAATGTCTCCCCGCTGCGTTGGTCTTCAAAAACCTGGTAGGGAAGCTCAAGCGAGTGCTTTAAACCGTCGGCATACATTTCAGCGCCAACCTTTTGTGTGATGATATTGGTATAATAATCCTGGAAGTTTTTCGCTATACGCGATACCATCGCAACACCAATGGCTAAGCCGATCAGCTTAAGCACGGTGCTTATATATTCATCATATTGAAGTTTATCCCTTTGTTCGATCACACGGTCCACTATTCTACCGGTGATATAAGGATCAAGCAAAGAAAAGCCGATGTTGATTGCTGCTAGGAGCAGGGCGGTGCCTACTACCCATTTATGCTTTTTGAGATACGAGATCAGTACGTTCATGTTTGGTAAAAATAAAAAAAGGGAATGGCTCTAAACAGCTCATTCCCTTTAATTTGACAATATTCTGGTCGTTATACTGTCATGATATCTTTTTCTTTCGCTTCAGATAAAACATCAACTCTTGCAATATGTGTATCAGTTATCTTCTGAATTTCAGCTTCTCCCGTTTTCATTTCGTCCTCAGAAACACCTTCTGATTTCAGTTTCCTGATCTTTTCATTAGCATCTTTACGGATATTACGGATAGCTACTTTACCATTTTCGACTTCAGCTTTTGCTTTCTTTACCAAGTCGCGACGGCGCTCTTCTGTCAATGGCGGAACGTTTATGCGGATGATCACACCGTCATTTTGAGGATTAACGCCCAGATTTGCCTCCATTATGGCCTTTTCAATGGCACCTAATAGTGACTTCTCCCATGGTTGTACCACGATAGTACGCGCATCTGGTGTATTCACACTACCCACCTGGCTCAGAGGTGTTGGCGTACCATAGTATTCAACCAATATATCATCCAGCATGCTCGGACTAGCTTTGCCTGCACGTATTTTTTGTAATTCACCGTCGCAGTGCTCAATGGCTTTATCCATCAAAGCCTTTGCTTCAGAAACTTGTTTTTTAATGAGTTCGCTCATCGCTTTTAAAATTTGCTGTCAAAAATAGTAAAAACTCTTATTCAAGCATACCATTCCGAACTAAAATCCAGTAATTATCTAACCAATGTACCAATATGCTCACCTTCGGCAATCTTCATAAAGTTGCCCGGTTTATTCATGTCGAATACAATAATCGGCAATTTATTTTCATGACAAAGTGTAAAGGCGGTCATATCCATTACATTCAAACCTTTGTCGAACACTTCCTGGAAAGTGATCTCGTCATAACGTGTTGCTGTTGGATCTTTCTCCGGGTCAGCGGTATAAATACCGTCTACGCGGGTGCCTTTTAACACTACATCGGCTTTGATCTCGATAGCACGCAATGAAGCTGCGGTATCGGTTGTAAAATATGGATTGCCTGTACCAGCACCAAATATCACGATCTTACCTAATTCAAGATGATGCATGGCACGACGGCGGATATATGGCTCGCATATCTGCTCCATTTTGATAGCGGATTGCAAACGGGTTTCTACACCAATGCTTTCCAATGCATTTTGCAGCGCCATACAGTTGATCACTGTTGCCAGCATGCCCATGTAGTCAGCCTGGGCGCGGTCCATGCCCGATTTTTCAGCGCTTAGTCCCCTGAAGATATTGCCTCCGCCCACAACAATGGCTATTTCTATTCCTTTGTCATAAACAGCTTTGATGTCCTTTGCGTACTGTAAAACCTGGCTATTATCAATGCCGTATTGCCTGTCGCCCATTAGCGACTCGCCACTTAATTTGAGAAGAAGACGTTTATATTTCATTTAAGGTAGTTTGTCAAAAGTATCAATTTAAAATTAGTGTTAAAATATCCTGTCCCGATTTATTCTAACAACGTTTTTAATTCAGGATCGTTTTTAGCAGCTTCGTGTAGATATTGCAGAGAACCAGGATATAATAAGCTTTTATCGGTACCCGCCTTAAGTAACAATTTTATACAGGCCAATTGGTTGTGAAGGTCATTAGTCTCACCTGATTCCAGGACATGTATAGCCCATCCGCATGGCGTACTCTGATAATCGTTATCCAACTGATTAACATTTGCACCTTTTTCAGCCAATTTCCCAACTAAGTGATCTTTCCCACAATAGGCTGCCCAGTGAAGTGCGGTAGCACCGTCATTTGGTGGAGCATAAAAAATATTTGCTTCTTTCTCAATATAAAACAAGCCAAGCTGTTCAGCATTTAGGCTGGCTGCGGCTATCAAAGGCGTGTTTAGATCATTTCGTACCATAAAGCCATTAATATCGGCGCCATGCTCCAAAAACATTTTGGCAATTTCTACAGCCTGGCTGTCTGATATTTTATTTGCGAAAACCGCATCACATATCCTGTGCAGCGGATGCCCTTTCACCGGGTTTATTTTACCATCTATGTTCAGCGCAACGCCTTCATTGGCTAATCCTGGATTTGCCGCTAAGACCATCCTTAGCCCGTCAAGGTCGTTGTTAACGATGAGATCAAATAAATCGGGTTGCATAGTGCTTTAATTTACCTGTTTACCGGTTAGATAAGTTCCCTTCAGCGCATAGTTATCATCAAAGAAAGTCAGATCAGCATCGTATCCTGCTTCTATTTTGCCCTTGTTCAATTTTGCCAACTGAGCCGGGTATAACGTTGCCATGTTAACAGATTCCGCCAAACTTACACCAAAGTGCTTCACCCCGTTCTCGATACATTTCAGCATAGTAAGACATGATCCTGATAAAGTGCCATCTGGCAACACATACCGATCGCCGGTAAATTTATGCTGATATGGCCCATGATCACTTTTGGTAACCGAATCGGTAATGAAGAAAAGTTTATCACCCAGTTCGCGCTTGGCTAATCGTGCCATCACGAAATCCACGTGGATACCATCTGGCACTATACTGGTATAAGGCCTTTCTTCAAAAATAGCAGGAAGGTACCCCGGGTCGCGGTGATGCATTTGCGGCATCGCGTTATAGATATGTGTTACGGCCGGGATCGGTTTATTTAAGAAACGCTTACCTTCAGTATAGGTGGCATTACTATGTCCAGATGATAAGATCACTCCGCTATTATGCAGGTAGTCGATCACTTCCTGATCCTGCAACTCAGGTGCGATGGTCATCATAGTTATCACGCCATCAGCCATATCCAGCCATTTCTTTACCAGATCAAGCGATGCCTTCTTGATAAAATCCTTATTATGCGCTCCGCGACGAACAGCGTTCAGAAAAGGTCCTTCCAGGTGTATGCCCAGGAAATTTCCTTTAGCTTTTTCACGATAAGACCTGCCAACACGAATCGTTTCCTCGATGACCTCGTCCGTATTGGTTGATATGGTCGGGAAAAAACCTGTCGTACCTTGTGTTAACAGATCAGTTTCCATCTGAAGTAGGGTAGCTTCATCTGTATCTATACTCAACAACCTGCCTCCACTACCATACAATTGCAGATCGATCAACCCAGGTGCTGCGTAAGCTCCATGCATGTCTTTCTTTTCGACATCCTGCGGCATAGCGTTATCCGGGACGATGCCGGTAATTTTTCCGCCTGAAATTAAAATCGCTTTGCCTTTGGTGATCTGACCATTCGAGATGATCTGGAGGTTGTGAAGTGCTGTTGTCATGGCTACAATATTACGTAGAGACGCAATGCATTGCGTCTCCGCAGATGAAAAATATTATTGCAAAAAAAATCCCCCTCGTTAATACGAGGGGGATTTAATAATTAAGCTCCTAAGGCTACCCGTTTAAATGCGGTAACGGTTAATCCTTTATCAACGCCGCTCAGGAACTGGGCAACGTTCTTGGATGAATCTTTTACAAACTCCTGGTTCAACAGGGTCGAGTCTTTGTAGAATTTGTTCAGCTTACCAGCAGCGATCTTTTCAACCATTTCTTCCGGTTTGCCTTCAGCGCGGATCTGCTCTTTAGCAATTTCCAGTTCACGCTGAATGGTAGTAGCATCAACACCGTCTTTATCGATAGCAACAGGATTCATAGCAGCAATTTGCATAGCTACATCCCTACCTGCTTCTTCAGCACCGGCTACATCAACGCTTAAGCCAACCAATACACCTAAACGGAAGTTACCGTGGATGTAAGCGATCACTTTTTCGCCTTCTACTATTTCGTATTTAGATACACCGATCTTCTCGCCGATCTTACCAGTTTTTTCGGTAACAGCTTCAGCGATAGTTACACGGTCAACATCAGTATCAACTTGTAATTGAGTTAATGCAGCTAAGTCAGCTGGTTTGTTCTCAACAGCTGCGTTAGCAATCTGGTTAGCAAAAGCGATGAATTCAGCGTTTTTTGCTACGAAATCGGTTTCGCAATTCAATTCGATGATCACACCACGTTTGCCATCTTCAGAAGTACGTGCGATAACCACACCTTCATTCGACTCACGGTCCTGGCGGCTTGCAGCCACTTTAGCACCTTTTTTTCTTAAGTAGTCAATTGCAGCTTCAAAATCACCGTTAGTTTCGGTCAAAGCTTTTTTGCAATCCATCATACCTGCACCGGTCTGCTGGCGCAGTTTGTTAACGTCAGATGCGCTAATTTGTAATGTTGACATTGTTATATGTTTTAAATGTTGTAGAAGTTGTAAAGGTTGCAGAAGTTGTAAATGATATTAACCATTACAACCTCTGCAACCCTTACAACCAAAATATTATTCTTCTGTTTTTTCAGCAGCAGGAGCAGCAGGCGCTTCAGCTTCTGCTTCAGCAGCTACTCTTTTTCTTTTACCACCTTCTGCAGGTGCAGCGGCAGGTGCAGCAGCTTCAGCTTTAGGGCTATCAGCTTTTGCTTTTGCAGCAGCAGCTTCTTTTTCAGCTTCGTCTTCTTTTTCGCGTTTGCGCTCATCCAAACCTTCTTCGATAGCTTTGATGATGATACCGGTGATCAATGAGATTGATTTGGTAGCGTCATCATTTGCCGGAATAGGGAAATCGATGTTTGAAGGATCAGAGTTGGTATCCACCATTGCAAAGGTTGGGATATTCAACTTTAAAGCTTCTGAAACCGCGATGTGCTCTTTCTTAACGTCGATCAGGAACAGTGCAGCCGGTAAACGGTTCAGGTCGGCAATACCGCCTAACAACGTTTCCAGTTTCACACGCTCACGCTGTATCATCAGTCTTTCTTTTTTAGAAAGGTTGCTGTAAGTACCATCTTTAGTCAATTTATCGATGTTTGACATCTTTTTGATCGACTTACGTACGGTAGCGAAGTTAGTTAACATACCACCTAACCAACGCTCGGTTACGAAAGGCATATTTACTGTTTTTGCATAATCAGCTACGATATCTTTCGCTTGTTTCTTTGTAGCTACGAATAATACCTTGCGGCCTGATTTTACGATTTGTTTTATAGCTGCAGCAGCTTCTTCAACTTTAGTTAAAGTTTTATTAAGATCGATAATGTGGATACCGTTGCGCTCCATGAAAATGTACTGAGACATTTTCGGATCCCATTTGCGGGTAAGGTGACCAAAGTGTACACCTGCATCCAGTAAATCCTGATATGTTGTTCTTGCCATTGTGTTGTCCTCCTTGATGATTAACGTTTACTGAATTGGAATCTCTTGCGTGCTTTCTTGCGTCCTGGTTTTTTACGCTCAACCATACGGTCGTCGCGGGTCATTAAACCTTTAGCGCGCAATGCTGGTTTCTTTTCAGCATCAAGTTCAACAATAGCTTTAGCAATAGCTAAACGAACGGCTTCTGCCTGTCCTTTTACGCCACCACCTGCTACGTTTACCAGTACATCATATTTACCAGCAGAACCAGATACTTCTGTTGACTGGGTAACGATGTATTGTAAAGGTAAAGTAGGGAAGTACTCTTTGTAATCTTTACCGTTAACGGTAATGTTTCCATTGCCCTCGCTCAAGTAGATGCGTGCAACAGCGGTTTTTCTTCTGCCTGAAGTGTTAGTTGTTGGCATTTCTTTTCTCCTTTAAATTGATAAATTAAATGGCTTTAGGGCTTTGTGCTGCATGTGGATGCTCGGCGCCTGCATATACATGCAGATTACCAAATAAGGCACGGCCCAAACGATTTTTAGGTAACATACCGCGTACGGCTTTTTCTACCACACGCTCTGGATGTTTTGCCATTAACTCCTTGGGAGAAATGAAACGCTGACCACCTGGGTAACCAGTGTAAGAAACATATTGCTTTGCGCTGAATTTGTTTCCGGTCAGTTTTACCTTGTCTGCATTAATAACTATTACATTATCGCCGCAGTCTACGTGTGGGGTGTACCCTGGCTTGTGTTTTCCTCTAATGATCATTGCGATCTTAGTAGACAAGCGCCCCAAAATCTCGCCCTGAGCGTCAACAACAACCCATTCTTTGTTAACGGTCTTTTTATTGGCTGAGACAGTTTTGTAACTTAACGTATTCACTTGCTTAAAATTAAATTTATTAAACGTTTATTATACCCCGTAAAATCGGGACTGCAAAGATACGGGTTTTCGTATTATTTGCAAATAGAATTTGAGTTTAGTTGATTGAGTTGATTAAGTGAGTGGTTTTTGTGGTGTTTCCAACTTCGCTGTTCGACATATCGAAAGCTGGCTACGTCTTTTCAATTTTATTAAAAATTCTTAAATTTGTAATATGAGCATCATAGTTAATCCGCATAATTCAAAGGAAGAAAAAGCATTGTTAGCGTTTCTTGACAATATGAAATATGATTATATCAAAGACAATGAGACTCAGATATTATCCAAAACGCAACAACTCGAAATACTTGAACGAGACAGGCAATATGAAGCCGGCGAAATCGAAACTTTCTCCTTAAACGAAATCATTGCTCATTTTAATCTCAAGGATAAATGATATACCGATTGCAGGTTCTTCGAAATGCAACAGAAGACATGCAAAAATCTGCTGATTGGTACAATGAACAACAATCCGGTTTGGGAAAAAGATTTTTGCTCGCAGTCGTCGACACTTTTAACCTTATAGAAGCCAATCCTTTACATTACGAAGAAAAATTCTCAAAGCAATTCAGGTTTGCCAGAGTCGCAGTTTTCCCTTTTGTAGTAGTCTTTAAAATAAAAGAAGACCGTGTAGTGATAAATGCAGTATTTCACACCAGTCGCAATCCTAAAAAATTTGTCTGACCCTGCCATTCAGCCCATTTTAGTAGTAAATTTCATAATCCCCCTCCATTTATTATTTTTACCCCACGCTAACGCAACCACTCAATCAACAACCAATTATGATAGTTATAAAAGATCATGCTGAATTTGAATCTTATTTAGGCCAGGAACTGGGTATATCCGACTGGCATACCATCACCCAGCAGCAGATCAACGAGTTTGCCGATGCAACGCTCGACCACCAATGGATACATACAGACGAGGAGAAAGCAAGGGATATCGGTCCGTTTGGCAGCACCATCGCCCATGGTTATTTAACCGTATCGCTGCTGCCCTACTTCTGGCACCAGATAGCCGACGTGCAGAACCTGAAGATGCAGATCAATTATGGTATCGACAATATAAAATTCGGACAGGCGGTGCTGGTGAATACCCGCGTACGGTTAAAGGCAAAACTGGCCAACATCATCAATCTCCGTGGTATTACTAAAGCAACAATCGGTGTCGAAATGGAAATAGAAGGTCAGAAAAAACCGGCATACACTGGCGAGGTAGTTTTCCTGTATCATTTTAATGGGTGATAAAAGCACCGTTAGTATGAAGGACGAAACATCCCGGGCAATGGCCGTTTTATTTACCAGGGCACTGCTTGGGATCATATTTCTGATGCAAGGATTTGGAAAGATATTTACCTACACCGTGCCAGTTGTGTATCAAAAGTTCTTTGTGGATTTTGAAAAAACGTTCCTGCCCAAATCGTTACTGTTAGCAACAGCCTATTATACCTCTTACGTTGAATTGATCTGCGGCTTTTTATTGATCATCGGTCTTTTCAGGAAATTTACACTATTGCTGCTCTGCATCGACCTGCTCGTTGTTTCATTTGGTCATGGATTGCTCGAACCTATATGGGATCTACAGCATGTTATACCCAGGGCCGCTTTGCTTATCACCATAATGCTCACCCCTGTACAATGGGATAAATGGAACCTGGATAATTTATTGTTGCCAAAAAGAGTTAACTAACCCGGCAAATTTTCGAGTTTCGGCAAAACCTATCAGCGCAATCATCTAATCATTCTAATCAGCGGTTATTGTTAGTAAGTGGAAACTTTGTTTCTCCCCTACAATTTTGCTTAACCTACCTTCGCGGGCATGAAGAAACTTTTACCAATTCTAATCCTTGGCGGGGCTATGTTAATAGCCGGCTGCAGTAAAAAGAACAATCCCAGCCCATCGGCGTCGTCTGACAGCTATTTACCTATCACCTCAGGAAGTACATGGACCTACAATGATGTAACGGGCGGAAGTACTAGTCAGCTCACTTTAACAATGACTGGGGGTACTACCGTATTTGGCGGCAAAACTTATTACGCGACCAAGTCTGTTTCATCAGCCAAAGGAACAAATACAGGATACCTTTACTCTGCTAACCATTCTTATGCCATGAGGGCCGTAGCCGGCACCACAGGTATAGTGCTTGAATTACAGTTAGGCAACGATGCGCAAAACGCAGGCTATACCTGGACCACTATCCCAAGCGACAATGGAAGCGTTAATGGCGTACCGGCACAATTTGTGAACACTATTAAGGAAAAGAATATCACCAAAGTAGTGAATGGAAAAACATTTAATAATGTGATACATACGCAAGCCGTTCTTCAGTATGATTTGGGTACGGGTTTTCAGGATGTTGCTGTATATGATATTTACCTGGCAAAAGGTGTTGGTATGATTGAAAATGACACAAGTGTTTCGGGATCGCCATATGAAGTAGAAACCATTACCGGCTATACTATTAAATAAGTCGAAACAACTCACAATAAACCAAAGACTGCCATGCTATTTAGCGTGGCAGTTTTGCTTTAAATCTTTACATTCCGTCCACAACCGCTTCTGTAATTTTGTGTTTTATTGATCTATGAACACAAAACAAATCCGCCTGAGCGTATTGGATCAATCGCCCGTACGTAAAGGTGTCACCGCCGAGCAGGCTATACAGGAAACCGCAGAACTTGCCCGCTATACAGACCAATTGGGATACACCCGCTTCTGGGTATCCGAACATCATAACACTGGCAGCCTTGCCGGTTCAACGCCCGAAGTATTGCTTGCTTATTTAGGCAGCCAGACTAAAAATATCCGTATAGGCTCGGGTGGGGTAATGATGCCCAACCATAGTGCTTTAAAAGTTGCCGAGAATTTCCGGATGCTGGAAGCTTTATTCCCTGGCCGTGTTGATTTGGGGATGGGACGAGCGCCAGGTACGGATAGGCTTACTGCTGCTATGCTGAACCCGTCCAACCAATTCCGCGAGCAGGATTTTGTCAACCAGTTGTATGATTTGAATAATTACTTTCATGACCGCGGGGAGCCGGGAACTCCTCTGTCTAAGATAAGAGCCATCCCTCAAATTCAAACTGTGCCAGATATGTGGCTTTTAAGCTCAAGTGGCGAAAGCGGTTTATTTGCTGCTCACTTTGGCATGGGATTGTCCTTCGCTCATTTCATCAACCCAATCGGCGGGCCAGAAGCTGTTGCCCGCTACCGCGAACGTTTCCAGCCGTCAGAAGACCGCGCAGAATCTGCAGCAAGCGTAGCCATTTTTGTTTTCTGTTCGGAAGACGAGGAGAAAATACGACAGCACCAGGCATTAATGGAATTCCGTTTCAATCAATTGGAGCAGGGTAAAGGTATTTTACCTGTAACTTATGATGATATAAAAGACATAGACTATAACGTGTACGAGTTAGAACGCATGATACATCACCGTAAACGAATGATCACCGGGAAACCTGCCGAGATAAAACAAAAGCTAATAAAGCTCGCTAACGATTATGATGTTGATGAGATCATCGCCGTTACTATTGCTGAAGATTTTGATGATAGGCTGAAATCATATCAATATCTGGCTGAACAGTTTGGGCTAGTGACCAGCGACTAGAGATCAGTGATTAGTTGATTTCGTATATTTGAATATGAAAAGCCTCTTCCTTATTGTATATCTGATAACTCTTAGTGCATTAACCGCATCTGCGCAGAATATTGATACATCGCTGCTAAAGAAGATGTTTTTGATAAAGTGTATTCAATTGAGAGATATCCCCAAGAATATTGGAGACACAATTTGCGTCTATGGCCATGTTCATAATTATAAGTCTTTACCCGATTCTAATAAATTAATAATAAATATTGATTCCGCATCACATGGGCCTACGTTCACAATTGAATTACACTATCAGGAACGTGAAGCCGAACCATATCTTGTCGCAGAAATAGCCAACAATAGTATAGTGGCTTACGGAATAATCGCAGGCAATAAAGATAATTTTAGAATAGTCAGCTATTTAATTGTACCTGAAAATGAGGAAAAGGATATGTTGGCTGGTTTTAATTTAAGGCTTCTTGCTCAAAAGCATAGATCCGATAGGCATAAGACAAAAATTATTAATGTCACGCTATCAGCACCAGACCAATGATAGTTTAATATTTTGTCTGTAAAAAGAAAATAAATTAGTTAAAAATTAATTTATCAAACCATAATGATAACGAGGTGTTCTTCAATAGAACAATATTAAATCAATCATTATGGAAACCATAGAAAAATCAGTTGAAGTTTTAAATGATCTTATAGAGATCAATAACGACCGATCGGAGGGTTTTGGTAAAGCGGCGCAGGACCTTGATCCCACCGATATGGACCTGCAGGGCATATTTTTGAACTGCTCGCTTGAAAGTAAACAGTTCGCCCAACAATTACGCGATGAGATAAATCAATTAGGTGGTCATGCTGATATGGATGATACCAGCAGTTCAGGTGCGCTCCACCGTGCCTGGATCGACGTTAAAGCCACATTTACCGGGCACGACCGCAAAGGTATACTGGCAGAATGTGAGCGCGGTGAAGATGCTATCAAAAAAGCTTACCGCGATGCATTATCACCGGAAAACGACCTATCTGCCGAAGTGATACCACTTTTACTTCGTCAGCAACAAAGCATACAAGCCTCACACGACCGCATCAAATCACTACGCGACAGCGCTAGTTAAATGTGCGAATGTGCAGATATGCAAATGTGCGGATTATAGTTAAAAAGCCATTCCACGTTGGGAATGGCTTTTTGCTTTGGGATTTTTCATTTGCACATTTACATATCTGCACATCGTCACATTTGCACATCCGCACATTCGCATATCTGCACATTCAAATTAAATCTGCACATTTGCACATCTTCAAAATTTGCACATTAAAAAATGACCGTTTCTAAACTGGCCCAGAACTTAAGGGGCTCCGAAATTATCAAGATCGCAGGCGAGATCAACGAATTAAAAAGACAAGGCCAAAATATTGCCAACCTCACCATCGGTGATTTTGATTCTAACATCTATCCAATTCCTGCGCCATTAAAAGCAGGCATCGTGGAAGCTTATAACGCCAACCAAACCAACTACCCTGCGGCAGATGGTATGCTGAACCTGCGCGAAAGTGTTTCGGAATTTTTGAAGAAACGTTACGATTTAGATTATAACGCTAACCAGATATTGATCTCAGGCGGTTCTCGTCCGTTGATCTACTCTATCTATCTGGCTGTGGTAAATCCTGGTGAGAGGGTGGTTTTCCCGACGCCGTCATGGAACAACAATCATTACTGCGATTTACTCGGCGCTCAATCGGTAATGATCGAGACCAGGCCGGAAAATAATTTTATGCCTACGGCCGATGAACTTCGTCCGCATTTGAAAGGCGCTGCTTTGCTGGCTTTATGTTCGCCGTTGAACCCAACAGGCACAATGTTCAACAAAAAGGATCTGGAAGAAATTTGTGACCTGGTAATCGCTGAAAATAAAAGCCGTGCAGCAGGCGAGAAACCTTTGTATTTACTTTATGACCAAATCTACTCGCAACTCACCTTTGGTAAGCATGAACACTTTAACCCGGTTAGCCTGCGTCCTGAACTGAAAGACCATGTGATATTTGTTGACGGCGCTTCCAAGTGTTTTGCTTCGACTGGTGTGCGTGTGGGTTGGGGATTCGGTCCGGCAGGCGTTATTAATAATATGAAGGCCATCGTCGGTCACATGGGTGCCTGGTCGCCAAAGGCGGAGCAGATGGCAATGGCTAATTTCCTGAAGGACGAAACGGAAGTGGATGCCTATCTGTCCGACATTAAAACCAAGCTCCAGGACAGTCTCAATACGCTGCACGAAGGTTTCCAGCAATTAAAATCGGAAGGCTTTAATGTTGATTCCATCGAACCGATGGGTGCTATCTACCTTACCGTTAAGGTTGATTATGCCGGCAAAACAACTCCTGATGGCGCTGTCTTAAAGACTTCAACTGACATCAACTTCTACCTCATCAAAGAAGCCAAAGTAGCCCTGGTACCATTCGCCGCATTTGGAAATGATGATGATGTAAACTGGTTCAGGGTATCGGTAGGTGCAAGTACGCTGCAAGATATTCAGGGCGTGGTGCCGAGGGTGAAAGAGGCGTTGGCGAAATTGAAGTAAAAATCTCCCGTCATTGCGAGGAACGAAGCAATCTCCAAACTGTGCAGATCATAGAGCAGAGATTTTTTAATGAACGTTCATTAAAAAAAACCTGCTCCGTTGAATGTCCTATGTAGAGATTGCTTCGTTCCTCGCAATGACGCGATGGTTAAAATCCTCATCATTTGCACCTTTATTTTAAAACTGTAAATTCGCAGCTTTCACAAACGCACATAATATGAGATCATTAATCATCACATTGTCTATCATACTGGCTACTGCCGCAGTTAATGCGCAGACTGCTCCTGTCACCACTGCTCCTGCTCAGAGCACTGATAACAAAGGGGGCATTGTATACATCAACTCGGATACACTGCTAAACAAATACGCGTATTATGCGGCAATAAGAGTCAAACTACAAACTTTGTCGCAAAGTGCGCAAACCGAGCTGGCTGCCAAAGGTCAGGCTTTTCAAAAAGAGGTAGCTGCTTACCAGAAAAGCGCAAATTCTTTGAACCTGGCACAACGAACTGCTACCGAAAAACGCCTGCAAAAGAAACAGCAGGACTTACAGGATCTTAGCCAAAATACCGCTAAACAGTTGCAGGACGAGCAAGAAGCTCAAAATGCTAAACTGTATGACAAACTGGCGACTTACCTGAAAACCTACTGCAAAACCAAAGGCTATAAAATCGTGCTTACCTACTCAAAAGCTAACCCCGCTATGTTGTATGGCGATGAAAGCCTGGATGTAACCAACGATGTACTTACCGGCCTGAACGAGGAGTATAAGAAGGAAAATCCTACGAAATAAGTTATACGTTGTAAGTGTTACGTTATACGTTTGAAGAAGCAGGAAAAACGTATTATGTATAACGTCAAACGTACAACGCCCTGTATAATTTTGTTGCAAGTTTGACGTTATACGTTTTAATTTACAGGGCTTTACGTACAACCTAATACGTATCACGTACAACCCTTCTCAACCTAAAACTCTTATGAAGCACCTTGCCTTTCTGCTGCTACTTGTTGCATCTTCCGGCTGTGCCGTGATCAGCAAACAATATTACTATGTGCCTTCGGTTCCCCATAAGGCTACAAAAACCCGTAATGGTTATTCCGATTATAAAATAGTTTACAGCAGTGTCAAAGTAACTAACAAGACAGGCGACAGTATCGGCACCATAACTACTAATCATGGTTTTGGGCACCCGCTCTTAATCGGACCATTTTTACCTGTTATTCCAGTGGGAGGCCTGTTTAATAAACGTACCAGCCGCTTTCTAATGGAACTTAATGTCAAGTGTTCAAAAGAATACTTTATGTCAATGGCTATTGATAGTAACGACTATAAAAAAGTGCGCGACTCCTTAAATGCATTGAAAGTACGAAAAGTAGCCCCATTAAAGAGTAGCAACTGCTACATAATTGTAAACGATACCCAAAAGGTGCCGCTTTATACAGAGGCGTTCTTTTTTGATAATAATAGCACTGGTTATGAATACAGGCTTACCGCTGATATTAAGTTCAGAAAAATCAAAACGATGAAGCTGGTAACCGGCAATGCCCTCCTTGATAGCACGCTTAAAAATATAACATTTAAACGCAAAGGAAAGATCGTGTTCAATCTGCTCGGACCGGGGGCATAAAAATGTTGTACGTATTACGTTTTTTATCGCTCATATAACGTAAAACGCATTACGTCGAACGTACAACTTCTTAAGCTGCTTTAGAAATATATTTCACCAAACTTCTTTTGGCTACGGGTAACAGCGTTTGTTCTAACGGGAAGCTAATATCGCTGGCTACATAATATACTGCCGGGTTGGGCAGGTGCGGGTGTTTATGGATTAAGTCAAGTTTGATAAACTCTGGGGTAGTGGTGATGCTTCGTTCGTAGGTATCCACAAACTGGATATTGATCCCCCTGAATTTATCGTCCTTATTCTCAAAAATGGTGATCTGGTATTCGTAGACCCAATTGGTTCGCTCCTTGCCATTCCTCAAAGAAAAATAACCGTTGTATGGCATTAAAGGGACAAGTCCAATTGGGTCGATATTCAGATGACTCTCTACAAAATCATATATCTCCTTGCCGGTTTGTATGGCAGGGTTCATTTTGTACAGCGCGTACGAAATAATGCTTTCGATCTCCTGCATCGAGGCATCATCCTGGATGATCTTTTCGTAAGTCAGCTTCACGGCTTCGATGTCGGCCTGAGTCATCCGGTTAGGGAAAGATTGCTGCAGGGTGGATTTGTTGTGTTTAAAATCCAGCAGGTTATTGTAATGAAATATCAGGTCGGTGAGGTTAGGGTATAAACGACTGCGATCAAAATGGCGGTTAATCTCCTGCAGATAATCGAGCAGGATATACTTTTTGTGCTCGAAATCTATCGACCCTTCTATAAACCAATTGATGCCTAACAATTTCATTTATTTAAACAAAAATCCGATGTCTTAATTTACGACAAAAAAGCCAACTTTGCAATATGCCTTCCGGAACGCTTTTTTTAATCCCGGTACCGCTTGCCGAACAGGCAGCTGCCAAATCGTTCACCCCTTACCTGGTGGATACCATCAACCATATAAAGGAATACATTGTAGAGAACGAAAAGACCGCGCGCCGTTTCCTTAAAGAAGCCGGTTTACGTACGCCGCAAAGCGAGCTCATCATTCACGATTATGGCAAACATAACCGCGATATACCTATAAACGAGTTCTTTAAAGGATTAGTTGCGGGTAAGGATGTTGGTTTGATGAGCGAAGCCGGTTGCCCCGGCGTAGCTGATCCGGGATCTGAAATTGTTGCTGAAGCGCATCGTAAAGGGATCAAGGTGGTGCCGCTGGTTGGGCCGAGTTCTATTCTATTAGCAGTAATGGCCTCAGGATTTAATGGGCAGAGTTTTACTTTTCATGGTTATCTGCCCATCGATAAAGCTGAACGAAGCCGGAGGATCAAAGAACTGGAAACGCTGGCTCAACGCAATAATCAAACACAATTGTTCATCGAGACACCTTTCCGCAACAACCCGATGCTGGAGGAAATACTACGCTCCTGCTCACCTAAAACCAGGCTGTGTATTGCCTGTAACCTGACGGCTGAGGATGAGTTCGTACAAACCAAAACTATCGCCGATTGGAAGCAGAAAGTACCTGATCTGCATAAAAAGCCAACCATATTCCTATTATTTCATTCCTGATATAAATGCGCATTACCGACCAGCAAACCAAAGTGCTTATTTCCGGTGCGGGACCATCGGGGTTGATGATGGCTGCTCAACTGCTGCGCTATGGCATTCAACCCATTATTATTGACGATAAGCAGGGGCCCACAGATCAATCGAAGGCTTTGGCAGTTCAGGCACGGTCGTTGGAGATATACCGGCAAATGGGTGTAATCGATAAAGTTTTGGCTGAAGGTAAGCCATCAGAGGGCTTACGTTTTCATTATGATGGAAAGCTAAAGGCATCGCTATCGTTTCACAATGTGGGCGTCGGACAAACGCCTTACCCCTATGTATTTGTTTATCAGCAAAGCAAGAATGAACAGTTGCTGCTTGATTACCTTACTTATAACTGTTGCCCGGTCTACTGGAACACGTCTTTAATATCATTAGAGCAAGAACCCGGATCGGTAACAGCGCTTATCAAAAATGAAGAAGGAGAGCAAACTCTAAAATGCGACTGGGTGATCGGTGCGGATGGGGCGCATAGCACGGTTCGCAAGCAGATACAGGCGCCATTTAATGGTGACACCTATCCGCAATACTTTTTCCTGGCAGATGCTATTTTGGACGGGGATTTTCTGACGGGCGAACAAATACTGATCTTCCTTAACAAACAAGGCTTTGCAGGCTTCTTCCCGATGACGGAAAAGCAAAACTATCGGCTTATTGGCAATATGCCGCATGAAATGGAACTGCGAGAGGATTTACAAATAGACGATATCCTACCGCCTCTACATGATGTCACCAAAAAAAGGCTGAGCGTAGAACATACCAACTGGTTCACTACCTACAAGCTGCATCACCGCATGGCAGAGAAGTTTCGCGAGCAGCGTTGTTTTTTGGTGGGAGATGCCGCGCATATTCATTCGCCTGCAGGTGGTCAGGGTATGAACACCGGCTTGCAGGATGCCTATAACCTGGCGTGGAAACTGGCTGGCGTGATCAATGGCAATATTCAACCAAAGATACTCGATAGCTATGCGGAAGAACGTATGCCAGTCGCCAAACGGTTGCTGAATAGTACCGATAAAGCATTTAAAATAGCGTTATCCAAAAAATGGATGGCACAATTTTTCAAGAAACATATTCTTTTCAGAATACTCCATACAGTATGGAACAATAAACGGATCAGCGCCTTATTTTTCAAACAGGTGTCGCAGACCGGCATCTCCTATCGCGATAGCAGTATTAATCTGCACCTGGCTAAAAGCACCAAAGTACGGGCGGGCGACAGAGTGCCTTACCTGAAAGTATACGATGAGAAAAAGGAAACAGAAACTGACCTGCACGAATGGTGTGCCAAACCCGGCTTTACGCTCATCGTGTTTGGTAAGTTTGACGAGATGTTCCTCTTTACCATAGCTAAGTGGATCACCGCCAAATATCCGGGCATGCTTAATTTCTTTTATTTGCCGCCATCGGGCAAAAATGTGAGTGTATTTGAAGCTTTCGAGGCTGATCCACATCGCCAGATGGCCATTATTGTAAGACCAGATATGCATATCGGTTATATGAATGATGTGGTCGACCTGGGCATGCTCGACAATTACCTGCAAAATGTTGCCGGCATAATTCCGCAGAAATAAAAAGCGCCTGCCGGGTCAATTGCAGACGCTCAAATTAAAACACAGTTATGAAAAAAGGGTAGTAATCTATCAGGATGCGCTTAATATGATTTGAGGTTGGCTTACCTCCTCGTAGCTAATAATCGACAGATCGGGCTGCATCCTTAAAACGAAGGTGTCGATGGTGCCGTGTTCAGGCAGATCATCCGAGGTAAGAAGCAAATATTCGCCCATGATCTCGATTAGTGATAGCAGTCCCGTCTCGTAATTAATGGCCACTTTATGTAGAGAGATATCTTCGATGTGTGATTCTATCAACTCAAAATTCGCTACTTCAAAGGCTATCTTATTGCCCCGGTTGTCTTTAATCACAGGAATTTTATTGTTCAGTTGTGCGATAAAATGTCCTACCGAAAAGCTCAGCTTGTAATGCAATGAGTTGGCACGGCCATCGTTCGCTTTGATCTTGCTAAAGGTCTTAAACTTACCTTCGCCGTTATAGGCTTGTGATTTTAACAGGAACTCATCATACGATGCGTGGAAGATAGCCTTTTCAAAAGCGCTCTGGCACGACTCATCAATTACCTGCCTGTAAACCATTTTGATCTTTGCCTTACTCATCGCTTTCCATTTTTATTTTTACAATTTGATCCCTATGGTGTATGATCCGCTGTAGCCTTCGCTTACACTGCCGGTCAGAGCCACAGTTTCGTTGGCTAGGTCAGTCAGCGAGTTGCCAAAAATACTGTCAGCTTCATTGGTTATCGGGTTTACTCCATGTGTCGAATACAGCGAGCTGGCATAAACCACATTATTCGTCGCTTCAGAAAAACAGATCTGGGTAGTCTTTTTCATCACATTATTTACATATACCTCGATATGGATATGCGTTGCTCTACCCGCATACCAGCCCGGATAAATAGTAGTGAATTTCGCTACGCCTGTCGAGTCGGTCAACTGGTATCCTCTCAGCCAGGTTTCGCCTACATAACTTTTACTTCCCAGTGAGCTGTTCTGATTAGCATAACCGGAATAGTAACCATCCTTGTTGCAGTGCCATATATCCACGCGAGCGTTACTTACTACGTTACAATTGTTGCCGGCATCTACCACAACAAAACTTAAGGTAAGCGGCACGCCGGTTTGCCCGGCGGTAACATCGGTACGATCCAGCGGATTGGTGAGCTCGCCGCCTACATAAGGGTATGGGCCTTCCACTTCGTCTGCAGTCACAATACAACTGCCAGAGGTAGAGGTTGAAGTGCTGCTTGTAGTAGTGGATGTCTTAGTAGTAGAGTCCTTCTTACAGCCATCAATAATCATTGGCCCGGCTGCGGCCATCAGGGCGAATGTCTTTAGAAAATTCTTGCGTTCCATCGGCTAATCAATTTTGCGTTTGATAATCTTATTAACTGATGTAAAATTATCGTTACAGGATTTCGCTATCGATGGTGTGTCGGTTAATCGTGGCTTTGTCCCGACAAAAAGGCCTTTTTCATTTAAATTTCATCCATTTGCGCACAAAATCCATATAGCTTTCGCTTACAGGCAGTTCCGCACCGGCCAATTGTACTTTGCGGTTATGAATGGATTTGATCTTATCCACGGCAACTATAAAGCTGCGGTGGATGCGCTGAAATTTATCAGCAGGGAGTTTTTCCAGCACCTTTTTCAAAGGCATCAGGGTGAGTATAGTTTTGGCGTTATTAACATGTATCTTAATATAATCCTCCATGCTCTCAATATATTCAATATCATCCAGGTTGATCTTCACCATCCTGTATTCTGAGTAAACATAAAGGCTATTATCGGTTTTCTCGTCCGCACCCGAATGCTTGTATTTATAATAATCGATAGCTTTCTCAACCGCTTTGGCAAAGCGTTTGGCATCGATTGGTTTTAGGATATAATCTAATGCCTCGAGCTCAAATCCCTCGTAAGCGAAGTTCCTGTAAGCCGTTATAAAAATGGTGATCGGCTTTTTGTCCAACGACCGCACTAATTCCAACCCGGTCACGTCGGGCATATTGATATCGATGAATAGCAGATCGATCGTCCCTTGATTTAGATACTCCGCTCCGGATATGGCATCTTCAAACGTCTGTACTAATTGCAGCTCCGGGAACTGGTGCACATACCTTTCGATAAGCTTCAACGCCAACGGTTCGTCATCTATGGCAATACATTTCAGCCTTGTCATGATGTTTGCAGGATGAGTTTAACGGTATACAACTGATTATCCGTATTGATATCGAGGATATGTTTGTTAGGGTACAAATATTCCAAACGTTGTTTAGTATTTTTTAGTCCGATGCCCACCCTGCGTTTCTCGTCTTTTTCGGGGAAGATGCTGTTCTGGCAAAAGAAGGTAATACCTGTATTATCGCCATTCAATTTAATAGTGATGTTCGACCGGTGATGTTTGCTTATGCCGTATTTGAACACATTTTCTACGAAAGTCATTAATGTAAGCGGCGGTACTTTCTTATCATCAATATCTCCGGATATTTCTACATCAACTGTAGTCTTTTCGCCAATACGCAATCGCTGTAATTCAATATAGTCGTTAATGCAATCCACCTCATGCTGTAACGGCACAAAATCAGTCATCGCGTCGTCGGTGACATAGCGCATAATGTTGGATAATTTCATGATGCTGTCAGGCGCGTTATCATCCTTCATCAACGTAAGCGTATAGATATTATTCAGCGTATTGAATAAAAAATGAGGATTGATCTGTGCCTTAAGAAAAGAAAGTTCTGCACTTGCTTTATCAGCCTCAGCCTGGGTAGCGCGCTGTTCCGTCATTCGCCATTGCTCCATGATCTTCATGGCAGTGCTTAATGCTACTATCATCAAAAAGATAAAGAAGCTGATCACATCAAATGGATGAAACGGGCCATTGTGTGGTGGCTGAAAATGCGGCGGTCCACCATATGGACCAAAGCCACGATGATTACCGCCGGGTCCCATTGGATGACCAACACGCTGACAAGTATCACAATCATCTTTAGGCCGTCTAAATCTGTGTGTTGTATCTTCCGTACCTGGCGGGGGGCTGCCCGGACCATCTTCACCAGGCTGATGCATCCGTTGGTCATGCGGTGGACCAGGCATTGTGTGACCCAGCAACCGTTGACGCATGGGCGACTGCATCTGCGTTGGCATACCTGCGCGCCGCGTGCTCCTCATCAATTGGTCATACGGCTTTAGATAATAAGTACCGGCCAGTAAGGCAAGAATAACAATACTATATAGCACGTATTTCCTTTTCAGGAATAGTACTGGTATCAGCAAGTAGGCGTTGAAGTAAAAGAGAAAAACATAAGTGCCGCAGAATATCCAGTAGATCGGCTTAGCGAGTAACAACCATACGTTACTCTGACCTCCATTGATAAACAACAATGGGAGGGCCATAAACAGCAGCCAGCCTGCTATATGCAAAACAACCTCGTAGGCCCTCAACTTAAACATATGCAAATCAACACATTCCTGCGCAGTATATGAAAATGTGTCGGTAATTAAGGCATTTGTGTAGACGAATCAACCATGAATGGTCTCGCCTTTTCCGTAGTTTTGGATCACCTGCGCTTCGTAATCGAGGAACTCTTTCCAGCGCTTATCTACATCAATTCCATCAGCGTATTTCTTAGCTAAACGGATGAATGTGGTATAATGCGTAGCCTCGCTGATCATCAACTCGTGATAAAATTCAGATAGTTGCGGGTCGTTAATATGTTCGGACATCACCTTAAAGCGCTCGCAACTGCGTGCTTCGATCATTGCGGAAAATAATAGACGGTCTATCAATTGAACAGAACGGCTTCCCCCACTTGTCCCTAAAAACTTGCGGAGTTCGTTTACATAATCATCTTTGCGTTCTCTCCCCAATATAAAGCCGCGTTCAAGAATAATATCGTGTACCCGTTTAAAGTGATCCATTTCTTCCTGAACCAATGCTGCCATCTCCTGCACCAGGTCAGACAGTTGCGGATTTTGAACAATAAGTGTGATAGCGTTACTGGCGGCCTTCTGCTCGCAAAAAGCATGGTCAGTTAAAATTTCCTCAATATTGCTTTCAACAACATTTTTAACCCACAGCGGGTCGGTAGGCAACTGAAGTTTAAGGATGGTTCTTTCGCTCACAAAGCAAAAATACCGTTATTTAGGTAAAAGCTGAAAGGCGAAAGGTAAAAGGTTATTATAAAGGGTAAAGGCGAAAGCTGAAGCGTGAAAGGTTGCTATAAAAAGGAATCTGGCCAAACCTTTAGCCTTTTAGCTTTAACCTTTTACCTAAAAAATCAACCCCACAGATCGATCTCTTTCTCTACCTCTTCTTCGTGGTAAGCGTGGGCTTTTTCCTGTTGGGTGGAGTGTTCGATCTTAGCCATCAACAATAGCTTGTCAAAAAGCTCCAGAACGTCGATCTTTTCAGGCATGTTATTCACAAAGTGTTGCAAGTTGTCTTTTGAAAGCTGCATGATATTTAACTGACTAATTTGTTGTCTATTACGCATTAGACGCGGCGAAGGTTGTGAGTGTTACAATTAAATCAGCCGTTGCGATACAAGGCTTTACTCTCTATAAATTCCAGCACCGGATCAGGCACGAAGTACTGTACATTCTTCTTTTCGGCGATAGATTTCCGAATAAATGTAGCCGATAATTCCATCAATGGTGTCATCGTAATGGTCACTGACGGATGTGATGCAAACTCAGCATTTTCATAGCCGGGACGAGGGTATACATAAATGCGGTAATCGCGCAGGATAAGCTTGTAGTTTTTCCATTTATGCAGCGTCCCCAGGTTATCTGAGCCCATGATAATGGCGAACTCATGTTCAGGATATTTCTCTTTTAGATGGGTAAGGGTATCGATGGTATAAGATGGTTGTGGCAGGCGTAATTCTACGTCACTTACTTTAATGTTTTTTGAATTATCAGTCGCCAGTTTGGCCATCTCCAGGCGGTCGTAGGTATTGATTAGGTCGCCGTACTTTTTCAGCGGGTTTTGCGGAGACACCACCAGCCAGACCTTATCGAGGGTAGTATGGTTGGCCATGTAGTTGGCAATGATCAAATGCCCTACATGTATGGGATTAAACGACCCGAATAGTAAACCTATTTTCATTTAGTCTACGGTTAATAGTTCACAAATAATAGTATTTGCTAAGTCTGCGGAACCCCTTTCATGATTCACGGGATGAACCACCAACCGCAGGCTTAATTAATTCTTGAGAAAATTCGTAACAAGCAACTCCGCTTCTGCACATGCCGTTTGAAGATCGTGATTTTTAAGGATAATATCAAACTGAGGTGCATAATTCAATTCTTTTTCTGCTTTTGCGAATCGCTCCTGTAATTTCTCTGCACTATCTGTCCCACGACCGGTTAAGCGTTCTTTCAAAACCTCTAGTGATGGTGGCTGAACAAAGATTGCCAAAGCAGCCTCGCCGTATTTGCGTTTGAGGTGTAAACCGCCTTCTACGTCGATATCAAATATCACTGTTTTACCTTTTGCCCAGATGCGTTCTATCTCTTCGCGAAGTGTACCGTAGAAAGTACCTGAATAAACTTCTTCGAACTCCACAAAGTGTTTCTTTGCTATTTTATGAAGGAACTCTTCTTTGCTGATAAAATAATAATCCTTACCATTTTGCTCATCACCTCGCGCCTGACGGGTCGTTGCTGATATTGAAAATTCCAGGTCAGGTATTTTAGTAAGCAGATGCTGCACTATAGTTGTTTTACCTGCTCCGGATGGCGCTGAGAATATGATGAGTTTTCCTTCTTGGGTCATTCGTTGTATTAGTTGTATTGGTTGTATTGGTTGTATTGGTTATAAATGGTGAAGAATTTAACTACTTCAACCACTACAACTAATACAACCTCTTCAACCAACTATAACACATTTAGTAGTTGTTCCTTAATTTTTTCCAATTCTTCCTTCATGCCTACCACCAGTTTCTGGATATTGGCATCATTGGCTTTTGAGCCCAGGGTGTTGATCTCGCGACCGATTTCCTGCGATATAAAGCCCAGCTTCTTGCCATTGGCATCATCGCTTTTCAAAGTTTCGATAAAATAATCGCAGTGGCTTTTCAGGCGGATCTTTTCTTCTGTGATATCCAGCTTATCGATGTAATAGATCAATTCTTGCTCAAAGCGATTCTGATCTACATTTTCGCGGCCTACAGCTTCATTCAAAAATTGGTTCAGTCGTTCACGAATAACGGGGATACGTTTAGGCTCCTCGATCTCTACCAATTGCAGATTTTTCAGGATAGAACCAATGCGCATTTTTACATCCTGCTCCAGTACATTCCCTTCGTCACCTCTGAATTTCTGGAAAGCTGCTACTGCCTGCTGAAAAGTGCGTTCAACTATCTTCCACTCCTCTTCTGAAACTGATTCTTCATCATACTTCACTACCTCTGGTAAACCAAGCGCTAATTGCAACAGGTTACCGCCATGTTCGCCTAGTTCCTCACTTACTGCTTTAAGCTGGTTGTAGTAGTTTTTCAATAAAGTATTGTCAATACCCGCAGCTTTAACCGATGAATTTGCCTGTTCTACATTGATAGAAAGGTTAACCTTGCCGCGCTCGATCTGCTTATTGCATTCGTTGCGTAACTGGAACTCTTTTTCGGAAAATGATTTTGGAATACGGAGCGATAATTCGAGGAATTTGCTGTTCAGGGATTTGATTTCGACGGTATATTTTGTACTGCCTGAATCAAAACTGGCAATCCCATACCCTGTCATGGATTTTATCATGTGCAAAGATAGATTTTTTGGTGAATAGTTAATCAGTGATCGGTTAACCGGTGATCAGGCAGTCCATGGTCCAACAAATCAACTAATCTCTGATTTACTAATCTCTAGTCACTGAACATTAACATCTTTTTACATTTTTTGCGTTTTACATTATATACTTTTGCAGGAATGCGTTTATCCCAAAAACTAATATACTGTACTTTAATGCTTTGTTTGCTGAGTAGCTTGAGCTATGCACAACAGACATTAACCATTAAAGGCATTATATTTAAAAAGAGCACACCCAACAGGATATCGCAGGCCGTGGTAACCGACCTGAAAACGCAGACAGTGATGATGAGTGATGAATTGGGTGGATTTGGCATTAAAACTTCCATTGGTGATACATTGGAGATAACCAAAACCGGTTATACCCCCCAGAGGATTGCAATAACCAACAATGATGACCTGGTAGTTTACATGCAACCCGTTGTAGAACTAAACCAGGTGACGATCAAAAGTCAGTCCAAGCAACAGGAATTGAGTGAAGTGATGAAGGAATACAAAAGCCAGGGTATTTTTAATGACGGCAAATCACTTCCGTTCTGGCAGTTCGTTAATTCGCCCATCACGGCATTTTATAACCTGTTTGGTAAAGCACCTGCACAGGCCCGCCGATTTGCCGAGTATGCCAAGAATGAGCAAGAGGCTAGTTTGGTTGATAAAAAGTACACCAAAGAACTGGTAAAAAGTGTAACCAAAATGACCTCCGATGACGAGGTGGATAAATTCATGGTAGCTTACAGACCATCCTACCAGGACATGAAGGAATGGAACGACTATCAGTTGATCCAGTTTATTAAGAAGTCCTATAATTATTATCTGAAAACGAAGGATAGGCCGGGGGCGAAGTTGCAGAAGTTATATTAGTCAGAACCGCTGACTTTTGTGATTGAAATGATTTCGTTGATGATAGCGACATTACAAATCAACGTAATCCTCTAATCATTCAAATCAACGGTTCAGATAGACAATGCCTCACAGGCCCTTTCAGCTGCCAGCTTTTCCGCATTCTTCTTATTGAACTCTTTACCCTGCCCCATGATCTCGCCGTCTATACTGGCTTGTACGGTGAATAGTTTGTTACTTTCGCCGTCACCATTTTCTATCAGTTCGAAGGTGATATCCTTGCCATGGCGCTGACACCATTCAATGAGTTTACTCTTGAAGTTGGTCTCTGTTTGCTCCAGCTTATGGATATCTATGTGGGATTTGATGATGTGGTTCACCAGGAAGTTTTTGGTGAAATCGTAGCCTTTATCCAAATAGATAGCACCTACTAAAGCCTCAAATGCATCCCCCAGTAAAGAACCCTGGCGGGTGGAGTTCACCATCCTGCTATCATACTCTATCAACTGTTCAAAACCCAATTTACGGGCCAATTGATTCAGATTGCTGCGGTTTACTATTTTTGAACGGAGTTCGGTCAGGAAGCCTTCGTCCTCAAAAGGGTATAATTTGAAGAGTACTTCGGCTACTACGCTGCCCAGAACAGCATCGCCCAGGAATTCCAGACGTTCGTTGCTGTTCTTTACACCTTTTTTTACGTTTTGCGCTACCGATTTATGCCTGAAAGCCAATCGGTATAAAGACAAATTGCCCGGAACAAAGCCGAGCAAATTCTTTAAAGATTTTACGTATTTTTTATTTGGTGATAAATAAAGCTTATAGAATCGTCTGATTGGCATTCGATCTACTTAATCTTCGTACTTCTTAAATATAACTGAAGCGTTGTGGCCGCCAAAGCCAAATCCGTTGCTTTGTGCTATCCTAACTACTCTTTTCTGTGCAACGTTGAAGGTAAAGTTAATTTTCGGATCAAAAGCAGGGTCGTCAGTAAAGTGATTGATCGTTGGAGGGATCATATCATTTTTAACGGCCAATATAGCGGCTATAGCCTCAACAGCACCGGCGGCACCAAGCAAGTGGCCCGTCATTGATTTGGTAGAGCTGATATTTATGCGGTAAATATCTTCTCCAAAAGTATCTTGTATTGCTTTAACTTCCTGCGGGTCACCAATCGGGGTCGATGTTCCGTGAACGTTTACATAGTCAATATCAGAAGGTTTTAAGCCTGCATCTTCCAACGCAGCCTTCATAACCAGCGCAGCGCCTAATCCTTCGGGGTGCGGAGCTGTCATGTGATAAGCATCGGCACTCATGCCACCACCTATCATTTCGGCATATATCTTAGCGCCGCGTGCTTTTGCGTGCTCCAGTTCTTCCAGAATGATCGTTCCTGCACCTTCGCCGGCAACAAAACCATCGCGGTCAAGATCGAACGGACGTGAGGCAGTAGCCGGATCATCATTACGGGTTGATAGCGCATGCATCGCGTTAAAACCACCTATACCTGCTTCGTTTATGATTGCTTCAGAACCTCCGGTGATGAACATATTAGCTTTACCCAGGCGGATATAGTTAAATGAGTCTATCAACGAATTGTTGGATGAAGCACAAGCAGAAACGGTTGTGAAGTTGGGTCCTCTTAAACCATATTTGATAGAGATATGGCCGGGGGCTATATCCGCTATCATTTTTGGAATAAAGAAAGGATTAAAACGCGGTGTACCGTCGCCTTTTGCGAAAGCAACCACCTCGTCTAAAAAGGTTTTTAAACCACCAATGCCTGATCCCCATATCACACCGATACGGTTGGTATCAAGCTTTGAAAAGTCTAATCCTGCATCTTTTACGGCTTCCTCTGTAGAATATAAAGCGTATTGAACAAAGGGGTCAAGTTTGCGGGCATCTTTGCGGCCCAGGAATGCGTCGGCATCGAAATTCTTTACCTCGCAGGCAAACTTTGTTTTGAAATTTGTAGTATCAAAACTCTTAATCAAGGCTGCGCCACTCACTCCATTGATCAAAGAATTCCAATAATCTGGAACGCTGTTGCCAATTGGAGTAAGTGCTCCAAGCCCGGTTACTACAACTCTTTTAAACTCCATTTAGTAAGATTGGGGAGCTTATTTAACGTTTTTTTCAAGGTAAGCGATAGCCTGGCCTACAGTACCTATAGTTTCAGCCTGATCGTCAGGAATAGCCACGTTAAATTCTTTTTCAAACTCCATGATTAGTTCCACGGTGTCTAACGAGTCTGCACCAAGATCGTTGGTGAAGCTAGCTTCAGGTGTTACTTCACTTTCGTCAACACCTAATTTTTCTACGATAATAGCTTTTACTCTTGAAGCGATATCAGACATACTTTTAATGGTTTAATGATTAATAAAATTCAGTGCAAAGAAAAATAAAATCTATCAAATAACAAATCTAAAAACTTTTGGCATTTACAAGTAACAAAATTTTAGCACTAGAGTTTCTATTTTGTATTTTTGAACCGGGTAAAATTAGTGATTTTGAACAGGAAAACGTTAAAGTTTGAGATCGATTTAGATTTTGTGCTGATTGCCATCACCACATCACTGAAAGATTACCGTATCTGCCACCACATAAACAAGCACTTGCGATTCGGTTTTACACGCAGCGCCGACCTGGAAGTTGACTTATTACCCGGATCAGCGCCTGTTTATTTCTCCATGTTCCAATATTATTGGGAAGCCAGCGAAACAGATTTTTATTTTTTAGCCAATAAGGGATCAGAAGGTTACCTTGTACCCGAAATGCGTAAGGCCGATTATTTTCTGATGATCCGGAATTATATCGATGATGCAGACCTGGAACAGCTGATCACAGGGCTTAATCGCATACCTGAAATAGTGGCAGCGGTAAAGATTGATCCAAAAAAAATTAAATCACGCGAAAATCTTTTATTTTAGCGCCGATTTTAAAAAGTGTATGAGCTACACTAATTTAAATACCATAAAATAGAAAACAGCCAGTTTAATCCTGATAAATATGAAATTATCTTACAACCGTACTAAAATTGTTGCCACAATGGGTCCGGCATCAACCAACAAGGACATCCTGTTGTCAATGATCAAGGCAGGTGTAAATGTATGCCGCCTCAATTTTTCGCACGGAAGACCTTCTGATCATCAGAAAACTATCGATACCATTCGTGAAATAAACGAACAATATAAAGTAAACGTGGGCATCCTTGCCGACTTGCAGGGTCCTAAAATCCGTATCGGACTGGTAAAGGATGGTGGTATTCACCTAGTAAACGGTTCGCAAATACATATTACTACACATGAGTGCATCGGCGACGACAACCGTATATATATAACGTATGAAACTTTTCCGCAAGATGTAAGGCCTAACGAGATCATCTTATTAGATGACGGTAAGATACAGATGCGCGTGATCGAAACCAACCGTAAAGACTCTGTGCTTTGCGAAGTGGTACACGGCGGTATCCTGACATCCCGTAAAGGTGTTAACCTTCCTAATACCAAGGTATCTATCCCAAGCTTAACTGAAGAGGATTTGGTAAACCTTGAATTCGCATTACAAAATGATGTGGAGTGGATCGGTCTTTCATTCGTTCGTACAGGTGAAGATATCGTTGAATTGAAACGCATTATTGCACGCAGCGGAAAATCTGCACGCGTGATCGCTAAAGTTGAAAAACCTGAAGCGATAGATAATATAGATGCTATTGTTGCCGCAACTGATGGTGTGATGGTTGCCCGTGGTGACCTGGGTGTTGAAATGCCTTTGGAAGAAGTTCCGTTACTGCAAAAAATGATCATCCGCAAATGCCGCGAGGCTTCAAAACCGGTTATCGTTGCTACGCAGATGCTGGAATCGATGATCACTACTCCCCGCCCAACCCGTGCTGAAGTAAACGACGTTGCTAACTCGGTTCTGGACGGTGCTGATGCGGTAATGCTAAGCGGTGAAACCTCCGTTGGTGAATTCCCTGTAATAGTTATCGAAACAATGGCTAAGATTGTCCGTAATGTAGAAGAACTGGGATATCCTTACGATACTACCCTGGAGCCTGCTACACCGCTTAATCCGGCTAATTACCTGAGCGACGCACTTTGCGGATCGGCAGTTTACCTGGCTGAGCATACCAATGCCGTAGGTATCGTTTCCATGACCGTTTCTGGCTATACTGCATTCGAAATATCGAGCCACCGTCCAAAAGCTGGCACTTATATTTTTACATCCAACAAAACTTTATTAAAGGCCTTAAGCCTCGTTTGGGGTGTACGTGCTTTCTATTATGACAAGCTGGAAAGTACCGATCAGACCATTGCTGATGTAAACGAAATATTAAAATCAGAACACCTTATTGAAGTAGGTGATGTCGTGATCAACACTGCATCGGTCCCTATTACTAAAAAGGGTAAAACGAATATGTTGAAGGTAAGTGTTGTTGAATAGTGGATTAAGTTGATTAAGTGAGTGGTTGATTAAGTTCTTTAACCACTCATTTAATCAACCTAATCAACCACTTAACTTATCTATCAATAAACCGCCGCTTCACACACTTTCAGGAACAACTTGTCGAGATTGACAAAGTAATAGTCCCAATAGATCTCAATCATTTTTCTCATCTCAGTAAGTTTTGGTATCCGTTATTAAGAACCACAAACGATGCCAGGGTTTAATTATTACTTAATTTTTAAAGAAAAAATGCCACTGGATTGTTCCTTTGCCCTTTGCTAAAAATATTCGTATCTTTAAATAATCTGCTACTTCATTATTAAGCGAAAAACATAACAAAATTAACTTAAAATCCTTCGATTTATTTTCATTTTTTAGTTTTCCACAGCTACAATAAACTATAAATCAAATATTTATAGCAACACATTCATGATAATCAGGTTCAAGCCAACACGGTGTGGAAAACTCCAAATTGAATCGGATTATATGGAATAATAAATTTGATTAAAAACCCCTAAGGATTTTTTAACACTATAATAACTTATTAGATACATAGATATGGGCAAAAACATTTCAAAAAAAGCAACCGCTTCAAGCGGCAAAGGAGGGTTAAGGGTCGGGAGATACTTTACCAAAGAAGGAAAGAACGTATATGACCTGTTCAAGTATGAGAAACGCTCGTCGGTGATACGTAACCCTTCGGGCGACGCTGTGTTTGAAATGAACGATGTTGAAGTACCGGCTTCATGGTCGCAGGTAGCAACCGACATTCTTGCACAGAAATATTTCCGCAAGGCAATGGTTCCTCAACCAGACGGAACAACAGGTTCTGAAAAAAGCATTAAGCAGGTTGCCCACCGTATGGCTAATTGCTGGAAAGACTGGGGAATGCGTTATGGTTATTTCGCATCAAAAAATGACGCCGAAGTATTCTATGATGAAATAGTATATACGATAGTTGGTCAGCTTGCTGCACCAAACTCACCGCAATGGTTCAACACCGGTTTGCACACCTCTTATGGCATCACCGGCAAGCCCCAGGGACACTATTTTGTAGACCCGATCACTGAAGTGTTAAGCAAATCAACCTCAGCATACGAGCGTCCGCAGCCGCATGCCTGCTTTATCCTGTCTGTTGAGGATGACCTGGTAAACGAAGGCGGTATTATGGATCTGTGGGTTCGTGAGGCACGTATCTTTAAATATGGCTCTGGTGTAGGTACCAACTTCTCTAAGATCCGTGGCGAAAACGAAAAACTATCAGGTGGTGGTTATTCATCGGGCTTAATGTCATTCCTGAAAATAGGCGACCGTGCTGCAGGAGCTATCAAATCAGGTGGTACCACTCGCAGGGCTGCTAAAATGGTTTGTCTTGACCTGGATCACCCTGAAATTGAAGGTTTCGTGAACTGGAAAGTAGAAGAAGAGAAGAAAGTGGCTGCTTTAATAGCTGCTGGCTATTCTTCAGATTACGAAGGTGAAGCTTACCGCACAGTATCAGGCCAAAACTCTAATAACTCTGTAAGGGTTCCAAACGAATTCTTCTACGCTTTGCAACAAGGCAAAGACTGGGAACTGAAAGGCCGCATGAATGGCAAAACCGTAAAAACCATATCTTCTCAAAAATTATGGGACGATATATCATTTGCGGCTTGGGCCTGTGCCGATCCGGGTATACAATATGATAGCACCATCAACGAATGGCATACTTGTCCAGAAGGTGGCCGCATCAACGCATCAAACCCATGCTCTGAGTACATGTTCCTGGATAATACCGCATGTAACCTTGCATCTATCAACCTGGCGCATTATTTTGATGAGAAAACCCGCACATTTGATGTAAAAGGCTTCGAGCATTCATGCCGTATCTGGACCATCGTTCTCGAAATATCCGTATTGATGGCTCAGTTCCCGTCAAAAGAAGTGGCTCAGCTTTCATATGACTACCGTACCCTTGGTTTAGGCTATGCTAACTTAGGCTCAGCCCTGATGGTGAACGGAATCCCTTACGATAGCGATAAAGCACGTGCAATCGGCGGCGCTATCACTGCTATCATGACCGGTACTGCTTATGCTACTTCAGCTGAATTGGCCAAAGAGTTAGGTACTTTCAGCCGTTACGAAGAAAACAAGAAACATATGTTGCGTGTAATGCGCAACCACCGCTATGCGGCATATAACTCACCTGAAAATTACGAAGGCCTGGATATCCTGCCTCCGGGAATTGATCAGAAACAATGCCCTGACTACCTGCTTTCTGCTGCATGCAATGCATGGGACAAAGCAGTTGAAATGGGTGAGCAATATGGTTACCGTAACGCACAAACCACCGTTATCGCTCCAACAGGAACTATCGGTTTGGTAATGGATTGCGATACTACCGGTATCGAGCCTGATTTTGCACTGGTTAAATTCAAAAAATTATCAGGCGGTGGTTACTTCAAGATCATCAACCAGGCTGTACCCGCTGCATTGAAGAACCTGGGATACCAGGAGCATGAAGTAACTGCTATTGTAAACTATGCAAAGGGATCTGCAAGTTTAATAGGTGCGCCACACATCAATGTGGATACCCTTAAAGCAAAAGGCTTTACTGAAGCTGAATTGGAAAAATTGGATAAGGGCCTGGTATCGGCATTCGAGATCAGCTTTGCATTCAATATCTGGTCGTTAGGTGAAGATTGCCTGAAACGTCTGGGATTGACTGCAGAACAATATAATTCACCTGATTTCAATGTATTGCGTGCATTAGGCTTCACCAAAAAACAAATTGCTGAAGCTAACGAATATATCTGCGGTACAATGACCCTTGAGGACGCTCCATATCTTAAATTGGAACACTACCCGATATTCGATTGTGCTAATAAATGCGGTGCTAAAGGCGAGCGTTATATCCATGCACACGGTCACATCAAAATGATGGCTGCTGCACAACCCTTCCTGTCAGGCGCTATTTCAAAAACTATCAACCTGCCAAACGAGGCTAAGGTTGAAGAAATAAAAGATTGCTACGAACTGTCATGGAAATTAGGTTTGAAAGCCAACGCACTTTATCGCGACGGTTGTAAATTATCTCAGCCATTATCAACCAAGTCTGATAAGAAAGAAGAAGCTGACGAAAAACTGGATAGCGTAGAAGAAGTATTAGGCGAAGCTGCTAACGTAAAACTAAGCGACCTTACTCCTGACCAGGTGTTAGAAGCAGCTGTGGCTATTATGGAGAAATCTAAAGATACCCACTTTATGCGTCAGCTATCCCGTGTGGTTCAGAAGAAGAGCCTGCCATACAAACGCCGCGGCTATACGCAAAAAGCAAGCATCGACGGTCAGACTGTATTCGTTCGCACAGGTGAGTATGAAGACGGAACACTAGGCGAGATCTTCGTGGATATGCACAAAGAAGGTGCAACCTTCCGTTCATTGATGAACTGCTTTGCTATCGCAGTTTCAGTAGGTTTACAATACGGCGTGCCGCTGGAAGAGTACGTAGAGAAATTTACCTTCACCCGCTTTGAACCAGCCGGTATGGTGATTGGCCACGCCAACATTAAGAGCGCCACCTCAATTATCGATTATATCTTCAGGATGCTGGGTTACGAATATTTAGACCGCAGCGACCTGGTTCATGTTATAACTGAACAAAGGGGCGTGGTAGGCAACCCGCAGATGGATGATGAAGACATCAATCCTGATGCTACCAACGTTTATGAGCCAACACCTGCAAAAGTATCTTCGGATGCTACAGGCAGCAAAAAACAAGGCCTTAGTCTTGATTTGAGCATGGGTGTGCAAAGCGATGCACCGGCATGTAACGTTTGCGGTCACACTACTGTACGCTCAGGCACTTGCTACAAATGCCTGAACTGCGGTAACTCGATGGGTTGCTCTTAATAGCTGAAAAGGCAGCGTGAAAGGGTAAAGAAACAAGCTATTCGTAAAATTGGCTGTTAAGCTCAGTTTTATAATGGTTAATGTGTGTGAAGCCCCGGTCTTTTGATCGGGGTTTTTTTGAGAATTAAGGGATCATAAAATGAATTTTGGAAATCAGGAAAGGCTAATTTATAGATTAAAAAATGCAGCTTCAAAGGGGCAAAAAATCTCCTTTCTAATCGGTTCTGGTCTAACAGTAAAAAAAGGGGAAGGCTCTCTTGGCGTTGATTCAGTAAAAAATATTATTGACAATATTTCCAATATTTTTATTGAAGATAATAGCATGCACTTATTAGACCAAGAGATGACCCGTCTTGGTGAGCATGATATTCCCGCGCGCTATCAAGCAGCTATGCGAACATTATTGGAATGTCAAGGACAAGAGAAGCTAAATGAAGTTATTCGGAACGCAGTATTAAATGCGCGCATTAATAAAAGCTCATTGGTATTAAGTGGTGAATTAGATTATGAAACCCTAGAAAAAGATCGCGATAATTGGTACATTAACGAAGCAACTGAAGCTTTGGCAACTCTATACCAAACCAATAAGCAAACCTTTAATAATATTATTTTAACATCAAATTTCGATCCTTTAATAGAAATAAGTCTGTGTAAGAAAGATATCACCACCCAAACGTTAAATATTAACAAAGACGGCAGGTTCGATAATATAATCGACAACGGAAATATTATTTCGGTTGCGCATTTTCATGGTTATTGGCGAGGTAGCGACACACTTCATACGATTAAACAATTAACAAGGCCTCGTCCAAATTTGAAGGCTTCACTAAAACGACTCTTAAAGGATTCGTTATTGGTAATAATTGGATATGGTGGTTGGGATGACGTATTCACTTCTACTCTCATTGAAGTCATAAATGAGGATGATACAAATTTAAATGTTCTTTGGACTTTTTATTCTGACGATTCAAGTCAAATAACTGAATCTCATCAATCATTATTTGAAAGTATAGATCAGAGCTTAGAGCAGCGAGTTGTTCTATACAATGGAATTGATTGTCATAGATTTTTCCCTACATTATTAGATAATTTAAATAACGATATTACTTCAGTTAGGCCACCAAATGCACCAGTTGTTAAAACGATAGCTCATTCAGAAATATTCACTAGCGACAATCCTGTTGTTAATTACAAATGGGTTGGTCGGAAGAATTATCTAAAATCAATTGATCTTGATCAATATAGAGTCATATATATTTCTGGAATAGGGGGCCAAGGAAAATCTGGTTTAGCTTCAAGATACCTTGAGGAGTATGTCAATGAAAATTCCAAATGGGAATTTTGGGACTGGCGCGATTGTAAAGAAGAATCTAATAGAATCCATTCTAAAATAGTCTCGATAATTGAACGGATAACTAATGGTGAATATAGAGCATCATCGTTTATCGGGGAAAAAATCGAGGACATAATAGGCATATTTTTCAAATTAATTGAGGAAAGGCAAATTGTATTTGTTTTTGATAATGTAGATCACTACGTTGATATTGAAAATTTCAAATTGATTGGAATAGTGGGTCATCTATTTAGAGAAGCTATCATGAGGAAACATAAATGTAAATTTATCTTCACTGGAAGACCTTCAATTTCAGATATCGATAGCAGCTTTCTAATTTTGAGATTAGAAGGCCTTGACAATGCTGAAACACAGGATCTATTTTTAAGCCATGACCTTTCTTTAAATGTAACTGACATAACAAATCTTAGTAATACGTCATTTAATTTAACAAAAGGCCACCCATTGTGGTTGCTCTTAATTATTGGTCAGGCTTTTAGGGGAAAAGATAACGTTTACAGTTTTATTGATGAGATGAATTTATCTAACTCATTTAAAGGGAATGATGAATCAGATATTTTAGCCAGTAATGTACTAGATACCATCTGGAAGCGATTAACAGCCAATCAACAATTACTTTTAAGAATCATCTCTGAAACCGTTCGGTCTGAAACACTAGATAACCTTCATAAAATTTCTAGCTCTGAATTTAAAACCGTTAATAAATTTAATTCGTCACTAAATACATTAATCAACCTGAATCTTATTGTCACCAAATCTTATCCGAAAGAGAAAGATGAGTATGATCTTCATCCACTAGTAAAACAATTTATAAGGAAAAAATATCTACATAGTGAAAGGTCGAGGTTCATTACTTTAATAGTAAATTATTATAACAATATCTTAGTTGTTTTTAAACCTAAATTAGACAAACAGTCTCCTTTATATATTTTCGAAAAATTTACTGCTAAAATCGAGCTAGATGTAAACGGAAAGAACTTTCAGGAAGCATTAGTAACATTACACGAAATAACAGATTCGATAACATCTGCTGGATATGTCGAAGAGTTTATACGGGTTAGTCATATTGTTTTTATTAACATAGACTGGGAGCAAGCAATAATTGAGGAATATGCCTATTTTCATGACTTATTCCACAATTACGTACATTCTTTAACAGAGTTCGGCAAATTTGACGACGCATCTAATTTTTTAAATAAATACTTAAAGAATATTCCTGGTAAGAGCGTAAATTATATAGCCTATTGCAAATCCATGGCATATTTATATTGGTTTCAAGAGAATTTCGAAAAAGCTATATCTATAGCAGAAGAAGGTGAGGCACTGAAAAGAAGTTCCGGGATTGATACCGACATTGAAATTTCCCACAACCTTGCACTTGCCCTTAGAGATACTAAAAGGCAACGGAATATTGAAAGAGCTCTGCAAATCTTCAAATTGGGTGAGCCGATTGAAGAAATTATAACTCAATCTGCAGTTAAAGATGACTTAGGTGGGACATTTTACGGAAACATTGGTAGATGTTTATTCTTTATGGATCAAATTGACAACGCTCTTACATGCTATAAAAAATCTATCTTGTTGCTAAAAAAACATTTACACTCTAATAGTCATATAAACTTGGGATATGCATATCGTTGGGTCGGTGATATTTTGTTATTAAAAAGCCAACAAATGGAAGCAATTTATTGCTACAGCCTAGCAAAACACTATTGGATAAAAACATCTCCTATTAAAGCTACTGCTATGGAGAAAATCATATATTCAATAATAAAAACTGCCCCACAGTTAAGTAATATAGATTCATTACCCAAATGGGAGTTGGAGAAATACTGCGACAATATTTTAGGACTATAAAACAATAAACCATTATTTCATATATCCAAGGTATTTGTTTCCCCATCAGCCGAATCTCACCTTTTAATTTAGACCGCTTATTAGGTAATATATTCTCTAACTTAGAGCGTAAGAAATCTCACACCTAAAATTATTTAAACCATGAAAAAACTAGCACTACTATTTACATTACTGATTGCCTTTGTGGGCGCCAATGCGCAAACAAAGGACCAGATGATCGCCGACTGGCAGCGGGCTAAAAACTACACCAAGGCGTATCTTGATGCCATGCCTGAAGACGGCTACGGATTCAAACCAACACCAGAAATGCGCAGCTTTGCGGGTCAGATGCTGCACCTGGCGGATGGTAACTATGGTATTGTAAGTACTGCCAGCGGCAAAGGTAACCCGCTTGGAAAAAACTCTGCTGAAAAGACTGTAGCGCAAACTAAAGAAGCTACTACTAAAGCTGTATTGGATAGCTATGATTTTGTAATAGCTGCTATTCAGGGCATGACTCCTGAGCAATTACAGGCTACCATGAAAATGGGTGGAAAAGACCTTGCAAAAGCTACCCTGATCACTAAGGCATTTGAGCATCAAACACACCACAGGGGGCAAACTGTTGCTTATTTGCGTTTGAAAGGCGTTACTCCTCCGGGAGAGATGTTATTCTAAACAAATCGTTACTAGTATTGAAAGGGCGGATATCATCGAATGTCCGCCCTTTTTTGTTGTATAAAGGTACTGACATAGGATGTAGTTATAAATATATTCCGGTTGATGTACTCCGATTGATTATTTAAAGTGTACCTTTCGTGAAATTGATAATCTAGTCGCAAAGGCCTGCATAAATCTTCCACCGCAATCCTTTCTTATTTCTATCCCGGCTTCTTTAAAATTTAACCCGGTCAACATCAAACGGGAGTCCTGTAAAAACTTTTAACAATACTACCATGAGCAAAGACAGAAAAATGATAAAGGATAAAAAGAAACCCGCTAATCCGCTTGGCAAAAAAGCCCCTTCAGATTACCAGGCAGGTAAGTCTTCCGTGTCAAGAACAGATCTCACCCCGGCTAAAAAGAAATAATTAAAGTATAATGAATAGAACGATAGAATCTGAGGCCAGGGAGTATGTATATGACCTGAAGAATTGCGCACGCGAATTTGGTTTTAATAACCAGGAATGCTGGCAATTTAGCCTGGTTACTGATCTGGAAAAAACAAAAATTGAAAAGGATTATCATCCAACTGTATCGGCTCACCCGGCGCAGGAAGCTTTGTTCGAATTTTTAAGATTGGTAAAAGGTAAAATGATGTTGCCTCTAAATAAGGAAGAATATGGCTTTGATACTACTAATTCAGTTGATCATAAGGACGTAAGACACCTGATCGCATTTAATCCTAAAATGCACCGTTAGTCACAATACTACTAAATGAAAAAGGGTTGGTATTCATATGAATGCCAACCCTTTTTTATGCTGTTTAAATTTATATTATTGGTGTGCCATTGGCTCATCAAAGTCGCCTACGTTAGCTAAGCCATCTTTAAATACGTGTTGCGGCTCATCGGTAAACGGAGAAGTCCTGGTAAATACACCAAGGAAGAATACGATACCGCCCATCAACAATTGCGGCCAGAATACGCGGTCTGCGAAACCATATACCCAAGGTGATGCCAGCAGGAAAGAGGCACCTACTACATCGATGAAGCAATGCATAGGAACCGGGAACACATTCATGAAACCGAACTTATGTTTGCTGAATACAGCCATGATAAATTGCAACCATCCGAAGATCAATGGTAAAAAGAATGACGCACCGCCCACATGATAAAATCCAAAAAGCCATGGAGAAGACATCAGGACAAAAGCCATCACCCAATTTAAAAATCCGTAAGTTGATGTTGATATAAAAGGTTTCATTTCTTAAACGTGTTAACAGCGCAAAATTAATGTTTATTCTAAAGTTTACAACTCAAACTTCAAGCTTTTAAAATAAAAAGGCCATATCGCAAAATATAGCATTCATTTTATATCAATTTGTACAATTCCTTAATAGGCAGCTGCCTTTTTCTTAACGATAAAAGAAGCGATAAAACAGAAAAGCCCTAGTATCAAGCCAAAGACAATACCGAATATGGGGCCCATGATCAGCATCTCAAGTCGAGGGTGCGTTGGTAGCATTGGGTGTTGCTCAGACATTTTAGCTACGCTTGGATGGTTGGCTATGTAGGTACTATAAAATAGCATGTGGGCGGCCGTTATCCACACGCAATTTACCAGGCTAACACAAAAACCATGTAAGAAGTGCTTTCTGCCCACAGTCTTAGCAATGATATAAGCTGAGAAAATAAAGATAAACAGCCAGAAGATAGGTTCTACTTTTTCAGGGATAAGCCAAACAGTAGCAACGGCCATAATCAGCCCGAATACTGACAATTGAAAAATAATTTTCCAGTTCATAATAAGGGGAGTTTAGTGAAAATATCTCAGTTGATTCACAATTGGTTGATTAAATATAGCAAAACCAATCAGAAAATCAAATAGTTAGCGGCTTACAACAACCTATTTCGGGTTGCTGAGACTTGCCTCGGTCTTTTGAACAGCGTCCTTGGTTTTAATAACAACCACCCCATTCAAAGCTTTTTTACCATAAATACCGGCATAAACTTCCTTTGCAGGCTGTTGTTTCAGTACCCGGATAGATGCAATATCGTTGGGGTTCAGGTTATTCAAATTGGCAACCGCTTTTCCATCTATTACATACAGTGGATCCATATTAGTATCAAGACCAATTAAGACGGTACCGGTATTTTGGATGGTATCTTTTGGAACAACGTAACTTACTTTATCAGGAATAACTACTTTAGTTTTTTGTGCTATAGCCTCAGATGTAGTATCAGGGGCAGGGCCCTTAGAAATGTTAAAACTGATTGGAATGGTATACCTTACGCGTACTTTGTTCCCGTTCTGGTAGCCGGGATCCCATTTTGGCGACAACTTCAAAACCCTGATCACTTCTTTCGCCGCCCCGTTACCAAGGTCCTTCACTACTTTAATGTCAGACAATGACCCATCAGTTTCAACAGTCATTGAGATCAGTTCTTTACCCTGAACATTTTTGTCAAGCATACCTTCAGGGTAATGTATATTCTTACTCAAAAACTGGTAAAACGCTGAGATGCCTCCTTTAAATTGCGGCTCTTCTTCTACAGTGATAAGTACGGGCTCTTCGTCATGCTTAACAACAGTTGCCGGTTGATTTGTGGGAGTCGCCGGTTCAAGATCGGTTAATACATAAGCAGAATCCTTTGTAACAGGCTTTTCAATATTTACCTGAACTACTGCATGGTTTACATGCTTTTTCACGGTAGCAGCCGGTGTAAATGAAATAGCCGTTGTTGCAAACAAATGCTCAGCTTTACTTTTAATCACTTTTACTACATTGGTTTTGCCAATAGTAACCGAAGCCATAATCATCATCAGCACAAACAACGGCGCGGATAACCCATATTTTAAAAGCGCGGTATATTTCGACCGGTTCTTTTGGAGCATAATGATCCGCTGCTTCAACAAACTATGGTTGAAAAACGGGGTTACCAGTTGATGCGGTGTTTTCAGAGTTTGGCTCAGCAGCAGCATGGCATATTCAGCCTTATCAATGCCATTCTCCAAAGCATGACGGTCGGCAATATATTCGTGAATGTGCTTGATCTCCAGGCGATATAAATACACTACCGGGTTAAACCAGTTGATGATTGCAACCGCTTCTATCAACAGCACGTCAACAGTGTGCCATTGATTAGCATGGGCTTCCTCGTGAGCAGTTATGACTTCAAGGTTGTCAAGATTGCCTCCCAGCTTGATACTCCTGAAAAATGAAAATGCGCCAGCTGATTCTTCCGGTTCATCTATTATTTTCTTAAGAGATATCAATTGCCATATAAACCTGGCGATCAGTATTGCAGCACCGATAGCATAAATGATCACCAATATCTGACCTATTGTAAGATGGTGTTCTTCGATGTTTTTAAAACGGTAAACCAATATAGGTTTAGCATAAGTATATAGCGTATGCTGTACCTTTTGGGTAATGAACAAATTCTTTACCCAATCAGAATGGATTACGGGGATAAAAAAAGAGAAAATAGCTGTCGAAACTAAATAAAGCCTATTCAGGTGGAAGAATGTTTCCCTGCGTAGTAAAAAATGGTAAAAGCCGTAAGATAACAACAGGTAAAGATTTACCAGCAGTAAATATTGCCACCAGCTCATAGGTTTATTTTTCTTTGAGTTTCTCGATCAGTTTCATGATCTCGTCAGCTTCTTTCAGGTCGATTTTTTCCTTCTTCACAAAAAAGGAAAACATGTGCTTTACCGAATTGTCAAAGTATCCGCTCAAGAGCTTTTCGGTTGCAAAACTTTGATATTGCTCTTTGCTGATGATAGGGAAATATTCATGACTCTTGCCAAAAGCATTATGGTCAACAAAACCTTTGGCCTCAAGAATGCGGATGAAGGTAGATACCGTATTATATGCCGGCTTAGGCTCGGGCAGCGTATCTATCACATCCTTCACAAAACCTTTCTTAAGTTGCCAAAGCACCTGCATGATCTGCTCTTCCGCACGAGTTAATTCTTTAATTTCCATGATGTTACAAATTTGATTACCGTTTATTAGGCGCTCAGTACAATTGGTTATCTTAAAGATAAGAAACTTAAATTATAAAAAGCAACTAAGCGCTTAGTTTTTTGCAAAATAAAAAAACCTCCGGGATAACCGGAGGTTTTAACAGCCATTTATTATTCCACCTTAGTTAGTACTCTGTGCTTTAGGCAATTCCACTCTCGGTATCATTTCGGCGCGTTGAGCGGTATTGTATACAAATGATGCAACTATAGTAGCTGCTTGTTTAAGGTCGTCCTCGCTCAGACGATCATAAGTATCCTGGTTGCTGTGGTGCGTGCGGGTACCATAATCCATTGGGTCCTGTATAAACTGGAAACCCGGGATACCAACAGCGTCGAATGACAAATGATCCGTACCACCGGTATTGCTGATAGTAATTGTTCCTGCTCCGAGATCTTTGAAAGGCTCGAACCAGGGCTTAAATACAGCTCCCGCAAGCGAATCGCCCTGCAGGTAAATGCCTCGTATTTTTCCTGTTCCGTTATCCAGGTTATAATAGGCCGATACTTTAGCCTGCTCCGGCTTTAATTGCATAGTTTTTGGATCGCCAAAATGATTTAATACATAATAGCGTGATCCAAATAAACCTTGCTCCTCGGAGCTCCATAAAGCAATACGGATAGTACGCTTCGGTTTAAAACCGGTCGCCTTTAATATGCGTACAGCTTCCATCATTACCGCACTGCCTGCGGCGTTATCTGTTGCACCTGTGGCGGCATGCCATGAATCCAGGTGACCGCCGATCATCACAATCTGGTCTTTTAGTTTTTTATCTGTTCCTGGTATTTCGGCTACCACATCGTATCCCTGCAGATCATCTGTAAAGAATTGCGTTTTGATATCAGCTTCCATCTCCACTTTCTGACCGGCTTTCACCAGGCGCAAAACACGCAGGTAATCTTCACCGCTTGTTTCCAGTTCCGGAGCGGCCATTTTTGCTGTATCAGCGTATGACGCGCCATTGGTCGTAAACACAGTACCGTCTGTTCCGCGGGCAATACTTAATATCAAGCCAACATTTTGCTCTTGTAGAAATTTACTTACAGCCGTACGCAATGCGCGGGCTTTTTGGGCGGCTAAAAACTGCGGAGAATTACGATCAACAGCCCGGCGTTGAGATGGTTGTGAAGTTGCTTTCGCCATTTTATCAAGCTCTTCGTCTGTATAGCGAGTCAGATCAGGCTTGGTGCCTTCTGCTAATTTAGTTTTGGTATCGAATATGACAATTTTCCCGGCCAGCTTGCCTTTATATTGATCAAGATCGGTGATGGAGTCAGCTTTAACTAATAGCACTTCGCCCTTTATCGGGCCGTTTGTTCCGGCTGTCCACGCTTTTGGGATAGCGATAATAGCGTGATAATAAGGCACTGTTATAGCAGCATAGTTTTTCTGCACTTCCCAGCCTTTGCCAAACTTGCCCCATGGCTCCCGCTTAGCATTCTCCAAACCCCAGCTTTTTAATTGATTTACGGCCCAGTCCTGAGCTCTTTTCAGGCCCGGAGATCCCGCAAGCCTCGGACCGGCAACATCGGTCAGATAAAAGGCGGTTTCCATTACTTTTGAATGGTTCAACCCTTCATCGCGTATCTTTTGGACCGCTGCAGCATCAGGTGCTTCCTGCGCAAAAACAGAGCCCGCTATCCCGGCTAGTAGAACGCCGGAAAAGAGTAATTTTCTTTTCATTATAAGATCAGTTAACAATTAAGAATAAACAAACCTATCTATTTTATATTGAATTTATTGCGCAGGCAGTCTAACAAATTTGTTACACGGAATTACTATTTTAGGCCGATAAATCTACTGGATATGCTTAAATCTGCTGTACCTATCCTGGCTTCATTAAATGAAGAAGAAACCATTAAATTTTATACCGAAAAACTGGGCTTTACTTTCCACTCAAGCTGGGAAGGCTACCTTATTTTGAGTAAAGAGAAAGTACAAATACACCTATGGCCAACCAATGATCCGGCTATACCTAAAAATACCGGGTGCTATGTCAACGTCACCGAAATAGATAAGCTTTATGCCAAATACGAGCCACTTGGTATTATCCATCCAAATGGTCAGTTGGAAGAAAAGCCATGGCGGATGAAGCAATTCAGCATTTTGGATAATAACGGTAACATTATCCACTTTGGTGAGGATATGGATGCTGATTAATTGATCAGCAGCTTATACCCCCGGCCGTGTACATTAATGATCTCGACATTTGAATCATCCTTCAGGTACTTGCGTATCTTGCTCAGGAAAACATCCATACTACGGCCATTAAAATAGTTATCGTCGTGCCAGATGTTCAGCAAAGCTTCTTCACGGGTCAAGACCTCGTTTTTGCGTAAGCATAAAAGGCGCAATAGTTCAGCCTCTTTGGTTGATAATTTCTGTTGCACATCGCCGGCCGATATCATTTGCGAAGTGTAGTCAAAATCGTAGCGGCCGATCTTAAAATGAGTTTGTTTTTCCTCCTCGCTTTTTTCGCTGTTGCTCACCCTTTTTAATAATGCATTGATGCGGAGGAGTAATTCTTCTATACGAAAAGGCTTGGTGATATAATCATCTCCGCCCAGGTTGAACGCCTGGGTCTTATCTTCTATCATGCCTTTCGCGGTAGCAAAAATAATAGGCACTTGAGTATTGAATTTCCTTATCTCTTTACCAAGTGTAAACCCATCTTTTTTAGGCATCATCACATCCAGTATCAGCAGGTCGAAATTCTGTTTTGTAAATGCTTTCAATCCCTCTTCGCCGTCTTTACACAAAACCACATCAAATTTTCCCTTCAACTGCAGGTAGTCTTGTAAAAGTAAGCCAAGGTTGGGGTCGTCCTCTACTAATAATATTTTCTTCATGCTTAGGATATGTGAAATTTTAGCTCAAATTCAGAGCCTTTTTCTTTTTCAGATTTAACGCTTATGGTTCCGTTCAATTTTTTGACGATCGTATTTACATAGCTTAAGCCTAAACCAAAGCCCTTCACATCGTGCAGGTTACCTGTAGGGATACGATAGAATTGTTCGAATATTTTTGATTGCTGGTCGCGGTTCATACCAATACCTTTATCAGCCACGCGGATAACCACCTCTTCATTTTTATTAAAAGTGCTGATGGTGATTTCAGGCACGTTGGGGCTGTATTTTATAGCATTATCTATCAGGTTGTACAAAACATTCGAGAAATGCAGTTCATCTGCCTCGATCATCGGATTCTGTGCATCCAGGTTCAAATTGGCAATCACCTGGTATTTCTGCAACTTTAACGACATACTATCCAGTACAGTAGTCACCATCTCGTTTACATCCAATTTCTTGATATCAAGCCTGAATTCGTTCTTTTCAATACGGGCGATATTCAGTACCCTTTCTATATGGTTGCCCAGTCGCTGGTTCTCTTCAAAAATGATATTTGCCAGTCGCGCCACACGGCCCTTATCTTCCATTATTTCCTGATCTTTCAAAGCCTCGCTGGCAATCATGATGGTTGATACGGGAGTCTTAAACTCGTGGGTCATGTTGTTGATGAAGTCCATCTTCATTTCTGATATCTTCTTTTGGCGAAGGATGGAAAAAATGGTATATCCGAAGCAAATGATTAACACCAGCAACAGGGCACCCGAGGTAGCCATAGAGGCGGTCATCTTTTCGAGTATCAGCGAGTTCTTTTGGGGGAAGGATATTTTGATCTTACCCGGGTCGTTGATCACATCCTTTGTAAAAATGGGCACCTGGTAAGCATTGACCGGGATAATACCAGCGGTATTCCCATCAGTGTACGAAACGTTGGTATAGAGCAGCGAGTCGCTGTTAAAGGTGCTTACCGAATAATTAAAAGGCAGGAAAATGCCTTTGTTATGCAATTCAAAACGCAGCAGCGAATCCACCCAGAACGGATTAAGGCGCTTAGCCAGCGGCTCACTTGATTTTTGGTATTCATCTGCCAGGTTGGCGATCACACTTGTAGGCTGAATGGCTTTATGAAGATTCTCTATTGAGTCGTCCTCCAACATTTTCTTCACTTCCTGGAACCTGCGTTCGCTTCTCTTCCTTTCCTGCTCACGCTGCCAATATGGGTTGACCTGCACAACCGGAATCACCTGTTTACCGAATTGCGGATCCATATAGTCAACCAGCAAAGTATCATACTTGTGCATTTTCATCGGCTTCCTTTTATAAGAAGGACTTAGTGGCACCCTGACAATTTTGGGATCAGTCATGCGCTGATGAACATTCCCATATTCATCTGTATATTCTTCATAACGAAAATGGAGGTTCAGCTCACCCGACTGGGCCATGGTGTAAAATTCTTCATCCAACTGATTGCTGAGAATTACTTTCTTCAGGCTATCCTGCAACCGGTTTAGTCTTTTTTCACGGGCGGTGAGTTTCTTTTTAGCAGGTTTTTTAAAGCCATAAACCACCTTGGTATACTTAGTCGCAACTGATTTTACGAAACTGCGGTGATTGGAGCTGTCTTTCTGCGCCCGCTTTTTATCAAACACCTGTACCTTCTTATTCAGAAAGTTGATCGCATCCTGTTTGGCCAATTTAGATACCACATTTCCCAATGCATCATTTACCGAGCGATCGAACAGATCAGACTGCGTCTGATACGACTGGCGCAAAAAATAAAACTGCATAGACATTACACCCAAAAGTGCAAATCCCATCAAACCAATTATAAGGCCTATACTTTTCTTCTTCATCCCTGTAACAAAAATATTTCAAATACGCTTAAATCAGCTGCATTTAACAATTTTTAACATATCAAGGCCCAGATTTAACACCTTGTAATTGAACTGCTTGTTAACTTTGACATTATAAATTTAAGCAATATCGCATGAGAACCAATTGGACCAAACCCGGTTTCGAGCTAATATTCGCGCTGAGTATTATAGCTATAATGACTTTGCCGCTGTTAGTTTATGCACAAGGTAACAAGAATATGGACATCACCATCATCAATGGCGATACTACCATTAACGGCAAAAATATTAAAGAGCTTTCGGCAAAAGACCGCGAACAAGCGCTGAAAGACATCGGCAACCTGAGCGGACCGGAAACTAATGGCCGGCAGCGTATTGTTTTTAAAAGACGTTCGTTGACGGATACAGGCTCAAAAGATATTGTCTTTAAACGCCGCTTCTTTAACAACGAAGACCTGACCGAAAATCATCGCTTCTTTAATGATAGTGCAAAACATGTGTTTAAGTTCAGATTGAAAAGACCTGATAGTGCCGATTCTACTTATACCTTTAACTACAAGATGAATGAAGAGCCGGATAATTTTTTTGATGACCATATGCGCAATTTCAATTTCCGCATGCGTGAGCGGGAAAGCTTCCGCCACCGCAATGTTCAGCGCTTCGAATATACCAATACCGGAAACGACGGCATCAGCACCCATACCAGCTTCAGGGTAAGTGATGCTTCGCCTGAAAAAATAAAGAATGTGACCGGAAGTGAAAAAGCAGAATTGGAATTACGGGATTTGAACCTGGTACCTGAGTTTTCTTCAGGTAAAACTTTGCTGATGTTTAATCTCTCTACAAAAACTGCTGCGGAAGTAAAATTCACTGATAGCGAAGGTAAACTGATCTGGAGTGAAAAGATAACCAATGGGGAGTTTCATAAAAGCTTCCCGCTGGGATTGAATGGGGTGTACTTTTTGCAGGTGAAACAGGGCAATAAAGTTGCTTTGAAGAGGGTTGTGAAGGAAGATTAATTAAAATTGTTATTGCGATGAACTGCCTGTGCGGTGAAGAAGCAATCGCATGCTGTACAGGGCAAAGATGCATAACTGCTCTGTAAAGTTCGCGATTGCTTCGTCGCTCACTCCTCGCAATGACAATTTATTTGCTAATCACTTCGCCTTCACGAATTTCAGCGCATAAGAATCCAAACAGTAACGCAAACCCGTTGGTGCCGGACCATCATCAAATACATGGCCCAGGTGTAAACCTGTAGTGCTCTCAACAACCTCATCACGCTCCATACCATCCGAGTAATCTTTAACGATCTTAATGGCCTTTGGGTCGATCGGCTTAAAGAAGCTTGGCCAGCCTGTTCCCGAATCAAACTTAGCATCCGAACTAAATAAAGGCTTGCCGGTAGCGGCGCTTACGTAGATGCCTTTGTCATGATTATTCCAGTAAGGATTGTGAAACGGTGGTTCGGTTCCTTTGTTCACCATAATATCATACGACTCGGGAGTTAGTACCTTTTTCCAATAATCATTGGGCTTTGCCTCCGGGTAAGTTTTTACATCTTCAGAGCTTCCCGTTACTATTTTTCCCTTCGATTGACCTTGCCCACAGGCGCTGAGCACTGAAAAAGCGAACATAACGACGATCAGATTAACTTTTTTCATATTCATTATCAAAATGTTATAAATTTTATGTACATTTATTTTGTCGATCAGGATGGATAATCCTTACAACCACCTCCTAATAATTTAACCTATTATAATCTGCTGTTTTTTATAAACGAACATCCTGGCTAATAGCAATATAAGTAATAATAATTTGACGCTAAGTTCACTTTAGTTAGGGAAAATATACTTCTGATATTCAATATTTTATTGTGGAAAATTTTACACATATCGAAAAAATTTTCCACGCTTTTTGCGGAATATAGTTCCCAATTTATTTAAATGCGATTTTTTAGATTTATATAAAAACGCCAAAATGTTAATAAACAAGCACTTATCAAAAACAGGCACGGTATTTGCAGAAACTAAAAACCATAATTCAAAAAAACAATGAATGCGCAAACCTTAAGCGGGGTGATCGTATGTGTTTTACCAATAGTGTTAATTATCGCTACGATAGTTGTTAGAGGTAAGAAGTTATTCGATTAACCGGACCCAATTCGCCTGAAAGTATTTTTCAGGTTATGCAGTATCACAGTACTAGCAGGGGGAATGTTATGTGCTCCTTCACCCCCTTCTTTTAATCTCTTCTTCTTCAAATACTGAAAAGCAAGTCTGATATTTTCCCGGATCACAGGCCGCGTCTCATGGATCTGCCTTTGGCTTTTTCCTGTTTCTGTTGTGGTTTTTCCTCGTCAGGATCATAAGGGCGTGTTAAGCGGGTAATGCGTTCTTCCATCGTTTCCGTAGTTAAACGTTCTCTTCCTAAACTATCTACCATTATTGGAAATGCAAATGGCGTTGGGCGGTCAATCTGTTTCAAAATAATATTTTGTTTGACTATACGCTGCAAAGCTTCCCTTAACCTGAATTCTTCCAACTGAAAAGCCAATGCCTCGTTATAAGCCTGTCTTACTAAAAGGTTGTTCGGCTCATATTCAGTGAACACATCAAAAAGCAATGACGTCGATGCCTGCAGATGTCTGCTCTTTACAGGCTGCCCCGGGTAACCGGTAAATACCAACCCGCCAATATGAGCAATATCCCTGAATTTTCTTTTTGCCATTTCATTAGCGTTCAGGCTATGCAAAATATCATCCAGCAGGTTATCGATAGAAAAGAAACTGGCATCTTCCAAAGCCATCTCTATTGGTATTTCATCATCTGCCAGCAACTCAAAGCCATAATCGTTCATAGCGATGGAAAATGAGAACGGTTTGATCTTGGAAATACGATAAGCTAATAATGAAGCCATACCCTCATGCACCAACCGCCCCTCGAAAGGATAGAATATCAAATGATGCCCTTCTCTTGAGTGAAAAGATTCGATCAAAAACTCATGGCTTTGTGGCAGATGAGATAGTTCAGTCTGCAAATTGAACAAAGGCTTAAGCGCGATGACCTCTTCATCGTTTTCTATCCCGTGTGCCACTTCATCCAGCTTATCCCTGAACACTGCCGAAAGCTGCGACGATAAAGGCATCCTTCCACCCATCCAGCTTGGTATTATTCCTTTTTTGGCATTTGATTTCCTGACGAAAGCGCTCATTTCCTTCACACGGATAAACTCCAGGCTTTGTCCTGCAAACCAAAAGTTATCTCCTGGTTTTAGTTTTGAAATGAATGATTCTTCAATAGTTCCCAAACTTTTGCCGCTCAGCCATTTCACCCGGATACTTACATCGCTGGTAATAGTACCAATGCTTAGCCTATGCCGCATAGCCACCCGGCGGCTTTTGACCTGGTATAATCCATTCTCTATTTCTACCTTTAAAAACTCATCATATTGCGCGAGAACATTACCGCCGTGTGTTACAAACTCCAATAATTCGTTGAACTCCTTTCGGGTAAGATCGGCGAATGCGTAACTGGTTTTTACTTCGTGATACAGGTCATCGGCCCTAAAGCCATCTGATACAGCCAATGTGACCATATATTGCACCAATACATCATAAGTGAGCAGCATAGGATCGCGGCTTTCATAGATACCTTGTTTGATACCCTGCTTTAGTGCAGCCCCTTCCAGTAATTCTAAAGAATGTGTGGGCACATAGTATGCTCGTGATATTGCTCCCGGAGCGTGCCCGCTACGGCCTGCACGCTGCATAAATCTTGCAACGCCTTTTGGACTGCCTACCTGTATCACTGTATCCACCGGGCGAAAATCCACACCTAAATCTAAACTCGATGTGCACACCACCACCTTCAACGCTTCGGCATGCAGCGCCTGCTCTACCCAATTACGAAGCTCGTTATCCAGCGAGCCGTGGTGCATGGCCATAATACCGGCGTACTCAGGATAATTATCCAAAATGGCATGATACCATATTTCTGACTGCGACCGTGTATTGGTAAAAATTAACGTCGTTTTACTTTTAGCTACCAGGTCCATCACCTGTGGCAACAATTTCACCCCAATATGCCCTGACCATGAATAACTCCCTATATTTTCAGGTATGACCGATTTGATCACCAATTTTTTATCGATAAACGCCCTCACCATCTTCACCTGCTCCTTCGGAAAATTATTTCCAAGCAACACCTCTGATGCCTGCTCCAGGTTACCAATGGTTGCACTGATACCCCAGATTCGGAGTTGTAAGCCCTGAGTCTTATGTCTTGAGCCTTTCCCTTCCGACTTTGGACTTCCGACTTCAGACTTCTGACTAAGCCCCTTTAGCCTCGACAACCCCAACTCCACCTGTACCCCGCGCTTGGTTCCCAGCAACTCATGCCATTCATCTATTACTACCACCTGTAACTGGGTGAATATTTTAGGATACTCCTTTTGCGCCATCATCAGGTGCAGGCTTTCTGGTGTAGTGAGCAGCACTTCGGGAAGTTTCTTTTTCAGCGCCTGTTTTTCCGCGGCAGGAGTATCGCCGGTGCGCGTGCCAATTTTCCAGGGCAGGCCGATCTCATCACATACCTCTTGCATAGCTTTTCTGATATCATTGGTCAATGCGCGCAGGGGCGTTATCCAAAGCATCATTAATCCGTTGTTCAGGCGGGTGTGCCAGGTGTCGGGATTTCTGTTGATGTAATCGGCCAGAAAAGGCAAAAACAGCGCAAAGGTTTTACCACTTCCGGTGGGCGCATTCAGCAAACCGGAATACCCGCCCAGGTAAGCTGCTTCCATTTCCTGCTGAAAAGGAAACTGCTCCCAGTTTTTGCGCTTATACCATTCTGCTATGATTTGCTGCCCTGCCGTGATCATAACTCAACATACAATTTAAAAGACAAATTAGTTGTATTCCCTAAAATAAAAGTTTCGAAGGAGATGTTCACGTTCACAACGTGTCTTGTCCTGAAATAGGTTGACACAAAAAAGTCAACAACAAATGGGAATAGAACGAGACAAGGCTGCGATAGTTGCAGCGTATTTAACAGGGCAATACAGTTAT